>Ga0172380_10000231_pt1 | contig 118248 bp, 114 predicted proteins | sample Leawe162metaG_FD_119747 | JGI IMG/M metagenome (GOLD analysis project Ga0172380, IMG submission 119747) | Leachate microbial communities from a municipal landfill in Southern Ontario, Canada - Leachate well 162 metaG | ecosystem: Engineered > Solid waste > Landfill > Unclassified | place... | reverse complement strand
TTACTCACCCGTTTGCCACTAAGTTTAAAAGTAGCAAGCTACTTTTAAACTCCGTTCGACTTGCATGTGTTAGGCGCACCGCTAGCGTTCATCCTGAGCTATGATCAAACTCTTTTGAACGTAGCTTTATTCATTACTGAATAAAGTTTTTGAGAAATAAATTTCTCATTTTAAATTTTTTGTTGTTATTCTTTTTAGATTAGAAATTCTTTTTATTAGAATTTCATCTTCTTGTGTATTGATTATTTTAAGGAGCAGGAATTTTTGGTGCCTTCATTTATATAAAAAAAGTTCATAAAGTCAAAACATTTTTTTATTTTCTTAAGGTTTCTATGGTGGGCCTGGTTGGAATTGAACCAACGGCCAATTGGTTATGAGCCAACTGCTCTAACCCCTGAGCTACAGGCCCAAGTTTTAAATTTGGCGGAAGGGGGGGGATTCGAACCCCCGCGGCACCTTACGACACCCTACAGGTTTAGCAAACCCGCCTCTTCAGCCACTTGAGTACCCTTCCAAAAAAGAAACTCTTTTTTATTTTTAAAAAACAATAATGAACAATTAAATTGTTCAAGTTTTATCTATAAGATAAAGGCTAATAATGGCGGAGAGACAGAGATTCGAACTCTGGGTGAGTTGCCCCACGACAGTTTTCAAGACTGTTCCATTAAACCACTCTGGCATCTCTCCGTATTTTTATCAGCGGGTGGCATTGTATCAAAAAATCTTGTTCTGTCAAAAAATTTTTTTAAATTAATTTTTTTATCTTTTATACAAATAAAAAACTACTAATTATAGCCTTAATTTAAAATAAATAAATATTATTAATCCAAGGTTTTTAAAATAAAATCTTTTGTTTCTGAAACTTTTAATGGAGTTTTAAGACTATTACCTTCCGTATCTAATCACATTTGATTTAAAATTTTTGCTATTTCACGCATTTCATCACTAATTCTCTCTTGTTCACCTCATCTTCATGTGCTATCTAGCCTTTCCCACTCCTTATCTAAATCATTATATTTAATTACTAATTCTTTAGCTTTTATTAATTTATTTGCTTCTCATTCTCTTGATGCTAGTATTAATCTAATTGCCGAATTAATTTCTTCTGTCTTTTTATCTATTATTCAAGATTTTAACTGAATTTCATTTTGCTCGAGAATTGACTTAAGTACATCATCTTTAAGTATTTCAAGATAATCGTAATCTGAAGATAAATTCTCTAATGACATAAATTCAAAAAAATACAAAATAATGTATATATTATAGTGTATTTTTAATTAAATGCAAATTGTATTAAGGTTTGGCTTTAGAATACTAAAAAGTATTAGTTACGTTTTTAAGAAGAACTCTTTTGTCTTCTGGAAATTTTATGTTTTCGCAGTATGAGATAACTTTTTCAAATACACAATAAGGGGATTCTTTTTTATAGAAAAATCAATTTCATTCGAATTTCATAGGATTAAAAGCCTTTAAAATTCAAGAAAATGTATTATTTTCTGGCATAATTGGAACAACTCCAACAGACATAAATTTAACTACATCAACACTTTCGTGTTCATTATCATAAATGAAAAAGTCAAATCAGGCAATTACATTTGAATTTAATTTTGGTGTACTAGCTATATTTTCTAAAGAAAAATCCTCATCTGTTCAAACAACAATGGCTCAAATTCAAATATCAGATAATCATTTAATTATAAAATTTCTTGTTTCTATATCATTTATTGCTACAATTCAAAGTAAGGGAATATTTTTTGATATTAAATATTGGGTTTTTAAATTTGCTTTTGTTACTTGTTTAATACTTGAAAGACTATTTTTTTCTATATTTGTATTCATTTTTTATTTTTATTTGTAAAATAATTAAGTACAAATATATTAACATAAATAAAAGATTTTTACCACAAATTTAACTTGACGGTAATAATAAATAATTTTTAATTATAAAAAATGAATAAAAGTTTTTGGAAAGAATTAGTAGAAAAATGACCAATAGCGGCTCTGGCGCCTATGGATTGATTTACAGATAGCGCATATAGACAGATAGTAAAATGAGTTAATAGTAATGTAATTTGTTTTTCTGAATTTTTTAGTGCAGATGGACTAGTTCACTCAAAATTCCTGGCTGATAGTGTATTGCCTCATGCTAAAATAGAAGAACCACTTATAATTCAAATATTTGGTAAAGACCCAGAAATGTTTGCGAAAGCGGCTCTTGTAATAGAAAAATACAATATAACTGGAATAGATATTAATATGTGATGTCCAGCAAAAAAAGTAGTAAAGAGCTGACATGGGTCAGGACTAATGATAAATGTGGATACAGCATATCGCATAGTAGAAGCATTAACAAAAGCTACAAAATTACCAATATCTGTCAAAACTAGACTTGGATGGGAGAATCCAGAAAATCTTATAGACTTCGCAAAATGATTGGAGGCAGCCGGAGCAAATCTAATAACAGTTCATTGAAGAACTTATAAGCAAGCTTACAGCTGAACTGCGAATTGGGAGCCAATTTATGAATTAAAAAAACAATTAAAAATACCTGTAATAGGAAATTGAGATGTAAGAAATTATGATGATTGAATGAAAAAAATAGGAAATTTAGATTGATTTATGATTGGGCGTGCGAGTTTTGGGAATCCATGGTGTTTTTTACCTGGAAATTATACACCTAATTTATGAGAAATACTCGATACTCTACAAAAGCATTGAAAATTATTAATAGAATTAAAATGAAGAAAATGAAGCCTGGAATCGCGCAAACATATGGTCCAATATCTACATTCATTTCCTGGAGTGAAAAATTATAGAAAAAAACTAGTATTAGTGGAAAATATGACTGATGTAGAAAATGTAATAAATGAAATAAGACAGGATTTTAAAGATTTTCTTGATAAGAAAGTAGAAGAAATAATTTTATAAACTTCAATAATAAAAAAGACCGATTTCTCGGTCTTTTTTATGTAAAACATATGAAATTACATTCCTTGAACGTTCATAGCTTGTTTTTTACCACCCTTTCAGCTAGCAACTTCAAAAGAAACTTGTTGATCCTTTTGTAAAGCTTCGAAAGCTTCAGAACCACCTTCTACAGAAGAAAAATGAAAAAATATTTCATTCTCACCTCTTGGTAATTCTTCAGAAATAATGAAACCAAAACCTTTTTCGTCATGTTTCATTTTAATAGTACCAATCATAATATAAATATAAAAATAATAAAATGTATAAATAAATTGAAAAATCTATAAATACTATGCACAGGGTATATTAAAAATAATAAAAAGCAAATTTATTTTAAAAAAACCTCCGAATTGCTTCGGAGGTTTTGGGATTTATTAATTAAATTTTCTTCTTCTTGTGTAGAAGTAAGCTCAAGTAAGAGATAAAAGGATTAGTGCAATAATTTGAGCTGGTCATGTTTGAACTTTTGTTACATTAGAATAATCAGCTGATTCATTTTGATTTTCTCAATCTCAACAAACTCATTTTACTGCAAATTCTTCATATTTCACTTTGTCTGGAGAAATGTTAATTGTATATTTGTTTGTTTTAACATTTTCTATTAAGCTAAAATTTCCATCTTCTCATTTTTTATAAACATTGTAACTTGTAGCCTCTAGAGTTGCATCCCAGCTTAATTCACTTACATCTCAAGCCTTCGTTACTTTTAGACCTGCAATATTAGAAATCATACATTTATTAGATCCACTATTTAAAGATAAATCAATTTCCATAACATCTGATTTTCCAGAAAGCTCTTTACTATCTTTATCAAGTGGTACAATTTGGAAATTATATTTTGCCATATCAAGACCCGCTACATACCAAGCATAACTTCCTGAAGCATTTTTAATTTTATCTTTATCAAATGTTATTAATTCTTTATCAAGTTCAGTACCTGTGCTATATTTAAATTTAAATTTAGCAATAGTGTCACTGTTTTGTTTTAAATCAAAAGTGAAACTAACTTTTTTGTCTCAAATAAATGATTTAACATCTTTAAATATATTAGATTCAGTAGCTTTAATACTAAGTGCATTATTTCTAGTTGTAGTTTTACCAAGTGCATTTTTAAGAGTTACATTAACTGAATAGTCACCAGGTTCAGATGGAATTGTTAAAGATCAAGAGTAAACTCCTGGAGTAGAAGTTTCTTTTAGAACTTGGTTAAAATCTCAAACTGAAGCTGAAACCTCACTTAATGATGCATCTGAAGTAATTTCAACAGTTACGCTAGATCAAGCTGGAACTTCTTTTCATTCTTTTACAACAATATTTTTTAAAACTGGTCAAGTTACATCTAATTTTACAACTATTTTATCTGATGTAGAAATCACTTTATCTGTCCCATCAACAACTTTAACTTCAATTACATTATCTCAAGTAGCAAGATTAGTCATATTATAAGTAAAATTTCAAGAGTCATCACTTTGATTTGTTCAAACTTCTTTAGTGTTTAGGATATATTTAATTTTGCTATTTTTCTTAGCTGTTCCACTTACTGTAACTTCTGAATTTGATGTAGTCATTCAATTGTCTGGACTAGAAATAGTAATATCAGATGTAGTTCAAGTCGCAGTAGATTCCCCACTTCATACTGTAATTTCTGTAGATCATTCTAAATTTTCATTTTCTAAATCTAAAACTACTATTTTCATTTTTCATTCTTTCGTGAAAGAAAGTCATTTAGAAAAAGTCTTAGCTCATAAATCGGCTGGAACAAATTGATATCAGTCTGAATATGGAACAGTAGCTTTTGTATCTGTATCTGATGATATATAAATCATACCCGCATAGTTTTTAACTACATTTCAAGAAGCATCAACTGCCTTAACTGTAAGGTCTATTGCTTCTCAAACTTTAGTAGAAGTAGGTGAAGCTGTTACCACGAAGTGGTCTGCAGTAGCTCAAACTGCAGCATATAAATTAACAACATTTGAAGAAAGTATTCAAATGAATGCAAGCATCGAGATAATTTTTCTCATAAAATTTTTGTTTAAAAATAAATTAGTTCACTCTATATTATTATAAAAATGCGTTTCTTGCAAATGTATTTGCTTTACAATTGTTTATTATAATTTTTAATTTAAGTTTATTTTTTTAAAATTGGGTATATTTAAAGTAAAATTAGGTATATTTTGAGTTGTAATAAAAGTTTGGTATTTTTCACATTTTTCTAAGATTAGAGAGATATGCTTGTCATCTAGCTCAGAAAATACATCATCTAATAATAAAATTAGCTTTTTTTCTCAAATTTTTTCTAAAAATTCTATTTGTAAAAATTTTAATCAAAGAAGTAAACTTTTATTTTCTCATCTTGATAGAAATTCTTCTGATTTATGGACACTATCAAGAGTTTGTACTTTAAAATAAAAGTCATCTAAATGAGGTCAAATAAAAGTATGACCTAACATTATATCTCTTTGTTTGTTTTTTGATAAATAAGAAGAAATCGACTCCTTTATGTTGTTTAAATTAACTTTAGTTTCATAGATAAATTCTATTTGATATTTGTTTTCTAAAATACTACTAATTGAAGAAATATATTCTTTTACAAAATCTATAAACCTAAGTCTATACGAATAATATTCCTCAGAAATCTGACAAAATGAATTATCCCAGAAATCTAAATCAGAAATGGTAGCTTTATTTGAAGAAATGTCTTTTAGAAGTTTATTTCTATTTTTAAGAATTTTTGCATATTTTGACTTTATTTTTGAGAAATTTGGAAATCATAAAAGCATCGTCTCATCAAGAAATTCCCTTCTAAGACTTGGTCCTAAATACATAATATTTATATCTTGTGGAGAAAAAAATAAAGCTGAAATTGATAAATTATTCAAGAATTTTGGCTTAGAAAATGCACTAGAATTAATTAATAAATTTGTTTTATGTAAAGTTTTATCAAAAGTTAATTTAATATTTTTATCTAAAACATCATTTTCCAAAATTCCAGATAACATAAAATTATTTTCTCAAAATTTAACTAAATCAGAAATACTAGAAGTTCCAAAAGTTTTTGCATTTATAAGCAAATAAATGGCTTCTAGTATATTTGTCTTACCAGAGCCATTTTCTCAATATATTAAATTAATTAAATCAAAATCAAAAGAAATATCTCTATGATTTTTGAAATTATAAAGTCTTATTTTAGAAAACATTAATTCATTATATTATTTATAACAATCGAATGATTAACTTTATTTTTTGGAGAACATGCAAGTAACTCTTCCCTCTCACTAATTTTTTTATCTAATAATTCGTCTTTTCTGAGTGGAAGAATTTTATTAGTATTAAGAGAAATATTTTCCAACTCACTTGGGTCAATTTTGTTTAAAGTATCAATATAACCCACTATCGAATTCAGGTCATTTAAATATCTTTCTGTGTTAGCTTCGTCCAGCTGTAATCTAGAAAGATTTGCAATATGTTTAATTTGCTCTTGTGTAAAAGACATTTTTTTATATAATCAAAAAAATAATAAATAAATTATATATATTTATGATTAAAAGCAACTCTAATTTATTAGAAAAAATTAAAAATAAATTATTTAGCGGAGAAAATTTCTATGTATGACTTAAGCTAGAAATATCAAAAACATTTTTTATTTTTATAGCATTTTTATATTTTCTATCTTATATTTCAGTACTTGGTGGCTTATTTCCAGAATATTTTTCTCAAATCCTTTTTGTAATTTATCCAGTATTTGTATTTTCTGTATTTGCACTTTTGTTTGATATTTGAAATTATATGATTTCAGTATATTCTCTAAATAAATTATTAAAATATATAATTCTTGCTATTTTAGTTTTGATATATATTTTCTTGATTTTAACACATTTATGACTTAAATTAATTTAATTATGAAAAAATTAGCTCTCTTTTTATTTGTATGATTAGCGCTTACTTCTTGCTGATCTACAAGCACTACAACAGACGAATCAACCAAAGCTTACTCAGGCTCTGGATTTACTATTAATATTCCAACTGCTTGGACTGTAGTAGATAAAAATGAACTTCCAGCTATTAAAAGCGGACAAGTAGAGCTTGCAGTAAGTTCTTCTGATATATCTTCTGGATTTGCAAATAATCTCGTAATAATCTGACAAGAATTATCAGAAAAAACTACATCAAAAAGATATTCTCTTATAAATTATTCACTTTCAAATTGAGAATATATAGAATTTTTAAAGCTTAATGAAAAAACTATAACTTTCTCAGATAAAGATACTTCAAATTTATATACATTTGAAGCAAAATACAACACAGCTACCCCAAAAAGAAAATTCCTACAAACAGCAAAAATATGCGATAACAAAGTATATTTGCTTACTATTTGAATAGCCCTAGGAACAACCGATACCACAAGATATGAAAATCTTATTACAAGTTTTAATTGTATAAAATAAAAAATAAATTGCATTTTATTTTTTTTCTATAAAATAAACCTACTCCACATATTCCACCACAACCCGGCACCATGGCAGAGTGGTCAATTGCAAGGGCCTGCAAAGCTCTAAAGTCATCGGTTCAAATCCGATTGGTGCCTCCAAAGTAAAAAATATCGAACCACCTTTAAATAATGTTTTATATAAAGAAATAGTTCTGGTAAAAAGTTAGTTTAAAACATGAAAAAAGAGCCTAAAAAATTTAGGCTCTTTTTTGTTTAAAATTGTGAGTTCGACTTAAGAATTGATCATTAATTGTTGAACACTACTACTTGTAATTTCTTTCGTTTCTTCAATAGAACATCTAAGGATATTGGGTAATGGCCTTCTATTTTCTCATAAATCTTCGGATTTTAAATAGTCTTTGTAATTATCCTTATTTAAATGACCTGTAATTTCTTGCCAATAATAAAGCTGTTCGCTTCATTGTCAGAATCATATTTTTCATTTTTCTGATGCTCAATATATTTTGAATTGTTCAATTAATTTTGCTTGTATTTCTTGAGACCAATTATTTTCTTTTCATAAATAATGAATATGTCCTATAAATTTTTCTATAGTTAAATCATATGTATGGATTTTACTAAGATATTCAGGTCTAAATAATTCAGGAAAATCAAAATTTAAATTTTCAATTCAATCAAATATATAAGGAAGTATAAATTCTAAAATTAAAAAGATTTTTGGAGTGTCTAATTTTTTAAATTTAGAATCTAGTGCAGCAAGAACTCACTTTTGCAGTCGTTTTAGCTCATTTTTGCTACAATTAGCAGTATAGAATACAAAGATTAGAACATCTTCATTCCATGACCAATGTGAATTTAGTGTTTCAAGAACTTTATCTACATCAAGTACATTTCAAGGTTTTAAAAATTTTAAAGCTGATTCTTTAAATTTTTCAATATTTTCTTTTTCATATGGTCACCACATTTTTTCTACCCATTCAATTCATTCTTTAGAATATTTTAGTATTTCATCATCAATAGAATCAATGCTTTCAGAACTGGACCCATTGTATAATGTTTCTGAATTTTTTAACATTTCATTTATTTCATTTAATTTTATAAAGAAATTTTGGACATAGACATTTGTTATATCTCATTTTTCTTTATTTTGATTTCATAGAAAAAATATATTCTGAAAAAGTTTAATTAAATTACTAATTAATGAATTATAGTAAAATATGCGATCATTGCCAACTTTTTGTTTATATCTTGCAATTTCTTGTGGCAATTTATTAGCCTCAATAATTAATTTATTTTTTTCTCTTGTATGAAAAAAATCTCACATTATAAAATTTCTTTCACTAAAGTTTCAATTTTCATCTAAAAGTAAATTCCAATTAAGAGGTTTTTTATAACTTAATCGTATTCTATCAAACAATTTACTCCAATCAATTCTTCTTCAAACTTTAGATGTTGGTAGTAATCAGACATTGCTTAAATCATTTGTTTTCCAAGACAATAAATTATTATTTATAATATCTGCCATAATATGTCAATAATTAATATTGAATCGAGTATATCATATATTTATATAACATGCAAAATATTGTAAAATATTAAAATTAGCCCTTAAAAGAACCGGGTAAAAACTTCATTTTTCCTCACAAAAACACTCTTAAAAACCATTGAAAAATCGTAAAAAAGAACGTTTTTCGCGAAAAATAGATTTCTAACTTCCGCTTTAAATAGAGCAAATCAAGGGGAGGTAAAAATATATTGCAGTCTATTAGGAGAGTCCATATTAAGTGGGTGTGAACTTGAAAAAAATAAATAGTTATCTTTAATAAGATAACTATTTTTAGTTTTATAGTGAAATTAAGATTTGTATATTCTTGAATTTGGATATAATTGGTGAAATTTATTTTAAAAATTAGTTATATGCCTAAAAGAAAACAAGAAAATGAATTTGCATTATTTATAATGTTTTTAATAATTTGAATTATATTCAATTTATATAAAAAAATATTAGGTTTTTATAATAATCATCCAGTTTTATTGATAACACTATGAGTAGTAGTATTAGGTATTATTGTAATAATTATACAATATATTTTTAATAAAAAGAGGAACAGATGGCTATCAATAGACAAAATAGAAGATATGCACAAATTACATTGGAGAGAATTTGAGAAATTTATTGAGTTTGTATTACAAGAAAAATGATTTAAAACGAAAATTTGACCTTGAATAAAAGATTGATGAGTGGATTTGTATGCAAGCTTAAATTGAAGAAAATATCTAATTCAATGTAAAAAATGGACAAATTATAAAGTTTCTGAGTCAAATATAAGAGAATTTTATGGTGCTATGAATGATTTCGATAATAATGCAAAATGAATATTTATAACTACCTCAAATTTAACTTCAGATGCAAAAAATTTTGCTGAAAGAAATTGAATTGAAATTTGGGATGAATTTTTATTAGAAAAATATGTTAGAGAATATACAAGTGGGAATGAGTCAAAAGAAAGTAAGCTAATTGAAAATAATCAAATATGCGATAAGTGCTGATGAAAATTAATTGAAAGGAAAGCAAAATTTTGAACTAATAAATGAAATATATTTTTTGGTTGTGAAAATTATCCAAAATGTAAAAATATAGTTAATATTTAATCTAACCCATGCCAATACCACAAATTATTAAAGACATCTGATTTGACTTCTCTTGGGATGTTGAGAAAGTCTGGAGGATTAAAAAGTAATGTTGCAAAAGTTACAACATTAAGTATATTTTTTGCATTAAAATTAATTTTATTCAATATGAAAAAACCTATTTGTATAACATTTTCTGGATGCGTTGGTAGTTCTAAGAGTCCAATTACTAATTATCTTAGTTATAATTTTAATCTCCCAGTTTTTAATAATGATGCGATAAGATCAGAGATTTTGGAGGATTTTGGGGAATTTAATAAAGATGAATATATTTTAAGGAGAAATGAGAGATGTTTGTCTATTCTGGAGTCTGGGAAATCATTTATTTTTGATGCTAGTGTTGACCGTGAATGGGAAAACCTCAAATTATGGCTTGATAAATATAACTATGATACTTTTATTATAAGTCTTGATTTAAGTGAAAAACTTCTTACAAAACTCTATAAAGCAAAAAATTATTCAGAATCTCTCGAAAGATTACCTGAGCTTATCAAAGACCATGAATTATTTCTAGAAAAATATTCTAAAATAGTTAATCTTCATATAACAGATGAATTATTTCTGGAAAGATTGGAGATTAGCAGAAGGGCAGTAAATGAAATATTATAAAATTTTGTTGATATAATGAAAAAATTTCTCAAATATTCCCTATTTCTCATTCTAATACTACTTTTAGGAAATATTTTTTTGTATAATTTTTGACATAATAATATATCTTACAAAAAAGTTGTTGTACCGAATTTAGCCTCGACTTGAGCGCAATTATTTTATAGCTCTGCACTGGCACAAGTTGGTGTCGTAAATTCTTATGATTTCTCTAATTGATATTATTGAAGTTGATGATATCCTCCAGAAAATATTGGAGTTTGTAGTGATGTTATTTGGAGAGCATTTAGGGAAATTAATATTGATTTTAAAGATTTATTAGATACTGATATAAAACAAAATAATGGCTTGTACAATACAAATTTTGATAGTAATATTAATTTTCGCAGGGTAAAAAATATAGATACTTTTTTCGAAAGAAAATCTAGAAAACTCACCAATAAACTTATTCCGGGTGATATAAACAATCTAAAGGAGTGGCAAGTTTGAGATATTGTAATTTTTGATAAAATGTTAACAAGTAATCTCTGGCATATTGGAATAATTAGCAATAAAAGATGAGATGATTGAGTTCCTTATATGATAGATAATCACGGATATTGAGTAAATATTCGCATAACCCCACTTGATTGGTCCACGAAAATTATAGGGCATTACAGATATTTTTAAATTTCTTGACATTTTATAAAAAATTGTTATATATAAAATAATGTATAATTTAATATAATATTTATGCCTAAAAAATCATCTAATGTATGAGGGAAATCTCCTGAAATAAAAGCTCCTTATCTTAGTGCAGAAGAGCTTTTAGAAAAAATTTATGAGATAATCAAAAATAACTCAAAATTAAGCCATTATAAACAACGGTTTAAAGCATCAGCAAGTGTCAAAGAAGATTGAAATAATCTTTGTGCAACATTAATGTCAAATAATTTACACCTAGATTTTGTAAATCTACTTATTGAACATAGTGTTCAAAATGGCTTTAAGGATTGAATAGATATAGATAAGGCATTTAATGATAATGAACGTCTGTTGAATTATGCAATTAGATATTCTGAATATGATATTTTCAAAAAATTAATAGCACTAAATGCTAATTATTTATCAATTGATAAATTGTATTTGGCAACTTCAGTTAGAGCAATTCCTCCTACTTCTAAAGAAGAAGTACAAAAATTAGAAAAAGATTTAGAAGTAAAAAGAAAAATGACAGCTGATTTACTTAAATTATGAGCCCCTATAAATAAAGAAATTATTGAAAATATTTTAAGATTTTCTGATGCTAGTTTTTTACAAATTATCGCAGATAGTGAACAGTGAAAAAAACTTTTAACTGCAAAATTTCTAAAAACACAAATGGAAGATGGTTTAAATCAAAATTTTCTTAAAAATAGATTAGAAATGCAGACTATGTTTATGATGTTATATAACAAGCAAAGAGTTATAGAAATTCTTGAAGAGGAAAAATGAAAAGATGAAGTAGAAAAAGCTGTAAAAATTACAAAATGACAAATAAAAACAAGAATTAAAGAAACTATAACTTCTTCTCAATTTATAGCTGAAATTGTCGAAGAAATACTAAAAGAAAATTGAGAGGAAATTGAATGAAAAGCTATTGATTTAATTAAGAAAAAAATAATTGATAATCCCAAAAGAATATTAGAGAATCTTTTTAGATATTAAATTACAATTTTTATTCCTCTTCCCTATTTAAAACATCCCCTATAGTATTATATAAAACATCTAAGGTGTAAGGTTTAAGAACATATCATTTTGCTTGAGATAATATTCACACTCTGGCGCTTTCATCGCTCTGGCCTGAGGAAATAATTACTTTAACATTATTCTTAATTTCAAGCATTTTTTCTAAAACTTCTTGCCCTGACATTTTTGGCATAGTAAGATCTAGAATTACTAGATCAATTGAATTTATATTATCCATATAAGTTTTTAGTCCTTCTTTTCAATCGCTAGCAGTAATAACATCATATCCCTTCATTTCTAATGCCATTTTTAAAAAACTCTGTATCATTTCTTCATCTTCTATTATTAAAATAGTCTTTTGTCAAATTTTATTTATTGACTCTTTTTGTTTAACTTCCTCTTTTTTTATATTTTGAGCTTTAGGTAAAAAAATATGCATTGTTGTACCTATTCATTCTTTACTTTCTATATAAATATGTCATTTGTGTATTTTTGTGATAATATTATAAACCATAGCCAGACCTAATCCCTGTCCTTTTTGGGCACATTTTTCTCTGGTTGTAAATAGTGGATCAAATGCTCTTCTTAAAACTCTGTCAGACATTCCAACACCATTATCTTCAAAAGAAATATGGACATAATCTCATTCTGGAAGTCATGTTTTATCAAGGTTAGAGATTTTATAATTTTGAGCACTTATTTTAATAAAATCTCCATCCTTAGCTCATTTTTCTTCTATTGCTTTAAATGAATTTATTCAAAGATTTAATAATACCTGATGAAGTTCAGATACATTTCAGAGTACATAAAAATCTCATTTATTAAGATTAACAATCTTATTAATAATTTTATCTGTTGATTTATCTAATAAATAAAATACTTCTGTGGCAATATCATAAATATCAACTGAGGTTTTTTCAGAAATTATATTTCTTGATAAACTCTGCAATTGTTTCACAAGTTCAGCTGCACGCTTACCTCATTGTAAAGCATTTTGAACATAATTTCTATGAATATCTGAAAGAGCTCAATTTATATTTAACAATTCTAAATATCACATAATTCAAGCTAAAAGATTATTAAAATCATGTGCAAAGCCTCAGGCTAAAGTACCGAGAGAATCCATTCTTTGTCTAATTTGTAATTGCTCCTCGGTTATTCTTAATATTTCATCTGTTTTCTTTTTTTCTTCTTTATCTCTAATATGTCATATGCACTGAGAAATATTTATTGATAATTCTTCAAGAAGGTTTATTTCTTCATTATTAAAAACTTCTATTTCTTTTGCATATAAACAAAGGGCTCCAACTACGTTATTTTTGATAAATAAAGGAAGGGCGAGGCTTGAATTATATCATCTTTTAATTGCATTATCTCTCCATAGAGCAAAAGTTGGATCTGTTAGAACATTTTTTATATAAACAGGATGTTTTTCACGAATAGCAGTTCCAGTTGGACCACGACCACTTTCTTTATTTTCATCCCAAGATATTTCAATAGAATCAAGATATCCATCATCAAATCAAGCACGAGCAACAGGATGAACAATTTTCTCTCAATTCTCTCAAATATATCAAATCCAGCACATAAAATATCATCAATGCCTTATAATAATTTCACAAATTGAATTTAGTAAATCTTGTTCTGTTTCACTATGTAATAAAACCTTATTACACTCAGTTATCATTTTAAGGGTTTTATTAGCTCTTTTTAATTCTAATTCTATATCTTCACAATCAGGATCTAATAAAGAGTCTTGCGACTTTTTGGTTTTTTCTTTAATTATACTAATTTCTCAATCAGACTGAGAAGATGCTGAATCCTCTGGAATAATTATTGATGATCAAAAATCTGGATGTCAACTATTTTCAGAATTATCCATATTTATGTAATTAAAAATTAAAAAATAGACTGTCGGCTTATCTAAAATAATAGCTTCAGTCTATTTTTGTTTTTGTATGATTTTATGTTCGTGCCATTTGCTGAAAATATAAGATTTTTTTTAATTTTGTCAAGTATTGCTGTTTTAAAGTAAAAATAAGTAATAAATTTAGAATTATTTTTATACAATTCAATATTTGTTTGCATTATTAAATTAATTTATATAATCAAGCTAAGACAAAATTAAAATTTTATTTATTATATAAAAATAATTATGGAAAAACGTAATCTCACATCTCAAACTCACCCAAGAGCACCAGAAGTTATACGTTTTTGAGATAAACTTGTTTCTGCCAGTGATTATGGAAATAAGGAAACAAGAAAGCTTCTAAAAATTAAATGATTAAATGAAGATTCTATTAATCAAATAATGGCATCTAGAACTATTACTAAACTTGGTCATTGATATAAAAAAGAGGCTAAAAGAAGATTGGGGGAACGTTACTTTGATCATCCATCTGGAGTTGCTCTTATCTTACTTCTAGAACTATGAGAAACTGACCCAGATATTCTTTCTGCAGCACAATTTCATGATGTATTAGAAGACGTAAAAATAGATTTAGTAGAAATGAAAAATGTAATAATAAGAGCTGCATCACGTGAAACTTTTCGTATTACAGAAATGGTTACAAATCCAGAAAAAACTGGAGATGAGAAAAAAGATAAACAAATTAAAGTCAGACATTATCACCTAATTTCTCAAGATGAAAAAGCATCAAAATTAAAAATTGCTGATAGGATGTATAACCTAAGAAGTCTTGAAATTCATCATTTAAATGAATCAGAAATTACTGATAAACAATTAGAAACTGCCAAAAAACAAATTGAAGAGACTAGAGATTTTATTCTTCCTATTGCCGAGAAATTTGGTTTTGGATCAAAGCTTCTTGCGGATATTGAAAAAGTAGAAAAAAGAGTTAGAGAAGTTAAATTAATCCTTATTCAAAGAAAGACAAAAGATGCCATAAAAATTTAGATTTAAAAAAATCTCAATAAATTCAAGTTTATTGAGATTTTTTTGTGTCTATTTTTTGCGTAATTTACAAAAATATGATAAAATATACGAGATATTTATAATTTTTGTAAAAATGGTTAAATTAAAACAAAATAATGATGTGCAAAATTTAAGACAATTTGCACTAAAAATTTCTAATTGAAATAAAACTATTTCTGATAAAGTAGCTCATGTTAAGGCGAAAGTACAGGAAATTGAAGAGACCCCAGAATTAAGAAAAGAAGCTGAAAAATATAGAAATATTTTATTGTCTTACAAAAAAGAATTATATAAAATCTGACTTATAGAAATAGATGGAATTTGGTATTTTGATGAATGTGTTGGTTGGAGAAAATGGCAAAAAATTTGAAAAATTTGAAATAAATATTTGAGTAGTTTTCCTAGCTCTTGATGGAATAAGAAAAGGGGTATAGGAATTGTTAATATATGATCCATTCAAAATAAAATGGATTTAAAAAAAATGTTTAAATCCCTATGAATAAGAGTAGCGACTGAAGAGCAAGAATTAGAAAGATATAAAAATATCCTATTATCACACAGGAATGAATTAGAAGAAATAGGGCTTATAGAAATTAATAATATTTGGTATTTTTTTGAATGTATTCAATGGAAAAACTGGCCAAAAATTGGAAAAAAGCACTTAAGTAGTTTTCCTAATGCGACTTTAAATAAAAAATGGTGAGCATGAAATAAGGTTTGAACTGTACAAGATGATAAATGACTAAAGATAATGCTTGAGGGATTATGAATAAATACGGCTACAGAAGAGCAAGAATTAGAAAGATATAAAAATTTATTAATGTCTCATAAAGAAGAATTATTTAAAATATGACTTCAGGAAATAGAATGAATTTGGTATTTTAATAAATGTATTTGAAATCAAGAACAAAACTGGCCAAAAATTTGAAATAAATATCTAGGTAGTCTAATAAAAGCCGAATTTATGAGAGAAAAATGAATATGAAGAGCTGATAAATGAGATGTTGTCAATAAAACTCAATTAAAAGAAATGTTTAGACTATTAAATATACCAGTGGCAACAGCAAGGCAAGAAATAGAACAAATGCAGAAAGAAAAAAATGCAAAAAACGATAACAATCGTCGCGAAAGAAAAAAATGAGAGAAAAAAACAAGTCTTAATACAAACAAAGAAGTAATTGACGAGAATTTCAGAGATGAATTTCAGAGATTTATTAAAAGAAAAATTACATCACTTAATAAATGAGATTATTCTCTCAGTTTAGAACTTGACTATTTAATGCGTTTACCGGATATTTCTAAAAATGTGTTTTTAGAATTTATTGAATGACTTCCAGAAGATGATAGAAATGAGATTAAAGAAATCTATCCTACAAATGAGAAAATTTTATGAAGGATTGATTGCTTTGTGGAAGATAGAATTAAAAATTTAAAATAATAATTTAATAAAATGAAACATACAAGAAGTATAATATCTGACCATTTAGTCAAAAGTGGTAAAAATTCATCACCTGAAAATATCAGGTCTTTTATCGACAAAAACAGGAAAAAAATCAAAAATCTAATTAAGGAATATAAGGAAATTAATTGAGAAAATTTTGAAATTTTAGACTTCATAACTTTTGTAAGAGAAAAATTTGAACTTCCATCCCAAATACCACTAGATGCCTTTATTAAGCTCATAACTTATAGTGTCACAACATGAAATACACTAGATTACGATTGACTTCTAAAGTTAATTCCTCAAGACACGAGAAAATCAGATAATTTAAAAATAGTCAAAAAAGAGAAACTTATAAAAAATCAATGAGAACACTTAGCTCAATGACTTGTGGAAATCATCGCAAATGCGTGTGATGCCTCAAATCCTGAGGTGCAAGTGGGAAGATTTTGAGAAGGATTTTTCCAATCTCTGAGATTCTTGCAAGAATTTGAGAATGCGAAATTATCGATAAATACGAAAAAACAGTGAGAAAAGGCATTTGAGATATCGCTTGTAGAAGAGAAAAATGAAGTAAAAGTCTGAAGTCTAACAAGCAAAAAACAAGAAAACTGAACTATAGTGAGCCTTGCGGCAAAATTAGACGATAAAACCCTCACATATTTAAATGATTTTATTTGTTCAAGATTTGGGACTAATCCATATATTAACTTGTATTTAAATTGAAAACGTTTAAATGATTTAGAAGAATTTGTATATATTAACTGACAAAAACTCGATACAAGCTTACTTCCAGTTGTAAATATTACTCTAAATGAGAATTGATTTATCGCGGAAGATTTCTGAGTGGGAATGGATAGTAAAACTATTTGTGAGAAACTTCTTATCCCGACTTCCAGCTCAAAACTGAGAACCAAGATGGACATCGAAGAAACGAAAAAATATGCGGACAAGCATACAAGATTTTTCTATAAAAGAAATACTAAGCCAGATAAAAAGCAAAAAACTACAATAAGACTCCAGGTTGCGGGAGTTGTAAATGAGGAATTTGAGAGCGAGACAAGTAGTAATATCTCAATCTTTTCGCTTGAAACTCCGTTTTTTGAGTGGGTGCCAGAAGCAAAAAATCAGGTATTGCCGACCAGATGAGTAGTTCTTACAATTGAGAAAGCAATTTCAAAAATATTTGATAAATGTGAAACTCTAGAGGAAAAAGTGGAATTAAGTGAAATTGTATGAAAAATAATCTCAAAATTAAAAGAAAGAAAAACAAATGAAACCGAGAAAAAATACACTCTTGATTATATATGAAAAGAGGCATTTAAGCCATTTCTAGAAGAACTAAAAGAATTAGAAAAAATCGTGCTGCCAGCAGATGCAGAGCTCCAAAAAATTATTTGAGCAAATGAAAAAGTAATATTTGTAAGTCCAGATTTTATAAATTTTGACATTACTTCCCTACCCGGAGTGAAGAAAATCGACTCTATTATCGGCGAGACAAAGCCATTTTATGCGATGGAATTTTCTCAGGATGCGACTCACGATTATCTCATCCACAAGACCTGAATTCTTGTAAATTCTAAATATTTAAATTCAAAAACTGACTCAGACATTTCCCCAATTCAAATTCTAAACACCAGCATAAACCTAAATATCTGATACGAAATCCAATCAGATATTGTGTTTTATGGAAGAATAGACAAGGATAATCTAACACTCAGCTCGCCAACAAAAAAATCAAAATCTGAGGAATTTTCTCAAACTCAATTTAATCAAGAAAATACAAAACTATCTCTTTATAAAAATTCTGAAGAATATAGGGAAATGCTTGAAGAAAAAAGATGAGTATTAAAAGAAGTATTGGATGAATTTTTTGATGAATTTGAAAAATGACTTAAAATATTTTGTGAAATAGCTACGCTTAAATATGGCGTAATAAAGCGTTCTGTAAGCATGCTTTTAGATAAAGATGAACTTGTACTAGGAATTAAAAATCCTAAAGATTTTATGAATTATGCTTTTTTTTGAAAAAATATAGATTATAAAATAGCAGATAATTTTATAGCTAGGCTAAGACAAAAAACACCCGAAATTCAATGAAATATTTTGTATTATATTTCCTTATTAACTATATATTCAGAAGGATTAAATGATAATAATCTACCAAGAGATTTAAATATTAATCAAGAAATCAAAGATGCTATCTTAAATAAAATAGAGCTTGATAAATATATAGAGCTTATAGATAAAATATTCGAGCTTTTTGAAGCTGAACCAGAATTTATGAGTCAAGTTGCAAGAAGATTAAGCTCTGAAAATGGAAAATGATACAGAAACAAAATGATTTTTGAAATCCAAAAAATAATCAGTGATCTTGAACAAATCAAAGAAACCTGAGAATTCCCCAACCAAAACACAACAAAAATCGAAATTGATGACACAGAATATACTGAGATTGAAGATATTATGGACCCAAAATTCGCATTTTTTATGGAAGATGAAGATATTAGAAGAATTTTGCTTTGAGATGTGAATGATCAGGATAATTGGGGTATTACAGAGGAAAGGATTTTAGATAAATTTCAATTAAATAAAAATACGGATTTAAGATATTTATTAACAGAAAAATTTGAAATAGAAGATGAAGATTTATCTATAGAGACGAAAGAACGTTTATTTCAGATGATGAAAAGAACTTTTAATTTAGGTAATTGAAGATTTGATTTATTTATTAAAAGAATCAAAGGAAATGATGTTGTATTAGAAAATTTAGTAAATAAATATACAAATCTATTTATGTGGCATTTTCATACACAACACATAATCTACCAACTCAAGAAAAATTGATTTGTGAAGAAAGAAGTAGAGGTAGAGAAAACAAAAGAAATTAATAACACAGAATATACTGGAATCGAAGATATTATGGACCCAAAATTCGCGTTTTTTATGGAAGATGAGGATGTAAAGAATCTCTACAATGTTACTCATTGAATGGCTTGACGTAATGAAACGAACGAAATCAGAAAAAAATATAAATTTGATTGAAAAATAAATTTAGGAATATTTGATTGGGTAGAATATGATAAAGCAAAATATTGTCTTGAGAGATTAAATGGAAAAGCAGGAACACTCTTATTGGCAAATGGTAAAAACTTATATGAGTGTCTTGAAGAATATTTCAAATCTGATGATAAAAATAAAGAATATATAGATTTTTGCAATAAATATAATATAGAATGACGGAAAATCCATTGATTATACGAATTATTCAATATTCAAAATATTATCTACCAACTCAAGAAAAATTGATTTGTGAAGAAAGAGGTGGAGGAAGAAAACAAAATAAAAGTCTGAGAAAATGAGACTATTTTTGAGCCATTGTATGAGGATTTTTATAAAGATTTAAAAAAATGTTTAAATAACCATGATAGAGAAGAAATATATTATGAAACAATAGAAAGCCTAAAAAATATATATTGAATAGCACCATCAGATAGGAGTCTCTCTGAATTTTATTATGAGTTTTTATTAAATAAAAAATTAATGATAATTATTTTTTCTTGAGAAATAAAAAAAATTGATCTTAATTCCTCTTGGCGGAATATACAGAGTGAATTAAAAAAGAATTATCAAATAAGCCTTAATGGCTATTACATTGATAAACTTGCAGATTTTCTAAAATTCATAACCCCAACCCCAGAACTCAAAAAAAGATGTCTGAAATTACAACAAGAGAAAAAAGCTTCTGAGGATTTCCAAGCAGAAAGTCTTTCTGACCCTAAATATGCGGAATTTATGAAGGATATGAAAGCAGTTCGTGCAACAAAAAACTTTGACTGAATTCATAATCTTTGGAGTGTATTTGAAATAAATCTATCTCATAAATATCCTTTTTTAGAAAAAGGTATGATTAATTGGATTATGGATTATCTTTCATTATTAGGCATGGATTCAATTACAGACAAAAATATTATAAAAATAATTAGAAATTTTACTGATGAAAAGCTGTTTTCATTGAAATGAGATAATCATTCTATGCTTCATCGGCATTTTAATGAAAAATATCCTTCATATAGAGTGAATTGAAATCAATTACTTGAGCAAGTCGTAATCTATCTTCTCGAGAAAAACTTATTCAATAAACCAAAAGCAGAAAGTCTTTCTGACCCGAAATATGCGGAATTTATGAAAGATATGAAAGAATTTTGATGAGAATGTTGGGGTAAAGATATTTTAAATTATTTTAAAATAAGCCCATTGAGTTCTAAATATCCATTTTTATGAAATATTGCATTAATTTTGTTAGTAAATAGTTCTTATGATTTAAGAAAAAATCCTATTACAGATATAAATATAATAAAAGGTATAAGAAAGTTTATAGATGAGTTTGAACCATTAATTCAAGAAGAACAAATTAATTCTAAACGTATTTATGATACATATCGTAATTATATTTTTTGACAAATATATCCTAATCATAATTATATTCCTGATAAATATCAATTTTTTGAGCAAGTCGTAATTTACCTTCTCGAAAAAAATCTATCCAATAAATCAACTCTGGAAGAAGTTTCAATTATAGCGCAAATTGATAAAACAATAGACGAGTTAAGGGCGAAATTGAGGGAGTATCCGCAGGACTTGGTGGCTTTTGGGGAATTTCTGGATAAGGGATGAGAGTTTTTGAAATCAGAAATTTCAGTGATCAAAATAGAGTGAGATAAGAAATTCAAATTATCGGAATTAATTGCTGGTTATAGGCTTCATAATAAGGAGCTTATGGATATTGAGGATGAGCAACATTTGGAGAATTTTACCCAAAATATTTTAAGTAAAAATTATAATTGTGAATTATTTCAAAATGAAATTAGATCTTCTATTGACGGACAAGATGAATCTGCGATGATTTGGGTAAGAGAGCTAGTTCAAAACTCACGTGATGTGATATTGGGAAGTGGAAATTCCTGAAAAATTGAGATTAATTTCTATGAAGAAGACGGAAATTGGGTATCAAGTGTAAGAGATCCTATTTGAATGAATTTAAAGCAAGTCTTTAATTATTTGCTTGTGCCTGGAGAATCATCTAAAACCGGAGCGAATTCAGAAGGAATGTTTGGGCAGGGATTTTATTCTACAGCTATTGAATCAAAAGAAATCAGAGTGAAGACTGGAGTTTGAGATTGAAAGACTACAGTTCTCGTATTTAAGCCAATATTTAACGAGTGATGACTTATTCATGATTTTGAGATAAGCTATGAGGTAATTAATGAAGATTTTAAATGAACTCTCGTTGAGAGAGTTGATAAAGCTTCTTGAATTTGAGGGAATTTGAGGGCACTAATTGGAGTGCACAATATCCAGAAATATGTGTGAAATGTGGATGACGTGGAAATTCTTTATAAATGAGAAAGTATTGTAAATACTAAGGAACTTCTTGAGACTGTCGCAGTTCCTGGATATTGAGAAATTAAAATATTTGAGACATCTGATAAAATAGAGAGAAAAACCAAAAATAATTTGTATATAAGAGATTTGCCAGATGATTATTTAGATGATTTGCCGGATTGGATGAGTAAATTTATAAAATCTAGAAATATTTCTATTGAAGTGCCGGCATGAATGGAACTCACAAAAACTCGCAATTCCCTAGCCCAGAGAGAGAAAAATCTCCCAATTTTAAAACCTTATTTATTTAAGGGTTTTGTGGGAATGTTGTTAAAATCTTTTGTTGACAGAAACACTTGAGTCAAAATCCCTATGCTTCCAGAGGATTATTTGAGTCTTGAAGATAAACACCTTAATTATTCTAGACAAATTAATAGGATTGCAGACAAATATAATTCCTGACAAGCTCTAAATGATGACGAAATAGAGATACTTAAAAATGATAGTGAGCGAATGGCACAATTTCTCATCCAAGCGAATTTTGAATATGAATGAAAAATTACAAATCTCCGTGAAATGAAACAAAAAATCCTTGCAAAAAATAGAATACAAAGCAATTCTTCGATATTTAATGAAATGCAAGATCAAAGTTTTTTCACAAGCGATAGCATAAATAGATGAATGGAAAATGTAGAAAGAAATTATAATATTAAACCTGAAAAAATATCAGAAAAATTATGAGTAAGTGTAGAGCAGATTAAGAATTTTAATAATTTTATGGAAAATAATTTTTCGGAACTTACAGGTAATTTGTATTGATGAAAATTTATAAATTCTTATTATGAAAGAGATTGATGAGAAAATAGTGCGGCAAAGTATAAAAAAATTGGTTGAAATATTTATATGTATTGGAATATTGACCATATAGGAAATTGGATCAAAAATTTCTGAGATCCAGAAACTCAGGAAAAAATCATAGAAATAACAACTCACGAGATTGTTCATTTATTAGAAAACAAAGATAAGCTCTGAAGCCATGAAAAAAATCTAGAACACGATAAGAGTTTTGAACTAATCCAAAGAAATCTACTTACAACTATGCAAAGAATTTAGATAAAAAACTTCTGAATTTTAGCTAAAAATTTATTATATTTCGGAATATTTTCAAGCGTTATTTTCTCACAATTTTTTAGGTCAAGATTTAGTTGAGTCAGAAGTTCTTTTGTCACTCAATCTTTTTGTCTAAAAATCGCGTTAGTTTCTTTTAGGATATCAAAACTTCAATTAGTTAAATTGGCTGAACCAATTATTGAAACCTCATCATCAATTACCATAACTTTCGCATGAATCATTCATTTATAAAGATAAACTTCAATATTTGGAGTTATTTTGTGAGTAAGAAGAGTTGGCTTCAAAATCTTATAAATACTGTGCATATTCGCATGATAAACACCATCAGAGACATTTGGAAGAATTATTTTTATATTTATTCACTTCTGACTAATTTTTCTTAGCTTTCTTATTGTTAAATTATCTGTTATATATCAATGTTCAATTATTATTGATTTTTTTGCCTTATATAATTGTATCAAAATTTCAGATCTTAGAGTTCTTTTATTTCTAATGCTCGATAGAATTTCTATTCAAGATAATATTTTTTTTCTTAGTCATTTTTTTGAATGTTTTGAGATGTGAGAACTAAATTTATTAGCAATTTTTCATTCTAGTTTTACCATATAATCATGCCAACCTCAAACATTTGAAGATTCAGAATTTTGAGCAGTCAAATATTCATCTGCAATATTCATTCATCAAATTATTACAATACTATTTACAGTATTTTCATCAAATAAAAATATTTTTGAATGATCATTTTCCTTTAAATATTTGAAAAATAAAATAGACCTTGACCCCACAAAAGAAAATACTAAATTTTTATTATTTTTGATAAAATTCTGACCTTTTTCACTTGAAAAAATATCTCAACCGAGTTTTCAAAAAGATATCCATTTTTGGAAATTATAAACAAGGCTTCAAAAAGAATCCTTTTCGATAAATACCTTAATTTCTGGATTAGATTTCAATTTTTCTTCAAGAATATCAAGAATTTTTCTTCAAGAATTATCATCCCTCCACATAAACATTCTTATTCTAATTGTCTTTTTTGCTTCTTTTATACAATTAATAATCTCACTTGTTGCATTCTCTCAATCAATTATTAATTTTGTTATATTTTTTTCGTAATTTACCATATTAATTTTTTAGTAAAACCGTGTTCAATATCCTATATTAAACAATTTTAAATTTTGTCAAAAAAACATAAAACTTTCTTTTTAAGAAAATAGTATATAATTACAATATCTGTCATTCCCTCAACTTTTGTCATTCCTGCGTAGGCAGGAATCTACAAAATACAAAGAAGATTCCCTTCTTCAAGGGAATGACAAATGAGGCAAAATAATATAATTAATAATTCTCTTTATGCAACAAACTTTTTTTATCTTATTTTTTCTATTATTATTCTCGACAGTTTTGTTTTGATGACATTTCCTGCTTTATTTGATTGTGGTGAAATTTTTTTGAATTACTGTATTTAAGGTAAAAATCTTATTACTTCTCTTGGCTCTAATTTTAAGTTTTAGCTTTGTAGTCTCATCAAGTCTGGCTCATATTTACGAGAATATTTTTACAAAATTTTTATATTTTAGCTCAGGTATTTGGCTTTGATTTTTGCTCTATTTTGAGATAATTGTTTGAATTATTTTGCTTTTTAATTTTGTATTTAAAAAATACAGTCTCAATTATAAACTATCAATTTATTTAGCTTTAGTTCTATCAATTATTTTTGTGGGTTATTGAATTTGTTATGCCTTTAGTCCGACCGTTAAAAATATCGAAATCAAAATAAAAAATTTGCCAGTTAATTGGGATTGAAAAAAGGTTGTAATGATAAGTGATGTTCATTTGTGACACATTTATAATGCTGATTTTATGACAAAAATAGTCTCTCAAATCAATTGACTCAATCCAGAAGCAGTTTTTATTGTATGAGATTTATTTGACGGAATGGATTGAAATCTAGACGAGCTAGTCAATCCTCTAAATAATCTAAAATCTAAAAAATGAGTTTATTATGTAACTGGAAATCACGAGACTTACCTTTGAGTAGAGAAAATAGCTTCCCTACTAGAAAAAGCCTGAATAAAAATCCTAAATGATGAAGCTGTAAATATTGACTGAATTAGCTTAATTGGACTGAGTTATCCAGAGAGATGAGAATTTAAAGATTTCAAAACTGTCTTTGATGAGCTAAATTTAGACAAAACCTCACCAAAAATTCTACTTTACCACAGCCCAGTTCATCTAGACCAGGCCTCAAATGCCTGAATTGATTTACAGCTTTCCGGTCACACCCACAGATGACAAATGTTTCCTTTTAATTTTATAACTCAAATTGTCTACGCCGGACACGATTACTGACTCACAAACTACCAAAATCTCCAAATCTACACCTCCAACGGAGTCTGAACCTGGTGACCAACTCTCAGAACTTTTAATAGATGAGAAATTGTGAATATTGTTTTGAGGAAAATGTAGATTTTAATTACAATATTTCACATTTTTGAATATACTAGAGAATATCTTATTAAAAATTACCGGAAAATATGATTTCAAAATTAGTGAAAATGAAGGAGGCGCAGGCTGGATGAATTAAATCAAAAGTTAGGTTTAAGTGAAAATTTGAGGATGAATTTGGGAAAACCGTAGATTTAGTTGAGGATTTTCTTGAAAAGGAACTTGAAAAACATTTCAAACTTGATTCTATTATTTCTTGAAACAATAATTTAAAAATTAGAGTAAATGACGCGGAGCAAGGAATTCAGAGAATTGTTAATTGTGTTTTTAGATATGACAAAACTGATATAAAATTCTGATATACGCATATTGAACTAGCCTCATCTGAGTTATCAAAAAAATCAAAACTCCACTATGTCTGAAAATTTTCGATAACAAATAGAGAAAAAATCAAAGAAAAAATTTTAAAAGATTTAATAGATTGATTGAAGGAAATTTATTAATAAATTTTTTAAAATCGACAAAAAGACTTTTTTGAATATACTGTGGCTTCTTATAAAAAAGAATATATTTTTTCACCCAAATAAACGATGTTATTTACAGACCTAAATTTAATAAGTCCTATTTTAAAAGCTCTTGAAAAGGAGTGATATAAAAATCCTACGCCAATCCAGGAAAAGGCAATTCCCTATATTCTCGAATGAAGAGATGTTATAGGTGGTGCTCAAACCGGTACATGAAAAACTGCAGCTTTTGCAATTCCAACACTTCAAATCTTATCGAGAGAAAAAGAAGTTTCAAATGTGCCAAGAGTGATTAAATCGCTTATTTTGACTCCGACTCGTGAGCTTGCTATTCAGATAGAAGAGAGTTTTACTGCTTACGGGAAAAACCTATGACTTCGTCATGCTGTTGTTTTTTGATGAGTTTCTCAATATGCTCAAACTCAAAAATTAAAAAAATGAATAGATATTTTGGTGGCGACTCCAGGAAGACTTTTGGATCTTATGAATCAGGGTTTTATAAATTTAAAATATGTAGAAATATTTATTCTAGATGAGGCTGATAGAATGCTAAATATGTGATTTATAAATGATGTTAAAAAAGTTCTAGCTAAGCTTCCAGCAAAAAAACAAACCTTATTTTTCTCGGCTACGATGCCAAAAGAGATTCTAGCACTTGCTAATTCAATTCTTGTTAATCCTGTAAAAATCGAAGTTACTCCAGTTTCTTCAACTGCTGATACTGTAAAACAAGCAATTTATTTTGTGAAAAAAAATGACAAAAAACTTCTTTTAGCTCATTTATTAAAAAATCCTGCGATAGTTTCGGTTTTAGTTTTTTCTCGCACAAAACATTGAGCAGATAGAATTGTAAAAGACTTAGATAAGGTTTGAATTACATCCGAAGCCATTCATTGAAATAAATCCCAAAACGCTCGCCAGAGAGCACTGAGTAATTTTAAAACTGGGAAAACAAGAGTGCTAGTAGCTACAGATATTGCAGCTCGTGGAATAGATGTTGATGATCTTTCTCATGTAATTAATTTTGACCTTCCAAATGAAAGTGAGACTTATGTACACCGTATTTGAAGAACCGGAAGAGCTTGATTAAATGGTATTGCGCTATCTTTTTGTGACCAGGAAGAAGTGGAATATTTACAAGATATTGAGAAATTAATTTGAAGAAAGCTTGATGTTGTAGAAAATCATCCATTTGCTATAACAGTCTCTCAAACCAAACAAAATACCCCGAAAAAACCGGCTTCTAGATGACGTTTTTCTTGAGAAAGAAAGAGAAGTTTTAGGAGATAATTTGAGTTTTTTCAAAAAATTATATAATTAGAAATTAATTAATTCTTACACTGTATTTACAAATTGATTTAATATCAATACAGAATTTAATTAAATTTTATGAAAGTATTAATTATTGAAGATAATAGAGCTCTGGCAAAAAATATGTGAGAATATTTTAGTCTTAAATGAATTAAGAGTGAAATTGCTTTTGATGGAATTATTTGAACACAAAAAATCTTAGATAATCATTTCGATGTAATTATTCTTGATATAAATCTTCCAGGAAAAGATTGATTAACTCTATGTAAAGAGACAAGAGATAAATGAATAAATACTCCGATTTTAATGTTAACATCTAGAAATACAACTAAGGATATTGTAGTTTGACTTAATCTTTGAGCTGATGATTATCTTGGAAAACCTTTTGATTTTGAAGAATTAATTTCCAGAATTGAAGCATTAAATAGAAGAAATTTCACAAATAAAAATAATATTATTGCGATAAAAAATATTGAAATAGATATTTCTAAAAGACAAGTTACAAAAGATTCTGAAATTATAAAGCTATCAACTAAGGAATTTGATTTACTTAAATATTTGGCTCAAAATAAATGAACTCCGTTTGATAGAAGAAATTTATTTGAAAATGTTTGGTGAGATTTTGATGAACATATGTTCTCTAGAAGTGTTGATGTTTATATTGGATATCTCAGAAAAAAATTATGAGATGATTTAATAAAAACTCAAAAATGATTTGGTTACTTAATCGATTAATATGAATTTAAATTCAATAAATAAACTATCAAAAGAAAAAAAGAAAATCACAATTTTGTTTACATTTTCAATTTTTTTTATTGTAATAATTCTTGAACTTTCTTTTTTGTGATATAAATATTTTGACTATAGAAATCAAGAGTTTCAAAGACTTAATTTTCAAACTGATGCTCTATCAAATTGAATAAAAGAAAATCCACTTTTTGAGGAATTAATATTTGAATGAAAAAATTTATTTGATGATGAATTAGCTCCCCAAGCGCCATCTAGAAATAGGAATACTCAAAGAAAAATTAGAATTCAAAATTTTTTCTTATATGATAATAGTACACTAAGAATACTTTTTTCACCAATAAAAGATAATATCTTATATTGAGAAATTTTAAGCAAAGCACTGCAAAGCAATAATAATTCTTTTTCATATAATTCTTTAGAATATTTTTTTGTAAATAAAAAAATTAATGAAAATATTTCAATTATTTCTTTTGTAGAATCAAGACTTACAATGGCAGATTTTTTAAAAGAACTTTGAGAATATTTATTTTTTGCTATTTTGCTTTCATTTTTAATTTATTTTATTAGTTTTAGGTTTGTATCAAGAACCCTTAAGCCAGTTGAAGAAAATTTGGATGATATGGAACAATTTATTCATAATGCAGGTCATGAACTCAAAACTCCAATTTCAGTAATAAAAAGTTCCTTGCAACTAGCAAAACTTAAGAAAAATTATAAAGAATCCGTTGAGGAAAGTTTATGAGAATTAGATAAAATGAATAATTTAATTCAGGCTCTAATTAGTCTTTCCACAATAAGTGAAAATATTGAAAATAAAATTATAAATGTAAATGAATTTATTAAAAAAATAATTAAAAATTATGAAATAATTTTAGAACAAAAAACTTTAAAAATTGAACTTATTGAAAATGAAATATTAGAAATTAATACAAACGGAGAATATTTTGAAATATTTTTTAGTAATTTAATGTCAAATGCTATAAAATATAATAAAGTTTTGGGGTGAATAAAAATTACAATTAATAAAAACTGACTTGAAATAAGCAATACTTGAGAATGAATAAATAAAGAAAATCTAGGTAAAATTTTTGATAGATTCTACCAGGAAAGTGATTCTAGAGAAGAAAATTCTTTTGGAATATGACTTTCCTTAGTTAAAAAAATCGCTGATATATATAATTGGAAAATAACAGTTGAAAGTCAAAAATGAATTGAAACAAAATTTATTATTAATTTTTAGTTATGAATACACTAAAAAAAATTATTTTTGATTGAGTTTTTCCTGGATTTTTGGTTATTAAAAAAATCTTAAAATTTGTACCATTTATTTGAATTTTGATAATATTTTACCCAAAATATTATGTTGAAATTTGAGATTTTGGATGGTATTGTCTACTTTTGATAGTTTTTTCTAGACCACTTAGAGATGTACTACCAAAACTCGGAATCCTAAAAAAAATTGTCGCGTTAAGAAAAGAAATCTGAATAATTTCATGAATTTTTATCACAGCTCACTGACTTTGATTTTTCCTTAATTCAAAAATTTCGCTTCTAGTTTGACTTACTAGTCTAGATTTTTATAATTTAACTAATCTTTTTGGTTGGTGAATGATTTGAATGTATATTTGAATAATTTTAACTCTTACATCAAATAAATTTAGTCAAAAATTTCTCGGAAAAAACTGGAAAAGGCTACAAAGATTAACTTATTTATTTTTTATTTTTGGGGCAATTCATATTGCTTTTGTGGATACTGAAAAAATTCTTCCATTATCAACTGTAGTGAGCTCATGGGCGATACTTTGGATTTTGGCATACAAGAAAATTATTTTATGGAAAAATAAATAGCTATTTAATGCGACAATTTTAAAATAAAAAAATTAATTTAGAATTTTACATATATCTTACATATTATTAATATACTGCCTGTGTTTCCTTAAAGAAGCGGCCATTCTTAAAGAAAACAATTTATTTTTTAATTTATTTATATTATATGAAAATAAAAATTATTACATGATTAGTAATTGCGACAATTGCTACAACGTGAGCACTTGCATATGCAAATAGTAATACTGGTTCAGAAATTACTAACAAAATAAGAGGTGAATTCCACAAAATGGAATGAGCTGAATCACTTCAATGAAAAATGATGTGACAGAGAAAATGAATTAAATGAGCCTGAATGCAATTAACTGCCGATGAAAAAGCGAAAGTAGCTACAATGACAGCGGATGAAAAAAAGACTTTTTACACAGCTAAAATTACTGAAGCTAAAGCTAAAAAAATTGCAAGAGAAAATGTAATGGACAAACTTATTAATTGAGAAATTCTTACAGATTCAGAAAAAGCTGTCCTAGCTGAAATTAAAACAGAAAGAGCCGCAATGAAAGCGAAACAAGCAGATATGAAAGCTAAAATGGATGCAATTAAACCGATTTTGGAAAAGAAAAAAGCCTGAACTACCCTTACTGCAGACGAACAAGCACAGCTTGATGCATTTAAGGCAACAAACAAGCAATTTTGAAAAATGGGGAAAATGTAAAAAAATTAGCCAGAAAATAGAACGAAAAATATAATAAAATATCTCTCTTTTACCAAATGAGAGATATTTTATTGGTTTAAAATTTAAAAAAACTTGACTCTCCCAAATAATGTAGTAAACTTTTTGCAAGTTTCTTTTTAAGAAAACTTATTTATTTTTTTAATTTAATACCCATGAAACTACTAAACAAAAAAACTCCCATGTCTACAAGACCGGTCTTCTCTAAAAAGACCGGTCTTAGAAGTCAATTAGCAGGTTTTACCCTCGTTGAACTAATAGTAGTCATCTCAATCCTCGCAATACTCTGAACCATAGCATTTCTTTCTTTTGGATGATTCTCTTCAAAAGCTCGTGATGGATCTAGAATATCAGATACATCTAGTCTATCTAAATGATTAGAGCTATATTCAGTAACTGCTTGAAAATATCCAGTCCCAGAATGAATAACTTGAACATGAAAAATAAATACTACAGAAGTTGCTTATCTATGAACTATACAAAATCAAATATCAACTCTAACTAAAATATCAAAAACTCCACGTGATCCACTTTCTGATAACTACTACATATACTGAACAACATTTGATTACAAACAATACCAAATAGCTACAACACTAGAGAATACTCTTTCTCTAAATAACTGGAGTGAAGGTAAAGTTTATGCAGACTCTCAAGCTTATTCTGCTAGAGTACTTGGTAATTACAAATGATTAATAAAATTTAATTCTTGAACAACAAATCCCACAACTTGGATATCTAATATTCCAAGTTTAATATACAACTCATGAACTAATCTATTATCTCAATCTACAAGATATATTGTAAATAAATCAACAAATTTACCATATATTTTAAAAGATAGTATTCAATGAAATATATCACCAGATGAAATAGTAAAACAAATAACAAACCAACCAACAGCTACTCTTACATGAGTACAAATAACAAACTTAACTCAAACTTGAATAACGGAGTTATTTACAAATTCACCACAATTACTTGCTAGTTTTGGATGAGATTTATCTAGTATTAGTAAGATAATTTTAGGAAGTAGTAGTGCTAGTGTGAGTCAAGATGACACGCCAACTCCAACTAATTCTTGTAATACAACTCAACCAGCTTGTTCTTCGATTTGATGTACTCTTACAACATGAACTCCTACAACTGTAAATCAAGATTGGGTAAAATGAGCTTCAAATTGTTGATTTATTTGTAATGCAAATTACAGCTGAGTTAATTGTGAAATTTATACCGCACCAATAGTTCAATGGAGAGATATACCATGAACTAATTGTAACCAAGATGATATAAATATCTGATGAAAAACTTGGGCTGGGTGTAATAGTATACTTGGAACTTGATTAACATATAATGCTTGAGCTAATAATTGTTATAATTATACTTGAAATTATACAGCATGATCAACAGCATGTTATTGAGATATAACAAAGGAAAATACTTACAACTCAACATATTGAGTTGATAATATTTGGTGAAAATTATATACATGAGCTAATGCTCCGAGTGCCTGTCCTACTTGATGGCATGTTCCAGAAGAACAGGACTTTCTTAATTTAGAAATAGCTCTTACATGTACAGATAGTGCCACAGATTGAACATGGAGATGTAACTGATTGGGCTGGAAAGATAATATTTTAACAAAAACAAAAAGCAATAATGTAGTAAGGGCTCTTAATTTACCTTTAGCAGGTTATGGACTTAATGATGTTTTCTATGATCGTGGAAATCGTGCACGCTTATGGTCTTCTACAGAGTATAACTCTACTAATATTCGTGGTAGAGGTTTAGCTCGGAATGATGTTTGAGTTCTTCGTGATTACCGGGATAAATCAAATAACTTCTCTGTTCGCTGTATTAAAGATTAGTTTTAAAAAAACCAAATGTAAAATATCTCTCTTTTTGGCAAAAGAGAGATATTTTACATTATTATTACTTTGAATAAATATAATAATGTTTATTCTTTACATTAATCTTACATTGACTATTATACTAATTAAAAGTATTTTTTTAAATCGTAAATATGAAAAAATTTATCAGCGTAAAAAAGATTGTTTATTTCCTTATTATAGCTGGAATTCTATATTCTATTTATAGCTATTATTTCAATACAAAATCTAAAACAACAACTATTACAAAAGAATATACTGTAGCAAGTGGATCAATAGAAAATGCTATAAAAGTAACTGGGCAGGCATCTCTTGTAGATGAGCAAAAACTAAAATTTAATCAAGTTTGAACTGTTACAAAAGTATATTTTAAAGATTGAGCAAAAGTAAAAAAATGAGCACTAATTGCTGAACTTGATAAGGTTGATGTTAATAATACTATTCGCCAGGCTGAATTATCACTAAATGATGCTCAAATAAAATTGGAGGATTTATTAAATTGACCAGAATATAAAGATGTTTTAAATTCAGAAAATAGTGTAACTACAGCAGAAAATAAAATTCCTTCTCTACAAAATGACTTAGATAATTTACAAAGAGACAAAGAAAATAAAATTCGTGATTATAATAATCAAATTATTCAAAAACAAAATGATATTATAAGCAATGAAAATGATATTAAAAACAAAGAAGTGTCTTTCTCTAATTTAAAAAACGAACTTGCAACATTACTTATTTCAGAAGAAAAATGACTTACAGATTATGATGTAGACTTGACCAAGACTATTAGCGATGCTTATACTAGTGCAAAAAAACAGATTATAGATATAGAAAACTCTTTATATGATGCGGATGAAATTCTTGGAGTAACTGATGCAAATAAATATAAAAATGATGCATTTGAGGTATATATTTGAGCTAAAGATACTACTACAAAAACTAATGCAGAAAATGACTGGAGAGAAACAAATACATTTTTTTTAGATTCAAAAACATCATATAATTCTCTTAATTCTATATCCCAAAGTAGCGATGAGATTCTTGAATTTTTAAATAAACTCTTAGATAGTTATGATAAATTAATTGATTTAGGAAAAAGTGGTCAGGAAATGATGAACTCAAGCATTACTTCTTCTAATTTTTCACAAAGCGATATTGATAGTAAATCTTCGATTTTTTCATCAATTACAAGCTCTGCTCAATCAAATTATAATACAGTTAAATCAACTATAGTTAATATCCAAAAACTTACAGATCCAGCTCTAAAAAAAGCACAAAGCACAAATACAATTAATTCAAAAAAACAATCTATAATAGATGCGGAATTTTCTCTAAATAAACTAAAAAATGATACGACGACTAAATTGCAAAATGATTTAGATAAACTTGTTTCTGACAAAGAATACTCAATTAGTAATTACGATTCTCAAATTAAACAAAAAAATCTAGATATACAGAGCGCTCAAAATAGCTTAGAATATGCAAAAGAAAGTTTAAGAGTATTAAAGGCTTGAACTACTTCTGTAGAGCTTTCTCAGGCAAGAAATAATGTTTCAAAACAACGCTTAGCCCTAGATAATGCACAAAAAAATCTTGATAAATATGAACTAACTGCACCTTTTGATGGAACAATTAGAAAAATAGATTTTAAAGTGGGTGATAATTTAACAGCTGATGAGCAAAAATTTATTTACATAGAAAATCCTAATTTGGTTGAAATATCAGCGACTCTAGACCAACTTGATATTGTAAAAATTTCAATTGGTCAAAAGGCAAAAATAGTTTTTGATTCTTATCCAGACAAAGAATTTGAATGAACAGTAAGTGAAAAAGATTCTACTCCTATAGCTACGTCTGGTGTTACTTCTTATACTATTACAATCACACTTGATAAATGAAAAACTGATATTTACAGTTCGATGACTGCGAAAGTAAATATCTTAATAGAAAGTAAAAAAGATATTCTTGTTATTCCAGCATCATATATAGAGGAGGCTTCTGGAATAAAATATGTACTTGTAAAAGAAAATTGACAGGAAGTGAAAAAAGAAGTAGCAACCTGAATTACAGATGATACAAATATAGAAATAACAGAATGATTGAAAGCGTGAGATATAATTCTTAAAAAAATAACTTCTGCAGTAAAATCAAGTAGTTCTGGATTAATTCCTTGATGATGAAATAGAACATGATGAACTTCATGAAGTAGTAGCAATACTAACTGAGGATTTAGATAAAAGGTCCTCACCCCAACCCTCTCCCAGAGGAAGAGGGAGAATAAAGATTTTTAAACAATTAAAAATGCAAGAACAAGTTATTAAAATGACAGGAATTAAAAAAATCTACCATGTGGGAGATGAAGATTTAGAGGTGTTAAAATGAGTAGATTTTGAACTTCATAAATGAGAATTTGCCTCAATTATGGGAGAAAGTGGGAGTGGAAAATCAACGCTTATGAATATAATAGGAATGCTTGATAATCCATCTGGTGGAAATTATTTTTTTGATTGAATAGATATTTCTAAAGCAACTGATGACGAACAAGCGCTTCTCAGAAGAAGAAATATTGGATTTATTTTTCAATGATATAATCTCTTACCAAAAACTCCAGCAATTAAACAAGTTATGCTTCCTTTAGTTTATCAGTGAGTTCCGGCAAAAATAAGAAAACAAAAGGCAATTGAAGCTCTTATAAAAGTTGGACTCGGTGATAAAATTTATTCTCTGCCAAATGAAATGTCTGGTTGACAACAACAGCGCGTAGCAATAGCCAGAGCAATAGTAACAGATCCACTTCTAATTCTCGGAGATGAGCCAACCGGAGCTCTCGACAGCAAAACTGGAAATGATGTAATGGAAATTATTACAAAACTAAACGAAGAATGAAAAACAATTCTTATTATTACCCATTCTGCCGAGGTCGACAAATTTGCCAAAAAACACATTTTTATAAAAGACGGGATGATTATGTAGAGACGTTTTGGCAAAACGTCTCTACATATCAATAAAACATCTCTACATATCAATAATTTATAATTAATTATTTATGGCATTCTCAGAATATTTATCATCTGCAATAACAGCACTTCTCAGTAATAAACTTAGATCAGCTTTGAGTATGCTCGGGATTATTATCTGAGTTTTTAGTATTATTACGATGCTCGCTATTTGAGAAGGGACTTCAGCTTCAATTGTCGATAGATTTAACAGTATGTGAGCCAATCTTATAACGGTATCTCCTGGTAGATCAAATAGTTCACAAGTTGGGACAATACAGTGATGATGATCTACAAAAGATTTAATTGATGATGAATTTGTAAATTTTATAGCTAATATTCCCGGGGTAAAAAGAGTATCCCCTACGGTTACAACTTCCAAGCAATTTATTTATTGAAGCTATAATACAAATGCAAATATTGTTGGGGTGGAGAATTTATATTTAGAAATTAAATGAATTTCAATTTCAAATGGAAGATTTATAAATGCGGATGATATTTCTCAAAATAAAAAAGTGGCAGTTATAGGAAATACTATTGTAACTGATGCTTTTGGCTCTGGAACTATAGATCCAATAGGCCAGGAAATAAAATTAGAAAATGGAATTTATACGATTATTTGAACACTTCAAGATAATTCTCAGGCAAATAGAAGGGTATTTTTACCAATTACAACTGTAATGAATAAAATAATTTGAACTCACTATTATTCAAGTGTCGATGTGGAAGTAGACGACCCAACAAAGACTGATGTATACCAAAGTTATATAAATGACGAGCTTCTTAAATATACAAAAACAACTGATCCAAATGATGCACCATTTTCTATAAGTTCAATGTCAGAAATGCTTTCATCAATAACAGCAGTAACAGGAACTATGACAATGTTTTTAGCTGGAATTGCAACTATCTCACTTCTTGTCGGATGAATCTGAGTAATGAATATTATGCTAGTTTCTGTTATTGAAAGAACCAGAGAAATCTGAATTAGAAAAGCTATCTGAGCCACAAAAACTGATATTTTAATGCAATTTTTAATAGAATCTTTAATTATCAGTATTGTCGCGGGATTAATTTGAATTGCCTTAAGCTTTTCAATAGTAAACGCCATAAAAAATATCCTAACCGCCGTCATAACCACAAAATCCATATTTCTAGCCTTTTGAAGTGTAGTTATGATTTGAATAATATTTGGAATATTACCAGCCAGAAAAGCTGCAGGATTGAAGCCAATTGATGCTCTGAGATTTGAATAAAATATAATTTATTTCCATTTTTCTAAAAATTATTATACTAGCTATAATAATTTTTTATTTTTAAATTTATGTATACCCCTAGTCAAGAAATCCTAAAAAAATATGCTGATGTTTTAATTAAATTCGCACTTTGGTGAGGTGAATGAATTAAGAAGTGAGATGTAGTTTATTTACAAGTTCCAGAAAGTGCTAAGCTTCTTTTAGTCGAACTTCAAAAATCAGTTCTGGAAGCTTGATGAAATTATATTACAAACTATCTTCCTGAGTGAGCGCAAAGAATTTTCTTTGAAATGGCAGACGAGGAACAGTTGAATTATTGGCCAAAAAATTATATGTTAGAACTTATAAATACTTGTGATCATTTTGTAAGAATTGAGTCAAGTTGGGATAAATATGAATTAAAATGAATAGATAGTGGAAAACTTATTACAAGACAAAAAATACTAAAGCCCTATATGGAGGCTCGTAATAAAAAAGAAAATGAATGAAAACTTACTTGGACAATAGCTCTTTTCTGAACTGAGGCTATGGCACTCGATGCTGGATTAACTCTTGAGCAATATTGGTGAGAAATAATTAAAGCTTGTTTTCTAGATGAAGCCGACCCTATTGCAAAATGGAAAGAAATCTTTAAAGAAGCTGAAGAAATCAGACAAAAATTAAATAAGCTCAAAATACAAAAAGTAAAAGTAACTGGAAAGGATGTAAATTTAGAAGTATTAATTTGAGAATCTCGTCAATGGCTCGGTGGAAGTGGAAGAAATATACCATCATTTGAATTATTTACTTCTCCTGATTGGAGAGGGACAAATGGTTGGATAAAATTCAATCAACCACTTTATAGATATGGAAATAAAATTGAATGAATTGAACTAGAATTTAAAGATTGAATTATAATAAAATCAAAGGCTAGCAGCTGAGAAGAATTATTAAAAGAAATGCTAGCAGCTGAAAATGCAGATAAAATATGAGAATTCTCACTTACTGATAGAAGATTTTCCAGAATTACCAAATTTATGTGAGAAACTCTTTATGATGAAAATGTATGATGAGAGTTTTGAAATACTCACATAGCTGTCGGAGCCTCATTTCATGAAGCATTTACCGGAGATATTCCAGCTCAAACTCCTGGAGATTGGGAAAGAATGTGATTTAATGAATCAGCAATTCACACTGACATAATGTCCACAACCAACCGCACCGTAGAGGCAACGCTCGATAACTGAGAGAAATTAATTATTTACAAAGATGGAGAATTTAGAATTTAAACCAAAGACCTTTTAATATCAATGGTATTTTCTTGGACTTTTACTGTATTTTTTTGATTTTTATCAAGTGAACGCATTAATCATGAGAAAAAATTTATAATTCAAAGTGGGAATTTATTAGAAGAATTATAAAGATATAATAAAGAATTATCTAATTTTTTTAAAATCTCTTTTCTAAAAATTGAGTCTTCCAAAGCTTTTATATAATCTTCTTTTGAAATTCTAAGATATTTTGGTAAAATACTTTCTATATTTTGGATTTCTTCTATTTCATCTATTTTCTCAAAAATTTCTTTTATTTGGACATTATCCAATGCTTCTCACTCTACAATATGCTCTGCTGTAGTAATATTTATTAATCATCTCTCAACTAAAGATTTAAGATAAGTAAGTTTTTTTTCTTTATCAATTTTTTCAAGCAACACTTGCTTTTCTTTTGAAAATTCAAGATTTTTTGCAATTTCTAATTTTCTCTCTTTTTCTGTTTTTTCTGCAACTTTTTCATATCCAAAGTTATTTGATTCTATAGACATAATAAACTAATTAAAAATAAATTATTTAAAATAATATCCAACTCAAGCTAGTATCGTAACTAAAACTCAAAGTATTATTTCTTTTTTTTCTGGTACTTCTTTTAGAAAAAAATAAGCTATAACTATAGTTAAAGAAGAACAAATAAATCAAAATAAAGTCAAAATTATAACTCAATATTCCTTTAAAAGAAAAATATCTATAAAATAAGAAGTAAATCAAAGCGTGTAACCCATATATCTATATTTTAAGATATGAGAATTAAATTTTTTGAATTCCTTGAAATCTTTTTGAAAAGCAATTATTAATAGTACTACTATAGAATAATAAACTTGATATAAAATTACATATTCTACACTTGATACATTTTTTAAAATATATATGGCAATTAAATATTCTATTGTTTTAAATATTTCGTGTAAAATAATTTTAAAGGAATTTTTTGGTGCAGTATAATCTTTGTAATCAATTGAAAAAATAGTTGTAAGAATTATGGCTCAAATACAAATCAAAAAAGAAATTAAAGAGGCATCCTTAAAAAATAAAAATCATAGAATTACGACTATAAAACTATTTATTTTAAAATAAGGAAGTAGGGTTGAAAGTTTTTCGTTTTTATAAAGATATTGTCAAAGATTATTGCCCAGAAGAAAGAAAATAGTCATAACAACAAAGCCCCCAAATATAGTAGGATCTAAAAATAATTTTAAATTAAAATCAAAAATAAAAATAAGTACAATGACAATTGGGATAGCTAAAATCTCTCCTGTAAACTGGAAAATCATTGATTTGATATCTGAAATTGACAATGCTTTTTTATATAAAACATCCGCTATACTATCAAGAAATGTGTTAATTATTGCCCAAATCATTTTTTCTAAAATTATTTAATAACTAATTATTTCTCGAATTTTTTCAAAAAACGATTTAGAAAATCAAGAGGAATTTTTTCTATTCTTTCAAGCATTCCTACAATAGAATCTATAAATTCCGTTGCTCTATCTATTCTTTTTAAGGTTCTAAGTAAGTAAAATAAATTAACAGAAAGAAGTGTTCAAATTACTACAAAAAAAACAATTAAAACATATATTAAAATTACTGTTGGTTCCATAAAATTTAAGTTAAAAATTAATATTTTAAATTACAAAATCTTTTAAAAATTGTTTGATTTCATCGATATCAGTAATTTTTTTATCTAGATTAGATTCTTTATAGATAAATATTTCTGGTACACTTATAACATCTAATTCCCTAAATAAATCTCCAAATTCTCCCTCAAAACAAAATCTAACAGTGGCACTATTAATCCATCATTTCGTTATAATAACTGGAATTTGTAATTTTAATTTTTTACTCTCTGCTTCATCTTCATTTAAGAAAAAAATTATTAATTTTTTATCATTTTTTACTTTTTCAAAATCAGCTTTAGTTTTTAGAAAAACAGGAGCTGACTCTATTTTATCCTTAGAAAATTCTATAGCTTTTTCACTGTATTTTTTTCATTCTACAAATCATTTTTTTCACATTTCTACAGCCTTATTTTTTGTCTCTAAAGCCATTTTCTTGATATTATTCCAGTCCATTTTTAAGCAGTTTAGTAATATTAACTTTATAATCTTGCCTTATTTTATCTATTTTTGCTCAAAAATCAAATAATGAGTTATTTGCTTGAGTTAAATCACTGAATTTTTTTATAAAATCTTCAAATTCAAGTTCCCTACTATTTAGTTTAAATTTATAATCAAAATCTAACAATAACTCCTCTGTTTTTTGTCAGTAACTCAGGGCTAAAAATGGTATATTATAGACAATACTAAGAACTAAGCTATGAAATCTCATCCCAATTACATAATCTAGTTTTTTGTAAGCTTTTAGGGTGTCTGAAATACTGCCTGTAATTTCAATATTATATTTTTTCGCGATATCTTTTAAAAATAAATAATCATTAGCAAGCGGATCTTTCTGATGAATAGAATGCGACAAAAAGACTATTTTATATCAAGCCTTAGAGAGATACAAAATAATTTGTTTTATAAAATCTTGCTCATTTTTTAAATATCATTTTCTAAGTGAAATTCAGACCTCACCCCCAGCCCCTCTCCTCTCAGAGGAGAGGGGAATTTTAGTTTTATTTTCTGGTTTTAGGTTAAAAACTGGATCTGTTAAAATAATAGATTTTATTCAGATTTTGTCTAAAATTTGTTGGGATTTTTTGTCTCTCACAGAAACTTTTGTTTTTTTGCCAGTAAATAAATATTTTATTTTTTTTGGATTTGAGGTATTTATTCAAACTGATAAATAAACAATTTTTTTTCTAAAAAATTTAGCCAAAAATACACGGAATTTCCATTGCATTATGGGAGATGAAGAGCTCTGGACTTCACTTTCATAAATTAATCATCCTCATCCGATAACAACTAAATCTGATTTATAGATTGTTTTGATATTTTTCCAGAGATATTTTATATTTTTAAAAGGTTTTTTCTTGATATTGTTTGGGAAATATTTTATATACCTCACCCCCTGCCCCTCTCCATTTCTGGAGATGTGAGTTTTATTTTCTTCTAATAAAGAAGATTTTTTATCATAAGTAAATATATAAAAATTAGCGTTTTTATATATTTCTCTCAGAACCTCATATTCCTGAAGCAAAATTAATTCATCCCCAAGATTATAATGTCCGGTCGCTGTAAAAATTGAAATATTCATAATTAATAAATTTAAAATTACCCCACCTAACCTCCCCTAAAATATGGGAGGAATTATTTTGATAATGTTTTTATTGCAAACATTACTTTATCTTTAAGTTCCGTTATATCTTCTGGGATGTTTTTTACGATTTCTTCGACTTTTTTCTTATCGTATCACATATCTGTGAGAGTTTTAATAATATCTTGGTCATAAGGACGAGAAAGTTTTAGGTTTTCAGTTCTATCAAATAAATCCCCAGCCTCAACTTTATTTTTCATTTCAAGTATTATTTTTAGTGCGGTCTTTTTACCAATTCCTGGGATTGTAGTTAGGAACTTATCATCATTTTCTTCAATAGCTTTCACTAGATTATGAATTCAAATCCCCAGAATATTAATTGCTGCCTTTCATCCAATTCAATCTATTTTTAATAAACTTTTAAAAACTTTCTTTTCGCCCAAATTCTCAAATCAAAAAAGAGTTTGAGATACTTCTGTAATATGATGATGAATAAATAATTCTATTTCTTCTCAAACTACAATTTTTGACAAAGTAATTGGAGACACAAAAATCTCAAGACCAAGTCATGTACCAGCGACAGAAACTGAAACTTTGGAATCTTCTATATATAAGACGCTTCATTTAACATACGAAAACATAAAAATAATGGATTAATAAATAACTTTATTAATCCATTATATAAATTTTATATTTTAGGCAAGTTTAGAGTAAAAAAACTAGTTTTTTAATCAATAAACAGAATTCTTTGCATCTGGTAATTCAGCAGTTAAAGTTCAAGTGAGATTAATTGTAGTATAATCTGTAGTTCAATCAGATTTTAAATTATTTGTATCACATTGAGAACCTCCACAAGCTTTAGAAAAATCCATATTAGCTTTTTGAGGAGTCTCAACATCAGCAACTAATATATATCAAGATTGTTTAATTCAATCCTTAGTCAAAGCAGTATATTGATATGATCAAGCATTATCACAAAGTCATGATTTAGAAGTTTTTTGTGGATTAACTGGAGCTTTTCATCATTTAAATATTTTTTGTAGTGAGACATTCTGTAGAGTTCAATCAGTAGCACTAAGACAATTTACTACAGAAGAAGGCGCTTCAGCACTCCCATCTGAAGGTGGATATAATCACATATCTCATAAATAAGTTTCTAAAACAGCTGAAATATTTTGCATAGAAGCTATTCTTCAACCATCTCTAGCTCTAGCTTGAGCTCATTGTAATTGAGGTAATAATGTAATAGCAAGTACTCAAATTATAGATACAACTATCATAAGTTCCACAAGTGTAAAACCTCATTTATTTCTAATGTTTAACATAAAATTAAAATTTATAAATTAAAAAAACAATATTATTATAGCTAAAATAAAATAAAAAAAAAGAAATTTTGTATAGACTTTATTTTTAAATTATTAATAATGAATAAATAATTCTTAAAAATATAGCTATTTATTTGGGTTATCAAGCATATTTTCTATATCTTCTCTAATTTCAGAAATTAGCTCAAAATCTGATAAACTTGCAATTTTAAAGTCAGGAATTCAAGATTGTCTGACTCCGTAAACCTCTCCGGGTCATCTCAACTCTAAGTCAATTTCTGATAATTCAAATCCATCATTAGTTTTTTCCATGGCCTTAAGACGCTCTCATTTGTAAGTTTTTGTTGTGAAAAGATAACAATATGACTGATCTTCTCATCTTCCGACTCTTCATCTAAATTGATGAAGCTGAGATAGTCAAAATCTCTCCGCGGCTTCTATGCAAATAATTGTCGCATTTGGATTATCTACTCAGACTTCAACTACTGAAGTAGAAGACAGGATTTGAATCTTGTTTTCCATAAATTCTTGCATTATTTCTTCTTTTTCTTTTGGCTTCATTTTTCAGTGAAGTAGTCACACATTATAATCAGGAAAAATATAAACCAAGTTTTCTCTCATTTGTGTAGCATTTGCGATATCGAGCTTCTCACTTTCTTCTACAAGGGGTGAAATCCAATAAACCTGTCTTCAAGACTTCAGCTCTTCTTCTATAAATCTATACATTTGTTCCCTTTGATCTTCTTTTACTACTCTTGTGAAAATAGGTTTTCTTCAAACTGGATATTCACTCAATACCGAAATATCCTGGTCTCCATAAATAGTCAAAGTCAGACTTCTTGGGATTGGAGTCGCGGTCATATTAAGGTTATGGGGGAAGATTCATTTCTCTTTACTTCAAGAATAATACTCCTCCAAATATTTCCTCTGCTCTACTCCGAACCTGTGCTGTTCATCAATTATAACAAATCATAGATTTTTAAAATGCACTCAATCCTGTATTAAAGCGTGCGTTCAGACAATAAATTGAGTAGCTCATGATTTTAACTTTTGCTTTGCTTCATCTTTTTGTTTTGAGGTAAGACTTCAAATTAGCAAATCTGATTTTATATCATATTTTTCGAGTAAATAGGCAATACTCGCAAAATGCTGGCGAGCCAAAATTTCTGTTGGTACCATAAATGCCACTTGATAGTTTCACTCTTTTATAAGATGAATTGCAGCAATTAATGCAACAATTGTCTTCCCTGTCCCCACATCTCACTGAAGTAATCTCTTCATTCCAAAATCTTTTTCCATATCTTTGAGAATTTGAAAAATCACGATTTTTTGGTTATTTGTGAGATTATAAGGAAGGTGCGAAATTATTTCTTTTACTAATTCTGGATTTAATTTTACTTTTGGCGAAAGATTAAGACTTGTTTTTTCTAGTTCTTTTTTCTTAAGAAGTCATCTTAATTGCATTTCATAAAGCTCTTCGTAAGCGAGTTCTCGCCTCGCTTGCTCAAAATCTTTCTCACTTTCTGGAAAATGAATTTTAAGTAAGTTTACGCTTTTATTTTTAAATCATTTTTTAGCTAATATTTGAGCTGGTAAAATATTTTCAATTTCAGAAAAATACGGCTTTAAAAGTGCGATTTTTTTTTCAAACCACTCTGATGGAATATAGTTTGACTCTGGATAAATGGGTTTTATAGCTTTGGTTTCTTTTCAGTAAAAATTAATTTCTGGGCTAGAAAAAGATAATTTTCCGTAATTATAAGTCGGTTTTCCGTAAATTATTATTTTATCTCACTGTTTAAATTGATTTAAAAGATATTTTTGATTAAACCAAACAGCTTCCGCCATAAAATCATTTTTGTCCTTTAAAATAGCCTTAATTAACTGTTTATTATTTCTAGTTCTCTCAAGAATCATTGTCTCAATAGTACAAATTACACTGTTTTTTTCCTTAATACTCACAAAACTAAAATATTCCAAAACCTGACTTTTATTCTCATAAGTCCTGGGATAATGATTTATCAAATCTTTCACCTCATTAATCCCAGCTTGAGCTAGTTTTTTGATATAAGAATCTGTAGTATGTAGGAGAGTTTTGGTTAATTGCATTTGAATTTTTAAGTTAATTTAATTTCATTTTATGGATAAGTATTTTTTTGCAAATTATTTTCTTGTGTTTTTGGAAAAAATCATATAATAAAACCCGAGGGAAGATGTATAATCTGTAGAGACGCGATTAATCGCGTCTCTACAGATAGGAAAGTCCGAACACCTCCAAGATAATATGACAGCTAACGGCTGTGGCTATGATATAATTCATAAAATCATAGTACGGAAAGTGCCGCAGAGACAATACTATCTCAAGTAATTGAGAGAAAAGTGAAAAGTCTTTGGATGTCCTCGGGCTACCAAAGAACATCCAGAGTAATCTGGAGAGGTTGGCAAACCCCATGTGGTGCAAGAGGAATGGTATTATGCAAATTAAAGTATCTTGGCTGATTTGTGTGATATACCTCGCTTGAGATTTGGAGCAATTCAAATCCTAGATAGATTTACATCGAAATACAGAATTCGGCTTATTACCCTTAAATTTTTTTAAAAATTGCAATATTTTCTATATTGTGATTTTTTATTTATCTTTTTCTTGACAATTTATTAATTATAGATATAATCCATTTACTGGGAATAATTCCAGCAAATACAAAAACACATACAAACCCCTCAAAATAAGGAGTTGTAGCCATGCAGACAAATAATATTGCAACGCAGATACAAAGTCGTATTTCCATGTTCCTTAACTTCATCTGGCAGCCAAAATATAAGGCTACTACAATACTGACATTAGTGGAGATTGGATTATTTATTCACATTCTCCAGCTTGATTATCCACAGCAGCTTCAATACTCACTATCCAATAGTGATCTCATTGGTAATGCTCTCCTTGGTGGCGCTCTGGCTGGCCCTGGCGGTATTTCCATTGTTCTTGGTGCCATTGCTGGCTATTTTGCCAGCACTGGCAATGTAGCAATTGAGACTACTGAGATTATCAGAGTCTGTCTTAGCTTTATTGTTATTCTCGCTGTTGCAGGTGGAATACCTCTGTGGAGAAATGAAAGAGAACTCTTTCTTCCGGTCATGCTCCCGTTGGCAATGGGATTTTCTGTATTAATTCGTTACTGTTGATAAGGTCTGAAGTTAGATCCTTATTCAAAGTAATAAAAAGATTATTCCCCGATAAGCTTAAGTGCTTACGGGGAATTTTTTATCGCTAATTTTCTTGACTTTCTAAAATTTGTATTATACTGAAATTTGACACTACATTTTTAACTAAAATATTATGGCAAAAAAAGCACCATATCCCTATTCTCCAGGAACTCGTATGTGAGAAACATTAAAAAATTCTTCTTGAAAAGAGAGAGATCTTGTTCTGAGAAAACAATGAGTTATGCAAGATGCAATTCAATTTAATGAGGATTTTAATCAAGTTTTTAAAACTAAAATATTACAAGCAAAGGTTAAAGATGAAATAGAAAAAACTTTCAACTGAGTTACGGATTTCAATCACGTCAAAGCGCTTTATAATCTAATGTGAGAATATCCAAACTGGGATGTAACTAAAATAAAATTAAAACCAAATTGTATTGAATTTGAGGTAAGCAAGTGAGAAATTATAAGATTAAGTATATCTGATATACCTGGAAAACACACATGATTAACTGCTTTTAATGAAGCAGATAAATTTAATCTATATATTCCTAAAATGGAAGAACGGGCTAAAATATTAGATTTAATACCTTGAAATAATGGTAATGAACGAATTTTAAATCTAAAAAAACTTTGAAATTTCAAAAATTGAAATTATTTAACAAATACTCCTGATAATGATGTAATAGATATTAGAGTATTTTGATGAGGAAAATTTCTTTGTATAAATTTTGATAATCCAGATCTATTCACCTGTAAACGAATAGATTCACTTCATATTCGCGGAGCTTTAAAATAAATTTCAAATGTTTTATTATATTCATATTCCCTTTTGTAAGAGCAAATGCAAATATTGTAGTTTTGCTTCTTTTGCGTGAATTGATGACAAAATTGAGCAATATTTAGATTTTTTAAAAGAAGAAATAAGAGAATTTCTTGAGGAGAATTGAGGAGAAAAAATAGAATCCATTTATTTCGGAGGTGGGACTCCTTCAGTTTTGAATGTAGCTCAAATTGATGATATTATCTCAATTTTTAGGGAATATTGAAGTCTGGAAAACACAGAAATTACTCTAGAAGCAAATCCTGAAAATGTAAATGAAGAATATGCAATATGACTTAAAGAAATTTGAATTAATAGAATAAGCATTTGAATACAAAGCTTAAATAATAAGACTTTACAAGAAATTTGAAGAAGTGAAAATAAAGTTATTTTTGAAGCTTTAGGGAATTTGAAAAAGGTGGAATTTGAAAATATTTGAGTAGATTTTATTATCGGACTTCCCTATGTCGCAAAATGAGAAATCAAAAAAGATTTAGAGAAGATAATAAATGAAAACAATAATATAAAACACGTGAGCTTATATATGCTCGAGCAAGGTAATTATCCGAAAAATTGGGCAGAAATTTCACTTAAAAAAGATGATTATTTAGAGGAATATGAGCAAGTTGTAAATTTCTTAGAAAGCAAATGATTTACGCACTATGAAATTTCTAATTTCGCTAAAACTTGAGCGGAATGTAGACATAATAAATCTTACTGGAATCACTCAAATTACAGAGGTTTTGGCTTAAATGCATCAAGTTTTATAGGAAATAAAAGATTTACAAATGGCAAAAATTTCTCAAATTATTATGCTAAAAAATTAGAATTTGAGGAAATTTTAGAAGAAAAAGATCTAAAAATAGAGTGCATTATGTTCGGGCTCAGGACTTTTAATTTAAGCCAAGATTTAGTCGAAAATAAACAAAAACTAGATGAATTTATAAAAGATTGATTACTGGAAAAAGACTGAAACAAAATAAAACCAACAAATTCCGGAATTGCAATTCTTGACTATATAACGCAAAATTTAATTTAATCTACTGCTTCACACAAAACAGCACCGCCACATTCTTCGGACGAGTTTCAGTTCATCAAAATAAACTAGTGTATGTACCATATCATGTTGGAGAAATACTGTTAACTCAAGGGGCTGCATTGGTTCCTGAACCAGGTCAACTATTTACACTTTGTTGGTGAGCATGACTCTTTAAATCATCAGTTTGTAAATCTCATAAAACTCTCACAGTATCATTTATTCAGGTAGAATCAATTCACCTTAGAAATCTTCATCTTGCGGGAAGATATTCTGTCCAAGTATCTGGACAAGTTGTGAGATTAAATGCCATTATTGCTCAAGTTGGAACTGTAGCTTTTACGACATTATTCCACTTGGTGGCAGTGAGCGGATCTCAAGCATTTGAAGTTAGACTATCATACCAGTTGGCTGCAAATACTGTAATTATCCCTAGAATTGCAATTGAAACAAATATTCAAATTCAGTGTTTCATTCAATTTTTAAAGTAATTTGTTTTTGTTCCAAGAGTATTTGTTTTATTGTGCATAAAAAATAAATTAAAAAATAAAAATTCCACTCTCATTCTATTTTAATTTTTTTGAATTTCAAATTTAAAATTGAATTTTTAAATAAGATTATATAATAAGACAGAAAATTTGCCAATATAGCTCAGTAGGTAGAGCACACCCATGGTAAGGGTGAGGTCTCGGGTTCGATTCCCGATATTGGCTCCAGAATAGAATTGACATTTTCTAAAAAATCAATATATATTATATATACCCTTTGTGTTTTATATAAAATATCTATGGATAGTGTTATAAATTTATGATTTAATTTTACAGGAAATAAATCTCTAGATGAGCATAGTCTAGATGAATTATTTCTTTTTGATACAATTATTTCGGAGCATAATAGAGCCTGAATAATGTGCAAGGCATTTAGTAGTATTATTGAAAACGTTTTAAAAACTTGAGAAAAAGTTACTATTTCAAAAAATAATAAAGATTATCCAAACAGATTTCATGTATTCGAAATAATAGATTCAATATTTTTACAAAATCCAAATGAGGATTTAAATATAGAAAATCATAAATTCGCCAAGATTCTAAAAGAGATTGAAGATTTTTTACAAATGAGTAATCCTTATTTACTGGGCCTTATTAAGGCAAAATGAAATTTTAAAGATAAAATTTGGTGATTAAGTTTCCTTATAGAAAAATATGCTTTTGAAACATGAGAGCATACTGAAGAAGTGTGAATTATATCAAAAATGTTAGCAAAAAAAATTAATAGAGAATATGGTAGAGATATTGATTTAAGTAACTTTAAAGAATTTTGACATTTTCATGACTTAGGGAAATTACTTATTCCTGCCGATATTTTATTAAAACCTTGAAAATTAACTCCAGAAGAATTTAATATAATCAAAAAACATCCTGTTTATTCATCTATTTTAGTTAAAATAATATTACTATACTCAGATGATAAATATGATGACACTACAAAATCTTATGCTGATTCTATAATAAAAATAGCCCTTTATCATCATAGAACCTTAACTGGATGATACCCTCATGAATTAAGTTCTGAAAATATAACTATAGAATCAGAAATTGTAAGAATATCTGATATATTTCATGCGCTAATGTCTCAAAGAACATATAAAACTGAATTTGAACCAGAAAGGGTTTGGCAAATAATTCAAGGTATGGAAGATACTTTTAAATTTCCTGAAGTTTTTACAGTATTTTTTTCAGTTAAAAAGGATTTTACAGATTTACTAAAACAAAGAAAAGCTCCAGGTAAATTATTTAAAACAGTTCATAATGATGTAATAGATTCAGAACACACCCTGATACATAATCAACTGGAAAAAGTACTAAATAGTCATGACAAACAAATTATGGAGGAGTACAATATCTTATTAAGATTAATAAAAATACATTTTGAGACCGAAGAAAAATTAATGATAAATTCAGATTATCCAGATTATCTCAGTCACAAAAAAGCTCACGATGAATTGTTAACCAGAACTTCTTGTGTTGTTAATTATAAAGAGGAAGATATAAATAGTGAATTTCTAAAAAAGTTTGTAAATATCTGGCTAAGAAAATCCTACTATTTTCACAGCAGAACCAAAGACGCAAAACTCAGTTTTTTCTTGTCTAAAAACTAATTTATAGAGCTGTTGGGTATTTTTTCCCGTTTATTCATGAGATAGTGAAGAGGGTTTTGTAGGATGAGAATATTAGTATTCTTGTTTCAAAAGAGGATCCATATAATTTTTGTATGAAAAAAATTAATTAGTTTAGATAAAAAAATTAAATTTGAAATATTTTCAAATAAGTTATAATAAAAAATGTTTTTATTATTTAACTTCGTAAAAATGGCTAGAACTCCTGGTAAAAATAAAGATATTATTGATGAATATCTTAAAAATCCTGAAGTAAAAATTGATAAAACTGCAGAAAAACCAACATGAAAAAATATCTCAACAGCTAAGGATTCATCAGCAAAAATTAAATAAAAATTTATGCAAAGAAATTTAAGTTGATTATATCTATTATGATTATTATCTTTTTTTGTAATCACTTATTTTAATTTATTTGAAAATCTCGGAAATTACTTTTATGATAGCTATTTAACACAAAATTTAAGCTCTCAAAAGGTAAATAAAGACATAGTAATTATTTGAGTTGATAATGAAACTATAAAATATTTTTGAGAAAGATGAAATTGGACAAGGAGCAGGTATGAATGACTACTAAGCGAAATAATAACACAAAATCCAAAAGTAATTGTATTCGATTATTTTTTCTCAAATAAATCAATTCCAGAAAATTTTGACTGGGATTTATATGGGAAACTCTCAAATTCATCGGTTAAAAGCGTAGATAATTTATATGAAAAATATCAAGATGCAATTTATAACAAAAATTATCTCTCAAAAATAGACACAGATTTCTGAGATTTAATCAAAAAGGCTGGAAATGTAATTATTCCCTATTCATACAAAGTAGACAAAGACTGAAAAATTCTAAATATTCCTTACATTTATCCTATCAATTACATAGCCAAAAACGCAAAATTATGATATGTGAATATTCCTTTTTCAAATGATTGAGTAATTAGATACAGAACACAAAACATCAATAATTCAAAATCAATTTCTCAAGTCGCCGGAGAGATTTATTTGAAAAAAAATGTAGAATTAGATAATAACTTTTATATAAATTATTTCTCAAAACCATACGACAAATACAGTGCAATTCAGTTTCACAATGCGTATAATTGAGTATTTAAAGATTATAGCTGAAATAGTATTGATTTAAAAGATAAGATAGTGCTAATAGGAGATTATAGCGAAAGCCTTTGAGATACCTACAAAACGCCAGTTTCAAAGGATGCACTCAGTCCCGGAGTCGAGATTATCGCAAATGAAATCCAGACAATAATTGAGGGAAAAAATATAAAAATGGTTCCAATTTATAAAGAGTTATTGGTTTTAATATTTGTTTATACAGCCATATTTGTGCTATTATTTTTAACTAGAAATTTATATTTAATTATTGTTCAATCAGTAGTTTATGTACTTTCTAGTTACTTTATCGTATTAGAATTATTTAAAAAATACATTTACTTTGATTTTAAGAATCTAATTTTTACTGTCATTATAGCCTATATTATCGTATTTTCGTACAAAGTATTTATCACCTACAAAGAAAGACGAAGAATTAAAAAAGAATTTACTCGTTATATGGACAAAAAACTTGTAGAAAATCTACTGAATAACGAAAGTAATATTTCAAAAGAAAAGATTGTTTCTATTTTATTTTTGGATATTGAGTGATTTACAGATATTTCAGAAAAAATAAAAAACACAGAGTTATTGAAAATAATAAATACAATATTTAGCTCTTTTAACGATGTAATTCTTAAAAATAATTGAGTAATTAATAAGTATATTTGAGACAGTATAATGGTTTTCTGGTGAGAACCGTTAGAGATTTCTAATCACGCCTATCTAGCCTGTAAAACAGGATTAGCCCTAAAAAAATCATTAGAAAAAATAAACGAATCAATCCACCAAAAAATCAATATAAGAATTTGAATTAATACCGGAAAAGTAATTATTTGAAGCATTTGAGACGAGAATTTTTCAGATTACACAATCATTTGAGACAATGTAAATTTAGCTTCTAGACTGGAATGAATTAATAAATATTACAACACTAGATTAATTATTTCCGGGAATACCTACGATATTGTAAAAGATGATTTTATCACCAGAGAATTGGATAATATCAGGGTTAAATGAAAAACGGAAGGCGTGAGAATTTATGAATTATTATGAGAAAAAAATAAAGAAATAGACAATGTTTTTCTCTCAAATCACGAAAAAGCACTAAGCTTATATTATCAGAAAAAATTTGATGAAGCACTAGTTTATTTCAAGAAAAATAAGACTGAATTTGATGATAAAACGGCTCAAATTTTTGTAGATAGAATTAATGAATATAAGAAAAATACCTGATACAACGACGATATGATTTTTGAATTTCATAACAAATAATATTTTATTTAATAATCCCCAAAAAAATGTCAGTAATAATCCCAACCCAAAACCAAATCCTAAAATTTTTACGCGAATTCCGCGCTTCAGGATTAGAAAAAACCTATGATGTAGACCAGCAACCATATTCTAATAACCAAGAAAAAACGTTCCTTCTAGCCTTTTGCCTAAAAAACGATTACATAGAAGAATTTTCACGCAATCGCTTCCGCGACCTGTCTATTTCATATCTAGGAGAATGACTTCTGCTAGCCGGAAAATCCCCACTCAAGCGCGCACAACTCTGGATAGAAGATCATCCAAGTCTCTGGGGATTAATCTGCGGAGCAGTTGGGTATTTTTTCCCGTTTATTCATGAGATGGTGAAGAGGGTGTTGTAGAATATTTTTTATTATAAAAAAGAAATATCATTTTTTTCAAAAAATTAAAAGCTATATTATTAATATTTAATTTCTTGATATTTAAATTTAAAGTAATATACTTTCTATATTATTAATAGCTAACATATTTATAAATGTCCAATTTTAATGAAAAAGTAAGTTTTATATGGGATTTAGCTGATTTACTAAGATGACCATATAAAAGAAGTGAATACCAAGATGTTATATTACCATTTGTAGTTTTAAAAAGATTTGATAGTGTTTTATCTGATACAAAAAAACAGGTAGTTGAAAAATATAATTTTGCAGCAGAAAGCAAAATCGAAAACTTTGATCATTTACTTAGAACTACTTCAAAAAATAGTTTTTATAACTATTCAAAATATGATTTTGAATCACTTTTGCAAGATCCAGAACATATAGAACAAAACTTACTTCATTATATAGATAGTTTTAGTAAAAATGTTTACGATATATTTGAAAATTTTGAAATAAAAAAACAAATCGAAAAACTAGCAAAATCAAATATTCTTTTTAAACTAGTTAAAAAATTTAATTCAACTGATATTGATCTTCATCCATCAAAAGTAGATAATCATGAAATGTGATTAATATTTGAAGAATTAGTAAGGAAATTTGCTGAAAGTTCAAATGAGGAAGCAGGAGAACATTTTACTCCAAGAGATGTAATTGATCTTATGACTCATTTGATGTTTATCGAAGATAAAGATGATATCAAAAAAGATCATACTATAAAAAGAATTTATGATCCTGCTTGCTGAACGGGTTGAATGCTTACAAATGCAAAAACTTATATAAAAGAAAAAATTAATCCAAAAGCAGATATAGTTTTGTACTGACAAGAAATCAATCCAAAAACATTTGCAGTTTCTAAATCGGATATGCTATTAAAGTGAGAAGAATCTTGAAATATTAGATGACCTTTTTCAACTCTATGAAACGATTTATTTCCGAACGAAAAATTTGATTATATTTTATCAAATCCTCCTTATGGAACTAAATGGGAAGCAGATGAAGATTTTGTAAAAAAAGAGGCTGAATTATGAGAAAATTGAAGATTTGGAGCATGACTTCCTCGTATAAATGACTGACAGCTTTTGTTTTTACAACATATGATTTCAAAGATGAAAACAAATGGTGAAAAATCAAGAATATCAGTTATTACAAATGGTTCTCCATTATTTACTTGAGATGCTGGAAGTTGAGAAAGTGATATAAGAAAATTCTTAATAGAAAGTGACTATTTAGAAGCAATTATAGCTCTTCCATGACAATTATTTTATAATACTTGAATCGGTACTTACATTTGGATTTTATCAAATCAAAAGAAAAAGCAAAGAATTTGAAAAATACAACTTATAGACTGAACTAATTTTTGGCAAAAAATGAGAAAATCTCTTTGAGAAAAAAGAAGAGAATTACATCCAGTAGAACACCAACAAAAACTTATTGATTTATATCATAATTTTGAGGAAACTGAATTTAGTAAAATATTTAAAAATGAAGAATTTTGATATACAAAAGTAGTTGTAGAAAGACCTTTACAACTTAATTTTCAAATAAATGAAGAAAGAATTGAAAATCTTTATTCTATTTCAACTTTTTCTAAATTATCTGAATCAACTCAAAAGGATATTACAAAAAAAGAACAAGAAATAGAAGCAGGAATACAATTACAGAATGATATTATAACTTCTCTAAAAATTATCTGAGAAATTTTATCACAAGATTATGAAGATTTCTCAAAAAAGGTAAATAATGCTTTAGAAAAAAATAATTTAAAGCCAGTTTTTATCAATCAAATTATCATGGCTTTATCAGAACATGATGAAACAGCTCCTTTTATACTAGATAAAAAATGAAATAAACAAGCAAATACTGCATTAAGAGATAGTGAAAAGATTAGATTAGATCAAGATATAGAAGAATATTTCAAAAAAGAAGTTTTACCATATTATCCTGATGCTTGGATGGATAGAAGTAAAGATAAAGTTGGTTATGAAATTAATTTTACTAAATATTTTTATAAATACGAACCACCAAGAAGTTTAGAAGATATTGAAGCTGATATTTTTAAGATTACTGCTGAGATTGATGAACTTGTAAAAGAAGAATTATAATTAATAATTGAAGTATGAAATTAAATATTGATAAGTATGAAACATTAATTCTAGAATTACCTTTAGATAATCATGGTTTTTTAGTAAAATATAAAAACTGGAAAAAAAATTTTACTTCAGAATTCACAAAAATATATTCTATTCTTTTTGAATCGAATGAAGATATTTCAATTAATAGAAAAATGTTATTTTCTTTAGGTAAAAAAGCTATAGAGTCAGAAAAATTAGTAGATTATGAAAAATTTATTCTTTATGTCTTAGCTTGGGGGTATTCTAGCTGAAGAATTTGAACTTATAAAAATTCAAGAAAGATTTTTAAAGATGAGAATATAGAAACAATGGCAAGATGCTTAAAAACTAATTTAAAACAAGAAGTAATAGGATCGGAACAATTTAAAAAAATAGTTAATGAATTAGATTGATTAGGTTTATCTAGTATAACTAAAATTATTTATTTTTTAGATATTAAGATAGATAACTTAAAACCTGCAATTTTAGATTTACAAATAATAGAGGTTTTAAATTCTAATATTTTTTATCAATCTAGTGAAAATATTGTATTTAAATATTGAAATTCGGAACATTATTTTAAATATTTAGAATTATTAAATAAAGAAAAAATTGAAACTTGAAAAGTAGAACTTTTTTTATTTATATTTTGAAGAAGTTTAGTATAAAGATACATTATTAAAAGAAGAATTATAATTAAATCATTGGCTATGAAATTAAAAAAATATTCAAAATACAAAAATTCATGAATTGATTGGATTTGAGAAATTCCTGAAGATTGGCAAATTATGAAAATTAAACATTTTGCTAAGACTGTTGCATGATGAACTCCTTCTACAGCAAATGAAAGTTTTTGGGAAGGAAATATTCCATGGTTACCTTCATGAATGGTCCATGATAATATAATAGAAGAAGATAAAGTTTTTAAATTTATCTCTTTTGAGGCATTAAATAATAGTTCTACAAAATGGATAAAACCTAATTCAGTTTTAATAGCTCTTACTTGAGCAACTTGTTGAAATATATCATATTTACCATTTAAAGCTACTGCAAACCAATCAGTAATATGAATTGAAACTAATAAAGTAGATTCAATATATTTATTTTATTATTTATTAACACAAAAAGAACAAATTTTAATAAATCAAACTTGATGAGCTCAATGATGAATAAATCAAGAAAATGTAAGAGATATTTTTTGTTCAATTCCATTATTAGAAAATCAACAAAAAATCTCATCTTTCCTAGATTCAAAAACTTCACAAATAGAAAAACTTATAAAAAAAGATAGAAATTTAATTGAACTTTTAAAGGAAAAAAGAGTGAGTTTAATAAACCAAGCAGTTACAAAATGAATTAAAAGGGATATAAAAATGAAAGAAAGTTGAGTTGAATGGATTTGAGAGATTCCTGAGAGTTGGAAGATTATGTCTATTAGACGTATTGCAAATATTGTTAGGTGAGCATCCCCACGTCCAGCATGAAGCCCATTGTATTTTGATTGAAATTATATAAATTGGATTACTGTTGCAGAAGTTACAAAATGAATTAATGAAAAATATTTATATAATACTGAATCTTTTTTAACAAAAGAGTGAAGTTTGAATAGTCGTATTATTAAGGTAAATACATTATTACTTTCAAATAGTTGAGCAACATTATGAGTCCCTAAAATTACTAAAATAAAATGATGTATAAATGATGGATCTGTAGCATTTTTAGATTTAAAAAATATAGATATAAATTTTCTGTTTTATTATTTTTCTCAATTAACAAAAGAATTAAGAGATATTGTTCAAGGTTCATGACAACCAAACTTAAATACAGAGTTAGTTAAAGATTTAAAAATATGACTTTCTTCGTTAGAAGAACAACAAGAAATAGTTGATTTTTTAGATAAAGAAACTGTAAAAATTGATAGTCATATTAAAAAAGTTGAAAGAAGAATAGATCTTTATGAAGAATATAAAAAATCAATTATTTATAATGTGGTTACTGGGAAAGTTGAAGTTTAGTTTTTAATTTAAGATTTATGGATGAAAAAGAAAAATACTCAAAAATTAAAAAACATACTAATAATTGAGTTAATTGGTTTTTTGAAATATTTATAGATTTAATAAATATTTCAAAAAAATGGATTTTATCTTTTTGGGATTTTATAAAGATGTTTTTTTATGACTTAATATCTAAAGATAAAAATTGGAAATATAAATTATCTTCAATTGTTGCATTTTCTGTTATTATTTGGTTTTCAATATTTTTACCATTAAATTCAATATTTGACTGGTGAAAATGGAAGTATAGAGAGTATTCTATAAAATATTCAGAGGTTGAAATTCCTACAAAAACAGAGATTGAAAAAGAAGTTGATATGTTTGCAAAAGATTATACTAATTCATTTTGAGTAAATTGTGATTGGTTTAAAAAACATGATGTTGATATTGCAATGTATAGTAAATATAAAAGACTTGAAAGACCATCTTATGAATGTGCTGCTTTTAATAAAAACAATAGAGTATTATTATTTCCTATTGATATATGAACCCCTTATTGAAATGATTTAATTATATCTATAAATGTAAAATTTTGAAAAATATATTATGATTCTAATTGAGCTATACAATATACTACAGTAAATAGTGAATTATGGAAGTTTAAAGATGAAAATAATTTTTTAAGAATTGATAAAATGAACAATATACAAAGATATGATTTTCCTAAAAATTAACCAACTTGGTAAATAAATTTGCTTTTTTTAAAAAAATATATAAAATATTGACCAGTTAGGTTAATATCTTTATTTTATAATCTTTAACAATATGTAAATGGAGCTGGATTTTAAAACAGATACACTGAGAAGAAAGTGTGAAACATGAACTTTTTTCAAAAAGAAAAATGTTCACATGAATAAAAAATTAATTCAAAGATTAACTGAATTAGATAGAGCTCCTAATCTACTTGATATAAAGAAACAAAGAACTTTATACAATTTGCACCCCTTAACTTGAGATAGAAAATATGAATTATCTATAGATATAGATGGGAGAAAAAATGTTTTTAGAATTATTTTTGAAACTGATCCTACAGAAATTGTATGTGACGATTTCATGAATGATGAAAAATTTAAATTAGTAACAAAGATAAAAATACTTGAAGTTACTGATAAAACCCACTAAAATAATAAAAGATATTAAATATAATAATTATTTAAAAAAAGTTATGGTAAATAAAAGAAGTTTTTTTCCTGAAATACTAATTCATCCATGAGAAACTTTAAAAGATATTTTAGAGTCAGAGGAAATGAGTCAAAAAGACTTATGTTTAAGAACAGATATAAGTGAAAAACATATTAGTAACATTATCCAGGGGAAAGCAAGTATAACACCTGAAACAGCATTAATATTAGAAAAAGTTTTTGGTATGTCAGCTGAATTTTGGAATAATTTACAAAAATCATATGATGAAGATAAAGCTAGGATTGAAGAAAAGAAGTTAATGACAAAAAAAATAGAATTAGATAAGGATATATTAGCAGAAATAAAAGATGGTTATAAAAACTTAGCTGATGAAGGTTTTGTAGAAAAATTGACTTTTGTATGAAATGAAAATAAAGAAAGAATCCTAAATAATCTTTATAGTTTTTTTTGAGTATCATCTTTAAAAAATATATTAGATATTTTTAAAATAAATACTTTTGCTTTTAAAAAATCAGATTCATTAAAATTAAATAAATATAATCTAGTTTGTTGGTTAAGAGCTTGAGAATTAAAAATAAAAGATAAAGAAATTGAAGAATATTCAAAAAAGAAACTAGATGAAGTATTAAAAGAATTAAAATCCATGACAAATGATGAGAATGTAGATGTGGAGAAAATTAAAGAATTACTTGCTAGTGCATGAATAAACTTTTCATTTGTCCCATCTTTTACAAAAGTGCCAGTATATTGAATTACTAGAAAATATAAATGAATTCCTTTTGTTCAAGTAAGTGATAGAGGAAAAAGAAATGATTCATTTTGGTTTGCTTTATTTCATGAATTAGCTCATGTTCAATTACATTTATCAAAAAAAGATGATGTATTTATAAATGTGTTTGATGAAGAACAAGATATAGAAGCTGAAGCAAATAATTGGGCAAGTAGTTATTTTATTGATTCAAATGATTTTAGTGAATTTGTTAAAAATTTACCTATTTCTCAAAGTAATTTTCTAAACTTTGCTGAAAAACAATGAATTTGAACTAGTTTACTTGCTTGAAGAATAGCTCACTATTTTGATAAAATGTGACATGATCATGTCTATTGAGATTTATCAAGTTATAGAAAACCTTTAAATATAATTAATTCTTAATTTTAATTAAAATGACAACTAATACTAATGAAAAGGATTTTCAAAAACAAGTACTAGAACATCTTGAAAATACATGATATACTTTACGAAAAACAAAATCTTTCAATAAAGATGTTTGTATTGATATAGAACTTGTTTTAGAATTTATACAAAAAACTCAAAAAAGACTTTGGGATAGGTTTGTGTCTTTATATTGAGACAAAGCAAGTGAAAAATTTATTTTTAGATTGAATCAATCTTTAGAAAATAAATGAACTATTGAAGTATTAAAAGATGGTTTTAAAGATAGTGGTTGTCATTTTAAATTATTTTATTCTAAACCTAATAACAATAAAAATCCAGATTTACAAGAATTATTCGAAGCAAATATTTTTTCAGTTATAGATGAACTAGAATATGAAAAAATGGAAATGTGAAATAGAATCGATTTAGTTGTTTTTATAAATTGATTACCTATAACAAGTATCGAACTAAAAGATACTTTTTCTCAATGAGTTGAAAAAGCAATGAATCAATATAGATACGATAGAAATCCAAATGAAACATTTTTTAGTAGATGTTTGGTTCATTTTGCTATGAGTGATGAGAAAATCTATATGACAGCAAAACTTGCTTGAGAAAAAACAAGATTTTTACCATTCAATAGATGAACACAAAATCCTGAAATAAAATGAGATTTTAAAACGAGTTATTTATACAAAGATATTTTACAAAAAAATAAACTTTCAAAACTTATATCATGATTTATTTATAATGAAGGATGAATAAATATTTTTCCTAGATTTCATCAATTAGATTGTGTAAATAGTGTTTTAAACGATGTTAAAGTTGGTAATAGTTATTTAATCCAACATAGTGCCTGAAGTGGTAAAACAAAAACTATAGCATGGTTGGCTCATAGTTTACTTGGAAAGTTTGATAGTGATGATAATAGATTATTTGATGTTGTAATAGTAGTTTCAGATAGAAAAGTTATAGATAAACAATTACAAGAACAAGTTCAAGCTATTGAAAAAATTAAATGAATTGTAGAAAAAATAGATAAAAATTCAGCTCAATTAAAAGAGGCTTTATTGTCATGAACAAATATTATTGTAACTACTATACAAAAATTTCCATATATTCTTGATGAATTATGAGCTATGGATGGTAGAAAATATGCTATAATAATTGATGAAGCACATTCAAGTCAAACTTGAAATAATGCTAAAAAAATGAAACAAGTATTATCAACTAATTCACTAGAAGAAGCTGAACTTTTTGAAGAAGAATTTGAAAATGAAGAAGATAAAGAGTTATATGATGAGATGGCAAAATCAAAAAATCTAAAAAATGCTAGTTTCTTTGCTTTTACAGCAACTCCTAAAAATAAAACACTTGAATTATTTGGTACAAAAAATGAAGAATGAAATTATAAACCATTTCATCTTTATAGTATGAGACAAGCAATGAAAGAGGGGTTTATTATGGATGTACTAAAAAATTATTTAAGTTATGAAACTTATTTTGCATTATTTAAAAAAGTAGAAGAAGATCCAAAATATGATGAAAAAAAAGCAAAATTATTACTGAGAAATTTTGTAGAAAAACATCCAAATACAATTGCAAGAAAAACACAAATAATGCTTGATCATTTTAATTCATCAACTAGATTTAAAATTTGAGGAAAAGCAAAAGCAATGGTTGTTACTCGTTCAAGATTGCATGCTGTTTTGTATAAAAAGGCATTTGATGCTTATATAAAAGGATTATGACTAAATATTAAAACTTTAGTAGCTTTTTCATGAACTGTAAAACATGATGATGTTGAATATACTGAAAATAGTTTAAATTGATCAGAAGTGAAAGATATTCCAACAACTTTTGAAAAAGATGATTATAAAATACTTATAGTTGCAAACAAATTTCAAACTTGATTTGATGAACCATTAATTCATACAATGTATGTAGATAAAATGCTAAATTGAATTACGGCAGTTCAAACATTAAGTAGAGCAAATAGAATTTATGCTTGAAAAAATGATACTCTTGTACTTGATTTTGCTAATGATACAGAAGTAATAAAAAAAGCATTTGAACCATATTATGAAGAAACTTATTTACTTGAGTGAACTGATTATAATAAACTTTATGAGTTGTATGATAAGTTATTTGATTTTTTAATATTTGATCAAAATGAAGTTGAAGAATATTTTTCTAAATATAAATCGTGAGCTAACCAAGCTATACTTCATAATATTTTAAATTCTGTTGTTGCTACTTTTAAATCAAAAGAAAAGGAAGAACAAGTAGATTTTAAAAAGACTTTAAAAAGATTTCAAAGTATTTATTCGTTTTTATCACAATTAATTCCTTTTAATGATATAGCTTTAGAAAAATTATTTATATTTTCAAAGTTTTTAACAAAAAAACTCCCAACTATAAATGAACCATTACCATTTTGAGTTTTAGAAGATGTTGATGTTGATAGTTATAAAATAGTAAATAAATGAGAAAAATCTATTTCTTTAGAAGCAGATTGAGAATTGGATTCTATGTCTTCTTGATGAAGTTGATATATTGAAAGAAATGAATCAGAATTATCAGTGATTATAAAATCTTTAAATGATACTTTTTGAACTGATTTTACTGATGAAGATAAAGTTTTTGTTTCTAGAATGATTAATAATTTAAGATGAAATGAAGATTTGGTAAATAAGATTAAAAATAATTCAAAAGAAAATGTATTAGCAGTTTTTGATAACTATTTTGATAATGTAATGGTTGAAATACTTGATAATAATATGTGATTTTATAAAAAAATTGTTGATAATGATAAATTAAAGAAAACTTTAAAAGATAACTTATTTAGAGTTATTTATAATGAGAATAGAGAAAAAAAATATTAACTATTTCAATTATATGAATTGTCGCCAAATCCCCTCTTACTTCTTCTAGAGAATATTAATTTGAAACAATCTATTTTGAAAAAGGCTTTTAGTTGAGATTTAGTAAGAGAAACATAAAAAAAAACTGTTTACACGTTTTTAGTATATGTATCAAAAAAATTAAAAAATGATACATATAATTTGACTTTGGTTATTATTTAAGCTTCTAATTTTGGGGTTCGCTCACATGAGCTAAATGACAATTTCATTATCTGTAAGCCATTTTTAATTAAAATATAAATATTATTTAGACCATTTTCGTGACTTCACGGAGATGGTCTTCTATATTTTATTTGCCGTTTTTATATTATTTTAAAAAAACTTCCCCTTGCATTTTCTCAAAAAATAAATAGTATTAGTATACAAATGTTTACTAATACTATTTTTATGAACACAGATAAAAAATATGGTGAGAAAATTGGGATTATAACTGATTACATTAAAAATTGATGAGTTATTAATTCCCTGGGGCAAATCGCGGGTCTTTTGGGTTATGCTAATCGTTCGGGGGCTAGGAAATTTCTGGAGAAGCTTGTTAAAAATGGGCTTTTTGAAGTTAGAAATAGGAAATATTATCCGACCAGTTTGATTAGTTGATTGCCATTTTTTGAATTTGTGAGTGCGGGATTGCCATTTACTCCGGAGTGAAATGAGGTCAATTCTAATATTGAAATTGATAAATTTTTGGTGGAGCATCCGTCTTCTACTTTTTTGGTGAAGGTAAAGTGAGATTCGATGAAGGATGCTGGGATTATGGAGTGAGACATAGTGGTTGTGGATAAGTCTAGAAATGTGAAAAATGGGGATATTATAATAGCGTCTTTTGAGTGAGATGTGACTATTAAATATTATAAAAAAGAAAAATGAGTGGTGTTTTTGATTCCAGCAAATGTTAATTTTAAGCCAATTGTTATTAATACAAATGCTGAGATACTCGGCGTAGTGGTTTGAACGATTAGAAAATATAATTAGAAAATTATGATGACATTTAAACAGTCAAAAATTGCTTATGCGCACATTGATTGTAATTCGTTTTTTGTTAGTTGTGAAGTCTTTAGAAACCCTGCGCTTAAGGGGAAATTTGTGTGTGTTTGAGACCAGATAAGTATTGCGTGTAGTTATGAGGCAAAAAAATATTGAATAAAAACATGAACTCCTATTTGGGAAGCCGAGAGAATTTTGTGAAATAGACTAATTAAAATCCTGCCAGACCATAGTTTTTATACTCAAATGTCGAATAAATTAATGAGCTATATGAGGTGACTTGTTTGATGAGTTGAGGTTTTTTCTATCGATGAGTTTTTCGCTGATTTGACGGATATTTGAGACAAAGAAACTCAGTGAGATTATTCAATTCTTGCCGAGAAAATCAAAGCAGATATTTATAAAAATGTCGGATTGCCAGTCTCAGTTTGAATTTCTAATACCAGAATTAAGGCAAAAATTTTTTCTGATATTAATAAACCATATTGATCTTTTGTGAGTTTTAATAAGGAAAATACCGAGAATTTATTTAAGAAATTGCCAGTCAGAGATATTCCCTACATTGCCAAATGAAACTCTGAAAAACTAGGACTTTGAATAAAGACTGTATATGATTTTTATACGATGGAGGGAATGAAAGTAAGAGAAATTTTATGAAAACCATGATTAACGCTTTGGCTAGAATTACACGGAGTTGATGTCTGGAAAGGTAATGATACCGCAAGAAAAAGAAAAAGTCTAGTTTGTAGTCGCTCTTTTAATCATGATATGACAACACAGTATTCCAGATTATGGAGGCATTTACTCGAGAATTTAGAGAGAGCTTATTTTACTCTTATTACAGAAAAACAAGAAGTCAGGACTATTTGAATTTTTCTAAAAGATGAGGAATTTCAGATTTATTCTCTTACAAAAGATTTATGAATTCACACTATTGATAGAGCTATTATTACAAATGGAATAAGGGATTTATTTGACAGTCTATTTCAAGCCGGAATTATATACAGAACCACCGGAATTGAGTTTTTTGAACTACAGCCCTACACCCCAAAACAAATTTCCCTATTTGATATTACCAATAAAAAACACACTCTAAACGAAAAAGTAAGCGAAGTTATTCTATGACTAAAAAGAAGATACTGAGACCAAATTATCCACACATGATTTAAAAATATTCATAAAGAGAAAAGAGAAGAATTGGAGATATTGTATGAGGTGAGTTAAAAAAATATCTCTCACGCAGGTGAGAGATATTTTTTCTTCTGTATCCAAACTATCTATAATCTCATACAAAATCTTTTCAGACAAATCCGGTTCAGCCACTCCATTTTACTTCGTAGAATCAGTCGATTTGGTCTAGAATAATTACTATTTGATCTTTAAATAAAACAGTTTTTATTTTACTAAGTGGATATGGTCTTTCTCTTACAAATACACTTTTTTCTGCTTTGATTTTCTTCCAGTCAATATTTGCATTTGAATTTACTTCAAGCCAAGTTTTGTATGGAAGATGTCTATTCCTATCACTTTCATTTTCACCTCTTAAGTACTTAGTTCTAATATATCATTCATATCAATCAAAACTAATTTTACTCCATCCATTTGGAAGTTCTGCCAATAATTGAACCTTGTAATTGCGAGGTAGGTAGCTAATTATTTTAGAGCTAAATGAATCTTGTTCTCTTATAGCATAGCTATTGTCTACATTTAGATATTTGAATACTTTAAATAATGGAGTTACATCAGTTCCCATTTCATTTCTTAAATACTTACTTCTAATAAATCAAGTGTATCAATCAAATTCAATTTTACTCCATCCATTATTAATTTCAGATAATAATTGAACTTTGTAATTGCGAGGTAGGTAGCTAATTATTTTAGAGCTAAATGAATCAGATGCTCTAATTGCGTAACTATTATCTACATTTAGATATTTAAATGTAATAGTATCTAATTTTCTCTCAATTCTAGAATCTATAATATCAGTTATTTTAACTGGAACTTGTGGAACTTTTACTACAACTTTTGTTGGAGTTTTTATTCCCTCTCCCTCTCTCGAGATGGTAGGGTGAGGGATTGCCTTAGTTTGCTCTTTATATAAATCACTTAAAGTTGATTCAGCCTTAGTGCGAAGTGCTACAAATAAATCTTTTTTCACTGAAGAAATATCTCCGTATGAAATTTCTGAATTTATTTTTCTTATAACACTTTCCCATAATTGTACTTTCCCTGATACTGTTGGAACTTTATCGTAATAAGTATTTTTGATATTGTTTATAGCTTTTGTAACTAGATCAGCTTCTACTAATGTAACATTTGTTCAATCAGCTGTAGTTGTTCAAGTTGCAGTTTCTGGTTTTGTTCCACATGTTCTATCATAATAACTTGGAGAGAAATCTCCTGTAGGACAATAATCCATAGATAATCAACCTCATCCTCCGCCTCCACCTCAACCAGAAGATACAGGAACTACTGGAGTTCCAGTCAATCTTGCAAATGCAAAGTAAGAAAGATGGTCAGATCTAAAATCACACATTTTTGAAGCATTTACAACACAAGTCGCATCTGGAGTATTATTTTGCCAAGTATTTCAATCAGTAGATCTATAAATTCTTAGAGTTTCTCATACATTTGCGAGTGAGATAAATGCATCGATATTGAAATATCATCCGCTAATAGTTAAGCTTGCATTTCCTCAAACTTGAATTGTATCTAGAATAGTTCCAGCATAAGTCATAGAAGAAGTATTTAGAGCTCCAATTAGAGAAGAAAGTTCTCAAATTGTAGCATATGTACTACTTCCAGAGCTTACAAAAGTTGGAGCATAAATTATGCCATCCCATCAAGCTCAGTAAGTTAGGGAATCACCTGAGAAAATTAAGCTTCCAGTAGAAATAGAATTAATAGCAGAGTCTGAATTTATTGTAATTAAAGTTCCACTTAAATCTAGAGTATTACCTATAGCTCATGTAGTATCCATAACAATTGCGCCAGTGGTAGTTATTACAGTTCCACTTGATACTACATTTGTCAAAGTTGTAAATGACCCGGCTGTCTGAGAATTGTTTCCAAAATCATCAGTTAAAGAAATTGTATAATTATAAGTAGTAGATTCAGTAAGTCAGTTTATTATTCCAGTTCAGTCATTTGTTAAATTACCGTAAGTAAGTGTTGGATTTACTACATAATTATTTGTTCAGTCTGTAATATTTATTACTCATGTTGCAGATCATAGAGTGAAATTAGAATCTTGGAATTGGAAAGTAAGTAGAGCACTTGTATCTGTAATATTGCTAATAACATTTGAAATTACTACTGGTGCTGTAGAATCACTACTATTAATTGCAGTCACATTTGTAGTAGAAATATTTCATAAATCATCAGTAGACTCTATAAAATAATAGTAAGTTGTATTTGATGCTAAATTTGGAATAATTCCAATATGACCAGTTCCGGTTGTTGTACCAGATCAAACAAGTGTAGCCATTACATCTAATCCAGTTCAAACATAAAAAGTCGAAGTAGAATTTTCATTTGTGGTAAATCCGTAATTTAAATTCATTATAGCTCAAGCAACTGGAGTAATTGTATTTAAGTTAAATACTACTGGTCAAGTCATATCACATATTACAACAAATGTATCTCAAGTTGAAACACTTCCAAGTGAATTAGTTACAGTAATAACAAGAGTATTTACGCTATCTGGATTAAGTACTACAGTTCCAGTAAATGCTCCATTTGAATCTGAAGTAACTGTAACATCTCCAGATCAACCTGTTATTACAACTGTAGAGTCAGGTTCAGTCATTCCAGTTAAAACTAGACTTCAAGTATTTACTGCAGCAGGAAGATTAACTCCACTTACTGTAGGAAGTGCATTATGAATTGTAATTCCAGATGGCATAATAGTCACAAGAGTGTTATTATTGTCATTTGCGACAAAATTATATTGTCCATCAACAAGCGATGGATTAGCAGGAATTGTAATATTGTAAACTGAATCTTTTAGTGCTGGATTTTGTCATTCAAAAGCAGTATTATTTGCTATTGCATTTGTTACATCTGACAAATCATTTATTGTAGTACCAGAAAGTACTAAGTAAACTACTCAGTCTTCATTAATACTTACCTCAGTCGAAGATGTCATTCAAGATTTTAGAGTTTCAGTCGTATTTGTTGGTAGAGTTATAGTTGGTGGAGTAATGTCTATTACTTGAGAAGTTAGAGTAAAATCAATTCAAGGTGTTGCTGATGAAATAGTTAATTTCGTAGCATCAGTTGCAACTATAATTCATAAATTTGCAGATAGTGCAACATTAAGTCAGCTAATAATATCAGTTAAAGTCGAAGTTGGAGTAGTTAAATAATCGTAATCAGTTCCATCAATTGTAATTCTAAATGTTAATCATTCTCTTAAATCTCCGTCTGGCGTAACTTCTACAATTTTTGCAACTGGTAAAATATTTGGAGTATCTAGAGTTGTCGGAGTTGTATTGATTATTGACACTTGACTCACAGCAAACGGAGTTCAGGCAACAGTTGAGATCATATGAATAACTCCAGACCCTGAATTATATGTGGCATCTACAGGAGTTCAGGCAACAGCATTAATTTTATCTACAAGTTGGTTTACAGTTGTTGAATTATCTATTGTATAAGTTTGGATTATTGGAGTAGCATTTAATACAAAAGATAACATATCTCCAGCTACAAAAGTTGGAATACTAATTTCAGTTTCTTGTTTTACTGGAGCAACATTTGCAACAGTAGTAACTGGAGTCATTGTATTTTCTAAAATAAAATTAGAAGCAACAAATGGAACTCCAGAAACTGAGGCAGTAAGAGTAATTGTATTTCATACAAATGAGGCTACAGCTCCGCTTTGAGATGAATTAATATTACTTACTAAATCTCATAAAGTTGTATCGTGTGTAGAATTAAAACTTTGAGATATTTGAGTTCCGTCTATATTTAAGTAAATAACATCTCCGGCAATTAGAGTTCTTGGTAAAACCACATTATCTATTTGAGTCTGAGGTAGTCCATTTGGAGTTTGATTTACACTAAATATTGATGAAGAAATTGTTAAAATTCCAGAAGTAAAAGGAATTCAAGGAACTTCAGCTGTAATTGTAAAAGTAGAATTTCCATCAAAAATCGAGCTAACTTCAGCGAGTCCATCTATTTGAGTATTTAAATTATTTAGAGTTGTGGCTTTATCTGTAGTAAAAGCTTGAGTTAGAGTGTGTCCTGCAATATCTAAAGATAATAAATCTCAAACTGCTATTTCTCTATTTACATTTAGGCTATCTACTTGAGATCCAGAGTCCACATTTGGAGTTATAGTATCGCTCGTTATTGTCGCTCCAGTATTAATAAATGCTGCAGTAAAAGCCGTTCCTGGAGTTTTAGCAGTAAGTGTAAAAGATCCAGCATCATATTGAGAGAATACAGAAGTTAAATTAGTTAATTCGTTACTTAGAAGAGAGAGAGTTGTATCAGAATCTGAACTAAAAGCCTGAGAGACAATAGTTCCGTCTACATTTACAGTGAGCGTGTCTGAACTAGAAAGAGTAAATGGTACTCAGAGTGTATCCACTTGAGCAACTCAAACTACATTAGTTTGCACAGGATTAACTGCAAGATTATTTACTACTCAAACAGAATTAATTGTAAATGCTACTCCGGCTGTTTTTGCCTCAAGTACAAGTCATAAAGCCCCAGAAAGTGTTGCATTTACAGAAGTTCAAGCAGTAATTAAAGAAGCAAAATCTGAGATAGTAGTTGTATGGTCTGTATCAAAATCTTTTGTAATACTTACTCAATCAATAGAAATTGAAGCTGTATCTCCTGCTACAAAATCAGATTTAAAATCTACTTCTTCTTTTTGAGCTTGAGCTATAGTATTTGAAATAGTAGTAGTCGAAACTTGAGTATTTGTAAAACTAGATTCAACTATAGAGAAAAATTCTCATGCAGTTTTTGCAGTAATTGTAATAGTATCATTTGATCAAGTGGCTGTCACCATATCTGTTAAATCATTTATTTGAGCTACAAGCGCATTAAATGTAGAAGTTGCATCTCATAAGAAATTTTGAGTTACAGTAACTCCATTTCCAAATTTTAATTTATAACTATCCCCCATCGCAAAATCTCTAGGCATTACAATTTCATTTACTTGTGCCTCTGGAACTACAGGAGATACAAAAGTAATTCAAGTAATATTTCAAGTAGTCGAGTCAGTAAAAATAATAGGCAAAGTATTAGTTGGAGTATTTACTTGAGTAAATGAAATATTAGTAGGACCAGTTCATCCAGCAACAAGACTTAAAGCATTTACATCATTTATTCATGTTAATCATTTTAGTAGAGTAGCAACTGTAGACACGCTTCAAATTCAAGATGTATCAATATTTGCAGCATCATCACTACAATCATTATCTGTTCAAGCTCATCCAACAAAAGCAACTATACAAGTTCAAATTTCAATAGTTTCTCAAGTAGTTGGAATTCCAGTTAAATCAAATGAAACCTTAGCTTTAGTCTCAGATGAATTTGGTGTCAAAACACTTCCAGTAAAATCAGATCAAGTTGTAACTAAATTAGAAATCGTAAAAGGAGTACCAGGAACAATTGATTCAATAGTAAGAGTTTTTCAGGTAATATTTCCAGACAAAGAACTTGCAAATGTAGTATTAATTGAAGATTCAAGATTAGAAAATGTTGTAGCTTCATCCACTGCAAATGGTTCTGAAATAGGAGTTCCATTCAGTGTTAGAGAAAGAGTATCTCCAGCTATTAGAGTATTTGCAATATTTACTGTTTCGGTTTGTTTAGTTGGTACAATATTTGGAACTAAAACAACAGGAGTGAGGGTATTTGTAATATATAAAGGAGAGGTTGTAAAGGCATTTCCGGCAGTATTAGCAGTAAGTCTAATTCAGGTATTTCCTCAAATTAAAGTAACAGTTAAAACTCCAGACATACTATTTTGAATAGTATTTTTAAAGTCAGTTATTGTAGCTAAATGAGAAGTTGCATAATCCACTTGATATGGACTTCAATTTAGGTTAACATAAACATTATCTCAGCTAACTAAATTTCTAGGTAAATTATATTCTGAAATTTGAACTTGAGGTACAACATTTTCGGTAACATTTTGACTATTTAGAGTGGAACTAATATAAATACTAGAGCTAGCTAGCGGAGTTCCAAGAATTTTTGATGTTATTAAAATTCCAGTTCCAGTATTAGAAGCTAGTATATCACTTGAAAATCCAGCATTTAATTGATTAATTATAAGGTCAACTGTATTGTCTGACGAAGAGTTATAAGCTTGAGCAAAGTCAGTACCTGAATAATTTAAATTTAAAGTATCTCAATTAACTAAAGCTCTAGGAAGTGCTATAAAATCAACTTGAGCTACAGCTTCAATATTTGGAACTATAGTAGTAGAATTTACTGTTCCTCATTCTACAGTTATGGCTCCAGTTGCAAATGCAACTCCAGGATTATTAGCTGTAATTGTAATATCACCTCCAGATACAATTGAGCTTAAATTAGCTCCATTTATTTGAGAACTTAAATTATCTAGGGTAGTTGAAGTATTTACAGAAAATGGTTGAGTTATAGTTTGTCAATCTATATTTACAGTAACTGTTTCATCGCTATATAGACTTCTTGGGAAAGTTATTTTTTCAACTTGTGCAATTGGTACAATATTTGGTTGAGCATTTGTAACACTAATTCAATTAGAAGTAATTACTAGTTCTGACATTGAAAAAGCAGTTCAAGCATTTTTTGCGGTAAGTGTGATTTTTTTAGTACCACTATTATATGATCCAGAAGCCACAGTCAGTTGGGTAATTTGGTCAGCAAAATCAGTTAATGTAGTATCTGTACTTCAAGAAAAGGCTGTAATTATTCCAACTCAATTAACTGTAAAATTAAGAGAATCTCCCGCAAATAATTCTTGTGGAATAGAAAGCTCAGATACTTGAGCTATTGCTACAACATTTGCAACAGTTGTATTTGGATTTATTGTTGCTCTGGTAATTAATAAATCACTTATCGTAAATGGAGTTCCTGGAATTTGAGATCAAATAGTAAAAGTTTTAGTGCTATCATCATAGGATGAAGTAACTTCTGCTAAAGCATCTATTTGAGCACTAAAAGCATTAGAAGTATCGAGATTATCTGTTAAAAATGCCTGATTAATTGTAGAACCGCTAATTGTAATAGAAAGTGTATCACCTGGAACCACATCTCTTGGAAGAACCACTTTATTTACTTGAGCTTGTGGTGTTACATTAGCTTGAGTCTCAACTGCACTCAGACTAGCTGGAGCAGCAAAAGTTAAAACAGGAGCAAATATATTAAAAGTAAAAGCAATAAGTAGAGTTTTACTTACTCTTTTTCTATTTACCGTGTTTATAATCCATTTTAAATTAGTCATAATTACTAAAATTAAAAAATAAAAAAACAGATATCTCTCGCCTTTAAACGTGTATCTGTATATTTGTTTTTATTTTAGTTTTTCTTTACAATAATTATTTTCGTAATTTAGTCAAGTTTATTTATAAAATAAAATTTGGATTTGCCAATATGTATATCTCCCTTTTCGCGGGGATTTAATTATCATACCTATTTTAAGATAAATTCAAGTTATTTTTTTTATAGTTGAACTAAAATTTTGAACGTGAAAAAATATTGTCTATCCATAAAAATTTGATTTTTCATTCAAAAAAGTTATTCTTAAAAAAATAATTTATACTTTAGTTAAAATAAGATGTTAGATAAATTAATAGCTGTTACATTTTTATGTGTAATAATTCCAATATTACTTGTTAAAATATTCTTTCATTCAGAAAAAAATGCTGCCTCAAAAATAACACTAAAGGTTTTAGCTATAGAGGCCACAGTAATTATTTCCTTAATTACAATCAGTCTATGAAGCACTTTTTTATGTAAATGATGGAATGAAGGTAGCTGAAAAGTAACATCTTGTTCCATTAAAGGTATTGAAGGTTTTGCAGGCGCTGGCTATTGAATATTTCTAATTAGTGCTTTTTTAGTTTTTATACCACTAATAATATTTTTTTTCGGACAAGTTTGAATTTTCTCTTTTTGGATTACACAAATTAAAACATCTTTTAAAAATCCCTTTGAGAATAATATCCTTACATGAATTGATAAAAGCTTATCAATTATTTGATTACTAATACTTATATCTGGTTTTTTAATTCCATTAATTTTAAAACTAATATCATTAATATAATTTATGTGTAGTGAAACAAGTGCCCTTGGGGCGGGAAAAATCTTTTTTATAGGAATCTGATGAGTCGGAGTTTCAGCTCTGGCTAGATATTATAGAAAGTTGTGATACGAGGTATCCTGATCTGACGGTGGAAAACCCACTTTTATCACGGATACTCTGGAAGCGGAATGAGTGAAAGTATTTTTCGGGCATAAAGAAGAGAATTTATCAGATGATATTGATTTGGTAGTTTATAGCGAAGCTATTATTACAAAACCAGATTTGAGTAAGCAGGAAAATCTAAATGCTAACCCAGAGCTTGCCAAAGCGATAAAGCTAAATATTAAAAGTCTCAGCTATCCAGAAGCTCTTGCGGAAGTTGTAAATAAGAAAAAATGTATCGCTGTAGCCTGAACTCACGGAAAATCCACAACTACCTCGATTTTGTGAGTGATTTTAGCTGGAGGAACTACAGATGCTTCAGTACTTGTCGGGGCTCCAGTGAAGCAATTTAATAATTCTAATTTGTATTTTTGAGCTGGAGATTATTTTGTCATAGAGGCCTGCGAGTACAAGAGGTCTTTTCTGAAATACTTGCCATTTATCACGGTTATCACAAATATCGAAATAGATCACCTGGATTACTACAGAGATTTAGATGATTATATAGACGCATACAAGTCTTTACAAAGCCAAACATCAGGCTATATTATCCTAAATTGAAATGACCCAAATTGTCTCGCACTAAGGAGTATCTGAAAATTACAAATTTTTGTATACGATAAATATTTTGAAAATCTCGACTCTGAAAAAATTTATTTCCCAGAATTTAACTTGCAAATCCCCGGAGACCACATCGAATTTGACGCAAAATTAGCCTATACAGTGGCGAAATTACTCGGACTAGACGACCAGCACATAATCTCAAAAATAAACTCTTACACCGGTATTTGGAGAAGATCTGAAATTGTCTGAACTACAAAATCCGGAAATCTCGTAATGTCTGATTACTGACATCATCCGACAGAAATCAAACTAACACTCGAATCAATCAAACAAAAATACCACGACAAACAAATTTTTGTTATCTTCCAACCCCACCAATACTCCAGAACCATCGAACTTCTCGACGGCTTCAAGACATCATTCAATAGCGCAGATTCACTCATTATCCCCGATATCTACTTCTCGCGCGACAAAAAAGAAGATGTCGAATTTATGACAACAGACAGGTTTGTGTCAGAACTAAAACAAAATTATCCAAATACAATTAACTGAAACGGACTCGAAAATACTCTGGAATTAATTAAGGAATACGACCAAAAAAATCCCAACTCGAGCGTCATAGTGCTTCTCTGAGCTGGGAGTGTGGATGATTTGAGGGGGGAATTGGTGGGTTAGGTTATTTTTGGAAGATGAATAAAAGAATTATTTTTTAGAAATATAATTTAAAGCTTCTTTTTTTGATTTTTCAATAGCATTCCAAATTCACTCATCATTTTCAATAAATGAAAATATCTCTATTAATTCTCTTTTTGATAATTTTTTTCATGCAAAATCATTAATCTCATTTTTATCAATAGAAAATATGGCTTTTCATATTTCTTTCTCTCCTAAATATTCAAATATTAAATCATTCACTGTCATCCATTGAATATTATTTGGGCTTAAATCATATTTCTCAAACATTAAATCTTCCACTTCTTCAATCTGCATTTGCTTATGTTTAAGTATTTTTACCTTTCAATCAGTAAAGTCCAAAATTATAGTTTTCATAAAAAAAATTGTTAGAATATAAACGATCATGATCTAACGATTTTTTGTGAAAATGCAAGTTTATTTTATAAAATTTTGTCTAGATTATAAATAAAATCATCTATTCAACTTAATATTTTATCTTTATTTAACTTTAATTTTGGATTTTTAAACATACTTAATAATTCCTCGGAGAAATCTTTCTTATATGAAAGTTTTTTTAATAACCCCATAATATAAATCATTTCCTTTTCAACTGTTGTTTTTATCTTATTAAAATCCGTTCTTTGAATTAAGCTATTTGAATTATAATTATTTCAAATTTTAATAGTTTCAATAAATAACGGATTTCTTATTTTATTTTCCCAAGAATAAATAGATGAATAATTATATGTATAGAAGTTTCTACATTCACTTTCATTTTTTTTATTTAAAAAATTATTTTCTTGAAAATAATTTTGTCAGCCTGGTATTAAATCAATAAAGAAATCATTTTTATTATCTTTAATAATTCAATAATATATATCCCAAAAATTTTTATGATTAATATCTTTCTTCTTTTCATTTTTTGAAGTTTTAAATATTTCTAAAGAATTACTAGATATATTTAAATATTTTATTAAAATAAAATATTTATCATACACTACAGTTGAATCTTTTTCGAAATCAATATTAATTCAATTGAATTGTAATATTGAATAAGATAAAAATACATGAGCATAATATAGATTTAAAAATTTTATACTTAAATTATCTTTAACAGAAATATCTGTCAATTCTGAATATATATAAAACATGATTCATTTTATAAGGCTTTGTATAGAATAGTTTAATGATAATTTTAAATATGAATCAGTATTAAATGATGTCGGATTTAATAATGGACCAAAGCCTTTATTTATTTTTTGATGTGTATTTAATGATTCACGCTTTAAGTATTTTATTGTTCACAATCTACTTACAGAAGGGAAAATATTATCATTCCTATAATGCTTAATTAGATTTGCAGTATTAAATATTGTAAAATCTATCATAATTTTATTTTATTACTTAAAATTTTGATGATTTCTGAATATCATGCTTTAGATGATAATTTTCACTTATATTCAGGATTTGTTGATAAGAAATCATTTTCATTAAAATTTAAAAAGATTTTTTCTAAATACTTTTCGTTAATTATATCCCCGTCTAGAGAAAGTTCTAATACTTTATCAAATATATCTTTATTGAATATTATTCAAACTCAACTTGCTTTTGATAAAATACAATTTTTATCGATAAATTGATCATATTTTGATATAAGTACATCACCCTCTTTTTTTTCTTGAAAAATTGAATCAATCAATTTTTTATAAAATAAATCTATAGTTTCAACTCTTCTTTCATGATAAATGAAATTCTCATTATTTAAAAATCTATATTTTCATAAAGCTAATGATAAATGCTCTACAAAACTTCAAAGCTCAATTGTTTTTAATCTACCTCATTCATAATTAACAGCATTATACCAATAACTTTTATTGTTTTCATATAATTCTTCTATAATTGAAGTTGCCTTAATTTGTTCTAATGTTAATCATGCCATCAAGATTTCCTCAGTTTCTTGGTCTAGATTATCAATATCTTTTCAAGAAATATGTAATAAATCAAAAATAACTGATTTATTTACTTTTTTTTGATTATTATTTATTGTTATAAAAACCTTGGCCATCTCAATTCTTGAAATATTTAAATATCAAGTTATTATAACTTCATAATTATCTAATTTTTCTCTATCTTTATTAGATAATTCCTTAAATCTAATTCAAGATCAATTTAGTTCAGAATTATAGTTAATATAATCTAGTGCTGCTAATCGATGCTGTCAATCAATTACTAATAAATCATTTTCAGAATTTAACTCAATTAAAGAATTATTAGTAATTTTAGCTTTTGATTTAAAATCAACATCATTATGATCTTCTGTGCATATATTTACAATAAAATTTGTAGGAATATAAGAATTATCACTTAATAAATAATCTCTTATTCTGGAAACTCTTTTTAAATCTAATTTTCTTTGAAATCCTTTTTTATTCTTAATATTTTTCTCTCACTCACGAGATCTTTCTATTTTGGAAAAAAATAGAAAGTCCTTTGCTTTTAAAGAAAAGATAAATAAAAAATTCGGTCATTGATTAATTTTTATTAAATTTCTAATAGGTAACATAAAAAAAAATTAAAAAAATAAAATTTACAAAACTCTATACTTCCCACTACTCACAAACTTTAAATATCTTTTGTCTCTCAGAAATTGGAGTTGTTGTCTAATTTTATCTTTGATAAAATTGTTGTTGGGATATTTTAGTTTTAGAGTTGGTTCGAAATTGTACATTTCTTGGAGGGTAAATTCTTGTTTGTGGAGCATTTCGATACATTTCATTATGTCAAGAATCCAACCTTTAGAATCTGGTGATTTTTTGTCTCTTAAGAATAGTGTTTTATTCCAATTTTGCAATATTTCTTTTTTATTTCTTTGTTCTCAATTTTTAATATAAAAAATTTTGCCACTTTCTGGGATTGGTGAGAGCAAAATATTGCATCCAATCCATCCGGCTCTTCTGGCTGTAATTGGTAGAGGTTTTCTTTTTTCTATAATTTCAGATGTAAAATAATGTTTTGGGATTACGACAAAATTATTTATTTCATAACTTTTTTTATAATTTAGAAAGAAGAAATTTGGATTATTATCGCTTCACAATCTTTCAATCATTGTAGAATAAGCTCAATCTGTAATTTTATTTCCAAGTGAAGTTCCAGATTTTAGCTCATAATCTTCTTTGCAACCTTTACAGAAAAAATCCGCAACAGGTTTATTATTGTCGTAATGAGAAATTGAATCTCAACAACTCGGACAAAAAATATTTTCCCCAGTCCAAAATTCTGTCATAACTCTGGCTTTCTGAGAATTACTTTTATAATTTTTTACTAAATCTAAATCTAGAAAATGCATATTTTAAGTTAATTATTTTAATTTTACTTCCCCTTCTTCCACTTCACAAAATCCCCCACAAAAATTTGGAGAAGTGAGACAATTGGCACGGCGATGATGATTCAGAGGATTCCGAAAAGGCTGGCTCAAATCATCATTCAGAGGAGAACGACCAAAGGCGAAAGGTCTAGGGATTTGCTCATAACTAGGGGAACTAGGACTTTTTCTTCGGATTGTTGGATGATGATGTAGATAAGGATGATGGCTAGAATTTTTTGGAGTCAGAATGTGGCTCCGATGGCTAGGGCTGGGAGGATTGAGATGAAGGGTCAGATGTAGGGGATAAATTCCATCATGGCTCAGATTAGGGCTAGGGCGAAGGTTTCTCAGAAGCTGAAATTTATTCAAAAAAGTCTGGCGATGTTTAGTCAGAGGAGGGTGAGGACAAATATTGAGAAAGATAGAATTAGTTGTCATCTAAGCCAGAAATGCATATTTGAGATAATTTTGTCTTCTCTTGATTTTAGGTATTTTGAGATATTTTCGGGTAGTATGTCATAACTGAATTTTTTGATTTTTTTCCTCTCGATTCATATAAAAAATGAGAAAACAAAAATTAGGACAAAATTAAATAAACTTCCAGTGAGAGAAAATATAAATCAGCTCGAATTTGTCAAAAATAAGCCAATATTTTTACCAAAAAATTTCGAAATTTCGCCCAAATTATTTTTGAGGAAGTCAAATAATGAATTAAAATCTACTTTGTCTAAGAATCAATCTAGATAATTTAATAGGAAATCTGGAATTCACAAGGCTCTAATTCATCAGGTCTTGTATGAGTCCTGCAGAAAGCCAATATAGTCAAACAAACGAACACTCATTTTTCAGATTTGCTCGGTAAAAATTGGGATAAGTACAAATAAAAATACAGTTACGAGTATTAAAATAACTAGATAAATAAGCAGAATTCCAAGCCAATCTGGGATTTTATATTTTTTGGTTTTATCGAGAAATGGAGTAAAAAGTAAATTCAAAAAAACTCATAAAAATAAAATTTTTAGTATTCCTCATATTTCATACAAAAACCAGAGCGATAATCAGAAAGCAACAGTGATTATAAGTTTAATCAGGAAACTCAAGTATTCCTCCTTAATTAAAAAAATATTTTTTTCTTGATTTTTCGCCCCAAGGGCACTTGTTTTACTGTGTACCCCAAGAGTATTTGTTTCACTGCGCATAAAAAATGGGATTAAAGAAATAAAAAATATGTCTTACAAAATTATTATATAAAAAATAATAGAATATCAATTAAAAAATTAAAAGAGCCCGCGAGCGGGCTCTTTTTGTATTTCTGCAAACTTGTGTTGAAATCAATAAAAGTTGTCAGGCTTTTTCAATCTCATTCATAAGTTTGTGTATTTTTTTGGCGTAATGCTTGGATTTTCCAGAATAACGATAAAGTCCTCCTTTGTGCCCCCATAACTTACCATTTGCTTCGTAGGTATGAATATCAAGGACTTTTTCTGCATACTTTATGTTAACTTCTGGATTATATAAAGATCCTGGGATTTTGAGAACTGCCTTCCAAAAAGGCATAATTTGCCATGGTCCTCGAGCTCCTTTTTTGCTTTTTGCTCTGGTTTTACCGTGAGACTCAATAACCAAAATTGAAGCAAAAAGCTTTCTGTCATCCCAGTTATCAAAGTAGTTACAAATTAATTCCCCATAAAATTCGTAATTTAAAACTTCTTTATTTTTCAAAAAGGTTTTTATTTTTGCTCGCTCGTTTGCGTCTTTTACATCCTCCTGATTTTTGTCTTGATTTTGATTTGATGAGGAAAAATATGTGTAATAAATTTCTAGGAAATCAGATTGCACATTTGTTTCTGTTTCTATTTTTGTGGGTTTTTGTTCATAGACATCCTTTGCCTCCTGGTTACTGTAGCCAATAGATGGCATTAATAACACAAAAATTAAACTGCTCAAAAGATATCCGAGAACTACCATTTTCTTCATTCTACTTCACCTCTTTTTATTTTGATATTTATTTTTGTTTGAAAAGAATTTTAAGGGTTTGTTCATTATATCAAAAAAATGATATTTTCAAAATAAAAAAATAAATCCAACTATACAGTTGGATTTATTTGGCTTAATTATTTAATTAGTTTTTATTTAACGTCTAATTTTATTCCAGGTCACATTGCATTACATACATAAACAGTGTTTATGAAATTTCATTTTACTCAAGCTGGTTTTACATCTTTAAGTACTTTGATGAAATGTACTAAATTTTCTTTTAATTTATCACTTCAAAATGATAATTTTCAGATAATTGAGTGAACATTTCATTGTTTGTCATTTTTAAATTCAAATTTTCAAGCTATTAATTCCTTGATTATTGCAAGTAAATCATCTCAAACAGTTCCCGCTTTTGGATTTGGCATAAGACCTTTTGGTCATAGTACTTTTGCAACTTTTCACATTTTTCTCATCATCGCAGGAGTAGCAATAGCTACATCAAATTCTATTTTACCAGAAGCCACTATATCAAGTAAATCTTCTCATCCAGCAACAGATGCTCCAGCAGCAAGTAGTGCTTTTTCGTTTCCACTATCATCAAAAGCTCAAATTCTAACTGATTTTCCAGATCCATTTGGCAGAGTAACAGTCGATCTAATCATTTGATCACTATATTTTGGATCTATTCCAAGATTAAAATGTATTTCAACAGTAGGGTCAAATTTTACTGTATTAGTTCTCTCTAGAAGCTCAACAGCTTCATCAATAGTATAAGCTTTATCCTTTTCAATAAGGGTAATTGCTTGTCTATATTTCTTTCCTCTTTTTTGCATAAAAAATTATTTTAAAAAATATTGGTTCGAGCGACAAAATAAAATGTCTCCCAAAAAGGTGTGCTTATTTTATAGATTTTTTGAAAAAAGCAAAAGTTTTTTTAGTTTAAAATAATATCTACGGCTTCTTCTGTTAATCTAGGGGATGTGCTTACAAAAAATGAAGGATGTTTTTCTGTGATTTCAATTTCTCAGGTTAAGTCAGTATTTAATAAAATATTTCAAACTTCTGCTTTAAAATTTCTTACTCAAAATCATCTTTTTAATAATCATAATCAATTTCTTCATTCATGAAGAGTGATATTATTTTCTTTTTTAGCTAAATTAAGCCTATTTTTCATATATAATTCATCAACAATTCAAAACTCTATAGATTCTAATTTTTCTCAGTTATAAAATTTTTCAAGCTCATTTAATTCCTGTTTAGTTAATAATCATGGATTATTTTTTCATAAAGTATGAAGCCAAGAAATAACATTATCTATCATATCTTGATTAATTTCTAATAAAAAAGTACTATCGTTCATAATAGTTAATATTCTATTAGCTATATTAATTTTAGTTATTTCAATTTTTCAATTATTCTCTTTAAAGGCAAGACGCTCTAGGGTTTTGAATAATATTTTATTTAAAACCTTTATTTTATTTAAATTTTCTAATGAAATTTGATTATTATTAAAAGTTCAACTTGTTGAATCAAAGTTAAGTGCTTTAATAAAAGGATATACTAATTCTCTAAGTCAAGAGACAATAGTGTCATTAGGAGAATATGAAATCGCTTTTCAATCTATATCAAAAAATCATTTTTCTGTAATAAGAGAGGGGTTTTCTTTTTTAGATTTTATAAAAAAACCCAATGCAATATTTTGTAATTTAAATCTCATATTTTTTTAAAACTGTTTTAAAAATGATAAATTTGGGTGTTGGAAGTAGCGGATATCTGGGATATTGTATTTTATCATTGCAAGTCTATTAAGTCCGAAACCAAAGGCAAATCCAGAGTAAATTTCTGGGTCAATTCAGGCGTTTGTTAATACATTTGGATGAATAAGTCCGGCTCACATAAATTCTATCCACGAGCTTCATTTACAAACTCTACATGGACTTTTACCATCACAAAAAGTACAAGAAAAGTCTACCTCTACTCCTGGCTCTACAAAAGGAAAATAACCAGGTCTAAGTCTAATTTCTACTTCTTTTCCGAATAAATCTGAAAGCATAGTTTTTATTGTATATTTGAGGTTTGCAAGGCTGATATTTTTGTCAATTACCATTCATTCAACCTGATAAAAAGTATTCTCATGAGTCGCATCAATATCCTCATTTCTAAAAACGCGTCCTGGAATTAGGGCTTTAATTGGTAGTTTTTGGGATTTCATAATAATATTTTGCATACTGGAAGTCTGAGTTGCAAGTACATTTCCCATTCACTCAAGCCAAAAAGTATCTTGCATATCACGAGCTGGATGAGTCGCTGGAATATTTAGTGAATCAAAATTAAAAAATTCTGTAGTTACCTCATTTGACTCAAAAATATCAAAACCCATTCTCTTGAAAGTATCTTCAACTTGCCTTAATACTGCAGTTATTGGATGAAGATGAATTTTTGTATCAGAAGATGCTGGAGTTGTTACATCAAAAAACTCATTAGCAAGTTTTGCCTCAACCTCAATTTTTTTAATTTCTTTTAATCTCATCTCAAAAGCCTCCAAAATGGCTACTTTAATATCATTGCTTAATTTCCCAATTGTTTGTTTTTCCTCCACAGACAAATCCTTAATTCACTTTAAAATTTCAGTCAAACTCCCGTTTTTACCAACTATCGCATTGCGATAGTCAATAACTTCCGATTCTGTTTTTAATGATTTTATTTTCTCTAAAACATCCAGTTTTAGACTATTTAATTTTTGTTGCATAAAAAAATTATATCTTTAATGGCATTATAATGTGTTTGTATTCGAATTCGCTTTCTTTTTCGGTGATTCCGCGGAGCATAATTGGTGAGAGGCTTGTCTCGAAATCGAGGGATACATAGTCGTCTTTTATAACATTTAGAGCTTCAATTAGATATGTAGAATTTAATCAAATTATAGAATTTTCTCCTTCAACTGAGGCTGGAAGACTAATTTTTCAAGCTCAAATTTCTGTATCTCCTGTAGATAATTCTATTCAAAAATCCGAATTAAAAGCCATTCTTGTGTTAAAATTATTTTCTTTTGAAATAAGATTAATGCGCTTTAGCGCTTGGATTAAATCATGTCTTTGAATCACTCATTTTGTCGAATATGATTTTGGAAAAAATGTGCGGTAATCTGGGAAATGCCCATTTAAAAGACGAGAAAATAATTTAATATTTCAGAATACAAATAGAATTTGATTTTCGCTAATTAAAAGCTCAACTGGTCAATTTTCTGGTAAAATTCTTGATAATTCTAGTGCAGTTTTAGAAGGAATAATTATTGAGATTGGTTTTATAATATTAGCTTTGTTTTTTGTTTTGTATTCACTCAGTCTAAAACTATCTGTTGATGCAAAAATAATCTCATCATCTGTAATAGAAAGATAAATTCAAGCGAGAGTTGGTCTAATATTTCACTCTGCAGTCGAGAAAATTGTCTTGTCTATCGCTTTTTTAAGTTCTAGAGCAGTCATTGTGAATGAATAATCTTGTTTAAATGATGGAATTAATGGAAATTTTGAAGCTTCTATTCATTTAATTTTTGTGTCAGAAGCTGGAGTGATTAGCGATAAACTAGAATTTGGAAGAAGTGAAATGTGAATTTTTTCTTCAGAAACTAGAGAGATAAAAGATGAAATAAATCTTGAAGAAACCGTAAAGCTTCCTTCACTTTTTACATCAACTCAATCTGAAATCATATATTCTATTGCCATTTCCAAATTATTTGCTGTAAGTACAACTTTTTTGTATCCGGCATTTATCATAATATTTTCAAGAATGGGAGTCATAGAGGCTCCGACGCTGGCGTGATTTACCACGTCTATTCCCTCTTTTAAGGCTTTTGTATCTATTTCAAAATTCATAGGTGAAATAGTTATAAATTAAATATACTACCAATTTATATAATTAAGCCAAAAAATCAACTAAAAATTTAATTTTTTATAAAACAAAGTCTAAAAAATTATTTTTATTTATGACTTCAAAGCTACTATCAGGATAAGCTTCCATAAAACTCTTCGGAACTTTAACCAATTTATCTCACCATTTAAACTCATAAGCATGCAGTTTTCAGTCATAATCTTCTATCCAATCAATTTCTTTTTGATCATGAGTTCTCCAGAAATAATTATTTGAAAAAAGGTCAAAATAAGATTTTTTCTTCAATCTCTCTATAATCAAAAAATTTTCCCAAAGCTCTCATATGTCATTTCTTAAACTTAAAGGATTAAAATTTGAAATTACAGCATTTCTAATTCAAAGATCATAAAAATAATATCTAGAACTTTTTGAAATTTCTTTCCTTAAATTACGAGAAAAGCCCTTTATTCTAAATAAGACAAACGATTTTTCAAGCAAATCAAGATATCTTTCAACCGTATTTTTATTCATTTCCAACTGTCTTCAAAGTTCACTCAATGATACTTCTTTTCATATCTGAAATGCAATTAAAGCAAGAAGTTTGAGTATTTTATCTGAATATCTTATTCATTCTAATTCTAGAATGTCTTTATATAGATAAGAACTGATTATTTCTCTGAGATATATTTCTTTACTTTTATTGTCTTTTTTAGCAAAAATTTCCGGATAAGCTCAATATATAAGATATTGTTCTAGATTTCACATTATTTGAAAAAAATTTTGAGACTCCGATATTTCCTTTATTGAAATTGGGAAAAGTTGTAAAGTTCTTTTTCTTCAAACAAGTGGCTCTCAAATTTTATTTGATAAATCAAAACTACTCGATCAAGTTGCTATTATTTTTATTCAAGGTATGTGGTCAACTATGAGTTTTAGGTTCCATCATATTTCTGGTATCTTTTGTGCTTCATCAATAACTAGTAATTTATAATCTCATATAAAATTTTTAAGTTTTTCTATAGATTTGCTGCCAAGATATTCATGTATGAAAATATCCTCTCAAGATACCAGAAGATATTTATCTTTATAGTCCTTAAGGATTTCATTAATAAGCGTCGTCTTACCAACACGTCTTGGTCAATAAATCACAATCACCTTATTCTCCTCAAGATTATCAATAATTTTTTGATAAAGTATTCTTTTTATATACATAATTTCTATAAATTAAGTCAGTTAATTGACCTAATTATATAAAATATCAAACTAATTGCAAGTTTATTTTATAAATTTATATAAATCTAGTAAACTAATAACTGAATTTATACAAATTAGGCAAGTTTATTTTATAAATTTATATAAATTTGTGAAATATGGGCAACCGTTTTTTATAATTATCAGGGTAACCACAAGGGAGTACCACTACATTTTATCCCGTAGGAGTGCCCCCTTGTGGGGGCCCTTTTAAATTTGTAGATATTAAATATTACCAAGAAACACAAGCACATTCTACTGTACTACTAACTATAGTTGAACAGCTATAGAATGTAGCATCAGAAATTCTCTTCTGTCCTGTACAAGATCCAACTCCTCCAACCCATTGAGATCAGGCACAAAATTGATCACAAGTAACTGTACCATTATTTCCTGCTTTAACAAACAATTTTAATCAATTTATAGGACCACTAAACCCAGTTGCTTTAACTGTTCCTACTACATCTAGTTTCGACCCCGGACTCGCTGTTCCAATTCCCACATTCCCTCAGTTAAAAGATATATCGTTTGTTCAGCTTCTTTTGAAAAACAAGGATTCAACTACTGCATTCCATCAATTAGATGTAAGAGCTTGTCAGCTAGTAACTGGAACTGGATCTGTATATGTCCAGGCATATATTATGGCATATCAAGTTATAACTGTAACTAGAGTTATTAGGGTTAGGCGGGAATAGAGATTCTTTGGTAGAATTTTTGATTTAAGTGTATTTATTTTATTGTACATAAAAAAATAGTTAAATTGTAATATAATTACCCCACCTAGCCTCCCCTAAAATATGGGAGGGATAGATTTTGTAGTAGTATTATAATCAAAAAAAAAAAAAATGAAATTTAAATTTAAAATTTAGTTATATTCTGTAGGGGTGCTCCTTGTGGGTACCATTTTGTGTATTTAAAAATTCTTTTATATTCTACCCATTTCTCTATTCACCAAATCTTGAAATTCTTGTAAAAATCTATCTTTGTTAAATTTTAGGGCGTGATTTCTAATTTTAATTCTGTCATATTTTCCAGATTCAATATTTGAATGAAATTGTTCAAATTTCTCGATAAAATCAAGTCATTCTCTGTCATGAAAAAATTCTCAAGATAGTCAGTCAATTGAAGTTTCTGTAAGTCAACCTTCAGCTAGTCAAAAAACTGGAATTCCAGCTGCCATTGCCTCAATTGGAGCAATTCAAAAATCCTCTCTTCCAGGCAAAATAAATCATCTAGCATTTTTATAATATTCATTAATTTCAAAAGTATGTCTATACCCGACAAATTCTATATTTTCTTTTGCAATGCTTTTTAAATAAGCCTCTTGAGCTCCAGTTCAAATAATAATTAATCTATATCCGAGTACATTAAAGGCATTTACCAAAATATCAACACGCTTAAATTCAGTTAATGCCGAGGTAATTACATAATAATGACGATCTTTTAATAATTTTTCTCAAATCTCAAATTCGTCGGTATAGACTGATGGATAGATAACATCACTTGGTCTTTTATAATATTTACTAATTCTAAGCTTAATTTGAGATGATGCAGCGATGGCTACGTCGTGTCTCTGGCTTGCCATATAATCCCAGATGCGCAAATTATGAAAAATGTATCCAAGAAAAACTAAAATTATTTTTTTGAAAAATGGTGAATAATTCATATCCTTTCTTCCCTCAAAAGTCCAATCCCAAAGGTAACGAGCCGGAGAATGATAATAAACTACATGTAGAGTTTCTGGCTTAGTAATAGCACCATGTGCAAACCCACTAGATGAAGAAATCACAAGATCATACTGGCTTAAATCAAGACTTTCAATTGCGCGAGCCATAAATGGCAGACAAAATCTTTGATTTTTTGTAATATTATAGATAAATTGAGTAAGACGCGGAACTTTTTTTATTCTTGAGGCTGGAAAAAGTTTTTTAACTTTATCTTCATCGTAAATTAGAGTAAATAAATCAGCTTCTGGGTATAAAGACAAAATATCATCAACAACATTTTCAGCTCATCCAAGCTTAATTAACATCTCATGAATTACTGCTACTTTCATAAATTATTATTTATTTTTTAAAATTTTTACTTTTTCAGATGATAATATTATTCATAAAATTGCAAATAAGGCGACAGCAACGTAAGTTGCCTCAAAAGTGTGCAAAAATAAATTCATAACCATAATAGCTATAAATGAAGCTGTAATTGGGATAGAGAAGCTATATAATTTTAGGAAAATTGAAAACATTATAAATACAAAAAGTAGGAAACCGATAATTCATCCCTCAACTAATTGCTGAATAAACCAACTTTCTGGGATGAAAAATTTCTCATCAATATTTGTAGTATCGTGAGTCGGTCTGTAAGCTGGTCAGCTTGAAGCTAGTCCTGCTCAAAAAGGTTTTTTTACAAATTCTTTTACTCAAATTATCATTCTTTCTGAATGTCATTTTGAAGAGCCGGCACGGAGTACAATATCTGTTATATTATTTCAATATCTGAGGTAGAAAAAACTTCAAATAAAAACGATTAAAATAGAAAAAATAATAAATTCATTTTTATATTTCTTAAAAACTTTTTTAAAATTAAGTAAAAATAAAAAGAAAGTTGCAAATGTTATTCAAAGCAAAGAGCTTCTGGAATAAGTAAGAAAAAGTAATCCTAAAAGTACAAAAACTCAAGTAAATAAATATATTGCAAAATCCTTTTTTTGTTTTAGGTAATGAACTAAAAATCAAATATATAAAATTATAAAAAATGCTGCTTGATTTGGTCAGTCAAAAATTCACTGAAATCTACGGACACTTGCTCATTCTATTCAGTGATAAATTGGTGTACTTTGACCCAAACTCCATGAACTTATGTTTGGTGAAAATCAAAAATGGACTAAAATATTTTCTCAAAGCACAAACCTAACTAACATTCAAATTAATAATGCCCAAGCCCCAGAAACAAGAAATAACTTAATATAGTAGGATAATTTTTCCGAAAGCAAAAAGCGAGAATGTCTAAAAATAAGGAAAACTATCAAAAATAAAAAATCATACCTAGCTCCGTAAATAAGTGCTTTAAATCAAGCGAAATTAACTAGTGAAATTATGGTTAAATACGCAATATATCAAAAAATTGAATAATCTATAAAATCGAATTTTGGGATTTTCTTAATTTTGTAATATTCAAAAACCAGCATTCAAAAAAGAATTATAACCAAAATTTCTTTGTATAAAGAAGCAAATCAAAGTCATAATTTAAACTGAAAAAATACTGACAATATTACATTAAACGGCAGTATTACTAAAAATACTCTAGAAATTTTATCAAACATATTTTATATTTTAAGGTATGAATTAAATTCCACTATCTGTAATAATTGGCAAAAATGACACTATTACTGAAGCTATTAGTCAAATAACAACGATTATTGCAACTACTTTTCTTTTCATATTATTCAAAATTAACATTAAAACTCTGTGAGTCTATAAAAACTTTTTTTAAATTCAAGTCTATTTTTAAAATTTGAGCTAAATTATTATAATTTTGTGAAATTGTATCAATATAATATCATATATCTTTTAGCTTAGATGAGAGACTTCTTACCTCAATACTATTTGGAACAATTGAAATATCTAAAGCATCGAATTTATAAGTAATATTATCTCAGACTGAATTTTCATCTTTTACTTTTAATGTAATATCTGTAAATGAATGGGTTTTTATATTATAATCAGAGCTAAATAATGAGGAATAATACGTATTTTTAGAATTAAAAGATTTTTCTGCATCAATTACGTTTATTAAATAATTTCAATTCTCAATTGAGACTTTAATATTATTAAATTTAATAGGTAAAAAATCATATATATATTTAAAATCCTTGTCTATTAATTCTCTTTGAATAAATAATTTTATAGCAATTGGAGTATTATCTGTCTGGGTTTTAATATCAGGATCTCAATTTTGAGTTAAATTTGTTTTAGCACTTGGACTAAGATATAGATTATAGAAAATATTTTTAAAATCATATTTCTCTTTGTCTTTTGGAGTCTCTGCAGAAGCATATAAATCAGTCCAAACAATTTCTTTATCATCAAATGGAAGTGATGAATCTATAAATGTATCTACTACATTTCAATTTGGATCCTTATAAGTTAAATTATATACAGTATTTCAATTTGGATTTAGCTTAAAATTGAATTGAACTTGACTTATGTTAATTGAAACATCATAAAATCAATCTTTTTTTAAAGATGAGGAATTTAAAATATTTAAAGAATTAATATCAACTTGATTGAATTGACTTAAATAATTTCTTATATTTGAAACGCTTAATTGATTATCTGAGTTATTATAGTCTAATCATTTTAAATCCTTATTTTCTTTATTTAAATTTAATTTAACAATATATGAATTATAATCTTCAAAAATACTTATTTTATATTTTAAACTATCATACTCTTTCATTAAAGAACTATAATATTCAATAATATTTGGAGATGCAGCAGTTCATAATGCTTTATAATAAAAATCTTTCTTTTGAGCTAAATTTGATACTCAAACTTTGTAAATAAATTTTAAATTATCTAAAATGCCTGCCGGTAATTGTACAGAATTTTCTCATCAAAACTCATCTTTTAGTACATATCATTTGTCTTTTTTAACAAAAAATGATTCTACAATAATAATATTTAATTTTGAAATTATTTTTCTGTAATTATAGAATGTATTTGATAAAAGACTTATTTTTTGATCATTTGTTCCCTTAAAATTACTGTAATATTTTTCTGTTAAATCAAACATATATTTAAGTATATTTAGTGAATTTGATGAAGAATTAATATTATTAATCAAATATTCTCTCAAGAAAAATGAAAATCATCAAAATCTTTCTTTTGATATAGATTTTGAACTAATTAAATTTCATAAATATAAATCAATATAGGAATTTAAGGAATTAAAACTAAGTCAATAAAAACTATAAGCCAAATAAATATCAGATAAAGTAACATAATTATCATTTCATCAATCATTTAAAATCTCATTTAAAAGCTTGGTAAAATTATTTTTATCTTTAATTAAAATATTGTCATTATTTTGAAAAATAGAAGGATAGTAAGATAGATAATAATAATTTTTTAAAATTTTTAATCAATCATCATAAGTCGCTTGATTTTGTTTCATTTCTTCTAAAGAATTTTTAATTAAAGTTTTATTTTTCTGATAAAAATCTTTCTCATCTGAATTCGATGATTTAATAAAATTTAATATATTTTGTGACAGATTATTTTTTAAAATTATATCCTTTTTTGTGTCATTTAAGAATAAAAATGGATAATTTTCTATCAAGCTAGTTCAATTAATATTTGGACTCTGTGTAATAGAAATAACTTGATTTGATAATTTATTATAAATTTTAAATTTATCTTCTAAATCAGAGTTTAGAATTTTAAATAATTCTTTTGATTCTTTTTCAATATTTGAACTAACTAGAGGTTTTTTATTTTCATTTTTTGCATCAAAATAATAAATTTTATCAATGGTTGAAATTCTGAGTAAATCAGCATTTCTTACCTGATCATTATATTCTGGATTGTATACAAAAAGTAGGGATGGAAAAAGTTGAAAATTAGTAATTTCTTTAAGATTATTGTCTAATAAAAAAATATTTAAAATAGAATTATATGAGTAAACCTTATAATTATCTTTAATATTATTTACTACAAAAAATCATTTTTGTACTTGATTAATCTTAAGAAATGGTGAATTTATCTCATAATTATTAAAAGTATCGTTTAGTGAAAAAATAAATATTCCCTCTCAAAGAGAAATAGAAGTTTTAGAATCTTTGGTTTTAGTTATTTTAAGAGGATTTTTGTCGTTAGAAAAATAATAAATTCCATCTATTGGAGATAGTTTTTGATAAAAATAATCTCAGTTTTTCTCTCAATTCTCTACTTCATCAAAACTATATTTATCTCAAGTTTTTGATATTTTATAAAGCATTTCACTATCATCTAAAAAATTTTTAACAGCTTTTTCATCAATTACTTTCTCATTTTTTGTATATAGAGTCAAATATATTAAACTCAAGGAAAACAATCCAACTAGGACAAAATAAATTATTTTTCTCACTTTTTAAAAAAATTAATAATATGCCTTTATTATATACTAATATCTTTTATTGTAAATTTGAAAAGTCTTTCAAAAACTCTTTTTTTATTTCTCATCAAGTTTTCTCACTTTTAAAAATAACTCAAACTTCCCTATTGTTATCAAAAGAATTAGTGGTAAAATTAACGCTTCAAACGTAAATATAACTAGTATCAATTAAAACCAATTTAGCGTGAATATAAGGTTTTTTTGGAGAAATTACTTCAATTCCAAGATTTTTTAAATCTTTTGAAATTTGATTATTTTTCTTAACTTTGTTTATATCTCAAATAATTAATTTAATATCTAATCATTTTTTCTTTTGTTCTCTTAAAATAGATAAAATTTGCTCATCACTTATTTCTTGATTGTAAATATAAATTGAGGATTTGGCTGATTTTAATAAATTTCTTATCACTTCACGAGAACAATTAGGAGAACTCATTAAATTATAATCACAAATTATTGATTTTTTATAATTAAAATCATCTAAAAAAAGTTTCTCAAGAAGTTTTAAATCAGGAATATTATCTGATTTTACAAAAAATTCCTTATTAGTAACAAATGTGGAATGACTCATATTTCCCGTAGAAACCAAGAAAAAATCGTCAATTATATAAAATTTTGAATGAGTAAATGTATAATTATCTTCACTTGAGTAAATGGCCGAAATTCCAGCTCAAAGCAGAGTTTGCATTGCCTTATCATTAATTTTTGGAGATCAAAATACATTTTTCTCTAAAATTATCCTAATATCTACTCATCTACTCTTTGCTTTTACCAAAGCCTCAATTATCCTTTTTTCCGTCAAAATATAAACTTCCAAATAAATTCGCTTTTTGGCATTATCTATAAAATTAACTATTTTATCGACTCACTTCTTATCCGGAAGCGAAAACAATTCCACATCCCTCTCTCAAATTTTTGAAATATCATATTTTTCAACTTGCTGTGAAACACTAGTTTTACTCTCCAAATAAGCATTATTTTGACTATGAAAAGCGATATATTCATTGGAACATGAGGAAAGTAGAAGGAAAAATGAAACTAATATTAGTTTAAGTTTTTTTACCCCAAGAGTACTTGTTTCACTGCACACCCCAAGAGCATTTGTTTCACTGCACATAAATATTTGATTATTTTATATAATCTATATACTGGAATTTAGATTAAATTTTATCCAAAAAGGAATAAAAGCAAATTTAAGTTTGGATGAAATAATGACACATTAGGACCCTATTTAAGAATAAATATATTTTTATAATAATTTAAATAAATATGATTGAACAAAATATTGAAGTTGATATAAATGATTCTCAAATAGGATTGAGACCAAGAGATGATTTTTATACTGGAAAATATATTCATCGCTCATCACATTTAATATTATTTAACTCAAAAAATGAAATTCTCCTGCAACATAGAACTCCAACAAAAAAATGGTACCCTAATCTTTTTACATATTCTGTTAGTGGAACAGTAGCAAATGAATCTTATGAAGAATGTATTGAGAGAGAAATGCAAGAAGAGATAGGAATATCGATCAATGTAAAAAGATTATTTACTTATCCATTTTTTGATACTCTTGATAAAGCTTGGCGTTGTGTCTTTATTGGAAAAACTGATGACAATATCATACCCGATGCAAGAGAAATACAAGAAATAAAATGGATGGATGCAGATGAATTAAAAAGAGATATTTTAAAAAATTCTGATATATATTCTCCGCCTTTTGTTGAGGGTATGAAAAAATATTTCAATGAATTCTACGGAAATGAAAAACAAATAAGGAATTAAAAATATTTTTAATAAATTAATTTATGGAATTAATTGATATAAAAGAAGAAAGAGAACTTAAGACATTCTATAAAGAAAGATGACTTGAAACTCAAGTACAAAAAGTGGCTTTTTTAAAAAAAATAATGGATATTATAATGGAAAACTGAAATCCTAAAGAAGATTTATTCATGCTTGAAGGACTTGTATTATCCGGTGGATGAAATTATTTTAAAAATGAAAAAAATTGACTTAAATTAGTTAATTGTGATGCTCAAGCTACTTAACTCTTTATATTTAATTCAAAAGTTACGAAAAAGAGAATTTAATAGTTTTTTGTACTTTTTAATCTAAGATTTTTTACCCAAGGGCACTTGTTTCGCTGCACATAAATATTTGACTATTTTTTAGAAAATATATACTAGATTTAATAAATAATTAAATTTATTTAGAACAAAACGAGTAGAAAAATTTTTAGAATTAAGTAACTAAGCCATAGAAAGAACTAAAATATGAGATGAACATACGAAAATCATTTTTAATTAAAGTAAAATATAAATTACTCCAAAAAAATTATTTATTAATTAATACTAAAATGTCAAAATTAGAAGAATGGTTCTTTGCTGAACCAGGAAAAACATTAATGAGCACAAGTGATCCTATAGCTGAAAAAATAGCTGGTATTTTATGAAAATGAGTTATTAAAGGTGACCATATCTTAAAATGATGATTGCCTTCTAAATATAGTTTTAGTTTAGATAATATTTATTCAAATAAAGATGTATAAATTTTCAATTAGTAAAAAGAGCTTCTTAATTACTTATATAGAGTTCAGATATACTCAATCTTTTATTTAAACACCACCTTCACTTCTTTATACTCAATTCAAAAAGTAGCGAAAGCTTCTTTTATAAGTGCAACTATTTCCTCGTAAAATAACTTAAGTTCAGCGTTTACAATTGGCTTGGATGTCTTGATAAATACTATTCAGTTATTATTTTTGATAGATGAAATGTAAGAAAAAAGTTCAAGTTTATTTTTTTTTGTGAGAAAGTTCTTTAATTTTGAAAAAATTAATAAATATGATAAACTTTTAACTGAGTTTATTTTATTAAAAACATAAAATATGAATATCAATTGATTAGAAAGCAATATTGAAAAATTAAGAGTTACACTAGAAGAGCATGAAAAACTTCATAATGAAGTTGAGCTATATTTAAAAGATTCAAAAGAAAGAGTGGATAAAATTTTAAAAATAACTCCCTCATGAACTGTAATATGTAATTGATATGAATATTCCTCTGTTGAAGAATTATATTATGAATTAAATTCAGATATAAAATGATATAAAAATCAAATTTTTTTTAAAGAAGAATGAAAAAAATTATTAGAACAAGGATATAAATTTTTAAACTATGATGATGATGATGGTATTATGACTACCAATCAATCTGCTATACTTAGATTTTCTTGATGATCTTTTTTAAAAAAGAATCAATTAATTTCTATTTTATGAGGAATAATAAGAAAATATATTATATTAAGTATAATAAATGAAGATATAAAAAATTATATACCTAAAAAGAAGGATTTTATATCTCCAAGTTGTTCTTTATATAATGAAAATTGAGAGCTATTCTTTATTACTCATAATTTATATTCTGCAACTAAAATCTATAAACTAATTGAAGATTAAAATCTTAAATAAGATTTATTTAAACTAAAAACTATTATCTGGTAGATAAAATTACTTAAACACCACCTTCACTTCCTTATACTCAATTCAAAAAGTAGCAAAAGCGTCTTTTATAATATTTGTAATTTCCTCGTAAAATAACTTAAGTTCGGCGTTTACAATTGGCTTGGATGTCTTAATAAATACTATTCAGTTATTGTTTTTAATAGATGAAATGTAAGGGAAAAGTTCAAGCTTGTTTTTTTCAGTTAGAAATTTCTTTAATTTTGAAAAAATTAAAGAACTGATAATTATTTCACTATTTTGAGAAAATTTTTTTAGATTTAAATTGAACATAATATATTTATTTAATTTTTTTCTCCCTCTCTACTTCTGTGGAGAGGGCCGGGGTGAGGTTTATAATTTTATTTTTATAAATCTCTCAATTCACATTAGGTCGGGGAAAAACGAGAAATTAAGACCTAGTTTTGTGAGGAATTTTTGGGCAACTTCTTTTTGGTCAAATCAGATTTCGCAAATTAAGTAAATCTTGTTTTTATAGATTTCTCTAAATTTTAAGACTTGTATAAAAAATCTCTCATAAATCTCAAATCCAGTTTTTTCTCCTCAAAATAAAGCCATTTTTGGTTCAAATCTAGTGTCTGAGCTCATATTTATCCGGTCTTCATTTTTTATATAAGGTAGGTTTGCGGTAATTAGAAGATTTCAAGAAATGTTATATTTTGAATTTATGAATGGTCTTAACAAATCTCCTTCAATAAAATCAATTAAAACTTTATTTTTTTGTGCATTTAATTTGGCGATTTTAAGGGCTTTTTTGCTTTTATCAATTGCAATTATTTTATCGAGTTTCGTATTTTTTCAAATTGAAATTGGGATAATTCAAGATCAAACTCAGATATCAATTAATGTATTTATTTGTTCTTTTTTGATAAGAGAAATTGCTTCCCTAACAAGACTTTCTGTGTCGAATCTTGGAGTTAATACATTTTTATTATATGCAAATTTTGTATAGAAAAACTCAATTTCCTCTAGATTATGAATTTTCAAAAGTCTTTTTATTAAAAATAATTATTGTGAAAAAGAGTATAAATATTAGATAAATCAAGGCATAAGCTGTATTTCAAACCAAGTAATTAAATCAAATTTTTTCAGGAGTCAAGATAAGATTTTTAATATTTAACGCTTCAAAATTTGGAAAAACAATATAGAGAAATTTTCAAATATAAACTAGAATTTCATTTTTCTTAAATGCAGCCATATCAATAATTGAAGTAATTGAATGCGAAATTATGTAGACTAAAATAGTTACAATTATCGATAAAATAGACGAAGCAAAAGAAGATAAAAAAAGTATTATAGAGAATAAAACTAATAATTTTAAGTAAATAAAAACTATTGAATAAACAAGCAACATATTAAAAGGAACTTGTGAATAAAAGGCTAATCCAAAAAATATTACTGCCTGAAAAAATATCACAAAAAATAAGATTGAAGCAAATCATAAAAATTTCCCTAAAATAAACTCATATCTTGAGATTGGTTTTGATAAAATCAAATAAATTGTCTTTCATTCAATCTCCTTAAAAAGTATTTGACTTCAAATAAAAATAACTGAAATAAATCCAAAAACTTCTAAACTCGCAAGTCCAAAATCAACAATAATTTTCTCAGTCTGACCAAGAGAAAGCGAAGCTAGGGCCAAACTAAAAACTATTAAAATTATTCCAAAAAATAGAATTAGATACAAAATCTTATTTCTCGTAAGTTCTTTGAATGTATTATAAGCAATGTTAAACATAAATTTAGTTAAAAAATTAATTACCCCACCTAACCTCCCCTAAAATATGGGAGGAATAGATTTTATGAATGTATTATAATTAAAAATTAAAAATTACAACCAAACATTTGAAAAATATATTATTATTTTAAAACGTATCACACGAAATCTTTGTATCAATTCACGAAATCTTTAATATCCTGTGTTTTTTTTCATTCTAGTTTCACTTTTTTTAAAATTAAAATTCATCAATCTCAGCAAGTAATTCAAATTTTATCTTCAATTCTTACAACTTCTCAGATTTGGAATTTATTATTTTCAGAGATTCCTGCCTCCGCAGGAATGACAGAAGGGGGAGGAATGACAGAAGGGGAAATAAAATCACACTCTTCTATAATTAATTTTTTGTCTTTAAAATTAGTGTATAATCCTGGCCAAGGAGTTAATCATTTCCAAGAATTAAATAGAGTAAGAGCGGATTTTGAGAAATTTGCGAGTCAATTTTCTTTTGAAATTTTAGAGCAATAAGTAGCTTTGCTATCGTCTTGAGAAATTGGTTTAATTATTCAATTATCTAATTTAAGCAAAGTATCAACAAGAAATTTACCTGAAACCTGTCAGAATTTATTAAAAAGGGTCTCTGAAGTTTCAAATTTATCAATTGGAATTTCTTGCATATCAATTATATCGCCTGTATCCATTCCGACATCCATTTTCATTATAGTTACTCATGTTTTTGTTTCTCATCCAATAAGTGATGATTGAATAGGTGAAGCTCATCTATATTTTGGAAGAATAGAACCATGAATATTAATACACATTTTTTTTGGGATTTCAAGAATTTCAGCAGGAATTATTTTTGAATAAGCTACAACAACAAAATAATCAACATCAAAAGACTTAATTTTCTCTATAAAATCCGTATTTCATCTTATTTTTTCTGGTTGAAATAAAGCAATATTTTTATCAAGAGCAAATTTTTTAACTGGATTAAAGGCGATATTTAATCATCTTCAAACTGGTTTATCAGTGGCAGTTACTACAAATTTTATATCAAAAATTCAGCTATTATAAATATCCTCTAAAACCCTAGAGGCTAAAACTGGTGTTCAAAAAAATCAAATTTTAATCATATTACTTGGTTAATTTTATTGGAATTTCCTTAGATCATTTTTCAAGATTTATATAAACCTCATTTATACTTCAAGAATTAGCTCCCCAAAATCATTTTATTTCTTTTTTTCATAAAATATTACTGTAAGTTACTTTGTCATACAAGTTAGCCCCAGAAAGCGAAGAAATTGATGTAATTGTGTCGCCTCTTAAAATATCTGATTCAAAAAAAACTATGTCATAATTATTTAAATTAACTCAATTAAGTGTAAATAATATATTAATTTTACTGCTTCAATTATAATCTTCCTTAAGTGAAATTATATTACTTGACCCAGAAAAATAGGCAGTAATAATACGTCAATTTCAATAATCATTATTATAATATATATCTCAAATAGCACTTGTTGTAAAAGTTCATGACAAAGAGGCAAAATCAAAATTATCTAATTTAACAAAATTTGTTGGCTTAAAAAAATTCTTACTAACAGTATATCCAGGACTTCCAGATAAAAAAGTTATTTCATAGCTACTATTTACGTTATTTTTGATATTAAAATCCTCAATATCCAGATAATTATCAATTCTTTTCTGATAAGAGCCATATTCATATTTATCAAAAAAATTCCCAAAAGAAAGAAAAGAAAATGTTCACATAATAGCAATAATTGTAACAACAATTAAAAGCTCAATTAATGTAAATCAATTATTATTTCTCATTTTTAAGAATAGTTTTAGCATTGAGTATTTTTGTAATAAAAATAACAATTACAACTAGTATAGAAAATAAAATTAATTTTCAAGCTTTATCAAGAAAAATTGCTCAAATTCAGAAAAGAAAAGAAAGAGAATAAACTAGATTTCTAATAAATTCATCACTAAATCATAACTTTCTAAGTCTAAAATGAAGATGATGTGTCATATCTCATTTAAGTGGATTTTTTTTGTTATAAAGGCGAGCAAAAATAACATAAAATGCATCTATTACATAGACTCCCAAAACTGTTGCAACTGTGGCTATTTTTCAACCAGAAATTATAGCTAGAGTAGCAATAATAAAGGCTAAAAACATAGTTCCGGAATCACCTATTAAAAACATTCTTTTTAAATCAAAAATCCAAAATAAAAAGACTGATGGTAAGAAAATGGCTAAATTAAGAAGTACAAATTCAGAATTTTCTTTTGATAAAAAAGAGGTATCAGTAATATATAATTTAACTGTTAAAATAGCCATAATTATCATCGAAATAAATGATAATCAAGAAGTAAGGCCTGGCAAGGCATCACTCCAATTAAGCGAATTAAAAACAACAACATACCACGCAATTGTAAAAAACAAAGGAATTATATATATTTTATAAAGTCCGAGTTGTAAAAAATAATTGTCTAAATGTATTACTCATCAAAAAATATTGCTTATATATCAAATTTTTATACTTGTAATTCAAATAAATGCTCAAACTCAAATTTGAAGTATAAGCCTTAAAATTGGCGGAATTTTTATTTTTGTAACTGAAATAGTGTCTAGATCATCAATAAAGCTAATAAATAAAATTATAAATCCAAGAATTAAAATAATAACTAATTTTTTTAATGATAAATCTAGAAAAAGAGATGAAAGCAATAAAAAATTCGTAAATAATGCTATTCACATTCCATAAGGAATGGGAGCTCTTTTTCATTCATGAGGATATCTCTCAGGATGATCTAGGAAATTAAGTTTTCTAAATAGAAAAATAAAAAATACTGTTAAAATAGCAGAACTAAAAACAGAAGCTCAAATTAAAAATAAAAATTTTATAAAAACTCATGTATCAAAAAAATTCATATAAAAAAGGTTATTAAATTATTTTCTTTTTTTCATTAATTTTCTCTTCTATTTCTTCATTTTTATCTTTTAAATATTGTATAAAACTCTCTCTTTTGAAGAAATAAATATAAAGAGCTGTTAATACTAAAATTCAAATTAAAACATAAGGCAGATATTTGAGTATATGAGCATAAAAACTTACAAAAACTACTCAAAGCAGTATTATACTAAAAGCCCAAAGTATTGATCCGATAATATTGAAAAGCCAGAAATGATGTTTTTTCATTCACATAGATCAGGCTATAAATGGAACAAACGCACGAGTGAAATTATGAAATTTTCAAAAAATTATAAAGTAAGCTCCATTTTTTTCTATTTGTTTTTTTAAGATTCTAAGCTCTGTTCTTCATAATCAAAACCAATCTCAGTATTTTTTTAAGAAAACTTCTCAGTATCTCACTCAAAGAAAATATCAAATATAGTTTCAAATTAAAGCTCAAGCTATGGCAACTATTATAACAAATACTAAATTATTTTTTCAGAAAAATCATCAAACCATCAACATAATTTGTTGACCTGGAATTACGACTCCCAAAACTGGGAACGATTCAATAATACTACTACCAAAAGCTATAATATAGTTTAAATTTCAAAGCAATAAAATCTTGGTTCAAACCCATGTTATAAATAATTCAACAAGATCTGGTCTAAAAAGTCAGATTATAACAAGAGCTATAGTAATTCCTGCAAATATAAAATTCAATATTTGCAATAAAAATTCGACAATTTTACTGTGTTTTTTCATAAATTTTTTGATTATAAATCTAATATATCAAAAATCCCAAAAAATGAAAATTATTTTAAAAAAATCTCTAACTAAAAAAGAGTTTTTCTGAAAATTTTCAGAAAAACTCTTTTTTATAAAATCAAGATTATGCCATAACTGAAACATTTTCTCATTTTTTTTCAGCTTTATTTCTCTCAGTTCTTGAAGCATCTTCAGAATTTCAGATAGCAGCAACCGCTTTTTTAGTCATAGTCTTAACTCCCGTAATTCAATCAACTTGCTTTACTCATTCTGTTGGTGTTTCAGTTTTTTTTGGTGCTTCTGTTTGAGTACCACCTCAAGTTTGAGTTAGAGTTTGATTCATAGAATTTACTCACATTGCTTGTATTGCCATATTTATTTAGTTAAAAATTAAAAATTTTCCTTTGCCCGCAGATTATGGTATATAATTTTTATTTGTCAAATTTATTTTTCTCCACTATCAAGTTCTAGATAATTTATTTTTCCAAGACTTGCTCACATAATGCCTTGCATATCACCATAGAGGAAGCTTGTATTATTGATAATACGCTCAAGTTCTTTTTCTCTTTTTCCCCAAATGCGTGCCATAGATCTTTTTTCGCTATCCAAATCTTCTTTCATTGATTTAAATGCATCAATTATATTTTCTATTTTTGATTTGAATTCTGAACTTGAAAGGTAAGAATAAAGTTGCTCCATTTTTTCCTCTTTTCAAACGAGTGATTTTGAGACTTGATGAAGTGATAGTAATTTATCTCTAACCGCGACAGTAAGTGCTAGAAAATAAGCAAATTCTGACACCCAAACATCCCCTATTAATCCAAAATGTTTAATATTATCTGGAAGCGTATTTGAAATTAAAATACAAACATCTGCTTTTGCTAAAATTCTGTCATCTTTTAGTTTTTTTATCCAATCGGCTGACCAGGTTTTTGTATTCTTTGATTCCCACAAAATCACTCAGATATTTTGTCATCTTTCATTTCTAACTGTTTGAATTAAATCAGCTCATTTTATTCAAGTTGGTACATCTTCAATAATATCAAGTGGAAAATTTCTAGTTAAAATTTCCTTTAATTCATTTTCTTGAATTTCACCTTGAATTTGTTGAGATCATTGAATTGATTTTTGCCTTGCTTCTTCTAAGGATTTTCTTAGAATTTCGGCTTGTTTATCCTTTTCTGCTAATTGTTTTGAAAAATCTTCTTGAATTTTTTTAAGAATTTCTTCTTCCTTTTTCTTAGATTCTTCTAACATTTTTGTTTCTAATTTCTTTCTTTCTTCATCTAATTTTTTAATGTTTTCAAGTTCTTGATTTTTTGCCTTTTCCTCTAATTCTCTAGTTTTTTTACGAAGCTCTAGTTCATTTTTTATAGATTCTTCTTGTTTTTTCTTAAATTCTTCCAATTGAATTGTAAGATCTTTTGTCTCAAGCTCTTTCTTTTCTTCAGCTGCTTTTAGGGCTTTTGTCCACATTTCTTTTTTAATTTCTTCCTCACGTTTTGCAAAATCTGCTTTTAGTTTTTGTTCATTTAATTCAAGTTGCTCCTTGTATTTCTTTGCTTGCATTTCATCAAGATTTATAACTGTCGCACATTTTGGACAAATAATTGTGTTATCACTCATTTTTATTAAATTAGAAATTAATTTATTTTTTAATTTTTCTCGCTACATCTCTTGGTAATAAAAGTAAATCCTTTATCAATCACAAAAGAAGTTTAAATATGGCCTGTGCTGAATCCAGAGCTCAAACTGTAACTCCAGCAATATCAAGAATTATGTTTTTTCAAAGTTCACTTTCCTCAAGTTTTTTGATGAATTTAAATTTTGAGCTAAGATAAACTTCAGTATCTATTTCGTATTCTTTTGATTCATTCAACACTTTTCCAAGCTCAATTTTCAACTCTTCAATTCACTTAAGAGTAATTTCCTTTGATTCTTTAATTAAATCTAGGATAGACCTAAGGATTTCCTCTGGAATTTCTTTTCATCAAATTTTTATTTCCTTTTGAAGTTCTTTTTTTAATCAATCAAGTCATTTTGAGGCTTCAATTTTATTAAAAAGTGACATTATTTCTTTTTTTGTAAGACCTGAATTTAATTTTTTTAAAGTATCAACTATTTTATCCTCAAGATCTTTTTTTTCTTTTTCCTTCAAAATTCCAGCTTCAATATTTTTTACTTCTGGTTTTTTCTCAACTCTATAATCCTTTTTTTCTGACATAAATTAAAGTGTTAAAAGTATATTAATTCAATTTAAAACATTATCTACTTCAAATTTTTCTATATTTCAAATTTTTTTTATTAATCTTTCCTTAGATAAAGTTCTTATTTGAAATCCTAAAATTTCAGAAATTTCAGATAGTCAATTTGTTTTATTTGGTTTAACAATTAAATCTCAATAATATTTTTTTAATTTTGATGTAATTGGACAAACAATAAATATATTATTATTCTGATTAAAAGAATTTCCAGAAACAATTAAAACTGGTCATATTCAAGATTGTTCTTGTCATAAAGTCGGATTAAGATTTGCTAAATAAATATCTCATTGAGAATACATATGTTAATTATAAGAAAGTAAAAAATCATTAACTCAAGTTTCTGTTAATTCTATACTTTCATCATCTTTTCAAATATTAGAATATGATGAAATAATATTTTTTTTCATTTCATTTTCATAATATATTTTAAGAGAATCCTCTATTATTTTTGATTTTGTTTTTTGGTTTTTTCTAGCAAGTTTATCAAGTAATTTAATTGATTCCTCTGATAATCTTGTAGAGATTGTTATAGTTGCCATAATTTTTATATTACAAAATATATTACATATATTATATAAAATATGTATTAATGCAAATTATTTATTATTTCAATTATCAATTAGCATCTAAAGTGCTTCAGCTTTGCATTAATTTTTCCTTATTTTCAATATTTTTTAGCTCAATTTCTGCTTGATTTCAAAAGGTTCAGTTTTTATCGTTTTCTATTGTATCCATAAAATATTTTTTTGCCAATAAATAATTCTGCCTTTCTTCGAAAATCATTCATTTATTATAAAGTGTAACGGGATTTTGTTGATTTAGAGTAAGTGATTTTTCTAGGTCTTTTAGCGCATTTTCAGTTTCATTCCTAAGCCTATAAATCCATCATCTAAAAGCATACATATTAGAAGAATTAGGAAATTTTGTAATTCATTTATTTGCCCAAAGCATAGATTTTGATGATTCCTTATCTTCTATTGCTGTAAAAATAGCCACACTATAATCATCCTCCTCTACTCATTTTTCATCAAGCAAATATCTGTAAACCTTAAACATATTTTTCTTATCTCCAATAATATAATAATTATAAGCTAGTCTTCTTTCTAGTTCTATTTTTGGAGTATATCAATTTAGAATTGCAGCATTAAAATACAAATTTGAGGAAATATAGTTTTCCAAATAAAAATTTATAACTCAAAGTAAATATGTAGTTTTTACATCTTTTGGATCAAAATTATAATATTTTTGTAAATAATTATTTGCTTTTTTATAATCACCGAGCTCATAATATGTGTATCAAGTTAATTTTAGAATAGATCTATAATCTGGTCTTTTAGCCAAGACTTCTTCTCAAATTTTACCTCAAATAAGATAGTCTTTATTTTCAATAAAAAGTCATTCTAAAAGTGCATATTTATAATTTGAGTCTGTATTTCAGGTTTTTTCAAAATTATAAAGTAAGGTTTGAAGTTTTGTAGTTTTTTCATAAGTTCAAGTATAAGCTTTTATGGCACCGATACATACTTTAATTCAACTGTTACAATCAAGAACTATATTATAATAATCCCTATCTCAAGCTGATAATTGCATTTGAGATAATTCATTTTTTTTATCTATTTCACTCTCTGAATAAGTAAGTGCTAAAGCCATTTTTTGTTTTGATTTTTCATCAATTTCCATTTTTGGTATTTTTTTATAATACTCATAGGCCTTTGGGAAATTTTTTAAATCAAAATAAGTATCAGCTATTTTTCTCTCCAATAAAATATCATCTTTTAGTTTTAAATAAACACTCAAATAGTATTTAAGCGCCACTTCTTTCATATTTTTTATAGAATAAAAATCTCACTTTGTAATAAAAGATCTAAAATTTAATCTATTTTTGAGTTGTGTAACCTTCTCTTCTTTTGTCATAGAAACTGGCTCTTCGTTATTTTTTGTCTCAGTATTATTTTGTACTACATCAGTTTTTCCGCAAGAAATTAACAAGAAAATAGAAAATGTTATAATTAATAATTTTTTTGCCCCAAGGGCACTTGTTTCACTGCGCATAAAAATTAGTTTTCAATTTAAAAAAGAAAATACAAAATTGTATTTTCTTTTATCTTATAAAATATTTTAAATTATTCAAATTATTCTATAAATCAATTTTTTTGTAAATCTACAATTTCTTTGAAATATGCGTTATTTTCGTATAAATATTCAAAAGTTCAATTTCATACTATTTCTCAAAAATTTATTACGAAGATATTATCAGCTTCTTTTATTGTAGACAACCTATGAGCTATAATTATAGAAGTTTTTCATTTTGTTAATTTTTTTAATGCCTTTTGGATAAGATTTTCAATTTTCGCATCTAGTGCTGAAGTCGCCTCATCTAAAATTAATATTTCAGGATTAACTAAAAATACTCTAGCTATAGATAATCTCTGTTTTTCTCATCCAGAAAGTCTCAATCACCTCTCTCAGACAATTGTATCAAATCAATTCTCTAGCAACTCTATAAAATCAAGAATTTCGGCTTCGCGACAGGCTTTTTTAATATCATCAAAATTTGCTCATTCATTTATATATTTTAAATTATTTAAAATAGTATCATTAAATAAGGTCGTATCCTGAAAAACTTGTCAGAATTTTTGTCTATATTTACTTAGTTTTATGTCGTATATATTTGTATCATCCAATAAAATTTCTCACTTTTCTATATTATAAAATCTAGTAATTAAATTTGCAATTGTACTTTTTCCTGATCAAGTCTGTCATACTAACGCGATTTTTTGTCATTTTTTTATTTCAAGATTTATATTTTTTAAAACTTCCTTTCATACATTTGGATAACTAAAAGAAACATTTTTAAAAACTAAGGATTTATTAAATTCTATATTTTCTATAGTTCAATTGTCTATTTCTTTTTCAGTATCTATTAATTCTTCTAATTTTCAGAAATACATTATATTTTTAATTATTCAATCCAAGATATGCCAAAAAAGAGTCGCGATATAACCATAAACTTGCGAAATTATAGCTATAAACATAACTAATTCAGAAATACTTAATTCTTTTTTTATTACCAAAAAAGTTCAAAAAATCATTCAAAATATTTGACCTAAAATTCAAAAACTATTTAGAGAAACCATTAATGCTGCCCAATATTTTTCATATTTTAATTGTGCCACCACTGATTCATTTATTCTTAATTTAAGTATTTCTAATTCACTTTTTTCTTTTACAAAGATTTTTATTAAATTTATATTAATTAAAGAATCACTAAATCTGGAATAAACTTTATCCCAAATATCATCAATAACTCTTTGTTTAGCAAAAACTAATTTTCAAAAATACATAATTCATAATAATCAAACTGGGAAAAGAAAAAATGAAACAATAGACATTTTAAAATTTATATAAAATCAGAAAATTAAAAAGGCAAAAGTTATAAAAAGAGTTGGTATAATATCAATTACAGATAAAAAAACTCACCAAAAGAGTCAAAATGTTCACTTATCATAAATTTTTGTTCTTTCTCAAATGTTTTTATTTATATGAAAATTTATCGGTAATAAAATAAAATTTTTTGCAGCAAACAATAGATATTCTTGCCAATATTTATATAAAATTTTCACAACTATTAATCTATATAAAAATCTCACTAAAATAAGCAGTATTGCTGCGGCTAAAAATATAGTTGATTTTATTCATAAATCTGAGAAAATTACACTATTTGATAAATTATTATTTTGTGCGTAAAATTGTATTGTGTCTATAAATATTTTGTAGAAATATGGCTGAATTATAGTCAAAAATACATACAAAAAAAGTAGAGGAGCTATTAAAAACCACTTTTTTTGAATTAAAGGTATTCTTGAAAAGAATTTCAAGAAAATTTTGAATTTTGAAATGTCTTCTTTTTTTATATTTAGAGACATAAATTTCGTTTATTATTTATTTTTCTTTCTATCATTTTCACTTAACCACTTTTTTCTGAGTCTAATATTTAGTGGTGTAACTTCTACATATTCATCTTCTTTAATATAATCTAGCGCGTCTTCAAGTGTCATTCTGCGGATTGGAGTCAGTTTAATTGCCTCGTCAGTTCAGGATGCACGGATATTAGTTAGTTGTTTATTTTTTGTAGGATTTACTACTAGATCTCATCATTTTAGATGTTCTCCAATAATCATTCATTCGTAAATTTCAGTTGTAGGTTCAATCAAAATTGGTCATCTTTCTTCAAGCTTCCACAAAGAATATGCCATTGCTTTACCAGGAAATCCAGAAATCATAGAACCAATATCGCGTTTTTCAATTGGTCATTTATATTCATCATAATGTGAAAATGAGCTATACATTATTCATTCTCATTTTGTATCAATTGTAAATGAAGATCTAAACCCTAAAAGTCATCTTGTTGGAACTTCAAATTCCATAGTTGCAATTCCATTTTCGATTTTTAAGTCTTTCATAATTCATTTTCTTTTTCCTAGTTTTTCTATTGCTACTCAGCTAAATTCTTCTGGAACTATAATCATAACATTTTCCATTGGTTCAAGCTTTAATCAGTTTTGTTCTTTAAAAATTACTTGAGGACAACCAACTTGGAGCTCATATCATTCTCTTCTCATAGTCTCAATAAGCACTCATAGATGCAGTTCTCATCTTCCAGATACCACAAAACCATTATCAATTGAATCAAAATCAACTTTAAGTCATACATTCATTTCAAGTTCTCTTTCAAGTCTTTCGCGGATATTTCTAGAAGTAACAAGTTTTCATTCCTTACCTGCAAATGGAGAATCATTTACTAAAAATTCCATTCTTAGAGTTGGCTCATCTATAGTAATTGCTGGCATAGCTTCTGGATTTACTTCTGTAGAAAGTGTCTCTCATACGAATATATCGGCAATTCAAGCTATTGTAATAATATCTCCAGCCTCAGCTTCGTCAACTGAAATTTTATTAAGTCCAAGAGTTGTAAATACTTTTGATATTTTTCAAGCTCTTTTAACTCAATCATTTCCAACAATTGTAACATTTTGTCATACTTTTACTTTTCATTCATATACTCTTCCAATTCAAAGTCTTCATAAAAATTTATCATAACCAAGGTTTGCAATTTGCATTCTAAATGGCTTAGTTATGTCATTTGGTGCCTTTGATACACTATTAATTATAACATCAAAAAGTGGAGAAATATCGTTTTTTGGATCTGATAAATCTTTTACTGCAATTCATTCTCTAGCTATAGTATAAACTATTGGGAAATCTAATTGTTCATCTGAAGCTCCAAGCTTAACGAATAAATCAAAAATCATATCAATAACCTCATTTGGACGAGCTGTAGGTTTATCTATTTTATTTATTACTAAAATTGGTTTTAGACCAAGTTCTAGTGATTTTTTTAATACAAATTTTGTCTGAGGCATAGGTCCTTCATAGGCATCAACTACAAGAATTACACTATCCACCATTCTCAGTACACGTTCTACTTCAGATCCGAAATCCGCATGCCCTGGAGTATCCACGATATTGATTTTTTCTCATTTGTAATTTACTGCTGTATTTTTCGCATAAATTGTAATTCCTCTCTCACGTTCTTGGTCATTACTATCCATTACACAAGTCCCAACATTTTCATGTTCTCAAAAAGTCCCAGATTGTTTTAAAAGTGCGTCCACCAAAGTTGTTTTACCATGATCTACATGGGCTATTATAGCTACATTTCTATATGACATACAAAAAATTAAGTTAAAAAAATAGTAAAAATAAACCGAAGTTACCTCCGGTCTTTTTAAAAGATGGTTTAATTATATGGAAATTTTTTAAAAGTAAAGGGAAAGTTTATTTTCTGATTTTTAAAATTAATTAAGTTTTTCTTTATTTCTCTTACCTTTCAAAAAATTCTCGCCAGTCACTACGTGCTTTCAGGTCTTTGCTTCGAGTTCTTTTCTGGCATTTTTTGCTACTTGTCATCATTTTTTGGCTGGGATCTTATTTTGTTGTAATCCTTTTGTTTTCATGCTTTCTGCGATTTGTCTGGTAGAAAGTTCTGCAAGACTTGTAAATATAAGCTCTGCTTCTGTCATATGATCTCTTAGGTTTTGGGACTTAAGATTTTTTAGATTTTTGTGTTCTTTTACAGATAATCAGGTCCATTCTGAGTGAATAATATTTGTAAGAATTGCAAATTCATCTCACTTTTTGACTCAATTATCTGCCCAATAATCAGTAAGTTTGTTTCTGGTTTCTTGTCATGACATTCTCTGAGTTATCCATTTTTCACTTCTTCATGCTTTTAGCCAATTTTCTCTTGCTCTGACTATTGATTTTTCAGGATTTGTTATTTCTTGCATTCTCTCATAACCTACACGAGCAAGCCATAATTTAATAGGCTCAGCTTTTTTACTAGGCACACTTTGAATAAGTCTTAAAAGAGCTTCTACATCAGCTACATCTGTAAGTCTCATTTTTCAATCAGAAGCTAACATTTTCAACTGGTCACAATTTGTGACCAGTTCACTTCCTTCATATTTTATACGATTTTTTAGAGTAGTCCAATATGATTTTGCTTTTTTATAATCATTCTGTTCTGTTAGGGCTCAAATTATATCTATAACCGAAAAATACCATTTTTCTTGTTTTTCGTCATAGATTTTTCTAATTTTCTTTCATTCAAAAACTGATAAATTATTATCTTCCATAATTTTTTAGTTAAGTTTTATATACCAAGTATATATAATATATTTATAAAGTCAAAATTATTTCCAAAATTAAATTTACAATCCCTCCAAAATCCCTTCTATAATTCTTTCCATTTTTTCTATTGAAGCAATTTCTACACGTTCGTTTACACTGTGAACATTATGCATTGTAGAGCAAATTGAGATTGCATTTGTATCTTCTCAGAGTCCTGAAACTATAGCTCCACATTCAAGTCAAGCATGAATTGCAATAACTTGGGCTGGTTTTCATGTTATTTTTAAGATTTGTTCACTGGCAAGTTTGACTAAAATTCCGTCTGGATCATCTTGCCAACCTGGATATCATCTATCAAGATTTAGGCAAAATCAAATAAATAAAAAGTGTCTTTCAACTTGTTTTACGAGATTGTGTAATTCAGTGTTTATACTAGATCTAGCCAAATAACTTAATATTAATTTCTTATCTTCAATTCAAATAATTCATAAATTTATTGAGGTTTCTACAAGTCCAGCAATTTTTTCACTCATTTTATATACTCCGAGTTTTATTTCTCAGATTTTTTTAAATAAATCCATTCAATTTTTAATAACAACTCAACTTGAACTAATTTTTTCTAAATTAAATGAAATATCTGGACAATCAAATTTAGTCTTTATATGAGCTAAATAAGCTCAAAAATCACTTTTAAATTTAGCTTCATTTGTGAGAGAAATTTGACAGTCAAGCTTATTTGGAATTACATTGCTAGCAATTCAAGAAAAAATATCTCAAATACCAGAAATAGTATCAGTAAAATTTAAAAATCATAAAAAAACTTCAATAGCATTTCCATGGTTTTTATCAATATCAACTCAAGAATGTCATCATTTCATTCCTGAAATTTCAAACATATAAATTGGATTATCTATATTTTTAAATTCTAAATCCTTACCAAAATTAAGTCATATTCATCCAGCTGAACTAATACAAATTTCTTGCTCATTTTCATTATCCAAATTTATAACTTTTTTGCTTTTTAATAAACTATAATCAAGCTCTAGAGCTCAACTCATTCATGCTTCTTCATCAACTGTAAAAACTAGTTCTAATGGTGGGTGCGAAGGGAAATCAACTGAAGACATTGCAATTGCAATTCCAACTCCATTATCAGCTCAAAGTGTTGTATTTCTTGCCTTTAAAAATCAATCTTCTTCATAAATATCAAGAGGATCAGATTCAAAACTATGAAATGAATCAGGGGTTTTCACGCAAACCATATCCATGTGAGCTTGTAAAATTACAGATTCTTCACTTTTATTATTTCCAGGAACATAAATAATTAAATTTCAAACTTTATCCACAACACTCTCAAAACCGCGAGAGCCTGCCCAATTAATAAGGAAATTTCTGATTTTCTCTTCCTTTTTGCTAGGACGAGGAATTTGAGTAATTTGTTTGAAATAATCGAGTGATTTAGACATAAGAAGAAATTTAAAAATTAAATTCACTCTAATAATAACCTTTTTTAAGAAAAACACAAAAAAATTCCAGATTTCTCTGGAATTTTTTTTGATTTTAAAATTATTTAATTTTACTTGATGCTTTTTCGATTTTTTGGATTGCGATTATTTCTACTTTTCATCCAGCCTTTTCGATTTTTTGGATGGCTCCGGCTGAAGCTTTATTTACTTGGATTTCAACTTTAGCTTTAATTTCTCCATTTCAAAGTAATTTTATAAGAAAATCTCTTTTTACTAGAGAGTTTTCTTCTAAAACTTTTCTATCAATTAACGTAACTCCAGAAGCAATTAATTTATCAAGAGTTGATATGTTAATTACTGAAAAATTTAGAGCATTATTAGCTGTAAATCATCTTTTTTTAGGCATTCTTCTGAAGATTGGAGTTTGACCTCATTCAAAAGTTGGGTAGTATTTGCTACCACTTCTTGCATTTTGACCTTTACAACCTTTTCCACAAAATGTACCTTTTCCAGATCCATTTCATCTTCAAAGTCTTTTTGATGTTTTTCTTGAATTCTCACTTGGAGAGATTACATTGTGATTTAACATAATTATACTTATTTAAAAAATTATTTTTTTGCTGGTGTTTTCTTAGCTGCTGGTTTTTTTGCTGGAGCTTTTTTTGCTGGAGCTTTTTCTTCTTTTTTAATTTCTTTTATTTCCTCTTTTTGTACGGAACGATTGCTATCGTTCCCTACTTCTTCTTTAACTGAAGCTTCTACTGCAACTTCTTCTTCTTTTTTAGCAACTTTTTTAGCTGGTTTAATCATTCATAATGCTTTAATTGTAGCTAGAGCATTTGTTATTCAGTTTGTAGAACCATATCTTTTTGCTAAAATATCTTTAATTCCAGATACTGACAATACTTTTCTTATAGCTCAACCTGCGATTATTCAAGTTCATTCAGAAGCTGGATGAAGCATAACTGAAGCTGCTTTATATTTAGCTTCAATATCATGAGCTATTGTTCAATTATCTATTTCAAATTTTATTAAATTCTTCTTAGCATCTCTTACTGCTTTTTCGATTGCAACAACAACTTCTCAAGCTTTACCAACTCAAAGACCTATTGTTCATTTCATATTTCAAATAACAACTGAAGCTCTAAATCTTAATTGTCTTCAACCTGCTGTTACTCTGGTAACTCTATCAATTCAAAGTAATACCTCAGTAAATTCCTTAGGTGCTTCCTTAAATGATCATTTTTTATGAAATTCTGCCATATTTTTATTATAAATAAGAATTAAAATTGAAGTCAATTATTTCTAGCGGCGTCAGCTAGAGCTTTTACTCTTCACATATATACAAAACCTCCTCTATCAAACACACATGAGCTTATTCAAGCAGCAATTGCTTTTTTAGCTATTTCTTCTCATACTTTAGTGGCTTTTTCGATTTTATTTCATTTGCTGATTTTCATATCAGAAAAAGAAACTAATGTTTTTCATGCTACATCATCTATTAATTGAGCATAGATATTAACATTACTTCTAAAAACAGCTAATCTAGGCCTTAAAGAAGTTCAAGAAATTTTTGCTCTAATTCTTGTATGTCTTCTAATTCTTTTTTGTACTTTTTCTAACATATTTTTTAAAATAAATTTTAATTAATTATTATTTTTTACCTCAAGTTTTTCCGGCTTTTCTTCTTATGTATTCACCTGTATATTTAATTCATTTTCCTTTGTATGGTTCTGGTTTTTTAACAGCTCTTATTTTTGCAGCAAAAAATCAAACTTGTTGCTTATCGATTCATTTAATATAAATCATATTTTTTGCTTTTTCATCCGCTGATAAACTAATTCATTTTGGAGTTATTAGTTCAACTTTATGAGAAAAACCAACAGATAAAATAAGTTTATTAGTTCAAACAACTTCAAATTTATATCAAACTCAATTTATTTCAAGTGATTTTTCAAATCAAGTAGTCACTCCAGTAATCATATTTCATAAAAGAGTTCTAGTTAATCCCCAAACTCATTTTTGGAATTTATCATTTTCATTTTTAATAGCAACACTTAATTGTGAATTTTCTTGATTTAAAGATACAAAATCTTTAATTTCTAAAGATAACTCTCATTTTGGTCAAGTTATTTTAACATCATTTCCTGTAACTCAGATATTAACTTGAGCTGGGATATTTATAGGTAATTTTCAAATTCTAGACATAATAAAGAATTATATTTAATAAATTAAAATATTTCACAAAGTAATTCGCCTCAAACGTTCAAAGATCTAGCTTCATAACCAGTTATAAGTCATTTTGGAGTAGAAAGAATATAAATACCTAATCAGTTTCTAGATTTTTTAATATCAGTTGATTTAATATAAATTCTTTGTCCAGGTTTGCTTATTCTTTTTAGAGTTGGAATATATTTTGTAACTCTAACATTATTTAAGTTAACAATCAAATCTTTTTTGTTATTTCATAAATCTTGCGTTTCAACTGAAACTATATATTTATTTTTAACTAAAATCTTTAGGATTTGTTCTTTGATTTTTGAATATGGTAGGCTTATAACTTCTAATCTAGCTATATAAGCGTTTCTTATTCTTGTTAATAAATCTGCTATTGGATCGTTTATCATAGTTTGATAAATATAAAAAATAAAGTTTTAAAATTTAGGTATTTTACCAGCTTGATTTTCTTACTCACATAAGTTCTCAAGAGTTAGCTTTTTCTCTTATGCATATTCTGCACATATCAAATTTCCCCATATATCATCTTACTCTTCCACAAATAGAACATCTATTATAAAGCTTAGTTGAAAACTCAACTTTTTTTCAAGCTTCATGAGATCTATTTGCTTTTTCTCTGATTCTTGCACATTTTACTTCTAATGCTTTTCTTGCCATAATATTAAATAGTTATTATTATTTTGTAAAAGGAAATTCTAATGCTTTTAATAAAGCTTTATTGTGGTCCTTATTATCTCATTTTATTTTTATTGTAATTTGCATTCAGTATGGTTTAACTACATCTAATTGTGGAACTTCAGGAAAAATTGTATGTTCCTTAATTCAGAAATTATAATTACCTTCTTTATCAAAAGATTTTTGAGAGAAACCTCTAAAATCTCTAATTCTAGAAGAAGTAATTGTAACTAGTTTTTCTAAAAAATAAAACATTCTATCTCATCTAAGTGTTACCATAAGTCATACTGGCATTCATTCTCTTAATTTAAAATTTGAGATTGCTTTTTTTGCATTTTTAACAACTGGCATTTGACCTGCAATTAAAGCTAAATCATTTTTTAAAGTAGAATAATCTTTTCATCCACTTTTTAAATATGTTCAAATTCACATATTCAAAACTATTTTTTCAAGTTTTGGAATTTCCATATCATTTTTAATACCAAGATCTTTTTTTAATTTTGGTAAAACTTTTTCCTTATAATTTTTCTTAAAGCTCATATTTTTTTAATTAAAAACAAATTTAAATATTTTTTCCTGATTTTTTCGAAACTCTAGTTTTTTTGTTTCATTCAATTTTAAATCAAATTCTAGTTGGCTTGCTAGTAGTAGGACATAAAATCATAACATTAGAAGCATCTAGACTTTTTTCTACTTTTACAATTTGCCCTGGAGTAGTTCCTTGTTTTTTAATATGTTTTGTAACAATATTAATATTTTCAACTAAAACTCTGTTGTTTTTTGTATCAACAGAAAGAATTTTTCATTCTTTACCTTTATCTTTTCAAGCAATTACAACTACTTTATCTCAAGATCTTATTTTCATAATTTAAAATTTAGAATTTAATTAATTAAAGCACTTCAGGCGCTAAACTTATTATTTTTTGGAATCATTTATTTTTCAATTCTCTAAATACTGGTCAAAATACACGTGTTGATTTTGGTTCTTTATTATCATTTATTATAACACAAGCATTATCATCTGATTTAACATAGCTTCCATCATCTCTTCTCATAGGATATGAAGTTCTAACTACTACTGCTTTTACAACTGCTTTTTTCTTAATATTTCCTTGTGGTAAAGCTTTTTTAATAGATACAACAATAATATCTCAAACTTCAGCATATCTTTTTTTAGATCAACCTAAAACTTTAATACACATAGCTATTTTTGCTCAGCTATTATCTGCAACTACTAATCTACTTTCTGTTTGTATCATAATAAATAAATTTAAAATTATTTTGGTAAAAATTAATTAACAACTATCCATTTCTTTAGTTTACTAAGTGGTCTTGTTTCTTGTATTTTAATAATTTGTCATAATTCACAAGAATTATTCTCATCATGAGCATAAAATTTCTTAGAAATTTTAAACTTTTTCTTGTATTTTGGATTAATTTTATAACTATCAATTGTTATAACAACTGTTTTATCCATTTTAATACTTGTAACTAATCAAGATTTTGTTCTCATAAATATTTCAAATTAAAATTATAGTTTGTTAATAAATGTATTTAATCTAGCAATATATTTTCTATATGCTTTAATTAAATGAGTTTGCTTCAATTCATTTGCAAAATGTTTCATTTTTAAAATAAACATTTCTTTTTTAGCTTTTGTTAATTCTTTATTTAAACCTTCTTTGTCTAATTGGTTTAATGCAGAAATATCTTTTATATCGGTTGCTGTTTTTTTCATTTTTAAATTAATTAATCAACTATTATTTTAGTTTTTACTGGTAATTTGTAAGAAGCTAATCTAAAAGCCTCTCTCGCAACTTCTGGGCCTACTCATGACATTTCAAAGAGTATTCTACCAGGTTTTACAGGAGCAATATACATTTCTACACTACCTTTTCCTCAACCCATAGGAACCTCAAGAGGTTTCTTTGTATATGGTTTATCTGGAAAAATTCTTATCCGTAGTTTTCATCATCTTTTTAGGAATCTTACAATAGCTCTTCTAGCTGATTCAATTTGTCTTGAAGTAATAAATCACTTTTCAACAGTTTTTATCGCATAATTTCAGAAAGAAATATCTGATCATTTTACAGCAATTCCTTTAAGAATTCATCTGTGAGCCTTTCTGTATTTTGTTTTATTAGGTTGTAACATCGTTTTTTAAGCTTATTAAGTATAATTTTATTATAAAAAAGTCAAATTTATTTTTTATTTTTGGTAAATATCTCATTTATAAATCCAAACTTTAATTCATATAACTCAATATATAGTATTTGCTCTCTCTGTCGTATAATCAATATCTGCTCTAATTGTTTGAGTTGGTATATTTCATTCTTTATATGTTTCAGTTCTAGCTATTTCAACACCATTTAATCTTCCTGAAGCTATAACTTTTATACCAAGTCAACCTTTTTCAATAGTTTTTGATATAGCATTTTTTACAACTCTTCTGTATGGAAGTTTCTTTTCAATTTGTCTTGCAATCATATCTGCAACAGTAGATGCGCTTAATTCTGGTTTTTTAATTTCTTTAACATCAATTTTAAATTTTTGACCAAATTCTTCTGTTAATTCTTTTTCTAATTTTTCAATATTTTCTCAATTCTTTCCTAAAACTAGAGCTGTTTTAGTTGTATATATAACTAAATTAGTATGCTCATTAGAATAATTTATGAAAACATTTCAAATTGGAATTCAAGTTAAAAATTTAATAACGAAGTTTCTTAGTAAGACATCAGATGAAACTTTTCATGCATAAATTTTTTTATCGAAATATCAACTTGTTTTCCAAGTTTTGATATATCATATTCTGAATGCCATTGGACTAACTTTGTGTCCCATATTTTTTTAAATTAAACTATTAAAATAATTATTTAGCTTTTAGCTCAATTAGAACATTAGATGTTCTTTTTAGTATTGCGTGACTTCTTCATCTAGAAATCGGATTTCATCTTTTATAAACTATTCATTTAGACACGATAAGTGAATTTACAAGTAGTTTATCTTTTTCTTGTCAATCATTTTTTACTGCATTTGCAATTGCACTATGAAGAACTTTATAAAGTACTCCTGCTCATTTTTTAGGCATAAATTTCAAAATATCTATTGCTTTTGGAGCTTCCATATTTCTAATTATCGTAGCAATTACGCTCAATTTCTTAGGAGATATTCTTATGTTTTTTCAGTATGCTTTCATATTGTAATTTTAAATTTTGTAAAGTAAAATATTTAATTAACTATCTATTTCATGAATGTCCTATAAATCTTCTAGTAATAGAAAACTCTCATAATTTGTGTCCTACCATATTTTCAGTTACGAAAACTGGGATATGAGATTTTCCATTATGAACTCAGAAAGTATGTCATACAAATTCTGGTATTACAGTACAATCTCTTGCCCATGTTTTAATTACCATTTTCTTTCATGTTTCATTTAATTTCATAACCTTATTTAAAAGTCTGTCGTATATATAAGGTCATTTTTTTAAACTTCTAGTCATAGTTTTTTAATTAAAATTATTAAATTTATTTTTTCATTAATCTTCAATCTCTCTTTCTTAGTACCCATTTGTTTGTATCTTTTCTTTTTCTAGTCTTAACACCAAGTGCTGGTTTACCCCATGGAGTTTTTGGATATGGCATACCAATTGGTGAATGTCATTCTCAACCTCCGTGTGGATGGTCAACTGGATTCATAGATTTACCTAAAACTGTAGGTCTAATTCATTTCCATCTTGAACGTCCTGCTTTACCAATTACTACTTGATTATGATCTATATTTGATACAACTCCAAGTGTAGCGTAGCAAAGTTTATGAATTAATCTTATTTCTCCTGATGGCATTTTAACTTGAGTATATTCTCATTCTTGAGAAAGAATAGTTGCGCTAGATCCGGCAGATCTAACTGAACTTGCTCCTTTTCAAACAATAATTTCTACATTGTATACATTTAATCCAACTGGAATATTTCAAATTTCAAGTCTATTTCAAGATATTAATTTAGCGTTTTTTGATGTAATCATTTCATCTCAAACTTTCATATCTTTATGAGCAGTCACATATCTTCTTTCTCAATCTCTATAACAAACAAGTGCAATATATGAAGTTCTAAATGGATCATATTCTATTGTTTCGATTTTTGCTGGAATATCTAATTTATCAATATAATGAAAATCTATAACTCTATAAGCTTGTTTATGTCAACCTCATTGGTGTCTTACTGTAATGCGTCCAGTATTATTTCTTCAAGCATGTTTTTTTCTCAAAGATTGAGTCAAGGCTTTATGAGGTTTTGAAGTCGTTAATTCTTCAAATGTATAACCTGTCATTTGTCTTCTACCTGGTGTGGTTGGTTTATATTTTTTTAGTGCCATAATACTTTATTATATTTAAATATTAGTCTTTAATTTTAGCAAAATCTGAAATTCTTTCTTTCCCTTTTAGACTTACTAGTGCTTTAGTTTCCATTTTTCTTTTTAATGAAGCTCCAGTTCTTGTATTTCTAAATTTTTCTCTTGTTTTAATAATATTAACTGCTTCAACAGTAACACCATAAAGTCTTTTAAAACTATTCTTAATATCTACTTTTGTAGCAGATGGATCAACTATAACAGTATAAACTCAACTTAATTCAAGCTTTTGGCTTTTTTCAGTTACTACTGGTCTTTTAATTGTATTATAAATTTTCATTTGCTCTAAAGTAATTATGAATAAATTTGGCTTAAATGGTCTAGACTATCTTTCGTAAAAATTAGATCATTATATTTAAGTAAATCTTGTGGATTTAAATATCCAACTCAAAGTGGCTTAATTGTAGCAACATTTCTAGTAGCTAAAAATAATTCTCTATCATTTGGTAACATCGCAAATAATCAAGTTCCAATATTCATATTTTTTGCAATATCTACAATATTTTTTGTTTTCAATTCTTCTGATTTATTTAAGTCTATAACTTTAATTTGATTATTAGCAGCTTTAGATGAAAGAAGTGAAAATAGGGCTAATCTTCTTTCTTTTTTATTCATGCTAATTGTAAAGTTTCTGTCATTTCTAGGACCAAAAGCAACTCAACCTTTCTTTCTAAGTGGAGAGCGAGCACTTCCAGCTCTTGCATTACCTGTTCCTTTTTGTTTGTAAATCTTGCGAGTTGAACCTCTTCTTTCTCATCTGTTTTTAGTGTGAGCAATTGCAACTCTTGCATTAGCTCTTTGTAAAAGTAAAAGTCTGTGAATTAAAGAAGTCTTAACTTCTGTACCAAAAAGACTATCGCTTAATTTAATTTTTCATGTTTCAACTCATGTTGAATTATATAAAATTGCTTCCATTAATCTATTTTAAATTAAAAAGTTAAAACTAAAAGTGAATTTCTCGCTC
>Ga0172380_10000230_pt1 | contig 119022 bp, 114 predicted proteins | sample Leawe162metaG_FD_119747 | JGI IMG/M metagenome (GOLD analysis project Ga0172380, IMG submission 119747) | Leachate microbial communities from a municipal landfill in Southern Ontario, Canada - Leachate well 162 metaG | ecosystem: Engineered > Solid waste > Landfill > Unclassified | place... | reverse complement strand
CTTTGCGAAACTCGCGCGCGAAATCACCGTCGCGGCCAAGTCCGGCACGCCCGATCCTGAAATGAACGCGCGCTTGCGCCTGGCAATCCAGGAAGCGCGCGCCGAGAACATGCCCAAGGACAACGTCGAGCGCGCCATCAAGAAGGCGCTCGGCGGCGATCTCGCGAACTTTGAAGCGGTGCGCTACGAGGGTTACGCGCCGGGCGGCGTTGCGGTGATCGTCGAAGCGTTGACCGACAACCGCAATCGCACGGGTGGCGTCGTCAGAAGTGTCTTCACCAAATGCAATGGCAATCTCGGCGCGACGGGCTCCGTCAGCCACATGTTCAACCATATCGGCGAGATCACCTATAAGCCCGAGACCGGTTCGGCCGAAGCCGTGCTCGATGCTGCAATCGAAGCGGGAGCCGACGACGTTCAGTCGGATGCAAGCGGCCACGTCATCGTCTGCGCGTTTGATACGCTCGGCTCCACCGCCGCTGCGCTTGAGAAGGCACTCGGGGAAGCGCAAAGCATCAAGGCCGTCTGGAAGCCCAATCTCACGACGCAGGTCGATGAGGACAACGCCCAGTCGATCATGAAGATGCTCTCGGCGCTCGAGGACGACGATGACGTTCAGAACGTCTTCGCCAACTTCGAAATCTCCGACGAAGTCCTGAAGAAGCTGACGGCCGCCTGATCCTGCGCGAAGGCTCGCGGTCGCGGTCTCAACGCCGCGTCAGCTTCCGACATAAAAGATGCCGAGGAAGATCGCCATCAACCCGGCGAGGATCAGCAGAAAGCCGACGATTCCGAAAAATTGCGACATCGCCCGCCGAAAGCTGCCCGGCGCGGACGTCTTTGAACTTTTCTGACCTTTGAAAATCTTGCCGACGCTCGCATCGCGCTGTGCGGCGGCGTTGCGATCGGGGGCACCGAGCCGCCGCGCCCAACGGAACAACAAAAAGCCGACAATGACCAGCAAGACACCGGACGTGATCCAAAGTGGATGACCGAAGGTCGGGTCCATTTCGCCCCCAATTTCTGGCAACGGATGTGAGGCCAAGTCTCCCCAATCGCGGAACAAGTAGTTAAAGGGAAAGGATGGACTTGGCGAGCCTCGTCAGGCCACGCGTTTTGGGTCGCGCGACGAAAAAAAGGCTTTATAATTAGGTTCGTGTAGCCGGTCGCGTGGGAGACGGGCATGTCGTCGGACGTGCGAACGAGGGGAGGCAGCCGGACGCGTATCGGCTTGGTGGTCGTCCAAGGTGTTGGTGACACCGAGCCGGGGTATTGCGTTAACGCTCTTCTCGATACGCTCGCCGCGACGAGGCCCGGTTACAGCGTGCTGCCGGCGAACGAGTTCAATCGCATAGCCGAGCCGGGCGTCGACGATCCCGCGCCGGTGTTCCCGGTCATTCGTCGTGGCGGGCGCCACACCAGCGGCGTCGACATCGAAGCCGTCGAAGTCCATCTGGCCGATCTGGCGGCGATGGGCTCGGGCCGCGTCGACACGATGCTCGGACTGTTCAGGGTCATTTTCGAGTCGCATCATCTCGTCGATGCGATGCTCTCGCGCTCGCTGGGGCTGATGGCCGTCGTCGTGCGAACGATTCTCTGGTTCGCAGCCTGGTTGCTGCGCGGCCCGATCGCGGCATTGACGGTTGCGACGTCGCTCATCTGCGCGGTCTATCTTTACGAGCCGAAATGGCTCGGCATCGATCGCTTCGACGCTGGGCTGCAATTCATCGTCGTGCAGACGGCTCTATGCGCCGTCGCGCTCTATCTCGGCTATCGCATCGTCAAGGGTCAGGATTACTCGTGGTACGACGCAGCATTCTGGCTGGTCGTCACAAGCGCGGCGCTCGTGGTGCTTGCCGCCTACGGCGCCCTGATCCCGCTGACCGATCTCTTTCCGCCGCTGAAGGTTCGCGGTGCCCAGATCGCAATGCAGGCGAGCAATTGCCTGCCGACCGATCCGCTGGCGGCTTGCTATGTCAACGGTCTCTATCGCGTCATCATCTACGGCTGGCGCTTTTGGGGAGCCCTGATCCTGGTCGCGGCGGTGCTGTTGCTGAGCGCGCTGGGCGGCAAGCGCCGGTCCGGCGATCCCTCGCGGCTCGCGGCGCTGTCGACGAGCGTCGGCATCCTGATCATGCAGTTCCTGCTGTGGACGACGATCGTCGTGACCATCATCTACACGATGTTGACGCGCGCCGAGACCGGGTCGTCGCTGCAAGCCGTCCGCGACGCGGTTCTGGGCGCGGTTCGCGATAAGAAGATCGCCGTCGACAACCCGATCCTGCCCTATCTGCAGGTGCCAGATCTGAAACTTGAGTGGATCGCGCGCTTCAAGTTCATCTATGCGGCAGCAGCGCTGACCGTGATGGCCTTTCTGCTCGGCGCCTGGGTGCTGATGAAAATCCGGCGCTATCGCGCCCGCACCGGCCTCCACGATCTCGAGCACACGTCACGGAACATGCCGAGGCTGTTGTTCAACCCGTGGCTCGTCGGGCTGCTGATCGGGTCGTTCCTGATCGTGCTGACGTTCGTCTTCTTCCAGCCCGAGATGGAATCGAGCCACGCCTTCATCTCGTTCCGCAGCTTCGTGCTGCCGCTTGCGGCCGTTGCGGCCCTCCTCGTGCCCCTGTCGTTCGGTCATCGCGTGGCGAACGTCATCCAGATCGCGCGCGACCTCATCGATCACAATTACCGCCCGAGCCTCGAAGCCGCGCTGTTCTTCATCCCGGCGAGATTCCGCCCCGCTTCGGAACGCCCGAGACGAGCCCGCATCCAGGAACGCCTGAAGCTCGTTCTCAAAACCTTCGTCCAGCACCAAGGCTATGATGGCGTCATCTTCCTGGCGCACAGCCAGGGCTCGATCGTCGCCTACGATTATCTTCGCGACAACGGTCCGACCTACAGCGAGCTTGGCGATGCCGCGCCCGCCCTTTTGACGTTCGGATCGCCGCTCGGGACCATTTATCAGAAGTATTTCCACGAATACGCCGCCTCGCAACCCGTGCCGCACGGCTTCGCGGCGCGCTTGAAGTGCTGGATCAACCTCTATCGCGTCGACGACTACATCGGCGGGCGGGTGATCGCGCCGTCCGGACTGCGCGTCGACAATCATGTGATGGGTCCCGGCGGCCACACCGGCTACTGGACCGAACCGGATGTCGCCGAGGCTCTCGACGCGATTTTGACCGGAAAAGTCGCTGATGCGACCAAGCCACCTCCGCTACCGCCGCTGCTCGCTTCGCCTTCGGCCTCCTACGCGGTTCGTGCTATGCGCAATGCATGACTGCACGAGCGATTCGCATCATCGGAATTGATCCCGGCCTTCGGCGGACGGGCTGGGGTGTCGTGGAAAGTGACGGCGTGCGCCTCGTGTACGTGGCATCCGGCGTCATCACGCCGCCGAAAGACGACGATCTTGCCTACCGTCTTTCGGCGCTGTTCGACGCGGTGACCAGCGTCATCCAGAGCTTCAGTCCGTCGGAAGCCGCCGTCGAAGAAACCTTCGTCAACGAGAACCCGCGCTCGACGCTGAAGCTCGGACAGGCACGCGGCGCCGTTCTGCTCGCCCCGGCGCGGCTCGGCCTGCGCGTCGCCGAATACACGCCGAACCTGATCAAGAAGTCGGTCACCGGCACCGGACACGCCGAAAAACAGCAGATCCAGGCCATGATTTCGTTCCTGCTACCGAAGGCAACCTTCGAGTCCGCCGACGAGGCCGACGCGCTCGCGATTGCGATCACCCACGCGCATCATCGCGCCAGCCGCCAGCGGCTTGCGTCGGTCGCAGCGAAAGTCGTCGGCACATGATCGGCAAACTCAAGGGCAAGGTCGACGCGGTCGGCGAGAGCTTTCTCATCGTCGACGTGCACGGCGTCGGCTACGAGGTGCAGGCATCGTCGCGGACACTCCGCAACCTGAAGCCCGGCGACGATGTTTCGCTGACCATCGACACGCACGTCCGCGAGGACGCGATCCGCCTGTTCGGATTCCAGAGCGAATTCGAGCGCAGCTGGTTTCGCACGCTGCAAACGATCCAGGGCGTCGGCGCCAAGGTCGCCTTGAGCGTTCTCGGCGTGCTTGGACCGCAAGAGATTGCGAATGCCGTGGTGCTTGGAAATTCGGCCGCGGTGGAGGAAGCACCGGGCGTCGGCAAGAAGCTCGCGCAGCGTATCGTTGCGGAATTGAAGGACAAGGCGCCATCGTTGTCTTTGGCTGGGCTTCCGGCGACCCCCGGCGCAGGACCGGCAGCTGCGGTCCCGCCGATCGGCCTCGCCTCCGCCGAAGCGATGTCGGCGCTGACCAACCTTGGTTATAATCCCGCGCAGGCCAATACGGCGGTGGCGCTGGCGTCGCGCGAATTGGGCGAAACGGCCGACACGGCAGCATTGATCAAACGCGCCCTCAAGGAACTGGCGCGCTAAAATACCCGACGACAGGCCCGACAATAGGATTGAGCGAAAGTGAACGACGTGAGCAACGGACAACGTGCCCTCTGGATGGTGCTGATCACCTCGCTGGCAGCGCCGTTTTTTGCGAGTCTTATCAGCGTCGGCCTGGCGCTTGCGCGACCGTTGACGGATTTCGCGATGCCGGAAGCACCGACGCCCGCGATCGGCGAATTCGCCGTCGACGTCTTTGCCTGGAGCGCGCTGCCCGCGACCGTCGCGGCCCTCGGCCTGATGCCCTTCGTCCTACAGCAAGGCACCTATTCCTGGTTGCACGCCGCCGTTGCGGGCGTGCTCGCGTTTACGGCGTCGGCGATCATCTTTCCGTTCCCGAACCAAGCCGCATTGCCCGTCCTTGCCTTTTTGGCCGGTCTCATCGCCATCGGCATGCGGCGGCTCCTGATCACTGCCGGTATTCTGCTTGATACCCCCAAAACTTAATGCCGCCCGAAGCCGCGCGGCACGCTTTGTCATTGGCCGGCGGAACGCTCGGCTTGACGCCATCGCCGAATAGCCCCACGAACAAACCATGACCGATCGGCTCGTCAGCAGCGCGCGAAAGGACGTGGACGCCTACGAGGCGACAATCCGCCCACAGTCGCTCGACGAGTTTATCGGTCAGGAGCAGGCGCGCGCCAACCTTCGTATTTTCATCACGGCGGCACGCGGCCGTGGCGATGCGCTCGACCATGTCCTGTTTGCCGGGCCACCGGGCCTCGGCAAGACGACGCTGGCGCAGATCATGGCCAAGGAATTGGGTGTCGGATTTCGCGCCACGTCCGGTCCGGTGATCTCGAAGGCGGGCGATCTGGCGGCGCTGTTGACCAACCTCGAAGAACGCGACGTGCTGTTCATCGACGAAATCCATCGTTTGAATCCCGCCGTCGAAGAAATTCTCTATCCCGCGATGGAGGATTTCCAGCTCGACTTGATGATCGGCGAAGGCCCGGCCGCGCGCTCGGTCAGAATCGATCTTCCGAAATTCACCCTCGTCGGCGCGACGACGCGGGCCGGGCTGCTGACCAATCCGCTGCGCGATCGCTTCGGCATTCCGGTCCGGCTGAATTTTTATTCCGTGCCCGAGCTGGAACTGGTCGTCTCTCGCGGCGCCCGCGTGCTCGGCGCCAACGTGGCGAGCGACGGCGCGCGAGAGATCGCCAAGAGATCGCGCGGAACGCCGCGCATCGCTGGACGTTTGCTCCGCCGCGTGCGCGATTTCGCGGCCGTCGAAGGCGCGGCCGTCGTCAACGCCGCAGTCGCTGACAGGGCACTGAAGATGCTGGAGGTCGACGGCGAGGGGCTCGACGCCCTCGATCACCGCTATCTCGGATGTATCCTGAAGAATTACGAGGGCGGACCCGTCGGCATCGAAACATTGGCGGCGGCGCTTTCTGAACCCCGCGACGCGCTGGAGGAAATCGTCGAGCCTTATCTCCTGCAGCAGGGCTTCATCAGCCGCACCCCGCGCGGCCGTGTCTTGACGCTCAAGGCCTACCGCCACCTCGGCGTCAGCGGCCCGGCGCGAACGGCCACGCCCGATTTGCCCATTTTTGATGATGGTCCAGACGAGACTTAACGACGCTCTCCCTCGGATCGTAGAAAAAATTCACGTTTTTGCCCGCATTTTCGGGCGATCCTTCCGCTCAACGTATAGGTTGCGCTCTCCTTCATCGAAAGACCGCTTTGTGATCAGCCGCCGTGATTTGCTGAAGATGCTTGCTGCCGTGGGGCTCGGCTCTACGGCGCTGAGCAGTTACGCCGTCGCGGAATCCTTCGGCGAGCGGATAACGTCTTACGCGCTGACGCCACCGCGATGGACGCCCGGCTTGAGACTGCGTCTGGCGGTGCTGGCGGATCTCCACGTCTGTGAACCCTGGATGTCCGTCGATCGGATCGCTGCCATCGTCGAGCAGACGAACAGCCTTCAGCCGGATGCGATTCTGCTGCTCGGCGATTACGTCGTTGGGCATAGCCTTGGCAGACTATCGACGCCCGTCAGCGCCGGAGCTTGGGCAACCGCGCTCGAACGTCTCAAGGCGCCGCTCGGCGTGCACGCCGTTCTTGGCAACCACGATTGGTGGGAGCAACGAGAGGTGCAGGCACGCCGCGCCGGACCAACACGCGCCGGGCTTGCGTTGCAGGCCGTCGGCATCCCGGTTTACGAGAATCAGGCGATCCGGCTTCAGAAAGACGGCAAGCCGTTCTGGCTCGCGGGTCTGGGTGACCAATGGGCGTTCTGGTCACGCTCTGGCGAAGACGACGAACTCGCCGTGAAAAACAGTTATCGCTACCAGGGCGTCGACGATCTGCCGCGCACGCTGGCGCAAGTCACCGACGATGCGCCGGTAATTCTTATGGCGCATGAGCCCGATATTTTTCCAGAAGTGCCTAACCGCGTATCGCTGACTGTTTCCGGGCATACGCACGGCGGTCAGGTTCGCATATTCGGCTTTTCTCCGGTCGTGCCCTCTCGTTTCGGGCGGCGCTATGTTTACGGACATAAAATCGAGCAAGGGCGCAACCTGATTGTGTCCGGTGGCCTCGGCTGCTCGACGCTTCCGGTGCGGCTGGGATCGCCGCCCGAGATTGTCATGATCGAGCTCGGCGGCGGAGGCGAAGCGTGACCGGGAATTCATGGCCGGATCTTGCAGGCCGCATTTTCCGCGACGAGTCCGGCCAGCGCCATGTGCTGCCGGTGCGCATTTATTTCGAGGATACCGATGCGGGCGGGGTCGTCTATCACGCGTCATACGTCCGGTTTTGCGAGCGTGGGCGGACAGACTTCCTGCGGCTGCTTGGAACCGATGCACGCCGCCTAATCGACGGTTCGGACAACCGCGAGCCGGCCGCATTCGTCGTCCGCCGCATGAATTTCGATTTTTTCCGCCCCGCACGCATGGACGACCTGCTCGAGATCGTGACTCGCGTCAAGGAAATCGGCGGCGCGAGCGTCACGCTCATTCAGACGGTCACGCGCGACGGCAACAGGATCGCCGAAGCCGAGGTGACCGTGGTGCTGATATCGGTGTCGGGAAAGCCATTACGGTTGAGCGATGCCGTGCGCGACGCATTTCTCGCGCACTAGCGCCAGCAGGCTCACGGCGCGCGACGCCAGGCTTCGGCCGAAGGCTACGGATGCCGTCGCTTCCAAGTTTCCCAGTTGATTCGTGCAAGACGGTAGGCATCCGGGATCGAAAGCGCCCATACGAACAGGCCGAGCGCCGATCGCCCGATCATCGAACGATCGTCCGGCGCGAATTGCCAAGTCACCAACGCCAGCAGCAGCGTAAATAGGGCAAACATGAAGCCGCGTTGCTGTTGGCCGATCGCAACATGGCCCATGCCGGGGAGAACGATCGCCAACGCAAGAACCAGATACGGGTTTATGGGTTTGCGATCGGCTTGCAGCGCATTCATGCAGCAGACACCAGCTTGACGTTGAGAAGAAGATTTTCGACTTCGAGCACCGCCGCGATGACGTCTTCCAGGTCTTCTGGATTCAGTCGTGCGTTTTCGAAAACGATCTGTCTGAGAATGAGATGGTCGCCGCGTTTGCCTTCTGCAAGCTGGTGCATGATGCGGATTCCGCGCGGCGTGATGGCGATCTCCTTGAAGTAGGGATCGTGAAGAAGGTTGGCCACGTACGGCGCAATTCGCTCGAGGATGTGACGAGCGCCGGGGCCATCACCCTTGATGAGGCACATCTCGGGAAAGTTTGCGGGCGGCTCAAGCCGCTCATTCCAGCGATCGGTCAGCGAGAAATAATCTGCGCCGGTGGGCCGGATGAGAATGGCGACGCTGCCGTCGACGGGCAAGCTGCGCTTCATCGTGACGTCGAGCCAAAGCTGCGGCAATCGGCGAAACGTCAGGGTATCGGGGATGAGACCGACGCGGAATGAGCGTCCGCGAAACGTCCCGTCCAATTTTGGAAAGCCGCAGGAGTCGATTTCGATTTTGCCGGCATCGAGGACGTCCTTCGATGGATCGAGAATCGAATGGCGGGCGCTGGCAGCGAGGCGCGCCTCACGGCGACCGAAAATGATAAAAAACGCGATCGCTGCAGCAAGCAGCAAAGCGGCAAGCGTGAGAGGCATCTATGGTTCTCCCGCGAAAAAAAAGCAGGTGGCGCATCACGAGGACGCGCCACCATTGAGCTAGGGTTCTCAGTAACCTTGTGGCCGCGGCCAGTTCATCGTGAACTGGTCGCCGCGCCGGACGTACTTGTAGCGGTGGAAGTGGAACCAGAGCGAAGCGACGATGAAGAACACCATCATCGCGATGAGCTGAGTGCCGTATCCAAGAAACACCGCGAAGTACGTTGCGGAGCAGATGGTCAGGAGAACGAGTGCCGGAATCGGATGGAACGGATGCACGTATCCGCGCTTGATCGTATCAAGCGGCCACATCTGCCGGAAGAAGATCACCTGAACCGACATGTACGTATATCCGAGCAGGCCCGACAGGATCGAGAAGGTGATCACCTGATCGAGCGGCGCGAAGTACGCAAAGGTCAGCGCGACGGGCACCAGGAACACGATCGACCGGAAGGGCGTCCTGTTCTTGGGATGCACGGCGCCGAACCAAGTCGGCAGATAACGGTCGCGGCCCATCGAGAACCACGCACGCGAAGCGTCGTTGATGCAGCCGTTGGCCGATGCGAGCGTAGAGAACATCGTGCCGACGAACAGCAGCACCATCAGCGGCGTCGAGCTTGTCAGCCGTGCGGCGTCGAAGAGCGGCGTCGTTGCTTGGCCGAGGTATTCCCACGGCATCAGACCCGAGCAGAGGTACCACGTCATCGTTGCCGCGATGAGCAGGGTCATGATGCCTGCCATCGTTCCGAGCGGCAGCGAGCGTGCCGGTGAGCGGACCTCTTCGGCGGCCTGACACGTCCCTTCGATGCCGAGGTAGTACCAGAGGCCGAAGTGCAGCGAAGCAAGCACGCCGATCCAGCCATAGGGCAATCCATTCAGGATTTCCTTATGGTTGAGCAGCTCTGTCGACCACGGCTTCACCGCGACGAACAGGATGACAACCGCGATGAACGCTATCGCGGTCAAGACAAGGTTGACCGTCAACGTCGCATAGACACCGCGATAGTTCAGCCATGCGAGGAACATGATGGACAAGACGATGAATGGCTTGTCCTGGGCGTCCGCGAATCCGGCCATCTGTCCGACTGTCTGGACGAGATAGCCGAGCGTGATGGCATTCGCAGCTTCCAGCATCGTGTAGGCAAACACGAGATAAAGGCCGACGTTGAACGCCATCAACGGTCCGATGATATGTTTCGACTGCGCATACTGACCGCCGGCGGCAGCGACAGTGGATGTCACTTCCGAGTCGATCATGGCGACGCAGGTATAGAGGAGACCGGCAGCCCAGCAGGCGATCAAGGCCGCGATCGCGCCGCCTTTGCCTACCGCGAAGTTCCAGCCCATGTACTCGCCGACGAGCACGATACCGACGCCCAATGCCCACACGTGAGCGGGGCCGAGAACGCGGAGAAGAGAAATCTTCTCTCCGTGAACAGCAGTTGTTTGATTCACAGGTGCCCCCCTTGGTGCGGTGGGTCGATGACCAGCGTGTCGTCGATCTCACCTTCGCGCGAAGACGTCAGGAGGTCTTCGCTGTAAGCGCGGTTGGTCTTGATGGTGTCAAAGAGCATGTAGAGGCCAAGCACCAGTGAAAGTGCCCAGGCCGCATATTCAATGAGTTGAAAATTGTCCATTGCGGCCTCTCACTTTCTGCCGAAGCGTTCTTCGAGAACTTCGATGTATTCGCGCTTCGAGAACATAAACAGCAGCACGAAATAGCCGATCACCACCACAGCGGTGATGCCGAGTTCGATCGGGCTGAAGCTGTAATCGAATCGCGACGTGATGAGCGGAGCCGCAGTGTCCGGAGTGAATCCGAGCTTTTCCCATTGACCAGCTTGCGCTGCATTCTGGCCAAGTCCGACCCACGTCGATTTGTCAGCGACCGGAAGGTCGATTTTACCGCCGCCGGCGAGTTTCAGGTAGAGAGGAGTGAAGAGCGCGGCGAACACGAGAACGAGCAGGAACATGCTATCGAAAAGCTGGCCGATAGCGGACTGCTTTGGAGGTTCGTAGTGAGGCTTTTCCACGTTACCACCTATCAGCTGTATGATTTTTTCTTGGCGAGATCGACGTAATGCAGATCCAGCCCGTATATCTCGTCACGCTCCTCGCTGAGATGCGCGACCATCGCCAGAATGGCGGCGGTATTGAATAAAAGGACAAGCCCACCAAATATAACGAGCGTCCAAGTGACTTGTGGGTCCAGATAGTCTTTCACCTCGTAGAAGACGAAAGCGTAGAGCGCCCATAAAACGGCGACTGCGACAAAAGACCAATTACGATCACCCGAAAATTTCTTGGCTATTCGTGGATCGGGGTTAAGATTTTCCTTGTTCATCAGCGTTTCCCTGTCATTCAACTTGAACGGATAACGTTTCTTTTTTTTATGCGCGTCTTGAGCTCGGGCCAAAGCAAAGTGTGGCACTTTGCCTGATTGTCCAGGCTCACACCAAGTCGCGTATCAGTTGGCTCTTAGTCAACTTTTTTTCGTAACATGAAAACAAAATTCGATGATGCACCGCATATATTGCGATGCAATCATGGGTAGTATTGTTGATTTAAATCAACACGATAATGCCGTTTTGCAGCGCAAAATGCATAAATTTTGATCAATTGCTAAAATAGAGTGCATAGATTTTCGGATCAAAAATTGATCACACGGCGCGTGGTCGGTCCTAGGCAAAAATATCGTCGATGATCCTAAAGTGCGGTTGTGGCCTCCGCCAAGCCCCAGCAGGCGACATCGATGCATTTTTTTGCGTGGATAAACCGCAGCATGTGCCATCGAGTCTGCGGCGCACGGGCCCTTGTTTGGTCATATTGCGCGGCGAAAGCTCTGTTCCAACAAAAGCGCATGCGGCGGGCATGGCTGCCGGGGTGGACGCCATAAGACCGTCATATGCAATCGCGAGCGATCCCGCGGCGCACGATTGCCGGCGTTTCCTGAATTTTAATCTCATGCGCGCTCTGACCGAGCTCTGCATTTCTTCGACATGGATGGTGAAATGAATCCCGCGGATGTCGCCCAAGGCGTCGTTGCTCCGGTTAATGCAGCTGGGTTTTCCTTCATCGAACTGTTCATGCAGGCGAGCCTCGTCGTCAAAATCGTGATGACGGGATTGGGCCTCGCCTCCATTTGGTCCTGGGCGATCATTTTCGAAAAGCTGCTGGCGTTCCGCCGCGCGCGCGTCGAAAGCGACCGCTTCGAGCAACTGTTCTGGTCCGGTCAGTCGCTCGACGAACTTTATGCCAATCTCTCGCGCGGGCGGACAATCACGATGGCCGCGCTGTTCGTCGCCGCGATGCGCGAATGGAAACGCTCCGTCGAAGGCAACATTCGCGCTCTTGGAGGCATCCAGCTTCGCGTCGAGAAGGTGATGGACGTCACGATCAGCCGCGAGATGGAACGCCTCGATCGCCGCCTGCTCTTTCTTGCGACGGTCGGATCGACCGCGCCGTTCGTCGGTCTCTTTGGCACCGTCTGGGGCATCATGACGAGCTTCCAGTCGATCGCAGTTTCGAAAAATACCTCGCTTGCGGTCGTCGCGCCCGGTATCGCGGAAGCGCTGTTCGCGACGGCGCTCGGCCTCATGGCCGCCATTCCGGCCGTCGTATTTTACAACAAATTTTCCGCCGATTCTTCTGCCATTTCTCAACGCCTGTACGCTTTTTCCGACGAGTTCGCCGCGATCGTATCGCGTCAGATCGACGTGAGGACCTGATTACATGGGCGCAAGCATCAAGGTAGGCGGCGGAGGCGGCGGGCGTGGTCGCAGGCGTCGCGGCCGCAACGCTCCGATGAGCGAAATCAACGTCACGCCGATGGTCGACGTGATGCTCGTACTCTTGATCATTTTCATGGTCGCCGCGCCGCTTCTGCAGGTCGGCATTCCGGTTGATCTGCCGGAAGCGAAAGGCCAGCAAATCCCGACGCCGAAGCAGGAGCCCCTTGCCGTCACCGTGAAGGTCAACGGCGACGTCTTCATCGGCGATACGCAGATCAGTATCGATGAGCTTGCGGACAAGCTCAAAGCCATCGCGAAGAACGGTTACGACGAGACGATTTTCGTGCGCGGCGATAGAGGCGTACCCTATGGCATCGTCATGAAAGTGATGGGGCGCATCAACGACGGTGGATTCAAGAAGCTGTCATTCGTTCTCGATCAGGAGAAGGGAGGCACTTAGCGGTGTCCTTCGGACTTGTCCTGTCGCTCGCTTTCCACGCCGCGCTCCTCGGATGGGCGCTTTTTTCCATGCGCTCAGTTTCGCAACTGACGCCGGACACGCCCGCGATCGCGGCCGACATCATCACGCCGTCGGAGTTCCTGCGCCTGAAACAGGGCAGCGAGGACGCCAAGAACCTCGAGACGAAGGCCAAGGAAGAACCGAAGCCCGACGACAGCAAGAACGATACCGCCAAGCCTAGCAATGCCGCGCCTCCTCCTCCTCCGCCGCAGGAACAGGAAGTCGCCAAGGCTGAGCCGCCACCCGAAGCTGAGCCTCCGCCGCCCGCCGAGCCTCCGAAGGCGGCCGAGCAGGTCAAGCCGCCGCCCCCGGACCCGATCGCAAAAAAGCTGGACGAACCCCCGCCGCCGCCTGAGCCCGCGCCCGGCCCGACGCCGGATGAAAAGAAAATCCTGGAGCAGAAGCTCGAGGAAGAGCGCAAGGCTGAAGAAGCCAAGAAGCAGGCCGAAGAGGAAGCCCGCAAAAAAGCCGAGGCCGAGGCGAAGAAAAAGGCTGAAGAAGAGGCCAAAAAGAAAGCCGAGGAAGCCGAGAAGAAGAAGCGCGCGGCCGAGTTGAAGAAAAAGAAGCAGGAAGAGGCCCGGAAAAAAGCCGAGGCCGCGAAGAAACAATTCGATCCGAGCCGCATTGCCTCAATTCTCGACAAGTCGCCCGAAGACGCGCCGCCGAAGGCGCTGCTCGACAAGGACCCGAGGAAAAAAGGTCAGCAGGCTGCCGGTTCAAGTGCGACCGCCGATAAAACCGGTAGGGAAGCGGGAACGGCGACCGGCACCGATACGGTGTTGTCCGCGCGCGAGCAGGATTTGTTGAAGGGAATGCTCAAATCGCAGCTCAACGGATGCTGGCGGCCGCCCGGCACCGGCGGCGGCGAGGAGGTTCCGGTTGTCGAATTGCACTGGGAAATGAACCCTGACGGTAGCCTCGCGGGCGAGCCTCGTGTCACGTCGGCACCACCGACGACGGCGGGGCAGGTTTACACCGAAGCGGCGCTCCGGGCGGTGCGAATGTGCGCTCCGTTCAGGTTGCCTCCCGATAAATACAGCGCATGGAAGATCGTCGACTGGACTTTCGATCCGCGGCAAATGTTGTAAACGCCAAAAAGTTGCTTCATTCGACTATGAAGCGAACACGACCTGAGATGTCCAACGATTGACGGATGAGAGATCGCATGAGCCCGAAAAATTCCCTGCAGCACGCGCTTGCCTTCATCTGTCTCATCGCGGTCGGGCTCGCGCTCGATTGTGGTTTGGCGACAAGGGCGCAGGCACAACTCAAAGGCACGCAGACGGAAGGCACGATCGCGCCGATCCCGATTGCGGTTCCGCTCTTCGTCGGTGACGATCCGCAACTTGCAGCCAACGTCTCAGACGTGCTGCAGGCCGATCTCGAACGGTCCGGGCTGTTCCGCCCCCTCGATCGTGCGTCGTTCTTGGAGCAGATCAGGGACATCAATGCCGTGCCGCGGTTCGGCGACTGGCGCTCCGTGCAGGCCGATGCACTCGTCGTTGGCCGCGTCGTCAATGCCGGTGATGGCCGCGTCGGCGCCGAGTTCCGCCTGTGGGACGTCGCGAGCGGCAAGCAACTCGCCGGTCAGCGATTCTCCACGTCGGCGCAGAATTGGCGGCGCATCGCGCATATGATTGCCGATAGCGTCTACGAGCGCCTGACCGGCGAAAAAGGCTATTTCGATACGCGCGTGGTGTTTGTCGACGAGACCGGCCCCGCGCAGAATCGCATCAAGCGCCTCGCGATCATGGATCAGGACGGCGCCAACGTGCGTCTCCTGACCCAAGGCAAGGAATTGGTTCTGACGCCGCGCTTCTCGCCGACGAACCAGGAAATCACCTACATGTCATATACGTCCGACCAGCCGAAGGTTTTCATCATGAACCTGGAGTCGGGGCGGCGTGAGCTTGTCGGCGATTTTCCGGGCATGACGTTCGCGCCGCGCTTTTCGCCCGACGGGCAAAAAGTCGTGATGAGTCTCGGCACGCCCGATGGCCGCTCGAGCATCTATGAGATGGACCTGCGGACGCGACAGCCGCGTCGCCTGACCGAGTCGACCGGCATCGACACCAGTCCGAGTTACTCCCCTGATGGCCGCCAGATCGTGTTCGAAAGCGATCGCGATGGCACGCAGAAGCTCTATGTCATGAATGCCGATGGATCAGGCGTGCACCCGATCTCGCTCGGAGGCGGCAGCTACTCGACGCCCGTCTGGTCGCCGCGCGGCGATTACATCGCCTTCACACAGCAGGCCGGCGGCCGATTCTTGATCGGCGTGATGAAGCCAGACGGCTCCGGCGAGCGCGTTTTGACCGAAGGCTTCCATAATGAGGGGCCGACCTGGGCGCCGAACGGCCGCGTCCTGATGTTCTGGCGCGATTCTCAGTCGACGAGCGGCGGACCGAAGATTTACTCGGTCGATATCACCGGTTTCAACGAGCGCCAGGTGACGACTCCGTCGTTCGCTTCCGACCCCGCCTGGTCACCGCTTCTTAATTAACACCTTCTTTACAAACGGCGGCATTTCGAACTCCGAGAGCGTCTCGAAATGGCGAAAATAATATAGTTAAAACAAGGAGTTAGATGCTCCTTGGGCGATCGAGAAAGTGTTGACTTTCCCACACGCAGCGTCGTTGCATTTTCGCATCTATAGGATTGGAAAACTTGGTTTTTGTCGCCTCTGTCCTTGATCGTGCGGCGCTCGCCCGGTACCCCAGAGTACGGCTTTTGCCGGAATCGTATCAGGAGATATGACCATGCAGGGTGTAAAGGGGCTGATCCTTTTGTCAGTCATAGCCGCGGCTGTCGCAGTTAGCGCATGCCGTCGCGAAGCTGAGCACGTGCCTTTGAAGCTCGGCGGTCCCACCGCAAGCAGCCAGGCCGTTCGCTAATAGCGGATTGTTTGGAACTCAAAGGAGACTACACATGAAGAGCGCAATCGTTCTTGCTACAGTTTTAGTTGCTGTTGCTGTCGGCGCATGCCGGAAAGAAGTTGAGCATCAGCCTCTGAAGCTCGGCGGTCCGGCCGCTTCGGCTCAGGCAGTGCGCTAAGCACCGCCTGTTGTCTTAGTAATGCGTTTTTCATACCGATCTTCAAGACCGAGTTGTTGGCGATTTCCTCGCCACCATCTCGGTCTTGAGCTTTTTGGCGTATCGATTCGTCTGCTGTCGAATTTCGGTTAGGAACCGAGTCCGAATTGTGCTGACGGAATGACCACATTTTGTGTGTGGGAAAATACTTCTGAATCGAATTGGTCGCACGTGCGCCGCAAAGCCGCGATGTTACAAACCGTTCGGTCGGCTGATGGTCTCGCTGCGCTAACAATTGCGTCGGCATTCGATGCACATGAAATCGCTGTGAATCTGCGGAATTGGTCATATTTTCGGCTGATCATCCCGGTAAACGCTGACAGAACAAAGATGGCCTCTTGCGGAGCGGATTGAACGCGATCTGGCTTGCTCGAGAGTTGCGATCGAGACGAAAGGGATAAACGAAATGCTGGCAACGATTGCGCGGAGCATGTGGCTGCGCCTCGCCGCCGTTTCGATTCTCGCAGCGACGGTCGGTGCGTGCGCGAGCAATAAAGAGCTTCAGCCGGACGCATTGAGCGGCAAATACGGCGCCGCGACTCCCGGATCTCAGCGCGACTTCAGTCAGAACGTCGGCGACATCGTCTACTTCTCGACCGACTCGATCGACCTGACGCCGGAAGCGCAGCAGACGCTCTCGAAACAAGGGCAGTGGCTGCAGCAGTATTCGCAATACGCCATTACGATCGAAGGCCATGCCGACGAGCGGGGCACGCGCGAATACAACATCGCACTCGGCGCCCGCCGCGCCACGACCGTGCGCAACTTCCTCTCGCAGCACGGCATCAACGGCGCACGCATTCGCACGATCTCGTACGGCAAGGAACGCCCGGTCGCGGTTTGCAATGACATTTCCTGCTGGTCGCAGAACAGGCGCGCCCAGACTGTGCTGAACAGCGGCGGCGTCGTAAGCCAGCGCTAAACTAAATATCGCTATTCGGATTGGCGCGGTTGGCTGAATTAAATTAGCCACACGCGCCAATTGCTTTTGACAGGCTCTAAATCGGCAAAGTTTGGCCTAATTGGCCGAGCATAACGGGCGTGCAAGTCAGAATATTCGCGCCCCTCAAATGTACAAATTGCTATCGTCCAGGTTTGTGATTGGCGTCATGTCGGCAGTGCTCGCCGTCATGATCGCATTGCCGTTGCCTGCGATCGCCCAGGATGACAACGAGGGCCCGAACGGAGAGACCGCCGCCGAACTTCTCGTCGATGGCATGGACGCCGCCTCCGATCACGCCACTGAGTCCGCGCGACGGATTTTGCAGAAGTTGATCTCGCTCTTTCCGAACTCGTCCGAAGCGGCCCGCGCGCGCCGGGCGCTGGCAACGCTCGGGTCCGGCGGAGATACTGATGAAGACCGGGCCGCCATCCGCGCCGATGAAGCCGAGCGAACTGCCGAGTATCGCCATGCCTTCCTGGTCAGTGTTGGAGATCGGGTCTTTTTCGCGGAAAGCAGCGCGGACCTCGGCGGCCGGGCCCTTGCCATCATAGAAAGTCAGGCGCGCTGGCTGAAACTGCGGCCAAATCTTACGGTCACTGTGATCGGCCGCGCCGACGACGGCGGTGACAGGCGATCGGCGCAAGTCCTGTCTACGCAACGGGCCGAGGCCGTTCGTGGTCGTCTGGTTGCAGCGGGACTCGATGCGACCCGGATCGATTTGCGGCCGACCGGAAACGATGACAAGGTCGCGGTCTGCACGTCGTCTTTGTGCCGGGCACAGAATCGGAACGCCGAAGTTTTTATTAATGATCTTCGTGACCAGAACCCGATAAGATCGAGCATGCAATCTCCGGCGGCGCAAAACCCCAGATCGTCGTCGGGTCGCCCAGGTGAGACAGGGCAAGTCGCGCAGTGAGCCAATGTGGCTTCGCCTCAATTGCCGCATCGGCGGGGGAAGCCCATGACTCTTCATTTGATTTCGCCCAATATCGGGCGCACGAGACAGTTCGGTAGACGCTTGGCCGTGATAGGGTCGGCGGCGATGTCGAAATCGGTAGCCTTTATCGAATCACACGGAGCAGGGCCGGGGCATGGCTAAGCGCAAACCGATTCCAGTCCGATTGGGAATTTCCGCAGCAGCAGCTGCGTTGCTCATTGCGGCGACACCGGCGTTCGCGCAATCCAAAGACAAAGCGCCGAAGGGAGTTTCTGCCCAGTCCGCGGAAAGCGGATTGCAGGCGCGTGTCCAGTCGCTGGAAGAGCAACTCGTCGATATGCAGGTCGTCATCGGGACGCTCGAGACTATGGCGAAGAGCGGCGGTTCCGCGCCGGCGCCATTCCCGGCATCGACGGCGGGAGGCGACGGCGATGCGGCTCGTATCGAAGGACTCGAAACGCAAATTCGCGCCCTGACGGCTCAGGTTCAGCAACTCTCCGATCAAGTCCGAGGCCTCGGCGGCACGCCGCGTCGCTCGGATATTCCGCCTTCCTCAGACACCGCGTCCGCCGACGACGGAACTTACCCGCAGGCGCACGCCGCCGCAGCACCGAGCCCAGGATTCGGCTCGACGACCGTTGCGGCAGGGGACGATGCCATCGGCGGCCTGCTCAACGGCGATAGCGCGCACTCTCCGGCCGCGGGTGTCGCAAACCCTCAAGGCGGAGAAGCGCCGCCCGCGCCTGTCGCGACGGCAGCGCTGGCCCCCGCCAGCGAGTCGAGCAACGACCCCAAGCAACTTTATGAGCAAGCCTACGGCTATCTCCTGCAGCGCGACTATGGCGCAGCCGAAACGGCGTTCACTGAATTCTTGAAGAAGTTCCCGAGCGACTCGCTTTCGGGCAATGCGCAGTACTGGCTCGGCGAAACGCATTTTGTTCGCGGGCAATACAAGGCTGCCGCGAGTGCCTTTCTGAAGGGCTATCAGACATACGCGCAAGGCGCGAAGGCGCCCGACAGTCTGTTAAAGCTCGCGATGTCGCTCGATCGTCTCGGCCAGAAGGATGCGGCGTGCTCGTCGTTCGCCGAATTGGCGACCAAGTTTCCGGCGGCTCCGAAGAGCGTCAAGGCGCGTGCGCAGAGCGAACGTCAGCGCGTCGGGTGCCAGTAGAGTAGCGGTGAAAAGCGATGTCACGCGACTCGCATCTGCCGGTCTCGCCTGTCGAAGCGAACGCCGCTTTCGAGCCGCTCGCAACGTTTGAGCACGTCGTTCTCGCCGTTTCGGGTGGCCCCGATAGCATGGCTCTTCTCGTTCTTGCTGCCGAATGGCGTCAGAGCCGAAATGGCGCGCCACCATCGCTTTCCGTCGCAACGGTCGACCACGGCCTTCGGCCTGAAGCGTCCCGGGAGGCCGAATTCGTTGCGAGAGAGTCGCGCCGCCTGGGAATGCCTCACGTCACATTGCATTGGACCGGCGAGAAGCCGCCGAGCGGCATTCCCGATGCCGCGCGCCGGGCGCGTTACCGGCTGCTTGAGGCGCATGCGCGAAGCCTGAGCGCGGGCACGGTTGCCGTCGTCACGGCGCATCATCAGGACGACCAGGCCGAAACCTTCGCCATGCGTCTCGCACGCGGAGCCGGCGTTGCCGGGCTCGCCGCCATGCCGGCTGAACGCACGCTGCAAGAAGGATCGAACGTCAAACTTGCGCGGCCGTTCTTGCCGTTCTCCAAATCGCGCCTCACCGCAACGCTTGAAGCGAGTGGCGTAGCCAGCGTTGACGATCCGACCAACACGGATCATCGCTACGAACGTACGCGCGTCCGCGACACGCTACCGGCTCTCGACGCCGCCGGAATTTCCGCCGAGGCGCTCGCGACGTCGGCGCGGCGTCTCGGTGCCGCCGAAGCAGCGCTGCGCTACGCCGACGAACGCTTCGCCGCGACCCTTGCTCTTTCGTTCGGCAATGAAGTCTTCGCCGCGTTCGATCGCAACGCTTTCCGCGACGGTCCCGCGTTGCTCCGCCAGCGGCTTCTCGCAAGCCTCGTCGCACGCTACGGCGGCGCCAGCGACCGACCCGGCCTTTCCGAGATCGAAGACCTCGCGGCCAGGCTTCAGGCGGAAGAAAAAAGCACCGCGACGCTCGGCGGCGCCATGATCACGAGCGGCAGCCGTTTCGTCCGGGTCTGGCGTGAGGCGGGGCGGCTCATCCAGTCTGACCTTATTTTAACTCCAGGTGAAAGCCGCATGTGGGACCGCAGGTTCGTTGTCCAGCGTTCGGCGGAAGCGAATGGGCCGGTAAAAGTGCGCCCGCTAGGCGCGGAAAATTACTTGAGAATCGCGGCCCGCCTCACCCCTGGGCGTCGACCGCCGGCGCGGGCGGCACATGCCCTGCCGTCCTTCTGGCAGGGCGACGATTTGGTCGCGGTTCCGTCCCTTGCCCCATTTGCGATGGCTTCCGAAGCGCCGCTTGTGGAAGCAGGGTGTGAACTCAAGGCTTTGGCGTCGTCGGCTGCTTGTTAAGGTTTTAAGGGCAGGCTGTAGGCTGAACTTGTGCGGATGTGCCGAGCCTCCTATGTTAAGCAGGCTGTCCGGCTCCATGCGCGGCCGGAGCCCAGAACGCTGGCCGCGTGACTGGTCGGTGACTGGCCTCAACAGGGAATCCTATGAACCCTAATTATCAGAAACTTGCGATCTGGGCGGCGCTGCTCGTCCTGCTGCTCGCTTTGTATAATCTGGTGAGCAACCCCAGCCAGTCCAGGCATTCAAACGAGATTCAATATTCAGAATTCCTTGACGCTGTCGATAAGGGGACTGTGTCGGAAGCCGTTCTTGCCGGTAATCGTATCACCGGCACGAAGCGCGATGCGGCGGGAACCGAAGCGGCATTCGCGACGTACGCACCCGAAGACCCCAATCTCGTCACCCGCTTGCGCGAAAAGGGTGTGAAGTTCAAAGCGCGGCCCGCAGAGGATGAAGTGCAGTCGATCACGAGCATTCTCCTGAGTTGGTTCCCGATGCTGCTGTTGATCGGCGTCTGGATCTTCTTCATGCGCCAGATGCAGTCCGGTTCGGGGCGCGCCATGGGCTTCGGCAAGTCGCGCGCCAAGCTCCTGACCGAGCGCCACGGCCGCGTCACGTTTGACGACGTCGCCGGTGTCGACGAAGCGAAATCGGATCTCGAGGAGATCGTCGAGTTCCTTCGCGATCCGCAGAAGTTCCAGCGCCTCGGCGGACGCATTCCGCGCGGCTGTCTGCTCGTCGGCCCTCCGGGAACGGGTAAGACGCTGATCGCTCGCGCCGTTGCGGGCGAAGCCAACGTGCCCTTCTTCACGATCTCGGGCTCCGATTTCGTGGAGATGTTCGTCGGCGTCGGCGCCAGCCGCGTTCGTGACATGTTTGAGCAGGCGAAGAAGAACGCGCCCTGCATCATCTTCATCGACGAAATCGACGCCGTGGGCCGTCATCGCGGCGCCGGTCTCGGCGGCGGCAACGACGAGCGCGAGCAGACGCTCAACCAGTTGCTCGTCGAGATGGACGGCTTCGAAGCCAACGAAGGCATCATCATCATTGCGGCGACCAACCGTCCCGACGTTCTCGATCCCGCGTTGCTGCGTCCCGGCCGTTTCGACCGCCAGATCATGGTGCCGAACCCGGACGTAAACGGACGCGAAAAGATCCTGCGCGTTCACATGAAGAAAGTGCCGCTGGCGCCCGACGTCGATCCGAAAGTCATTGCACGCGGCACGCCGGGCTTCTCAGGCGCCGATCTTGCGAACCTCGTGAACGAGTCGGCCTTGCTTGCCGCGCGCCGCAACAAGCGGCTCGTCACACAGGCCGAGTTCGAGGATTCCAAAGACAAGGTCATGATGGGCGCCGAGCGCAAGACCATGGCCATGACACAGGAAGAAAAGCTCGCGACCGCTTACCACGAAGCCGGGCACGCGATCGTCAACCTCGTCGTGCCGGGCAACGATCCGCTGCATAAGGTGACGATCGTTCCGCGCGGCCGTGCGCTGGGCGTCACGATGAGTTTGCCGGAGCGCGATCGCCTCAGCTATTCCAAGCAATGGTGCGAAGGCAAGATCGCGATGGCCTTCGGCGGCCGCGTCGCCGAGCAGATCATCTACGGCCGCGAGCACTTGAATACCGGCGCGTCGAGCGACATCAGCCAGGCGACCGGCATTGCCAAGCGCATGGTCACGGAATGGGGCATGAGCGATAAGCTCGGTCCGCTGCTCTACTCGGAAAACTCGCAGGAAGTCTTCCTCGGGCATTCGATCACGCAGCAGAAGAACATGAGCGAGGAAACCGCCGGTCTCATCGACGAAGAGACGCGCCGCATCGTCACGACTGGGCAGAGCATCGCCTGGGAAGTGCTGACGAAGCACAAGGCCGAGCTCGAAGCCCTGGCGCAGGCGCTCATGGAATACGAGACGATTACCGGCGAAGAATGTCAGGCGATCATGCGCGGCGAGAAGATCGCTCGCCGCGATGATGGTGACGGCACGAAGGGTTCGGCAGGTTCCGCCGTGCCCTCGGCCGGGCGGCAGCCACCACGTCCGCGCGGCGAGCCGTCGGGCGGCATCGACATCGGGCCGGAGCCCCAGCCCCAAGGCTGAGCCGCTCATGCGCGCTATCAATCATCCAGCGGCCGCGATGCTCTCGCGGCCGCTTTCGTTTGCGGCTCCCGTCGCGATTCGTTATCGCAGCAGCATCTACCGACCATCGCTCTTATTCCCCTCCCTTGACGCGGAGGCGTTAGGGGCGGGGTGAAGACCCAGGCCAAATCTCAGACGTTTTCAATGATCGAACAGCGGACGAAAATTTCGAGTATCTGCGGCAGGTCGCCCCCGACCCTCCCAGCGAGGGAGAGGGGAGAAGTGACGGCAGCCCAAGCAAGAGCATTGAACGAACCCGACTGAACCTAATGACTCGCAGTGAAGCAGCAGACGAGTTCTCCTCTTATTCCCCTCCCCTTGACGGGGAGGGGTTAGGGGTGGGGTGAAGGCCCGGGCGAGCTGTTAGAGTTTTTTCCCTAAGACCATCTGGCCACCCACGGATACAGCGACCGATGAAACGCTCGATCTATCTTCAGCCCACCGCGATGTTCTGGAACCGGAGCGCCCGCCGGGCGATCGACGAACCCGACATTCCCGAATGGCGCGGATTGCCGCTCGCTGGCGGACGGCTGTCGTTCGCGGCACTCGATGTCCTGACGCGAGCGACGCCCGAAACGAAGCGGCGTACGATCGTCTTGGGCGACGCGTTCAGTGGCGACTGGGGGCGCGAGGCTTTGGCTGCCGCCGACATTCTCGAGGAGCTGTCCTCGCAGCGTCCGCGGATCGCCGGTCTGTCGCTTGACCGTCCGCGCATCATGGGGATCGTCAACGTCACCCCCGACAGTTTCTCCGATGGTGGCGAAAATCTGAACACTGACAAAGCGATTGCGCACGGACTGGAACTTATCGCTGAAGGCGCCGACATTCTCGACATCGGCGGCGAGAGCACGCGCCCGCAGTCGGACGCCGTTGCGCTCGACGAAGAGCTTCGCCGCGTCATCCCTGTGATCGAGGGCTTGCGCGCCAAAACCGACGCGGTGATTTCGATCGATACTCGCAAGGGTGAGGTCATGCGCCGCGCCGCAGCCGCCGGAGCCGACATCTTGAATGACGTCTCGGCGTTCACACATGATCCGGACTCACTTGCCGTCGCGGCTGAAGCGGAACTGCCCGTCATCGTCATGCACGCGCAGGGCGATCCGAAAACGATGAACGACAATCCGCAGTACGATGATGTCGTCCTTGACGTGTTCGACTATCTCGAAAGCCGCGTGCAGGCCTGCATCGCGGCCGGAATTCCGAAATCGAAGATTGTCGTCGATCCGGGCATAGGCTTCGGCAAGCACCTTCACCATAACGTCGCGGTCATGGCGGGACTATCGCTCTATCACGGGCTCGGCGTGCCGATCCTTCTCGGCGCGAGCCGCAAGAAAATGATCGGCCAGCTCTGCAACGTCGACGACGTGAAGGATCGTGTTTCGGGTTCACTCGCCTGTGCCATCGCGGGCGTCGCATCAGGGGTGCAGATCGTGCGCGTCCATGACGTCAAGGAAACGAAGCAGGCGATCGAGGTTTGGCGCGCCTGCACGGCGGGCACTGAAAAGGGGTTGGAATAACCGAGGCATTAAGCGCGGGAGATGAGCTCTGATGCAAATAACTTCCGACGTAGCATTTACACCGTCCGTCAAGGCCGAACAGGCAAAGCGCGGGTCGCGTCTTCAGTACGAGCGTATGGAACGTTTGCGGGGATGGCCGAGCACGGTCACGCCCGACCTGACCGCATTCATTGCGGATGCCCGCTCGTTCTACCTCTCAACCGCGAACGCCGAGGGGCAACCCTACATCCAGCATCGCGGCGGACCGGCGGGATTTCTCAAGATCCTCGACGACAAGACGCTGGCGTTCGCTGATTACGCTGGAAACAGGCAGTACATCACGATCGGCAATCTCGCCGAGAACCCCAAGGCATATATATTTATCATGGACTACGTGCATCAGCGGCGCGTGAAGCTTTGGGGCACGGCCAAGGTGATCGAAGGCGACGAGGACCTTCTCTCGAAGTTAAGCGATCCAGGCTATCGCGCGCGACCGGAGCGCGTGATCGTCTTTACGATCGAAGCTTGGGACCAGAATTGCCCGCAACATATTCGGCGGATGCTACCGTTTGACGAAGTGGCGGAAGCTTTTGGCCGGATGCAAAAGCGGATTGCCGATCTCGAAACGGAAAATGCGCGCCTGCTGAGCGGCTCGCAGGCGCAATGAGTGCTCACCGGATGTCCGATTTGGACCGAAGAAAAGCGTAAAGGCCGAGGATCACGGCTATCAGCGCTCCCGCGAGCGCGGGGGCGCGCCAATCGCTGCTCGCAAGGCGCGTCAATAGCAGCCCCGCGCAAACGGCTATTCCAGCAATCGGCAGGACAATCGGAATTTCGAACTGGCCGGGCTTTTCGCCGGCGCGGCGCTTGAGCGTGACGAGCGACGCATTGACGGCGATGAACACGACCAGCAGCAGCAAGACGGTCGCCGCCGCTAGATCTGCAATTCCGCCCGCAATCACGAGCAGCAGCGCCACGGCGAGCAGCACCAGTACGGCGATGTGCGGTGTCCTTTGCGTCGCGTGCACACGGCCGAGAGGGCCCGGGAGCAAGCCTTGTCCCGCCATGCCGTAGATCAGGCGCGAGGCCGTGACGTAATTGACGAGTGCGGTATTGGCGACGGAGAACAGCGCGATAAACGTCATGATGCCGGGCGGGATGCCGGGCGCGCCGCGGCGCATGACTTCGGTCAGCGGGCTCGACGCCGTCGCAAGCTCATTCCAGGGAACGACCGACACGGCCGTGATCGCAACCGCGATATAGAGCAGCGCAGCGGAGCATGTCGCGATGACGAGACCTCGAGGTATCGTCCGCTCCGGATCTTTGCATTCTTCCGCGACATTGACGGCGTCTTCAAATCCGATGAAGGCGAAGAACGTCAAGACCGACGCTTGCAGAACAATCACACTGAATGCCGTATCGGCACGTTGCGGCGGCGTTTCGAAGTAGTCGACGCTGCCCCAATAGGAAATGCCGGACGCGATCACGAGAAGCAGGCCCGAAACTTCCATCAGCGTGCAGAGCACGTTGACCCACATGCTCTCGCGGATGCCGCGAAAGACGATGCCGCCCAGGATCAGAAGGAAGCCGGCGGCGATGAACGTCGGCGAAAGCCGTTCGAGGCCCGCCATGTCCGCGAGGATCGTGGCGAAAATTTTCGATTGCGTCGCAATCGAGGTCAGCCCCGAGGCGACGAGCGCCAGCCCAACGACGAAGCTCACGACGGGAACGCGAAACGCGCGTCCGGTCACATACGCGGCCCCGCCCGCTCTCGGATATCGCGAGCCGAGCGAGGCATAGGAGAGCGACGTCAACAGCGCGGCGCAGAGCGCAACGAGGAATGACAGCCAGACGGCGGAGCCGGCCTCGCCCGTGGCCTTGCCGATCAGTCCGTAAATCCCCGAGCCGACCATGCTGCCGAGCGCGTAAAGCGCGAGCTGCGTCGTACCGATCGAACGGCGGAGGAGAGGTTCGCCGCGTTGCGCCTTGTTGCTCAGCGGATCGCTCGTCTGGTCGCTCATGCGGTGCTCCGATGCGCGACGATCCGCGAAGGGGCGATGCTCAGCTCGCGGCGGCCTTGCGGTCGGCGAGGCGCTGCTCGGCGGCGGCGACGATGGCTTTGCGGATGTCGTCCAGGCGGCGGAGCTTGGTGTCAACCGGAACATGCTGCGCTTCCGCGAACGCCCTGAGGTTCTCCGCCGACTTGATTTCCTGGAGTCGCTTGATCAGCCCGTCGCGGCCCTGCTTCGCAAGAACGACGATGGCCGAGAAGAGATACGGATTGAAGTTCTCGGCGCGTGCATGACGAGCCGCGATCTCGGGCGCGGGGTCGGCCTTCTCGCCAGCCTTGTCCGTACGCGGAACGTCACCCGGCATGTCCCAGACGAGCATGCGGTTGACCGCCTTGGTCAACGCCTCGGCAAGCCGCTCCGCCGCCGCATCGTCGAGTGACGTCTGACGCCGGATATGCGCGCTGAAGAAGCTGCGCATCTTATCGCCGGGCCAGAGCTGTGTGCCTTTGCTCATGATCGATGCGCTTTTCGACTGGGGGCTTTAAGAAACCGGAACCTTCGTTTTCTTGTTTGCGGAGATCGAGTCAATGACCCGCGAGATTTCCTGGTAAAGTTCCTTCACGTCACCCGCCGCATCCGAGTATTTCACGTCGATCGGCCGAAGCTGCCCGACATAATCGAACGCGTTTGCGATACCGTTTCGTTGCGGCAGGAATGTTTCAAGCACCGGATGCACGAGGCTGATTTCCTCGATCATCATATAGTCCTTGTCGTCGTTCCGCACGTAGTTTGCAAGGCAGGCGTAACGCCGGTCGTCCATCGGAATTTCCGACAGATCGTCGAGGTTGCGCGTGTCCTCGATGAGCATCGCCACGCGGTCGACCGCGAGCTGCGAAACGTAATCGGGACGGAAGGGAACGATGACTTTGTCGGCCGTCTTGAGCGCGGCAAGCGCCGCGAACGACAGCCCCGGCGCACAGTCGAGGATCACGACGTCGTAATCGCCCTCGAAGCGCCGGATCAGGCTCTCCATGCGGCCGCGCACCCGGTTCGCGACGACGTCCGGAATATTGCTCTGGTTGGCCTGCTTCAGATAAAGCTCGCCCTGGATGTCCTCGAGCAGCAGCGATCCCGGCACCACCGAGATCGACGCCGGCTTGCCGTTGGCCGCCGAAACGTCCCCGGCATTCTTGGAAACGTAGTCGCGCGCATTGGCGGGGATGCCGTCGAACAGGTCGTAGAAATAGTCGGCAATCGTCTTTCCGGCCTTGCGCGCCTCGTTCCATCCCTGGCCGCCCATCAGGATCAACGACGCGTTGCATTGCGAATCGAGATCGATAAGAAGCACCCGCTTGCTGCCGTGAACCGCCAGCGCGTGCGCCAGCATCACGGCGACGGTGGATTTCCCGACCCCGCCCTTGCGGTTCGCGACCGCCAGAAACACTGCCATAAACCTTTTACCCCTCGCTGTACCGGCCTTGACCCTCTATGCCGCCGCCGGCAGACGCTTAAAAACTGGTAGCCGACCTATGGGCCGATTCCGTGGCCCTATCCAAGAGCGCCCGAAGCCGCCATGATAGCCGCCATGCCACTACAACGCGGGGAAAATGGTCGGAAATTTGCTTAAGCTCAACCTTCGAAGTGGCATGATCTCACGATCTGGGACAAGTGTGGCCCGTAATCAGCGGCAAGCGCTGAAGCGCCATGCTCGCGTTCCGCGAAAATTGGAATATTGAACTTTGGGAACAGGCGTTCCCGCACGGCCACGACGGGAGAGCACATGTCACGCCGCTATTTCGGGACAGACGGCATTCGCGGTCTCGCCAACCGCCATCCGATGACGTCGGAAATTGCGCTGAAGGTCGGCATGGCGGCCGGAACGATCTTCCGCTCCGGCACGCATCGCCATCGCGTGGTGATCGGCAAGGACACGCGCCTCTCGGGCTATATGCTGGAGGCCGCGCTGATGTCCGGCTTTACCTCCGTCGGTATGGACGTCTTCCTTCTGGGGCCGATGCCGACACCGGCCGTCGCGATGCTGACGCGCTCGCTGCGCGCCGATCTGGGGGTGATGCTCTCGGCATCGCACAATCCATCGAACGACAACGGCATCAAGCTATTCGACGCCGACGGCTACAAGCTGTCCGACGATATGGAGCACCAGATCGAGGATCTGATCGACTCCGACAGCAAGAGCTTGCTGGTCGAAGCCGAGCACATCGGCCGGGCGACGCGGGTTGAAAGCGCGCAGGAGCGCTATATCGAATTCGCCAAGCGCACGATGCCGAAGCACTTGCGCCTCGCGGGCCTGCGCATCGTCATCGATTGCGCCAACGGCGCCGCTTACAAAGTCGCCCCTGAAGCGCTCTGGGAGCTGGGCGCCGAAGTGATCAAGATCGGCGTCGAGCCGAACGGCCAGAACATCAACCTCAACTGCGGCTCGACCGCGCCGGAGCTTTTGGTCGAGAAAGTCAAGGAATTCCGGGCCGATATCGGCATTGGTCTCGACGGCGATGCGGACCGCGTGATCATCGTCGACGAGAAGGGCCGGATCGTAAACGGCGACCAGTTGATGGCCGTCATCGCCGATAGCTGGCTTCGTTCCGGACAACTGACGGCGGGCGGCATCGTCGCGACGGTGATGAGCAACCTCGGCCTCGAGCGCTATTTGAAATCGATCGGCCTGACGATGGTGCGCACGCCCGTCGGCGATCGCTATGTCACCGAGCACATGCGCAAGCACGGCTTCAACGTCGGCGGCGAGCAGTCCGGCCACATCGTGCTGTCGGACTTCACGACCACGGGCGACGGCCTTGTCTCGGCGCTGCAGATCCTCGCCTGCGTCGTGGCAACCGGCAAGACCGTCTCGGAAGTCTGCGATCGCTTCCATCCGCTGCCGCAAATCCTGCGCAACGTGCGATACGGCAGCGGCAAGCCGCTCGACGATACGCGCGTTGTCAAGGCGATCGAAGGGGCAAAGGCAAAGCTCGGAGAAAACGGCCGCCTCGTCATTCGCCCGTCAGGCACCGAGCCCGTCATTCGCGTGATGGCGGAAGGCGATGACGAGCAGGTCGTGTCGTCTATCGTCGGCGACATCGTCGACGCCGTGAAATCCGCCGCCGCAGCCTAAGGACTTCGCCCCAAAGTCTTTGCTCGTCCTTGCGGGCGCGTGCGTGATCGGATTGATCCGTATGCCGCTCAACGAGCCTCGCTATGGGCTGGCGTCCTAAGCCGGACAAGCCGATTTTGCTTACGCTACGTTCGTCTTTCTCAGACGGCTGAGCGTGCCAATCCTCGACGCTGATTAAGCCTCCTTTAATCGTTTCGTCTGCATTGTCCTCATCGGTTCAGTATCCGCCGCAGTGCGTCGTTGGCGCCGCGTCGGAGCGAAAAGGAAATGACAGATGTTCAACGCGCGCAAAGTATGGATTCTCGGCGCGGCCTTCGTTCTCGGTAGTGCTCTGAGTGCGTCGGCTGCGGACCTCGGCGGCTTGCAGGACGAGCCTGTGATGGCCCCTGCCGCAGCCGGCCCGTCCGGCTGGTATATCCGCGCCGACGGCGGATACACCTGGTTCAACAATCCCGGAATCGATATCGCCGACCCATTCGGCACGCATGGAACGAAGATGGATGGCGCCTGGTCCGTCGGCGGCGGCATCGGCCGTTACTTTGGACGTGGCTTCCGCGGCGACATCACCGTCGATCACCTCTTTGATGCCTCGACCGAGACGACGCTCTGCGAGTGCGGCACCGACATCGGTCACGCGAAGTTCGACTTCAGCAGCACGGTCGTCCTCGCCAACCTCTATTACGATATCAATCGCGGCGGCCGCTTCATGCCTTACATCGGCGGCGGCGTCGGCTTCGCGCACAACGAGACGTCCAGCGGCACAGTCGACCCGGATTGCGGCTGCGAAGGCACCATCGGCGGCGGATCGAGCAACAGTTTCGCGGCCGCCGGTATGGCCGGGTTTGCCTGGCGCATTCGTGGCGGCGAAACGCGCTACATGGGTGGCGGCATGAAAGACGAGCCGGTGGCCGTCAGCAGCGGCAACGCGCTCTATCTCGATGTCGGATATCGCTTCCTCTATCTCGGCGACGTCAAAACCGGAGAGGCCGATTGGAGCGGTAACTCGGTCGACGACGTCAAGGTGAAGGACGTGACGGCGCACCAGATCCGCGTCGGTCTGCGTTACGACTTGAACTAGTTCGCGTTGGCGCGTGTCGCGCGCCGAAGACACGGCCGGGAGCAGGGGCAAGTTCGCACCTGCTCTCTAAGTAAGAGTAGTGCCAACGGTGTGGTTCGTTCCACGGCGTTTTGCTGCAAGCATCCCGAATGCGGATCGCGGCAAGCCGTCTGACCCTCGTGTGGCTCGGTTAGCGCACGCGTAGCGTTGAACAGAGTCCTGAGCGGCGCATTTTGCGTTTCGCTTGCAGTGGGGGAAGAACGGCCATGACGTTTTCGAAAGCGCTCGCTTTGGCGGGCCTCACGTTGATCGCAGGCGCGGCGCCGGGCTGGGCAGCCGACTGGGGCGGCGTCAGAGACATGGGCGGTGGCGTTGCGATTCCCGTTCCCGCGCCGGCTCCCGTGCCGACCTACGATTACGATTCCGATTGGTACGTCGGTCTTGCGATCGGCGCCAACATTTCCCAAAGCGCCAAGATCAACGGTAGCGACATCAAAATGCCGGTGAAGGACAGCGGCGATATTGGTGCGTCGCCGATCTTCAGCGGCAGCTTCGGACGCTACCTCACGCCATCGCTGCGTGCTGAAATAGCAATAGACTATTCTCCCGACGAGCGGCTGACCGATGATGGAACCCTACGCTATCGAACGACACGAACCTCGATTAATGTCGCGGGTACAGGAACAGATTCTGATACTTATGGTGTCCTAAGAAATGACTCCGTAAAACTGTCGCGGACAACGGCGCTTTTCAACCTACTCTACGATATTCCAACTGGAACGCGATTTACGCCTTACATTGGCGGAGGTGTTGGATTTACGTGGAGGCGAATTCGCCGCGGCTACTCTGAATTCGCTAGTTGCGCTTCAACAGCCAATTTCCCCGATCTCACTTGCGATGTGACAGGAAATCCCGCAATGCCGCCTAGCGCGAGCATCAGTGGTTCGACGTCAAAAAACCAATTCGACTTTGCCGCCGCCGTGCAGGCGGGTATTGCCTATAATGTCACCGATCAGATCGTCTGGGATAATGGTTGGCAGATGCTATGGGAAGGCAATGCCATATCGTCGACCGCACCTTCAATCTCAGGCGACAATACGATCGTCTACAAGAATGCAGTTCTCCAGCAATTCCGCTCCGGCATCCGTATCAAGTTTGACTGAAAGCTGCGCACCTTTGTTGTCGGTGCCCAAAAGGCGGTCGAAATGGCCGCCTTTTTTTATTGCTGCCGGCGCGGAAACGCGTGATGCGGGGCACACGGACGGGGTCAGGTCCTCGACAACCGTCGAAACGCGCAAAAGAACCCGGAGAAGCCGCGTCGCTACAGCCGGTTTTTCGCTTCTGCCATCTCGTGCTAAGAGGCCCCGCCCGTCGCGGTGACGGGAATAACGTCGGGAATGAAATGTCCGCATCAGAAAAGCCGAAAAATAAGCCCAACCGGCCGTTCTTTTCCTCCGGCCCCTGCGCCAAACGTCCTGGCTGGACCACGGGCGCGCTGAGCAATGCATTGACCGGTCGCTCGCATCGCTCGCCCGAGGGGCGCGAGAGGTTAAAGCACGCCATCACGCTGACGCATGAAGTTCTGCGCGTGCCCGAGGGCTACAAGATCGCGCTCCTTCCGGGTTCCGACACCGGCGCGGTCGAGCTTGCGATGTGGAACCTGCTTGGCGCGCGCCCCGTCGACGTTCTCGCCTGGGATGTGTTCGGCCGCGTCTGGCTGCGCGACGTCGCCGAAGAGCTGAAACTTCCTGGCGCGCGCACGATGGACGCCGAGCCCGGCCACCTGCCGGACCTATCGAAAGTCGATTTCGCGCGCGATGTGGTCTTTACCTGGAACGGTACGACGACCGGCGTTCGCGTGCCGAACGCTGATTGGATTCCCGACGATCGCCAAGGCTTGACGATCTGCGACGCGACGTCGGCGCTGATGGGACAGACGATCGATCTCAACAAGATCGATGTGCTGACCTACTCCTGGCAGAAAGCGTTCGGCGCCGAAGCCGCGCACGGCATGGCGATCATGTCGCCGCGCGCTCTCGAACGCTTGGCTTCCTATACGCCCGCCTGGCCGATCCCCAGACTGTTCCGCATCAAGAACCGGGGCGAGATCGTTCATGACGTCTTCGAAGGCGTGACCATCAACACGCCGTCGATGCTCTGCGTCGAAGATTATCTCGATGGCCTCAACTGGGTGAAGGAGATCGGCGGCATCGACGCCACCATCGCGCGTGCGCACGCCAACGCTGAAACCCTCTATGGTTGGATCGAGCGAACACCGTGGGTGGAAGCGCTTCCCGTCGATCCGAAGACGCGTTCGGAAACGTCCGTTGCGATCCGCTTCGTCGAGCCCGATCTGCTGGCGCTTGGCGAGGCGAAGGCGCTCGCCGTCCAGAACGACATGGTGCGCATCCTCGCCAGCGAGAAGGCGGCGTTCGACCTCGGCGCCTATCGCGGTATGCCGATCGGCTTGCGCATATGGTGCGGGCCGACCGTCGAGAAAGCCGATCTTCTCGACCTGCTGCCCTGGCTCGAGTGGGCGTATGCGGAGGCACGCAGTAAAAATGGGCTTTGAAGCCATAATTTGAGCCCGGCTGAGGGTTAACGCCGCCATGAGTCAGTGCTTTTGCTGGGCCAGCGTATCGGCCATAATGGCGGCCGTGTGCCCCCGGGGATGCGGGAAGGGTGGCGTATGACGATCCGGAACAATAACGAAGGTTTTAGCGCGATGCGTTTTGCCCTTGCGGCAGTACTTGTGGCTGCCCAATCCCTGAGTGCGCATGCTGCCGACGTCCCCGCGACGTCAGTGGTCGACGCGGTGACCGTGTTTCTGTCCGGGGCGGAAGTCACGCGCCTCGCCAAGGTCAAGCTCGACAAGGGCGAGAGCACGATTATTCTGGGCGACGTGCCTGCAAGCGCGGTCCCGGGATCGATCCGCGTCGAAGGCAAGGCGACGGGCAAGATCGAGATCGGTTCCGTCGACACCGCGCACAAGCTGTTGCAGCGTCAGGAAAGCCAGGCCGCCGACGTCAAACGCAAAGAGTTTGAGGATCGCGTTGAGCAGCTCAAGGATGAACGCACGGCGATCGACGCCCAGGCCCAGGCGGCGGCGATCCAGAAGAAGCTGATCGCAAATCTGGCCGAACTGCCGAAGCGGCGGCCATCGTCCGAGACAGCGGCGGGCGCTGGTGACGATTGGCAGAAAATTCTGTCCCTCATTCCGCAGGCGTCGGGAGAGTCAGGAAAGCTCGCTCTCGAGGCGCAGCAGAAGATCCGCGTCATCGACCGCAACATCAAGGATATTAAGAACCAGCTTGCGTCTCTCGCACCCGCCAAGACCGAGCAAACCGAGATCCGCGTTTTCGTTTATGCCCAGACGCCCGTCGATGCCGATCTGACGATCCGCTATCAGGTTCCGGATGCAAACTGGGCGCCGATTTACGACGCACGCCTGCAGACCGGCACCAAGACCGAGCCGCCGAAACTGACCCTCGCCCGCCGCGCGGCGATCTCGCAAAGGACGGGTGAGGATTGGACGGGCGTAGCGCTGCAGCTGTCGACCTCGCGCCCGTCAGATGGCGCATCGGCTCCAATGCTCGATACGCAATTCGTCGATTATGAGCAGCCGCCACGGCCTGTCGCCGCCGCGCCAGCTTCCGTGAACATGGAGTTCGCGAAACGTGACCGCCTCGCCGACGGCCGTGCACTCGGAGGGGTTGCCGCCGCGCCCCCGCCGCCAGAGCCGGAAATGGATGCGGCTCCCGTCGTCGAAACCGTAGCGAAGCTCGACAGCGCGCCCTTCGAAGCAACATTCGAAGTGCCGGGCCGCACGACGGTCGCGGGCAATGGCGACGTCAAGCGCGTGCTGCTGATGTCGGACGATATCGAGCCGCTGCTCGGCAGCCGGTCTGTTCCGAAGCTCGACTCCAACGCGTATCTCTATGCCACCCTGAAAATCGCCAAGGGCACTCCGCTGCTGCCGGGCCGCGTGTATCTCTTCCGCGACGGGACTTTCGTCGGCACCGGCGACGTGCCGCTGCTGCCGCCGGGCGAGGAATACAAGCTCGGTTTCGGCATTGACGATCAGGTGAAGGTCAAGCACGCGGTTCTGGAAGAAAAGCGCGGCGAGAGCGGTCTGATTTCGACCTCGCACGTCGATAGCCGGAGCTTCCGCGTCAACGTCAAAAACCTGCATGAGCGGCCGATCAACGTGACGATCCTCGACCGTATCCCCGTTTCGCAAAACGATGAGATCAAGGTCGAATACACGGGCCGCGCAACGCCGACGGCGCAGAATGTCGACGATCGCCGCGGAGTTGTGGCCTTCGAGGCCAAGCTCGATCCCGATGAAGAGAAGATTCTGGAGTACGGCTATCGCATCTCGTGGCCGGCGTCGAAGTCGATTGTCTACGGTCCATAAGCGAGCCTGCTGGTATTTGAGTTTCTAAAAAGAAATCTGAAAAAGCGCGGTGTCACCGCATGGCCTCGGCTTCTGCCGGGGCCAAGTCATGAGAAGGTATGAGAATGACGAACGTTGTCGTGGTCGGTGCCCAGTGGGGCGACGAGGGCAAAGGCAAGATCGTGGACTGGCTGTCGGAGCGCGCCGATGTCGTCGTGCGCTTCCAGGGCGGCCATAACGCGGGCCACACGCTTGTCATCGACGGCACGACGTTCAAGCTTTCGCTGCTGCCGTCGGGCGTCGTCAGGTCCGACAAGCTTTCCGTCATCGGCAACGGTGTCGTCGTCGATCCGTGGGCGCTCATCGCAGAAATCGAGAAGCTGAAAAAGCAAGGTTTGTCGATCACGCGCGACAACCTCCGCGTCGCTGAGAACGCGACGCTGATCCTGCCTTTGCACCGTGAACTCGATCAGCTCCGCGAGGAAGCAGCGGGCACCGAAAAGATCGGCACCACCGGCCGTGGCATCGGCCCCGCCTATGAAGATAAGGTCGGACGCCGTGCGATCCGAGTGCAGGACTTGGCGTCTCCCGAGACGCTTGGGCCGAAGATCGATCGTGTCCTTGCCCATCACAACGCCCTTCGCCGTGGCCTCGGCCAGCCCGAAGTCGTGAAAGAGAAACTCATCGCGGATTTGACCGGCATTGCTCCGCAGGTGCTCCCCTATATGGATGTTTCGTGGGAGCTGCTCGATGTCGCGCGCAGGCAAGGCAAGCGCATTCTGTTTGAAGGCGCGCAAGGCGCGCTCCTCGATGTCGACCACGGCACATACCCTTACGTCACGTCGTCGAACACAGTTGCGGCTCAGGCAGCGACGGGTTCGGGCATCGGCCCGCGTTATGCCGGATATGTGCTTGGGATCGCGAAGGCCTACACGACCCGTGTGGGAGCGGGGCCATTTCCGACAGAGCTGATGGACGCAATCGGAGAGAAAATCGGCGAGCGCGGGCACGAGTTCGGAACAGTCACCGGACGCAAGCGCCGCTGCGGCTGGTTCGACAGTGTACTCGTGCGGCAGGTGGCGAAGGTGTCCGGGATAGACGGAATAGCTCTGACGAAGCTCGATGTTCTGGACGGCTTCGAAACGATCCGGATCTGCGTCGGCTACACGCTCGACGGAGAACGTCTCAATCGCTTGCCGGCGAGCGCCAACGCGCAGGCAAGAATTGTTCCTGTCTATGAAGATTTCGAGGGCTGGTCCGAGTCGACGCAAGGCGCGCGCCGATGGGCCGATCTACCGGCCCAAGCCGTAAAATATGTTCGTCGCGTCGAGGAATTGATTGAGTGCCCCGTAACTCTTCTCTCAACCAGTCCCGAGCGCGCCGACACTATCCTGATGAAAGACCCGTTCGAATAAGAACAATTTGAAATAGTCCGTTTGACTAAATGTCATGTTGAATAGGGCCTGCAGAAGCTGGCAAGGTGCGTAAAAAAATTCGAGATGGTAGGTGCGTGAGGAGAGGGAAACATCGCACGTGAATCCGTCGACGCAATACGAACGATTGACCTTACTGAGACGAAGTCAATCGTTCGACCCTGAAGTCAGCAATTCCGCACTGTCTCTCCACTTCCAGTCCGAGCCGATTGTCAGGATCCGCACCAAAGGCAGGCGGACGTTTTTCCTGCGGCGACAGCTGTTCGAGGAGCACGAACCTCAGGTCGTCTACCGCGTCTTCGTTGACGAGCGATCGGCCAAGGCGGCGGAAAATGACGTCGCTTTCTGTCGGCTGACAAAGCCGGAAGACGGAATTGCCACCATCGTGAATGCCGAGGTTAAAGAGGCATTTCGCAAGAAAGGCATAGCTACCGCCGTTTATGATTGCATCGCGCGCGATCTGGAGCGCGCCGGAGCGCTTCTGTGGCCGGCTTCTCCCGCAAAGATGGCCGACGCGGAGTTCAAGATGTGGTGGCGCTGCTCGCCGGCTCTGGTTTTTTATTATCCGCACCGCGAACGGCTCGGGTTCGCACCGCGCCAAGAGTTCGAGGATCTGTTGAACGACGGCGGTGCTACGAAGCCTCCCATTGCGGCGCCTTCACAGGCTGCGGAAGCATCGCGAGTCCAAAATAGGTTTGCGCGGGCACGACGCTGGTTCTTCCGCACCGGCGACTGATCCAGCCGAAGTTTTAGGCAGCAGGCCTTATCGACCGTCAGCCAGTGCCGAAATCAGCGCACGCAGATTGGGTTCGCGAACTTTGCGGCTTGCGGTCTGTGCATCGAACCAGACGCGATTACGCTCGGCCTTTTCCTTCCACTGCTTCTTTTCTTTTTTGACCCAGAGCAGATAGACGTCGACCTCGATCAACCGGATGTTTTCCTTTTCGATTTTCCGGTAGCGATAGCTGCCGACAGGCTTCTTCGCGATCTTTCCGGTAACGCCAGCCTCCTGCTTGGCTTCTCGCGCGGCGGCGGCACTGTCGATCATGCGCTTCGACGGCCACCCTTTGGGTATCACCCATCGCCCCGTATCCCTGGAAGAGACCAGAAGCACTTCAATCGTATTGGTCGGCGCTTTGCGCAGCGGCAATGCGCCGACCTGTTTCAATAAAGGCATGACCTGATGATGATTGGAAACGGCAGCAAAAGGAAGCCTGAGTATCGGACTTCATGTGCACGGGCACACCATACGCTCATTCTTACTGATTTGACAGCGTCCAATCCGCAACTGTCGCTTTGATGGTGCGCACCGCATCGGGTAAAACAAAGGGATTGCCGCAACCCGGGGACTTTGAAATGCAGGCTGCACGTTCTCTGACGCTCGCCGCGCTTGCTGCGGCGACAGTGGCGTTCGCGGCCAATTTAGTGGAGGCTGGAGAGCGAGTCTGTGCGCCCGGCACGCTCGGCATCTCGCGCACGATCGAGGTCGACACGACCGGCGGACCATGGATTGGAGCGCCAAAAGGCGATCCGGATTTCTTGCGGCCGAAAGAGGTCGTCCTCACCTTTGATGATGGCCCGTCGCCTGCGAACACGCGCAAGATTTTGGCGGCGCTCGCCAAGGAATGCACGACAGCGACGTTCTTCGTCGTCGGCGAAATGATCGCCGTGCACCCTGAGGTCGTTAAGGAGATAGCCGAACAGGGCCACACGATCGGAACTCACACCTGGACCCATCCCAATCTCGCACGGCGGGCTCTCGATGACGTCAAGCACGAGGTTGAAGCAACCTTCAACGAGGCCCAGAAGGCGAGCCCGACACCTATTGCGCCGTTCTTCCGGTATCCCTACCTCAGCAGCAGCGACACCACTGAAACGTACATGAAAAGCCGAAACATCGCGCAGTTTGCAGTAGATATCGACTCGCAGGATTGGCGCGTTCGCAGCAGCAAGCCGGTTATTGCGCGCGTGATGGCGGGGCTCAAAGCGCGCGGCCGTGGCATTATCCTGATGCATGATATTCACAAGTGGACCGCGGATGCCGTGCCGCAACTCTTCGCGCAACTGAAAGCCGGCGGTTATCAAGTGGTGCAGCTCAAGGCAAAAACTTCGGTCGATCTGGTCGCCGACGTGACGCCGCCCGAAAAGCCCGCCCATCCTCAGCATGCCCGCAAGCGATCTAGAACTGCGTCAGGGAAAATCCAGCGCAAGATGGCCCTTCGCACGCGCAAGCCTTCTGCGTAGCCAACGCGCGATCTTGATCGCAGATCATCGGCGCACGGGACCAGTTTACGGCGACGGACGGATCGCGTTTTCGCCTGCGCCAGGTCCTGAAGTCGGCGGCGCGCTGATGGCTGCCATCCCGGCGCCGGTATGGCTCGCCAGGGGATTCGCATGGAAATACCAGCTCGCCACGCCGAACGCGACCAGCAGCACCATCAGCAAAACATTCAGCGCATTGTCGCCGGAATGAACAGCGTCATCCAAGGCTCTGGGTCTAAGCAGCCCATGAAAGATGGCCATATGCCGCCTCCTTGTTTAGAGGCTAACGGCCAGTCGGCCGGACTGGTTCCGGCTTTATCGACTGCTGAGAATAGTGATTGCGGGGTTTGTCTGGGTGATGTCGCTGTTATTGATGTCATACATCGCCGAGAAGCGTGCCAGGAATTTATTGAGCTTATTCGGGTCCTGCAGATCGGCGATTTTTAGCTTTTTCGTGATCATGTTGGCCTGCACATCGATGTCGGCATTCGACATCGATGTCGGCAGCCCGAGCGCCGTTTGCGCCACCTGCAGCAGTGCCTTGTCCGCGAGGATCGAATAGGCCGATGTAATCGTCGGCGCCAGACGCTGGAAGTAAAGCGCCAGGCGCGCGCCTTCATTCTGGTCGCCGGCATTTTCTTCCAAAGTCTGCCGAGCATAGGCGTCCGTCGTCGCGACCATCTGGCTGCGCGTCTGCACTTGCTGTAGCGGCGTCGCGAGATCTTTGCCGTCAGTGCCGAAATTGAACGCGACGGCCATTGCCCGATAGGCTGAATTCTCCGGCTTGTTGATGAAGCTCTTGAGGTCCGTCGGATCGCTCGTCAGGATCTTGCGCAGAGTATCGTTGGAGAGCGCTTTCTTTTCCAGGTCGAAGGCGGTGAGCGCGAACGTCACGAGGCGCTTGTTCTTCAGGAATTCATCGACATTCTTGATGGTCCCGATTGTTTCGCCGTAGTAGGTATCTTCGGTTGTCGTCTGCGTGTTCGTTAAGGTCGGATCGCCGGTCTCTTTATTATAGAGTTTGATCGTCGAAATGAGGCTCGCATTTACCTGCGCCGAGCTCGCCGTCTTGGCATTCCCGTTCGCATCGAAATTGAATGCAGCCGCGAGTTTGCTGTAGGCGGAATTGTGCGAAATGTTCGCGTAACTGCTCGGATTGCCGGCGTCGCTTTCCAGGACTTTCTCGATCGTAAGTTTCGACGTTTTGCTGGGGTCGATACCGAACGCGCTCAAAACGAAATCATAAAGGCCAGAGTCTTTTATGAAATCCGACACGCTTCCGATCTTGGCGATATCGGTCTTGTAGAAATTGATTTCGGCGGTCTGGTAAGTCTGGGCGGCGGTCGTGTTGTTCGTCGTGAACGATAAAATCGTGCTGTCGGTCTGGGACGCCGATTGAGCCACGCTTCCGTTGATGGAGCCGTCGGTATTGAAATTAAAGGCGGCCGCGAGCGAGCGATAGGCGGCATTGCTCTGCTGATTTGCGAAGCTGTCGGGGTCCGAGAGGTCGCTCGTCAGAACATTGCGCAGGATCTCCGTCGACTGCTCGGAAGGGTCGAGACCGAAGGCTGTTTCGAGATAGCTGACGAGACGCGAATTGCCGAGCAGGTCGTCGACGGAGGTCACGTCCGCAACCGCATCTTGATAGTACTGCGTTTTGAAGGCAGCCCCTGGCGCGCTGGCGCTCGCCCCCGACGCATCATAGTACTGATAGACGGTGCTCGCGGCATTGCCGCTTGACTGCGCCGAGCTGCCGTTGATCGATCCGTCCGTATTGAACGAGAACGCCGCTGCGAGCATCGTGTACTTGCTCGGCATCTGGTTCGCGACGCTGTCGGGATCGGAGAGATCGCTCGTCAGGACTTGCCTGATCGCCGTGTCGGACGCGATACTGGGATCGATCCCGTAAGCCGTCAGCGTGAAGCTCAACAGGCGCTTGTTGCCGATGAGGCCGTCGACGGATGTGACGTTGCCGATGTTCGCCTGATAATAGGCAGCATCGTCGGCGGCCGTCGCGCCTTTGTTGACCTGCTGCTGGCTATAGAGATTGATGAGATCGGTCTGGTCGTTGGCTTGCTGTGCCGTTACCGGCTGCGAGGCAACCTTCCCATCCGTCGAAAACTGAAACGCCTGCGCGAATTTCAGAAAGCGAGGGTCGGTCAGCTTTCCGACAAAGCTTTTCTGCAGGCTGGTCGAGCTGCTGATGTCGCTCGTCAGCACCTTCCTCATGAAGGCCTTGGCGTAGGTCATGTCCTCAAGTCCGTAGGCCTTCATGGCGTAGGAGAAGAGGCGATTGTTCTTCATGAAATCGTCGACCGATTTCACCTTGCCGATGTTCGCGTTGTAGTAAGCGGTCGCGCCCGAAACGTCCGCCTGCGCCGAAACACGCACAAGCGACCTCGACATGTCCGAGGAGAAGCTTGTGTAGGTGAGAAATGTTGAGATCATCGCCGGCCTTCGCGTCGCGTTACGCATGACACGCGGTGAACGAGAGCGCCGAGGCTAGAACGGACAACTTGCATGAACCTGCCTCGGTAAGAGCCATCGGCGACGGCAAAGGAATGCACATGCAATCCGCTGTGCACTCGGAGTCTCCCGGATGGTCCGGTGAATCGTTTACCAAAAGGTTATCGCCGTGCCGGAAGCCGAGGCCGTTCGGGCTTACGCGCGCAGTCCGTTCGACGGGATGGCAACGATGAGTCCGCGGAATTCCGCAAGCGCGCCGTCCTTCAATTCCTGCGCGAGCAGCCGCGCCGGATTGACTGGACCGGGAAATACGATCTGGCCTGCGGGTACAACCTTGAAGCCGAACCGACCGTAGTAGGGATCGTCGCCGACGAGCACGACCAACGACGTCCCGCCGGCGCGCGCCGTCGCAACGGCTTCACTCATCAGCTTGGTTCCGAGCCCGATGCCGCGATGATCGGGATCGACGGCAACCGGACCGAGCAGGGCAGCGCCGGGCCGACCTCCGATCGTGATCTCGGTCATCCTGAGGGACGCGATGAGTTGTCCGCCGAGATGCGCAACGAGACAATACCGGGAAAGATGGCCCTTGCCCTCACGCACCCGATACGCCGACCGCGCAAACCGTCCAGGCCCAAAAACGCGCGCATGCAGCCGCGAAATTTCGGGAACGTCTTGCGGGATGGCTTTTCGGATAACGAGCGGAGAAGACATGGAGTTTTTAAGGTTCCGGCAGGCGAATGGCCGCCTTCTAGCACACTTCGAACGGCGCGCGACTCTCGACCGCTTGGCGAATGCGCGCGGTATCTTGCGGGGGCAGTCCCGGCGGCAAAGCGCCGAGGCCGAAAAATGACAGTTCCAATACACCCGGGGCGATGTCCCGCCGCCAGTGCCGCACGACGTAAAGGCCGGTCATTCCGTCCCGCTCCGGCATGATATCGCGATACATCCAGAAAAGCTCTGGCCGAGACGCAATGTGAATTCGATAGTCGTCCGTCAGAAGACGCTGCAGCGCATCCTCGAGCGCTTCCTGTTTGCGGACTTCGGTTCTCGGCAATCGCCAGCCGTTTCCCACGCCTGTTTCGACGAGAGCGATCCGGTCCTCGCCGTCGATCACGCACGCTTCGGCTGCCAGTGCGAAGCTCCGCGTCGCCCGCCAGTAAACCCTGAATCCGCTCGTGACGATCCTGCTGACGAACGCCATGGTCCTCGCCGAAATGCGTCCGCCGTGCCGACGCATTTGCTAATTACCACAGTGTGCTAGATTGCGTCTGCCCCGCCCCGGTTTCATCTCTCCAAAATGACAGAAACTTTTACGCTCGCGCACTTTTCCGATGTTCACATGTCTCCAATCATCGGATTTGGCTGGCGCTACTGGAATGCCAAGCGCGCGCTAGGCTATCTGAATTGGCAGCGCAAGCGCCGGCGCGTGCATGTCACCGCCGTCGCCGACCGTTTGATTGCGGACGCGCATGCTCTGAGGCCGGATCATATCGCGATCACCGGCGATCTCATAAACCTCGGGCTCCCCGCCGAGCACGAAGCCGCACTCGCTTGGTTGCGCAGTGTCGGTTCGCCCGCCAGCGTGACTGTGGTTCCGGGCAATCACGACATCTATTCGAGCATGCGCGGGGATCGCGGCGTGGCGCGCTGGGCAGCCTACATGGGCGGCGAGGAAGAGACGCTCGCCTTTCCGTTCGTGCGTCGCACGGGGCCGCTCGCTCTTGTCGGTTTGAATTCCGCCGTCGAAACGCCGCCCTTTTTCGCAAGCGGGTTGCTCGGATCGCACCAGCTCGAAATCGCACGGGAGCAACTTTTGCGGCTCGATGGAGAGGGCGCGATCCGCGTCGTGCTTATCCATCATCCGCCGCTCGCCGATATGACGTCGCCACGCCGCCGCCTGAACGATGCCGCGCATTTCGCGCATCTACTCGAACGCACGGGCGCTGAGCTTGTCCTCTACGGACATAACCATACGCCCGCTCTTGATTGGCTGCCGTCGCGTAAAAAACCAATTCCGCTGATCGGCGCCGCATCCGCGTCGGCAGGCGCGATCCACGGAGACGAACCGCTGGCGCGGTATAATCTTTTCACATTTTTCAAATGCTCATCAGGTCTCCGCATTCGTCACGTCGTGAGAGGATTGGAAACACCCGACGGTCCTGTCACAAAGCTCAGCGAGAATTTTCTCGACGCGGAACGCTAATTCAGACCGGCGGTTTCGTAGCGGCCAATTGACACGCGAGTACACGGTGCTCTGACATAATCGCGGACTGAAATCGCCGAATAAAAATTGCGAATGCACGCGGGCTGGGCAGCATGCCGCGAAAATGCAGCGCAACGGATTGTTTATTGCGCAATTCGTGACGATCTGTTGTGCGAACGCAGCGCATGTTTTTGAAATTGAAGCGTGTGAAAAGATCGGGCGTCGTGCCGCAGGTGCGATGACATTGGGCTGCCGCGAGCGTTAATGATAATCATCGCCGGTGCCGCTTTGCATTGAAGAGCGGCGCGTGCGGGGAGCAGCAGAATTTGCCGAAACTGGTTGACATCAATCTCGCCCTTCAAGGTGGCGGGGCTCATGGTGCCTTCACCTGGGGCGTTCTCGATCGTCTTCTCGAAGACGAGACGATGCGCTTCGGCTGGATCAGCGCGACGAGCGCCGGTGCCGTCAATGCCGTGGCGCTTGCGGCCGGACTCGCCGAAGGTTCGCGCGATAAGGCCCGCGAGAAAATGTACAAGATGTGGCAGGCGATTTACCAGGCGGGCGTTCCCGATCTCACGCGCCTCAATCCGTTTCTCAATGGTCTGGTGCGACCGTCGCAGCTGACGACGCATCTTGCGACGATGCTGTCGCCTTATGAATTCAATCCCCTCGGTTTCGATCCGCTCCGCCGCGTCATCGTGGATCACGTCGACTTTGATCTGGTGCGAACGAAATCGCCGGTTGAGCTTCTGATCGCTGCGACGCACGTCGCGACCGGCCGCGCGCGCCTCTTCCGTCATGACGAAATTACCATCGAAGCCGTCCTTGCCTCGGCGTGTCTGCCAGTCCTGCACCACGCCGTTGAAATCGAAGGCGCGGCCTATTGGGACGGCGGTTTTTCCGCCAATCCTGATCTCGTGACGCTGGCCAGCGAAAGCCCCGTCGGCGATACGCTGCTGGTGATGGTCGCGCCGCGCGTCAACACCAAGCTGCCGACGACGGCGCGCGATATTTCGAACCACGCCAACCGCCTGACGTTCAATGCGCCGCTGCTGCGCGACATTGAGGTGATTACATCCGTGCGTGAGGCGTGCTCCGGAGCACTGCTGACGAAAGGCCGCTTGGCGCCGCTCGGCCGTCACCGCTTCCATCTGATCGACGGCGGCCCGGTCACAGGCACACTCAATCCCGAGACGTCGCTGAAGCCCGATTGGGATATGATTACCTACTTGCATGGCGCGGGCCGCGATCACGCCGACAAATGGCTCGCCGTGGCGCGTTCGGCCGTCGGGCGTCTCGAGACGATCGACCTCGCGAAGTACTTTTTTCCAGCCGTCGACGAAGGCGTCTCGTTCCGTCCGGCGTCATTGTTGAAGCGGACAACGCCGAAGCGCCGTGCCGCCGCTGTCAGGCGCGCGAAATAGTTCAAGCTGTCGACGTCGTCGAATGATGGGCGCTAGCCAACCGATAGCTCACCGACAACGCCGCTAGCTGACGAGCCGCGCGTATCCCTCGGTGACGGTCTCATCTAGAAGACGCTTATATTCGGCGTAAATACGGGTCTTGGGCGTGATCTCCCCGAAAGCATCGCCGTCGAAATTGTCCCGGCGCGCATAGAGGATCGCCGTCGCGACGGGGATCAGCGTTGCGCGTTGTTTATTGATCGTCGTGATGATGCCGCGCATTTCGCCCGCGCGATCGAGCTGCGAAACGACGATCATCCGCATCGCGCCTTTCGTCAGGGACACGAGATGGATGAAGCTCGATGACGCCGGAATATAGAGCCGCCCGCGATGGGCGTAGGGTTCATCCGGACGGTCGCGTTCCTGGAACAGAAGGCTCGGCCATTCCGCGTCCCAGGTGATGTCCGTGCGGTACGAGACGATCGTGTCCGGCAGAGAAAACGATCGCCGCAGCGTCAGATAGCTGCCGACATAATGATCGACGGCAACCTGCGCATAAGCGCCCATGTAGACGGGCGCGACGCCGCCGCCCTGAGGCTTGGTCGTCATTCCCCCGTTGTCGACGGCGACGGACTCTCCGTGCCACGCATCCCGCAGTCCGTGGAAATCAAGCCCCAGCACCATGCAGACGTCGAACAGCGTCTGATCGCGCACGGAACGCCCGCCGAGTAAATTCTGGATCGTTTTCTCATGGCAGTCGGACGCATCCGCAAGTTCCGCCTGAGTGAGCTTCTTCTCGACCATCGCCGTTTTGATCCGGTCGAGAGCTTCCGAACGCGTCGTGGCCGGACCGGGCGCGGGTTGTTTTTTCATGGATCACGCAAGCAGGGTGAGAGGGCTGAAATCAGTTGCGGAAAAATACCGATTTTTATCCCTCGATGGCAATCGGAAACCGGCATCAAAATTCCCATTCCGCGAGCTGCCGCCGCTTGGCTGCCGACGGGCTGATGTTTCTCCCCGGCAAACGGCATCTTCACGCCATCGCCACCGCTGGGGTGGCAACGAAGCGAACAAGGAGATGGGCACCGTGTCGGAGACATTCACATTGAGATTTGCGGCGACAATATCAGCGGCGGCACTCGGAGCGCTGGCGGTGCTGGCCGCCCAGGTGAGCCGCGCGAGCGCGCAGGAATTCGATTGCCGCAAGGCGGGTATGGCCTCCGAGCGCACCATCTGCCGGAGCGACGTCCTGGCAGCGCTCGACGAGAAGATGAGCGGCCTCTACGGCGAGCTGAAGCAATCCTATGGCCAGGGCAGCGACCGCGATCAGTTGAAGCGGTATCAGCGCCAGTTCCTCGCCGCGCGCAACGATTGCGGCCGCGACACCGAATGCATCAAAGGCGCTTATCTCGACCAGATCGGCGTGCTGGAAGCGCAGATCGAGCGCAACAATCGCCTGAGCGAGCGTTGACGGCGCGGCCCACTCCGTCGTTCCAGTTCAGGTTCAGTCGCGGCGCTAGTTCATCACCTCGAGGCGGACGTTGGTCAATCCGACGTCCGTCATCTTGAGGGTCTTGGCGGCCCCTTCCGAGAGGTCGATCACCCGGCCGGGTTTGAAGGGGCCTCGGTCGTTGATGCGGACGACGACGCTCTCACCCGTATCAACCCGCGTGACCTTCACCCGCGTACCGAAGGGCAGAGTGCGATGCGCCGCCGTCATGCCCGAAGGATCGAACCGCTCTCCGGTCGCCGTCTTCACGCCGGCGCTGATGCCGTAAAACGATGCGAGCCCCGTCGTTGCGTGCGCGCTTTTTTCAGGGACGGGACCGTGCAGGCCATAGGGGTGTGAAACGGCCGAAGGATCGAGGGTCGCGGTGGCCTTGACCTTCGGAACTGCGACAGTGACCGATATCGTCGGGCGCCACGCGACGATGTCCGGCTTATGGACCGTGATCTTGGCAGCCCACGGCCCCATTTGCAGGGCCTTGCCTGCGGGCGTTGCGAGGCCGTCGCTAAGCGACTCCGCCGAAAGAGGCGCCGCCGCCGCGGCAGTCGCCAGATTCAAGGCAAATACAAAGCCAACTCGAGCGCATCGATGCACGCACATTCCCCCCGGAACCACGCCGAATCCTATCGATTATGCTGATTCGCAGGGCGAAAAAACGTCGAAGGCGCCTGGGTCCCCAGACGCCGTCGTCAAAGTGCTTCGGGAAAAGTGGAAACCGGTTTTCCCGTCAGAAGCACGACAAACAAAAACCTAGAGCCGATCCGCGATTCAACTGAAAGCGGAAAGGCTCTAGGCCGGATGGGTGAATAAGGCTCAGCTGCGGCCGAGAACTTCGAGCGAAACCGCTGCCACGCCTTGGCCGGTCATGCTGATCGCCTGGGCGGCGGCGCGCGACAGGTCGATAATGCGGCCGCCGATGAACGGTCCACGATCGTTGATCGTGACGACGACCGAGCGGCCGTTCGTGCGGTTCGTAACGCGGACGCGCGTGCCGAAAGGTAGCGAGCGATGCGCAGCCGTGAGCGCGCCGGGGTTAAACCGGACGCCGGAGGCTGTCATCTGGCCTTGCCAGTAGTAGGAAGCCATCCCGCTGTAGGCGCCACGACCGGCGGCCGGAGCCGCATGGGCAACGCGATGCTTGCGCGCCGGAGCCGAAGCATAGTGACGGCGAACGACCCGATTGCGCGAGGCGTAGCGCGAATGCTTGACCCCACGGCGCGGAGCATAAGCTTGACGCGAATGCGAGGCCCGATGGGAAACCCGCGACTTGACGGCCTTATGAGAGGCCGACTTACCGCAAACATAGGATGACCCGCGGCAATTCCAGGCAGCGTCGGCCGGAACAGCGCTGGCGGCCATCCCCACAATACCAAATGCGGCAACAGCGATTAACGAACGCATTAGTGCACTCCTTGTTAAAAGGAGCAGCAGCGCTTCCGGGTCGAATTGAGCGATTTCCCCCGCCTGCGGCCGCAAAAAGGGCTGCAGGACAACCGCCACCGTGGCGGCACCGTCGTTAATGTTGGGAGAAGTGGCTCGTAAAATTGAAATTCCCTGAAAGACCCGTAACCCGAACTCCAGAACCCAGTTCGAACTGCTACCCGAGATGACTGGGGAAACCCCCCGTCCTGGCGGGGCACAACCAGCATCGGAAGCAGGGGCGGTCAACCCACGGCTTCCATCACATTTTAACCATATTATTTAAGGTTTTGAAAAACATGAGTGTTTCTGGGTGCATCTTTGAGTTGCGTGACGTCTGGCCGCAGCCAGCAACGTACTCGGATGGTTAATAGCTCCGGCGGAAACATTCCTTTTCCAGTCAATCGACTACCGCACTGCAGCAGGATTTTTCATCCGGGTACGTCGTAATTGATGAAATAGCGACGCTCCGTGAAAATCCCGGGGCAACGTTACCGCCCGCATACGTATCGGGGAGATCGCGCAACGGCCGGCTGGCTCAAAGCCAGCCCTTCTTCCGGAAATAGAGAAACGGCACCAGACCCGACACGAACATCAGGATAAGCGCCAGCGGATAGCCCCACGACTCCGCAAGCTCCGGCATATACTTGAAGTTCATCCCGTAGATAGACGCGACGAGCGTCGGCGGCATCAGCATGACGGCCATCACCGAGAACAGCTTGATGATCTGGTTCTGCTCGGTGGAAATCATTCCCAGCGTCGCATCGAGCAGGAAGCTTGTCCGCGACGAAAGAAAGCGCAGGCTTTCCATCAACGACGTGATGTCGTGGTTAGCGGATTCGATCCGCGCCATGATGCGCTTGTCGTCTTTGCGCTCGCGCACGGCGTTAGCGAAGTAGAGCAGGAGCCGGTGGATCGACATCGCGCTTTCCTGCGCTCTTGCGGTGACGTCGCCTTCCTTTCCGACGGTCTTCAACAGCAAGTCGAGCCGCCGGTCGCGCGAATGCTGGGCGCCGTTCTGCCCGAATACGAGCGGCGCCATCCGTTCGACCTGATCTTGAACCCGCTCGATGAGATCCGCTTCGCGTTCGATGAGCATTTCGGTGAGGCCGATCATGATGCCCGGACCGCTCACGCACGCCGGATCGCCCTTGGCGGCGCGGGCGACGTACAGCGGAAAGGCTCGGGGCTCGGCATAGCGCACCGTCACAAGGCGCGTGCCTGCCAATATGAACGTAATGACCGCCGTCAGCGGCACATCCTGCGTGCTGTTATGCACGATGATGGACGTCATGTAGTACGCGCCGTTTTCGGTATAGAACCGGTTCGACGCCTCGATCTCGCGCATTTCCGAGCGTGTCGGAACCTCGATGCCGAGGGCCTGCTCAATGATCTTGTCCTCATCCTCCACCGGATTGAGGAGATCGATCCAGACCCCGCCGCTCGACAGGTTGCCGATTTCCGGGCGCGCAACCAGCTTGCCGCCGACTGCGTCGTACACAGTTATCATCGGGATACCTCTGTAAAATCGATCGTTTGCGGCTATCTGAAAGGGATGCGCCAGAGGCGTTCTATGCCGCGTCTGCCCGGCGAGACCAATTTCATGGCGGCCGCGGCAAGGCAAGCCTGCTAAACTGAAAAAACACGATTTGACAGCACGGTGCATCGCGCGGCAACGGAGCGAGGATTGACGATGGCGAAAGAACACTCGGCAGCGCTGGCTCTGCTGGCCGCGGGGATGGCTGTCACAATGGCGCAACCTGCCGAAGCGAAAATCAAGTGCTCGGAAGGCTACCAGCTCGTCAATGGGGCGATGCTGTCGACTCCGTATTGCCGTGACAATTACGTGGCGGCCGTTGCGCGCCAGTATGGGATGAACGCTCCGGACGCCAAAGTCCGCAACAATCCGAATTTCAAGCGCGAGATTTGCCGCTGGATCGGGCACGACATCCGCGTCAAGGACTCATGCGAAGAGGTCGAGCCCAGCGGCCGCAGCCGCTTCTGAAATCGGTCACCGGAAACACGATCGCCAGAGGAACGACCGCCAGAAACACGAATGACGTTCGCTTGAACCGCAAACGCCATTCTGGAAACTGATCTGGTGCGTGGAGCGCTCGGCGACTAGCTGAGGTCGGGAGTGACTTCGCTGCTGTCCTTGGCGCGCCGCACGCTGCCGTCGAACTGCGCGCCCTCGTCGATCGAGAGCGTCTGTTTGACGATATCGCCCTCGACCCGCGACGTTGCGTTGAGATTGACCGACGATCCCTTCAAAGCGCCGCTGACTTCGCCTTGAATGATGATCGTGCGCGCGGTGATCGTGCCGACGACGCTGCCCGTGTCGCCGACGGTGACCGACTCGCCGTGAACGTCGCCCTGGATATGGCCCGCGATCAGCAGCGAACCCTTCGTCTTGATGACGAGCTGCTGCCCAGCGATGGTGATGTCCTGTCCGAGCACGGACGTCGGAGCGTCGACCGCCGGTGTCGAATGATGCTGCGTCGCCCCAAAGAGCGGGGGCGCCGACGTCTTGATCGGCGAAATCGGCTGCGGCGTGATGGATTTGATCGGTTCGACGGAACGCGGATCAGGCGTCGATACGCGGTTGAACATTACTTACCCCCTAAGATGACATCGGTTGTCGCCAGCCCCGCGACGACCGTTACACCACCGCACTTTGAGCACATTATGGCCAAGCACAAAAGTTCTCCGGCAAATTTCCAAGCCTGAAGACATCTCCGGCGCAGCCCGAAATTAGCAAAAAAGCATGCGTGGATGAAAGCTGTGAAGAACCTAACGCCGCTTTCCATAAAATTGATGACGAGGCGACTACGCCCCAGCAGGCTCGTCGGAAGTGAGCACCAAAGGCGCCGCCGGAATAGCCTTAAGCATTGCCGACACCGCGCTACGGATAATTCCCCAAAGATCAATTGCCTCATCAACAGTGAGGACATCTTCGGGATGGACCAGTGTATTTCGGTGCAAGTCTTTTATTTGCCGGAGCGTTGCACGGACCTTTTCATCCCCCGCTTTCATGTCATCAAGCTTGGCCAAATAACTTCCCAGATTCCGATTTCGCGGTTTTGCCGCTTTGGACGTCACAGCATCCCAATAACGCAAGAGAACGGCCTCGTTTGCACGAAGAAGATGGAAACCCGCCGCTGTCCCTAGTTCGAAAGCTAAACATCGACCCGCTTCTTGGACATCTCGTACCGCTTCAGGAACTTTATCGGCGAAGCCACCTGGGAAAAGAACGTCGCCCCGCGTAATTAAATCAATCGTATCGTAGCCACCCTTCTTCGAAACGAAATACGCGTCTGCTGCACGCAGCTCTGCCTTCAAAACTGGTTCAAAGTTATCGAGCGCGTTGATAACGCTGTAGACGTCAAAGAAATCCATCTTTCGCGCGGGGTCAGGATGAGTAGTCAGCTTTTTGATCGCCTCATAGAGGACATTGCCGTCTGCGAATGCTCCTCTCAACGCTTGAAAATAGATCGCCTTGGGATGGAAAAGCCCCTCAAGCTGATCCTCAGCCTCTGACAATGCAAATCGTGCCGAGCTGATAGGCTTCCCTTCACTCATAGCCTCCCTCAGCAGGTGGAACGCAAGTCCGATGTCATACGGATACGCCAGCGATATTCTGATCATGGTGCCCCCGCACATAGTTGCGGGATGACGCTGAAACTCTCTTGAGTTCGCACCCGCTAGCTTGTTGTGTATAAGCTAGCTCCAAAATTTGGAGTTGGGGAAGTACAATATCCCGCCGCCGTCTTGGCGCCTATCTCCAAAGATCGACGAAGGGCGCCACGACCCGAGTGCCGCGCCGCCCTTTGTAGACGTGCACGAACGGCGCATCGACGACGGTCCGCCCGCCGCTTTCGACGCGCGCGAACGGTGCGTCGACAACACGTCCGCGATAATAGCGGCGGTGATAGCGGCGGGAGCGGTAACCGACGTCATGAACAATGCTGACAGAGGAAGCGGCGCCGCTTGCAGCTGCCAAGCCGGCGCCCGGAGCAGCCGTCGCGTCCGATAGCCCGCTCAAGCCTGTCAAAATCAATGCAGTGCCCGCGATCAGCGCCGCAGGACTGAAAAACGCCGTCATGAGAAGCTATCTCCGTTGTGCTTTCTATGACGCTGAAATTAGGCGCGGAATTTGATGCCAGCAACCGCAGCTGCACCGAATGCCGACTCGTGCGACACTTGTACTGAGTGCCGAGCTAACCGATGCTCCATTTCGAGCGATATCGGGGAATTGCGGCAGGGAAAACGGGCTGTTTCGCGTGACGGCTTTGCTAGATCGAATGTCGGACCAACGGGGAGAACGGCAATGGCAATGCACTGGTTAGTGCGGGGTTGTGTGTTCGCATTGCTGAGCGGCGTCTCGGTCGCGGCATCGGCTGAAGACGCATGCCCGAAAGCCGGAACGCTGGGCGTCTCGCGCACGGTTGAAATCGACACCACCGGCGGCCCGGGCTTCGGCATGGAGCACTACAAGGCCTACGACTTCCTGCAAGACAAAGAGGTCGTACTGACCTTCGACGACGGCCCGCAGAAGTACTCCACCGAAGCCGTCTTGAAGGCGCTCGCCGACGAGTGCGTGAAGGCGACGTTCTTCTCGATCGGCAAGATGGCGCTGGGTTACCCTGAAATCATTCGCGAGGTTTCCAAGGCCGGTCACACCGTCGGAACGCACACCTGGAGCCACAAGGCCATCGCCAAGGCAAAAACCTTCGAGGAGGGCAGGGCCGAGATCGAGCGCGGCATCAGCGGCGTCCACCGTGCCGTCGGCGGACCGATCGCACCATTTTTCCGTTTCCCGACGCTCGTCGATACGCCGGAAGCCGTCGCCTATCTCGGCAAACGCAACATTGCGATGTTTTCGACCGACATCGACAGTATCGACTACAAGCCGCAGACCGTTGACCATCTCGTCAAGTCGGTCATCGCGAAACTCGACAAGCGCGGCAAGGGCATCATCTTGATGCACGACATTCACAAGCGCACGGCGCAGGCTCTGCCCCTTCTCCTCGCGCAGATGAAGGCCAAGGGTTACAAGATCGTGCATCTGACGGCGAAGGCTCCGGTCGTAACGCTCGCCGAATTCGACGAGACGATCGAAAAAGAGGCGAAGGGGCTGCCGCAGGTCGGCGCCGAACGGCCGATGTCGAGCGTCGTCAAGACCGTTGGCGCAACGTCGCCGCCCGATGACGCCGCGAGCGGTGCAAGCGAGCCTGAGGGAATGCCTGCTCCACCCGTGGAAGACAGCGCGCACGCTCCGCTTCCGGCCTTTCCGGCGGCATCCTCGCCCGCGGAGAAATCCGCATCTCCGGAAGCGTCCCCGCCGTCCAGCACAACTTCAGCTCCCGGCAAGCAATCGTCCAACGAACCGCCGAGCGCATCTTCCTCTGCCGGCACACAGGCCGCGCAAACAACGCAGCCAACCGCGGCGCCGGTTGCGTCTTCCGGAACTGCAGCGGCGTCGCCGCCGTCGATGACCACCGCGTCCGTCGTGCGCACGGTTTCAGGCAATGGCGAAGCAGAGCCGGCCGCCGCAACGGAACCCCCGGCCAAGGATGCCGCGCCCGCAGCGCCGCACAAATCTCTGATGGAGCGCGCCAAGGAGACGTGGAAGCTCTGGTTCGGCGAATAGCAGCAAGGGCCAGCGCGCAATAACGCCGTGCACGTATGGAAGCGACGCGCATAAGCTAGCGTCGCGACGAAAAAGAAATGGGTGGCAGATAATGCCACCCATTTCTTTTTGGCCGCCCTGTAGGTCCCCCCGGACCCGCCGCAAGCCAAGCTGGTATTGGGCGTATCAATGCAGCGAGATTAGAACCTGCGCATCGTTACGGCATGTGTGGGCGTCTTGCTCCCCCCCAGCCGGTCCCCCGATCGGCTGTCCCACGAGCAGGACGTTAAGTCAGCAAGAGAGGGTCTTCCACAGAAAAACGAATCACGTCTCACTGATTCGATATTGCTGTGGTGTTTTGGTTACAACAAAACAGCTGGAGACAATCGAAGTCACAAACCTCTCGCAAATGAAAAGGGCCGCTTTTGACAGCGGCCCCCGTGAGATCATTCGTCATGAAAGCGGAGTGCGATGTCCGCGCTCGTCGTATCAGGCACACCCCGGGAGATTTCCGGATGCAAGTCTGAGCGACCACGACATCGACCGCCTCAAGATCCCACAAGACATCGGATCACCTCCTCTCGATTGTTGCTGATGGAGGAAGACTCGCACTGTTCGCGAGCTTTGAAAAGGGCGCACGCGGCGCTCAATTATTTTCCGCAGCTCGGGTACGGTTCTTTTTCTCCGGCGACGATAGGGCAGATCCGGAAAGGCACCATCTGCTTCAACCGGTTTTTCCATTTGCTTTCGTCGATCGTCAGGTTTTCGGCGTTCGCTGGCGCGCGCTCCGCCCACTGGATCGTATAGATGGCTTCGCTGGCCTTGATCGCAATCGTCAGCGCTGTTTCGCTATGCTTATCCGGCTCGACCTTCCCGCAGCTCGTAACCGCGACGAACGCGTCCTGTCCGTCGATTTTCGTCGGACCCAGCGGCTTCACTGAAAAGGTGTCGGGGCAGAGCTTTTGAATGCTGCTCGAAATGTTCGCGGCGATGAACTGCGCGTTCTTGGTCGGATCCTTGTCCACATCCTTGACGCCGGTGATGCTGATGAGCTGCGTCCAGTTGCTAGGGTTCTCACCTTTCAGCGCGGCAGCGCGAAAATATCGGCCGCCGTCGGATTGTTCCTTCTGCATCGCGAACCCATCCGGCAGCGTGAAACCGACCAGATGCCCGAGGACCGGCGCGATGATCGACGATGAGGGCGTTTCCGCCGTCGCGGCCGATCCGGCCAATCCATAAAATACAGCGAGCAGGGCAGAGGCAGTTCGCGTTCGCATATCGAAAACCTTCATTGTCGAGCGTCGTCGGATAGGAGTGTGATGCGTCAAAAACATGGTCGGCCGGATCTGCCCGCTGATCGTTATCCGAGGCGGCTGAGGACGAACACCGCGAGCAGCGCAGAGATGGCGAGGTCCGACCATAGCGCAAATCGCTCTTTGAGATTGCCACGACGAAGAACATGTCCGAGCCCGGCAAATCCGTAATATAATCCGCCGACGATGGCGGCAGGGACAACCCACGAGGGCTCGAAGAGGCTCGCAATCCCGAGCGTTCCCATCGCCAGATTTCCGAATCCAACTTCGCGGACGATAGCGTGTGCTGCGGGAGCATCGATCTCGAAGATCGATTTCGCGGTGAATTCCGGTCTCAGCGTCTGCATCAGTCCACCGGCAAGCAGGCGAACGCCGCACGCCCAGAAGACAAACCATTTCCCGACAAGCCACATGATATCGGCCCCGGAGGAATAGAGCGCCTCGACGACGACGGAGGCCGCCGGAAGAACCAGCAGTAAAAGAACGACGGCAATATAATACATGTCTGCACCGCATCGATATAGTCTAGCGCTTGTAGCACGATGACGAGGCGAGGCCAGCTTGCTGGAGGCCCTGATCGTGCCCAGGCTCAGTCGCGATGTGTTCGCATCTCCATGGCGCGCCCGAAGCCCGCAAGTAAGGTGCCGAGCGCGAACAGCGCAAGCACAATCACTTGCAGAATGTCTTCCACGCCTTCCTTCTCGATCATGTAATCGGAAATATTTGCATCCGCGGTCCGGTAGCGGTCGAGGTTCTTATCCCGCTCGGCTTCGGCTTCCTTGACCTTCTCCTCCGGCGCATTCGCCACTTGCAGCAGCGCGATCCGGTTATCGTGGATGGCTTTCAGCTGAACCTGCGCCGACTGCTGGATGCTGAAAGCCGCAAGCCGCCATTCGATCTCGCGCTTCAACGGATCGAGATAGAACATCTGGGTCGCGGTCGCGCCGAGTAGCAGGAAAATGCCGAATAATTCGCCGAACTGATAGACCCTGGCCCCATTTTTGATTCCCCGTTTTGGCGCATCTTCGAAGTCTTGATGAGATAAAACGGGATTTAAGGCTATGGCTCGTGAAATTGTAAGTGCTGTTCAGTCCGTTTGCCGACGGTGACCATCCCGTGGATCGCGCGGCAATGGCGCACGAGGTTCTCGTGAGCATCGACAAACTTTTTCAGCGGCGTCGCGATGTCGTAGAAATAGATGTTGGCGATGAAGCCGTAAATTCCGGCGTCGATAGTTGACGGCGCGGGTCCATGCACGAAGCCGATTTCGGGGATGAGGTGCGCGAGGACCTGAAGATCGGCCAGGCCGCGCGCCATCGCATCGTCGGGTTCGTAGCGGCCGATGCCTTGGAAATGATAGCGCTGGGCATTGAATTCCTTCGCGGCAATGAGGCTTTCTTCCGTCAGCTGCGGATGCTCGCGGAGCAGCGCGTCACGGAATTGCATCCAGTACAGCTCGTCCTTCCAGCGCGAATAGGACATCACCCAATAGAGATCGTCGAGCAGGCGGGTAACGAGAAGGTCGGTGTCGCGCTCTGCCGACGTCAGGGCGTCGTCGATGGTGACACCGTACTTGCGTTTGGCGTGCGCCATGATCGCGTTGCTGTCGCCGATCGTTTCACCGTCATCGACGATGTAGGGCAGTTGACCGCGCGGCGCGGAAGACGCGTCGAAGATGTGCTCGTGTTTGAAGGGTACGCCCGCGAGGCGCAGGAAGGCATAGACCTTCAGCCCATACCCGTTGTTATCGGCCACGCCGAATAGGGGCGGATAGGAATAGAGGGTGAGCATTTTACACGCCAATCAAGTGCTAGTTTCACGAATTCAACGTGCGCCGTTGTTTGCGAAGGAGTCACGCTGAGCATGCGCCTGTTTCAGAGATACCATTTTTTGAGCATTGCGACGAATATTGCGCATCGCATTTCAATTATCTCATAGTGCGCTATCGCTCTTCCGCACCTTCTCTGTTTCAACGTAAAGCTGCTCACCCATCTCTTTGAACTTCTCGCTCATCTCGGCCATGCCAAGTTCCTTGTCGTTCAGTGTTGCCGCATAGTCGCGCACGTCCTGCGTGATTTTCATCGAGCAGAACTTCGGCCCGCACATCGAGCAGAAATGCGCCACCTTGTGCGCGTCCTTCGGCAGCGTCTCGTCGTGGAACGCCGTCGCCGTGTCCGGGTCGAGCGACAGATTGAACTGATCCTGCCAGCGGAAGTCGAACCGAGCGCGAGAGAGCGCATCGTCGCGAAGCTGCGCCGCCGGATGTCCTTTGGCGAGATCGGCCGCATGCGCCGCGATCTTGTACGTGATGACGCCGGTCTTGACGTCGTCGCGGTTTGGCAGACCAAGGTGCTCCTTCGGCGTCACGTAGCAGAGCATCGACGTGCCGAACCAGCCGATCATCGCCGCGCCAATGCCGGACGTGATGTGATCGTAGCCGGGTGCGATGTCGGTCGTAAGCGGTCCGAGCGTATAGAACGGCGCTTCCCCGCAGGCTTTGAGCTGCTTCTCCATGTTGACCTTGATTTTGTGCATCGGCACGTGGCCGGGCCCTTCGATCATCACCTGGCAGCCTTTCGCCCAGGCGATCTTGGTCAGCTCTCCGAGCGTTTCGAGTTCCGCGAATTGCGCGCGGTCGTTGGCATCCGCGATTGAACCCGGACGCAAACCGTCGCCAAGCGAGAACGAAACGTCGTATTTGCGCATCAGATCGCAAATCTCGTCGAAGCGCTCGTAAAGGAAGCTTTCCTTGTGATGCGCGAGACACCACTTCGCCATGATCGAGCCGCCGCGCGAAACGATGCCCGTCACGCGATTTGCGGTGAGGGGAACGAAAGGAAGCCGCACGCCGGCATGGATCGTGAAGTAGTCGACGCCTTGCTCGCACTGCTCGATCAGCGTGTCGCGATAAAGCTCCCACGTCAGCTTGACCGGATCGCCGTCGCATTTTTCAAGCGCCTGATAGATCGGTACGGTCCCGATCGGCACCGGCGAATTGCGGATGATCCACTCGCGCGTCGTGTGGATATTGCGCCCTGTTGAAAGATCCATCACGGTGTCGGCGCCCCAGCGGATCGCCCACACCATTTTCTCGACTTCCTCTTCGACCGACGACGTGACGGCCGAGTTGCCAATGTTGGCGTTGATCTTCACGAGGAAGTTGCGGCCGATGATCATCGGCTCCAGTTCGCCGTGATTGATGTTCGCCGGAATGATCGCGCGTCCGCGCGCAATCTCGTCGCGCACGAACTCCGGCGTGATGTGGTCGGGGATTTCGGCACCAAAACTTTCGCCGTCTCCGATCGCATTCTTCGCCCGCGCCAAAGCTTCCGTGCGTCCGAGGTTCTCGCGATGTGCGACGAAGATCATCTCCTTCGTGATGATCCCCGCGCGCGCATATTCGAGCTGCGTGAGGAGACTCCCTCGCCCCGTTCTTTCAACGGGGAGAGAGTCAGGGTGAGGGGCGGCCCTAACGTCTTGCTCATCACCCCACCCCCGATCCATCCCCGTCGAGGGGAGGGGAGAAGAAGGGACGCTTTCGTCTGGCATTGCCCGTAGCGGCTGATGTACCGTCGAAAACACGCGCGCGGCGTGAGTATCGGAAACGTTGCCATTGTCTTCGGGCTTCACCGCACGCCCGTCATACGCTTCGACGCCCCCGCGCTCTTGGACCCATGCGTCGCGCAATCGCGGCAAGCCTTTCTCGACGTCGATCGCCGCCGTCGCATCCGTATATGGCCCCGAGGAATCGTAAACGCGGAACGGCGCTTCGCCGCTCGCCTCGCTCAGCACGATCTCGCGAAACGGAATGCGCAGGCTCGGCGCGTCCTCGGGCGCGGCATAGACTTTGCGCGAGCCCTGCACCGGACCGGTCGTGACCTTCGGCGTAACGATGTCGGAAGCGCGAGTGACTTTGTTCATGGCAGATTGCTCCTCTCGACACCGCCCTTGATAGGGAGTGTGCGCGAACGATGACGGCACGCGGCGACATGCGCGCGATGCGTTATCCGGAAAGGTGCGGAAGGGTGGCGTCGTGCCACCTCGATTTGTCCGTCCCTTCGCCGGCATGACCCGGATCAGGTTCTAAGGGTGCTCGCGCTCGTTACGCGATCTCAGCCGGACAACCGGCGCCCCTCGGAAACGATGCGATTGTGGCTCTATTGAATGGCGATGGCAAGTCGGGCTAACGGCCTAGATTCCGGAGGCAGGCACAGTCGAGAACCGCTCAATCGTGTCGCAATACGCGCCCTGACCCCTTACGTCATGGCGGCCAGCCGCCCCCGTTACGTCATGGCCGCGCAGGCGGCCATCCACATTCCTCATTGTGATCTGCCCTTAAACGATCACCCGCGCTCGAACGTTCTTCCTCAAGGGGGAATGCATCTGGAGAGGCTCCGAGCAGGCTCGATACGAGCGCCCCTGTCGACCCAGTCATGGATGGCCGCCTGCGCGGCCATGACGGAAATTAATGTTCCGGACGAGCGATAACCAAATCTGCGTAATGACCAAGTCGACGTGGCGATGAAATACACATGACGATCACATCGCCATGCGCGCCAACGCCGCTCACCCCTACGTCATGGCCGCGCAGGCGGCCATCCACGTCTCTCTCAACGGCGGCACTCGATGGCTCTCCGTCAAGCCGCCATCGCGTGCTTGGCGGCGTTGACCCAGCCTTTGATTTTCTCGATGTCCGGAGGGCGGCCTTCGCGCAGTACGCGCCTGCCTGCTGACGTCCCGGCGAACTTCAGCACATGCGCCGAAAGCGCGACCGGATCGGCCTCCGCGACCGCCTCCGCCGTGCGATATCCGGAGCCGACGAGAAGCTGCGCATGCGTGCCCCTGAGACCTGGAACATCGATCACCATCCGCGCCTGATCCTGCCAGTCCGTCAGCGTCTCGCTGTCGAAACGCGAGTCGTCGAGGTCTTCCGCCAGCGCCATCGGATCGCATTCGAGAAAATCTCCGACGGTATGCACGCCGATGGCCGCGAAGCTCTCCGCCATCTTCGGTCCGATGGAGGGCGCGGCCTCGAGATCGTCGCTTTCCAAGAGGTAAGAGCGACCAGCCGCGGTTCTCTCTTCCGGCACCCGAACCGGGATCGGGCGCGGATGCGGCGTCCGCGCGACGGCCTCCTGCATATCGGCCTGCACCGGCAAAGCGGGAGGATGCTCGGTGACGTCGGACGCGATGTGAGACGACTTCGCGACGGCAAGTTCGAGCGCCGTCGTATCGTGCGCGGGCGGCGCTTCGATCTGAGCCGCGATTGCAGGCGGCGTCTGCATCAGCGCAACGACCGCGCTGCCCGACACCTTTGCGGCGCGCGCCTCGCTGCGTTGCGCGAGCTGCGGCTCGAGCACTTCCGTGCGATGCAGATCGCGGATCGTCCGATCGTCTTCCGACAGCGAATTCTCCACCCGCCCCGTCGTTTTTAACTCGTCGTAGATCGCCGCGACGAGCTTGCGGTCTTCTTCGTTCGTCAGCCGCTTTTCGATGAACTTGCGGGGAATTTGCGTCATCGCCAGGAACGTTTCGGCGGTGAGCGTGACCTCGGGCGCCGCGACGCCGGCTTCCGAGATGGCCGCATCGAGTACGCGCCCGTAGCCCTTGGCCGCGTACATCAACAACTCGGCGACGATCGTGCGCGCGACATCGTCAAGCCCGTCTTCGGGCCTCACCGTACCTTTGTGAATGTCGTAATGCGCGATGAGCTTCTCGTAATAGCGGTGTGAGAACTCCGCGCCGTCGCACACGAATTCCTTCAGCCAATTGCCGCCCGTCGGAACGGGAACGTCGACGTTCGCGAACTGCCGTTCGCCGATCGCGCGCAGCGTATTGTAAGAGCGGTTGATGCTCCACTCGGCCGAGCGATGGATGGCGTTCTCGGCTTCTGTCTGCCCGGTGTGAAACGGCATGACCGGATCGGTGTAATAGTGGCTGAGCACGCCGGCCGCATAGGCGGCGTCCGGCCAGTTGCCCGCCTTAAGTTCGGCAACTGTCCGCCGATACCACTCGTCCGCCTTCTGCGGCGCACCGCCCCAATAATTCTCGGACACGTGCAGAACGTGATTCTTGAAATCCTTGAAGGTGACGTCCGGAGCTTTCGAACCTTCGAGAAAGCGCTCGACGTGTTTCAGGACGACCCGCGACCAAGCCTCCTTGTCCTTGCGTGGCATCGCGTCGAGGCCATCGAGCGCCAGCTTATGATGCGTTCCGTTGGCATGCGTGGCATAGACAATTCGAAAAAGTGCGGACATCTCTTGCCTCGGGGCTGGTCACGGGATCAGCCCCGATGTCTACGCGAGTCGCGCGCCATCCTCGATTGCAGCAGCGACACCCAAGCGCCTCATCAACGATTTTCGCTCTGCTGCCGCGCCTGTTTCGCGGCCGCGAGATCGATGATATCGGCGCTGAAGCCACGATCCCGGGCAATCCGGAGCGCCAGATCTGCGTGCCGCCCGAGCCGCGTGACGTTCGTCTCGCGAGCCAGAGCTGCATCCGAAAGCATGCGCGCCAGAACCTCGGGCGTAAGCCCGCACGCACGCCCAAGTGCCAGCGCTTCATCCCGCGCGATCGCGTGCGCCGCTTCGACGTAACCCATCAACGCCGCGACCGCGTGCGCGCTGCCGAGCGGCCCGGTACGCTCGACGTGACCGAGAAGCGAAAGCACTTTATCGGCGATTTCGACAGAGTCGGGATAGCCGCCGAGCATGATCCTGGCCCGGCCTTCGGAGGCCGCGTCCGGGCCGCCGATCAGCGCCGCATCGACGAGCGCCACGCCGCGCGTGCCGAGCAGTCCGAGAAGGGCCTGCAATTCGCGAGGCGTGCGCGCGCCGAGATCGACGACGACCGATCCCGGCTCCATCTCTGCGCCCATCCCCATTCGGTCTGGATTTCCGGTGAGGAGATTGCGCATGGCCTCCGTATCGTCGACCGCGACGAGAACGAGAGGGCATTCGAACGCAACGTCCGTCGGCGTCGAAGCGGGTTCTAGCCGTTGGCCGCGCGTAACGGCGGGCGATCCCGGCAATCCCGCATAGAGGACACGATAGCCGCACGCCGCGATACGCGCGGCAATCGCCGGACCGTAGTCGTCGTTGCCGATGACTCCGACCGGCGTGTCGCCATAAGCATAAGGTTGAGAGCTGGCCATTGTTCCTCCGGCTCTGGAGCGAGCTAACGCCCCTCGCGCCACCATGCGAGCGCGATCAAGGCCAGCAACGCCGAAAGCGCCGCGAACCCGGTGAACATCGGCGTCAGCTTGACGCCGCGCGTCAGGTAGGCCTGACGATCTTTGAGTCCGAGCCAGCCGGAACCGGCCATGACTTTTGCCGCCGACATCATCGAGATGCGCGGCACGTCGACGTCCGTCGCGGCTCCGCTTGCCGTTCGCGTCCAGAAAACGCCGCCGCCCGTTGCGTCCGCGATCGGCTTCATCTTGCTGTCCGTCGCCGTCACTTCGCTCATTTCACGCGGGTCTTCGACGCCGGCGTTGGCAACCGCTGTCAACTCGCCGGTCGAAGCCGAAGTCTCGGCTTTGTAGAGGCCCGGAAGTTTGACATCGATCGTCGAACGCCAGACACCGGGCTCGGCTGTCGCGCGTGTGAGCGTGACATCGGTCGTATCGCCGCCGGGGCCGAGTATTTTCACCGGCGAGATTGCGTCGTCCATCGAGCGCCGTTCGACCGTCAGTTTCAGTCCGCGCGCGGATGCGATGAGCCGCTCTTCCTCGAGGTCGGGCTCCTTCATGAGCCAATGCGATAGCCGGCGCAGGAGATCGGTATGCGGCCCGCCGCCATCGTAGCCGCGCGCCCACAGCCAAGCCTGATCGGACGTCAGCAGCGCAACGCGTCCCTTGCCCTTGCGGTCGAGAATGAGCAATGGCTTGTCCTCGGCGCCGGTCATCATGATGCGGCCGCGCTCGCCGTTGACCTCGGCTTGGCGGAACCAGCGTCCCCACGTCGGCTGCGGAGACCCGTCCGCGACTTTCGCCGAGTTCCAGCCCGGCAAACCTTGCGTCACCGGATGCTTCTGGCCTTCGGGCGTAACTTTGGCGCGGAACGGCATTTCGAGAACGCGACCAGTCGGAGCCGCAGGCAGCACCGACGACAGCGGCGTATGATAAATGCTGTAGGCGCTGGCGTAATCGTCACCCGCCGCGACCAGCAGCGCGCCGCCGTGCTCGTCGACGTAGCGCGCGATGTTGTCGTAGTAGAGCAGCTGCAGAATGCCCCGGTGCTCGTACCTGTCGAAGATGATCAGATCGAACTCGTTGATCTTTTCCGAAAAGAGTTCGCGCGTCGGGAACGCGATCAGCGACAGCTGATTGATCGGCGTTCCGTCCTGCTTCTCGGGCGGCCGCAAAATTGTGAAGTGCACGAGATCGACCGCCGCGTCGGATTTCAGAAGATTGCGCCACGTCCGTTCGCCCGGATGCGGCTCGCCGGAGACGAGAAGCACGCGAAGGTTTTCACGCACGCCCTCGGCCGCGACGACGGCGCGATTGTTGGCGGTCGTCAGCTCGCCCGGTGTCGGCGCCAGCTCGATCTCGACGATGTTCGTCCCCGTGTGCGGGATCGGCATGTCAACCGTGACCTTGCGGCCGATTTCGGTGCGAACCGTTTCGTCCGGCTGGCCTTCGCGGCGGACTTTCAGCGTCACGGCTCCGGAAGCTGAGGTCGGAGCTTTGCCGGTCTCGCGCACGGCAAGTTCGATGGGGCGCGATTGCCCGACGAGCCCGTATCGCGGCGCCTCGATGATCTCGATACGCCGGTCGAATTCATCCGGCTTGCCGGTCAGCAGCGTATGCACCGGCGCGTCGAAGCCGAGCGCCGCCGCCGACTTCGGCACGTCGTGCACCTGACCGTCGGAAACAAAAACGACGCCGGCGATGCGGTCGGGGGCCGTGTCGCTCAGCGCCGCGTTGAGGTCGGTGAACAGGTTCGTTCCCGGCGCCGTCTGCTCGCCTGGAACGCCCCCGGTCACCCACTTGATCTTGAGGTTCGGGATTCTCGCGAACTTTTTCTCGATGTCGCTGCGGATCGCTTCGAGCTGTTGCGACCGGTCGGCGAGTTTCTGGCTCGGGCTTTCGTCGAGCACGACGATGGCGACATTGTCGAGGCTCTCGCGCTGCTCTTCTTTCAGGATCGGATTGAGAAGCGCGCCGATCAGCGCCGCCAGCGCCGCGAGCCGTAGCAGCGCCCCGCGCGACCGCCGCATGAGAAGCGCTATGACGAGGCCAAGCGCCACCGCCGCCAGCGCAATCAGCACCAGATTGGGAACGAGCGGAGCGAATGTAATCGACCAGTTCAAATTCGGTCCTCTATTGCCCCAAGCGTTCGAGCAGCGCCGGCACGTGCACCTGGTCGGCTTTGTAGTTGCCTGTCAGCGCGTGCATGACAATGTTGATGCCGCCGCGAAACGCCATTTCCCGCTGCATCTCGCCGCCCGGAACCGTCGGGTAAATCGGCCGGCCGCGCTCGTCGAGCGCCCAGGCCGCCGCCAGATCGTTCGACGTGATCATGATCGATGTGACGCCGTCGGAAACGCGCGCCTTGTGCGTGTCGTTGTCGTTGTTCGGGATCGCCTCGACCCAGAGCTGCCCGCCGTCCCAGCGGCCGGGGAACGACCGCAGCAGATAGAACGACTTCGTGACGACATGATTTTCCGGAACCGGTTCGAGCGGCGGCACGTCGAGCTTGCTCAGCAGCCGCTGCAACGCAGATCCGCTTTTGCCCGCGAGCGGCAACGTGCTGCTGCCGCCCTGGCCATAGTCGCGCGTGTCGAAAATGATGAGGCCGCCTTCCTTCATGTAGGCGTCGATCTTGGCGATCACCGCGTCGGGAAGGGCTTCCGCAGTTTCAAGCACCGGCCAATACAGAACTGGATAGAAAGCAATCTCGTCCTTCTTGATATCGACGGGCTTCGGTTCGCCCGGCTCGACGGCTGTCCGCGTTTGCAGCACGCGTCCCAGTCCTTCGAGGCCCGCGCGGCTCGTTTCATCCGTCGTGCGATCGCCGCTGACGACGTAGCCGATCGTGACTTTGCTCGTCGCCTCGATGGCGGCTTTGTCGGCCGCCGAAAGGTTGCCTGAGCGGACGACCTGCGTGCTGTCCATCGGCGGGCGCGGCGCGAACGAGTCGAGCTGTTGAATGTCCGGTTGCCGGAAATCCTGCGGCGAGAAATCTTGTGCTCGGACGTTTTCCGGAAATGCCGTAGCCGCGAGCGCCGCCAGAGCAAGCACGGCAGCCGCGCCAGTACCGGGACGCGGACGGCGAGAGAACAGCCCGCCAAGTCCGCCCGCCTGCAAAACGAGAACCGCGAGAATGTCGGCAAACAGCAATCCGAGCGCGATGCCGAGCAGCGTCGGCTTCAGCGCCGTGCTCGCGCCGTTGTCGTAGGAGAGGCGGGTGACCGAGGCTGGAAGACCAGGAAACGGAATGAGCGTGCTTTTCGGCGTCAGCACGTTAAGCGCGCGCGGGCTCGCCGGTTGTCCGTAATAGCCCGGCGGATGCTCGACGCTCGGCGCGGTCTTTTCAAGTTCAGAGGCTTTGACGGGTTCCGCCGTCGGCGGTGGCGTGCGAAGCGCCCCGAACCCATCGAGCGTCCTGATCGGCGCGAGCACGTTGATGTCGTTCGTCTCGGTCGCGCTCACATTGGTATTCGCATCCGTCGCGGCGCTGTTGTGCGCCGCCGCCGCGCCGATCGTACCCATCGTCGAGAGACGGCGAAGCATGTCGACGAAAAGCCCCGACATGGGCAGGTTCGACCAGTCGGAATTCGCAGTGACGTGGAACAGCACGAGACGGCCGTTGCCGTGTTTGGCCGCGGTAACGAGCGGCGTCCCGTCCTTGAGCCGCGCCCAGATCTCGATCTCGGGTGTGAGCTCGGCCGGGTCGGCCAGCACCTGCCGGTTGATCGTCACATCTTTCGGAATGGCGAGACCGGCGAACGGACTGTTCTCGTCAAATCCCGCGAGCGGTTGCGGTGTCGACCATGAGAGCGCCCCGCCAAGCGAGCGGCCGCCGCTTCGGAGCGCGACGGGCAGCAGATCGTCGCCAGCCTTTTCGAGACGCGGACCGGCGAAGCGTACCAGAAGGCCGCCGCGCTGCACGAAGTCATCGACCTTCTTCGCCGTTTCGCCCGTCAGTGTGCCGATGTCCGCCAGCATCAGCACCGAGATGTTCTGCTTGAAGACGGCATCGAGCCCATCGGAAAGGTTGGCGTTCTTTGCGATCGCGAGATCGGCGTAAGGCTTCAACGCCTTCTCGATGTAGTAGAGCGGCGCCAGCAGCGGCTGCGCCTCCTCGCGGCTTTCGCCTGACAGAAGTCCGACGCGATGCCACTGCGTCGCCGCATCGATCAGGCTGACCGTTCCCGCCGAGCGCTCGCTCGCGATTTCAAGCCGCGCCACCTGATTGCGCAATTCGAGCGGCAACTCGAACACGACGGTCGTCGAGCGCTCGCCTGCCGCGAGTTTGAACGGCGCCTCGCCGAGCCGCTCGCTGCGCGCGGAATACGCATACACGCTGCCCGCGCGCGCCGGACCGCCCGGCGATAAAACGGTCGCCTCAAGCTTTCCCTTTTCGCCGAGGTGCGCCGCAAGTCCGAGCGCTTCGCGACCCTGCGCCTCGTCGAGCACGGCAAACGTGCCGTTGCCCGCCATGTCGGCAAGTTTCTCGGCGACCCCAGCGACATCCGACTTGTGATCGATGCCGTCTTGCAGCCAGACGATGCTCGGATTTTTGACGCCCGCTTCATCGAGCGCCTTTTGAAGCGCGTCGGTGGCCGCGCCGCGATCGGGCGCGAAGGGCTCCGGCACCAGCGCCGCAGCCGTGCTTCGTGCTTCCGCCGGAGATTGAATTTTGAGAACCGGCAGTCGCGTGGCCGCCGCCGTTCCCGCAACGATCACCGGGCGTCCTTTGCTCTCCGCCTCTCCGATGATGCGATCGATCATCGCGATGCGGTCCGGCCAACGCGATGCCGACGACCAGCCGTTGTCGACGAATACCACCACGGGCCCTTCGCCCGACAGCGCCGCGTCGCGCGACGGATTGAGAATGGGTTCCGCCAGCGCCAGGATGACGAGCGTCGCCGCGATCAGCCGGATGAGCGTCAGCCACCACGGAGTCTTTTCCGCGGTCTTCTCGTCATTATCGAGCCCGACGAGAATGCGCGTCGGCGGAAACTGAATTTGCGTCGGGCGCGGTGGCACGGCGCGCAACAGCCAATAGATGATCGGCAGCGTCACGAGCGCCGCCAGCAGCCAGGGATTGAGAAACGCCAGCGGACCGAAGCTCATGGCGCACGCTCCGTCGCATCCGAGCTTCCCGCCATCCACTTATAGCCGCTTGTTGAACCCTGGAGCCGCATCAGCAGCGACAGCAGCGGTTCCGACGCGGGCCTGTCGGTGTGATGCGTCAGGAACGACCAGCCGAACCGCTTCGCCATCTCGGTAAGCTCGGCGCGATGCGCTTCGAAACGCGCACGATATTTCGGCCGCAGTGCTTCGACGCGATCCGCCACCCATCGTTCGCCGCCGGACGGGCTCAGGAATTCCGTGCGCCCGTGATAGGGCAGCGTCTCTTCCGCCGGATCGAGCACTTGCACCATATGCCCGGCAACGCCGTTGCCTGCGAAACCTTCGAGCCGTTCGCGGATGACGTGCGGCGGTGACAGGAAATCGCTGAAAAGAATGAGCCCCGAAAACCGGCTGAGCGAAGCCTTTGGCGGCAGGCCGGTGTTCATCGCTTCGGAACGGCTGTGTCCGGCAATCGTCTCGGCGATGCGCGTCGCGGCATTACGGCTCGCGGTTGGCGACGTCTGCGCCAGAAGCGCGACGCGTTCGCCGCCACGCACCAAAAGTTCGGCCGCCGCCAGCGTCAGCACCAGCACGCGGTCGCGTTTTGAAACCGGCGCGATGTGGCTCTGAAAATTCATCGACGGAGAAATGTCGGGCCAGAGATGCAGCGTATGCGCCGCCTCCCATTCGCGCTCGCGGATATACAAGTGATCGGAACTCGCGGAGCGCCGCCAGTCGACGAGCGTCGCGTTTTCGCCCGGCTGGTATTGCCGGAATTGCCAGAACGTCTCGCCGGGGCCTGCGCGTCGCCGTCCGTGAATACCCTGCGCAACGGTCGACGCGATGCGGTCCGCCTCCATCAGCAACTCCGGCATGCGATCGACGAGATCGACCGCCTCGCGTTCGAGCGCCAGAACCTGCCGGCTCTCAGTGGTGATGCCGGAACCTTGCGCGCGGGCGCCCGCCATTCGCGATTACTCCACCGACGCCGCGAGGCGCGCGATGATGTGATTGAGATCTTCGCCCTCGGCGCGCGCCGCAAACGTCAGCGCCATGCGGTGCTTCAGGATCGGCTCGGCGAGTTGGATGACGTCGTCGACCGACGGCGCCAGGCGTCCGTCGATCAATGCCTTGGCGCGTACCGCAAGCATCAACGCCTGGCTGGCGCGCGGGCCAGGGCCCCAGGCGACGAAGCGATCGGTCTCAGCGTTCTCGCCCGTTCCCGGGCGCGCCGAGCGCACGAGCTTCAGGATCGCTTCGACGACCTTGTCGGGAACCGGGATCTGGCGGACGAGCCGCTGCGTCGCCATCAGGTCCTGCGCCGAGATCACCGCTTCGACTTTCGCGGTATCGGTGCCGGTCGTTGCGTAGAGCATGCGCCGCTCGGCGTTGAGATCGGGATATCCGACGTCAATTTGCAGGAGGAACCGATCGAGCTGCGCTTCGGGCAGCGGATATGTGCCTTCCTGTTCCAGCGGGTTCTGCGTCGCGAGCACATGGAACGGCGCGGGCGTGTCGTGCCGTTGCCCGGCGACGGTGACGTGATGTTCCTGCATCGCCTGCAGGAGCGCCGACTGCGTCTTCGGCGAAGCGCGGTTGATCTCGTCCGCCATCAGCAGCTGCGTAAAGATCGGCCCCTTGATGAAGCGGAACGAACGCCCGCGGCCCGGCTCATCGTCGAGCACTTCCGAGCCGATGATATCCGACGGCATGAGATCGGGCGTGAACTGGATGCGCTTGGCTTCAAGCCCGAGCACTTTGCCGAGCGTTTCGACGAGCAGCGTTTTCGCGAGACCCGGCACGCCGATCAGCAGCGCGTGTCCACCCGACAAAATCGTGATCAACGTCCGCTCGATGACCTGATCCTGACCGAAGATGACTGCGGCGGCGGCCTTGTGGGCGCGCTGCACGCGTTCGGCCGCCGCTTCGAGCCGTGGCACGATATCGGTGTGGGTCTCGACGACGTTGCTCATGGAATGAATGGCCTCGCTGGGCAGGTTTCGCGCAGATTTCGCATAGGGAAACGAAGGGCCGAGCTATGGCGTTCCCGGCAGCGCCTGAGCCTAGACGATCCCGCCGGGTCCTCCTAGGGTCAAGTGAATGTTACGTTAGGATAAGATAGCAATTCGCCGTCCCGAAGCCTTGCGACAGATGCCGGATAAATCTCATGAATTTGCCGCCATGAAAGAAACGTCCGCATCTTCCTCCACCGCATTGGATGCGTTGCTGCGCGCCGCGAAGGAAAGCGGCGAGGCAGGTGCGCGCCCGGTCGACAAATGGAACCCGCCGTACTGCGGTAGCATCGGCATGAGCATTCGGCGCGATGGCGTATGGCTTTACCAGGGCAGCCCGATTGGACGCATCGCGCTGGCCAAACTCTTCGCAAGCATTCTGAGAAAGGACGCCGACGGCAAGACCTACCTCGTGACGCCGGCCGAGAAGGTCGATGTCGACATCGACGATGCGCCGTTCCTTGCTGTCGAGATGGTGGTGTCGGGTGAAGGCCGCGATCAGGCGCTGACCTTCCGCACCAATGTCGACGATGTGGTGACCGTCGACGCGACTCATCCCCTTCGCTTCGCAGTGAGCGAGCCCGATGGCGGCCTCAAACCTTATGTGCTCGTGCGCGGCCGCCTCGAAGCGCTCTGCACGCGCGCCGTCTACATGGAACTGGTCTCGCTCGCCGTGGCGAAGAACGCGGACGGTGATGAAATCGGCCTATGGAGCGGCGGCGTGTGGTGGGCGCTCACCGCAAGCGTTTGATGCGCGGGCAACGGATGGCCGCAGCGCTTCGTCAACCAGGCAAGATTACTTCGTTTTCGCAGCTTTGACGCGTTTTGCGGCCGACGTTTCTTTCTTTTTCGCCGGCGGTTCGGCTGCTTCTCGCGCTAGCCGCTCGGCGCGCAGGCGCTCTGTCTTGGCCCGAACAGCGAGCCGCTGGGCTTCGTAATCCTTCATGGCCTGGGACGCTTCTTGTGCCCTGCGCAATTTAACGGCGGCGGCACTCGGTGCGGACTTAGGGGGTGACGCCATGGCAACAGCTCCTTCGATCTCGAAAACAAGCAAAACCCGCGACTGGCAGAGCAGGCGCGGGTTTCATTGATATAGCCATTGCCCCAATCCTCGCGAACCGGGGCTGAGGCTCCGACATCTGGACTTATACGGCCCGAAGATTGTCGGCCGAAGACTTACCGCTACGGCGATCGGCCACGATATCGAAGGACACTTTCTGACCTTCGTTGAGACCATTCAGCCCGGCCCGCTCGACTGCGCTGATGTGCACGAACACATCATTGCCGCCCTCATCCGGCTGGATGAAGCCAAAGCCCTTTTGGCTGTTGAACCATTTCACGGTTCCTGTCTGCATAAATAAAAATCCTTGTCTAAACATGCGCTCTACCCCGGCGAAATGCCGGGATAAACGGTCGAGATTTTTTTGGAAGTCCGTATCAGGCGCGCACTTCGCAGCGAGGCCAAAGTCGTTCCAGCGAAGCTCGATCACCCCTACTATGGAAAAAAACACCTTCGGTTGCAAGCCTAAGATGCGTGAAATCGCCGAATTAGCTGCTTTTCGGGCAGGCGCAGGCGTGCCCGTGCCTGAAAAACCGGCACACGATCAGGGACCAAGCTCAAATCTGCCGAAACGGCCTAATCCCCCGCCGCGACGGACAATTCTTTCGCCAGCGCTGCGCCGGGCGTGAATTCCGGGCTCGTCCGCTTCAGCCAATCGGCGATTTCCGCGAGTCGAGCGTTCGAGATGCCTTCGCCTTGTTTCCCGACGCGCGTTACGAAAAAGCCGTCGCCATTACGTGCGCCAATCCATTTCGAATCGTCTTCGGCCACGTATTTCAGGAACGACGACGGCTTCGCTGCACTCCCATCGCCGATGGCAAACGATGCCTCGGCCTTGTCCCACGTGACGTTCTGGCAGTTGCCGTCCCAGCCGAGCAATTTCAACGAATCCTGCGCCGCGCCCGTGGCTTTTCCGAACAGCGCAACCTTGAAATCGTCACCGAGCCAGCGGACGGTGACATGATTGCCGTCGCAGGCTTTGAGGTGCAATTTGTTGTCTTCGAACGCTTGCGGATTAGCAAACGACGGCGAGACGCCGAGTGCTGCCAGGACCAGGGAAGCCCCGCACGATAAAATGCGCATATCGGTGATCTCCGTCTTGAGTTCGCGCGATGATGGCTGGCCATCTGAGATGAGCAAGGTGTTTTGAGGTAGAATATTGAAAACTAACGTAAATGTGATCCTTCGTGTTCGTCTTCGCTGAGAACTGGGACTGAGGTTGCCGGACGGAAACCCGTTGCGATCTGCAGGATGTGAACTGATTGGGCTTAATCGGCGTTGAGGCTCCATGACCGGCTGGATTGGTAGTCTGCATTCCCTCGCTCTTGCTTCCCGAAAAATGCCGGTGGCGATCCGCTATCTGATTACCGCATCGGCCGTCCTTGTCTTGATGTGGGCATGGATGCACACGGACGCGAATACGCAGCGCTATCCGTATTTGATTTTTATTCCGATTATCTTTGCGTCCGGGGCGCTTCTGGATAGTGGCAATGGATTTTTCGCTACCCTATTGAGTGCGGCCGTCGTCGATCATTACGTGTTGCCTCCAGTCGGTTCACTAGCCGTCGCGAGCGGCGATGATCAGATCTCGCTCGCGCTGTTCGTCATTGTTGGATTCATTATCGCCGCCGTGGTGGAGGCGCTGCACGTAGGTTTGGTCAATCTCGCTATCGAGCATGAGCGCGCGCAAACGGCCGTCAAAGATCGCGAGGTTCTGCTCGAAGAGCTTTCGCATCGAACGCGCAACGACCTTGCCAACGTCATAACGCTTTTGAATATGCAGGCTCGTTCGTTGGACGGCGCCGCGCACGACGCATTGGTTTCGGCGGCCGACCGTGTGCAGGCGATTGCACGCGTCCATCGTCGTTTTCAGATCCATAACCACCGTGTCGTCGTCGATACCAAATCCTACATTAGCGAACTGTGTGACGATCTGCGGCTCTCGCGGTTGGCGTCGCGTCCCGTAGCTCTGCAATGCGACGCCGAAAGCCATTTGATCAGCATTGAAAAGGCCGTCCCCCTCGGCTTGATTCTGAACGAATCCGTGACGAACGCAACTAAGCATGCGTTCCCTGATGATCGTTCGGGCGCGATCGGCATACGTTTCGTGCGCACCGACGATACGTACACGCTGACGATCGCCGACAATGGGGTTGGAACAGCGGCTACTGTCTCTCAACGCGGGACAGGGAGCCGACTGATCCAGATGCTGGCAGCGCAACTCGAAAGCAAGATCACGACCGAGCCGCGCACGCCCGGCACCGCGGTTGTCGTGACGATCCCAGTAAAAACCGCGAAATGAGGAAGGCTAGTCGACGAGCGAGAGAAGCTCCTGGCGCTTGATCGGATTGTCGCGAAAACACCCGAGCATGCGGCTGGTGACGAGATCGGTATCCGGCTTGTGCACGCCGCGCGTCGTCATGCAATGATGCGTTGCCTTGATGATGACGCCGACACCTTTCGGCTGCAGCGCGCTCTCGATGGCATTGGCGATCTGCGCCGTCATTTTTTCCTGGATCTGCAGTCGTTTCGCATAAGCGTCGACGACACGGGCGAGCTTGCTGATTCCGACGACGCGCCCGCGCGGAACGTAAGCGATCCAGGCGCGTCCGACGATCGGAGCGAGATGGTGCTCGCAATGACTTTCGAAGCGGATGCCGCGAAGCATGACCATCTCGTCGTAGCCTTCGATTTCTTCGAAGGTCTTCTGAAGAATTTCCGCCGGGTCTTGCCGGTAGCCTGAGAAAAATTCTTCGAACGCTCGCGACATGCGCGACGGCGTTTCGGCGAGGCCGGGCCGGTCCGGATCGTCTCCCGCCCATCGAATAATGGTGCGGAATGCCGCTTCGACGTCGGAGCGTTCGAGTGCGTCGTCGTTGGCCTCAACCCGCAAGCACTTGTTCAGTGGTGTGACCAATGCATCCACGAGATCGTCTCCTGTGATTGATGAACAGCCTTACTTGCCGGCCACGACATGAACCGTCCCGGTCATATCGGGATGGAAGCGGCAGAAGTATTTGCTTGTTCCCGCGTGATCGAATTGCAGCCGTGCCGATTGGCTTTCGGCGATGGCGACGTCCCAAGAGCCGTCGTTGGCGGTTGCGGTATGATCGATGAAGTCCTCATTTACCCACTCGATCGTATCGCCTTCTTTGATGGTGATCTCGGCAGGCGAGAAGGCGAGGTCGGTTATTTTTATTTTTACGACCTCGCCCGCGAGCCCGACGCGAGCGCTCATGATCTGCAGCGCCAGGAGCATGGCGGCGCAACGAAATGCGGTTCGCATCGGCCCCATCCGTTACTTGAGTGTGCTCGCAAGATGCTCGGCGTGTGCCAGGTGACCCTGGAAGATTTTCAGGCCGGTTTGCAGCAGGCCCTTCAATTCGCCGTTCGACGAGGAGGGGATCAGCGTCGTCTCGAGCGCGCCATCGACGGTCTTATGAAACGCGACTTCGTTCGCGACGTAAGCCTTGTCGAACGCTGCGCCCGACAGCTTGCTCAGTTCATCGTGCTTCTGCGCGGCTTGCTCGGAGAGAGCTTTGCTCGTGCCGTTGTCTTCCGGCGTGACGTTGAGCTTTTTGACCAAAGCCAGCGCCTTTTCGTTGACCGCCTTGTGGTCGCGAACCATGTCGCTCGCGAATGCGCGAACGGCTTTGTTCTGTGATTTTTCAAGAGCCAGCTGACCGGCTTTCACGTCGATGTCACCCGCCGTATAGGCGATGTGCGCGATCTGCGGATCGGACGGTTGGTCGGCTGCGAACGTCGGTGACGCTAGCGCTGCGAGCGCGACCACTGCAGCGAAACTCGTTGGGAAGTGACGCATTGAAATTGCCTCCGTGTTGCGAGCCATGCAGGCTCTCAGTCTCACGAAGGATTGGATGGCAGCGCGCGCGAAACGTTCCCCAAAATCAGCGTTGGCTGAGGCGCGACACAACGGCATTCGTCAATCGCTCGCATCGTTTGCCGTCAAACGGAAAAACGTCGCTGAAAAAAGAACCGATGTGGTCCTCGAGCGAAGACTTGAGAAGATTGCGCGCTCGATGCAGGCGCGTTTTCACGGTCTCCGGCTTGATGCCGTAAAGCTCCGCCGTCTCGTCTATGCTCAAGCCTTCGATGGCGCGTGCAATGAGAACGGTTCGGAATTCGTCCGGCAGCTTATCGATCGCCTGTTCCAGAAGGCGGCAGATCTCATGTTGTGAGGTGGCTCGCTCAGGGTCCACGATCGTCTGTCCAGAAAGAGGGAAGGGAATGATCTCGGCGATCCTTTCCGGCGGAAGCTCGAACTGCGAAGCGGGCTGATCGACCCGCCGCCGCGCCCGCTGCAGGGCTTCGTTGAGCACGATGCGCGTCAGCCATGTGGTCAGGCTCGACTCTCCGCGAAAATCGGAAATCGCCGAGAAGGCGCGGAAGTACGCCTCCTGCAACACGTCTTCGGCCTCGCTGTCGTCGCGGACGATACTGCGCGCGACACGATAAAGACGCCGATTGTGTTCCTGGATGATCGCGCGGATCGCCGCTTCATCTTTTGCAGACGCGCGCCGGATGAGATCGGCTTCCGCCGATCTTGCCGCGCTGCTCACCATCGATTGAGCCATGGCCGTAGTCCTTCCCGAAGCACCGATCCTATTGGATGCACGCCCGGAAAAAAGGTTCCCGCAAGACCGGCCGCGGCACGCAAGCCCATATTTTAGCGGCTTGGAGCGCCGAGGCCTCCGAAATCGCTAATCTCAATGAACTTTGAATTCGGCCTCGACAAGCCTCAGTTCGGCGGGGCGGATCAGCTCCGAATGCGCGACGGTAACCCGGAAAAGTTTACCATCGAGCGTCGCCGTCCAGAAATCGAGAAACGATTTGAGCTTCGGGAAGCGCGGAGCGAGGTCGTACTCCTGCCAGATGTAGCTTTGCAGCAGCGACGGATGATCCGGAAGACGATATAGAATTTCGGCAGTCGTCAGGCTGAAGCCGGCAAGTTGAGCTTTGAGCCCGCCGACATAAGAAACGTCCTTGTTGGTCACTGGCAATCTCCCTTTCAATAAGAGTGATTGGCGCCCTCCCCGGAATAACGATGATCAGTTGAGATTCGCGCGTTGTCCAGACGAATGACAAAGCGCGGGACTACTAGCAAAGTGCACGGATGAGTGCTCGGCGCATTGCAGCTTTTGGATGTTCGCAAGATGCTCGAAACGGCGCTGAAGAGTTTGACGACGTTCTTTGCCACGATCGGCCCGGTCGAGGCTGCGGTGTTGTTCGCAACGCTGACGCCGAAGATGGCACGTCAGGAGCGTCAGGCGATCGCCGTGCGCGCGACGCTGATCGCGTCAGCTATCCTTGGATTCTTTACGTTGCTCGGCGGCCCGATCCTCGCGCAACTCGGCGTCTCGATTGCCGCGTTGCAGACCGCGGGCGGTGTGATCCTGCTGATGATCGCGCTCGACATGATCTTCGCGCGACCAGGCGGTGCGATCAAATTGACGCCGCCCGAAGGCGCCGAAGCGCAGACGCGCGAGGATGTCGCCGTATTTCCGCTTGCGACGCCGTTGCTCGCGGGACCGGGTGCGATGAGCGCCGGAATTCTGCTGGCCGCAAACGCAAGCGATGAGCCATTCGGCTTGGCGGTCGTCACGGCATCCCTTGCGTGCGTTATGATTGTGACCCTCGCTCTGTTGCTTCTCGCGCAAGAACTCAATCGCGTGATGGGGATTACCGCTCAGCGCGTGCTCATTCGCGTTTTCGGAATTCTGCTCGCAGCGCTCGCCGTGCAGGCGCTGTTCAACGGCATCAAAGATTCGGGGCTGATCCCACCCCACGGATTTTCTTGAGTATCGGCACACGAGATGATCGCGGCAGGCGATTCTGAACGCTCGTTAGCGCCTCTTTAACGCATCGATGTTTCAATCCGGGACAACGAATTCGGTTTGAGTTGCGTTTTTGTAGCGTTGAAAGCGTGAATATGTGTGCGTTTGCTGCGAGCCGGTCGCCGGCCAAAGTCGCTCGTGCGGCGATCGTGCCGCTGCTCGTTGCAGCAGCAGCTTTACTCGAGGCCGGATGCGCCACGGATAATAACGCGTACAACGCGGGTGCTCCGGCCAACGTCGCATATGTCCGCCAGGCATCGGCGGCCACCGAAATGGAAGAGGACGGCTTGCCGTCGCAGGTGCCGCCGTCCGCAAATATCCGCCAGTTGCCCGACGATCCGTCAGAACCCTATAGCCGCAACTACGGTGGCCCGAATCCGGCGGCAATCGACCATAAGCCGGCGGCTGAAATCACACATACGCCTATCCCGGCGGAGGCCGCGATCCCATCCGACTTACCGCCCGCGTTTCGCCGACAGCTTGCGATGGCCGGTTACGCCACCGAGTAGCGTCGACCGACAGCGTCGCGAAGACGGTTGCGACATGGTATGCGGACCCATGTCCTCAGATATTTCCATCTGCCGCTATCTCGATGTCGAACGCACACCCCGCCTCGATGAAGAGATCGACGCGATCTTTTTCGAAGCGAGCAACACGAAATCTTTCGAAAGCGACGCAGCGCGATCAGCCTTCCGCGAGCGCTGGCTGGGGCGCTATCTTCGTGACGATCCGCAGTTCGCGTATCTGGCAATGTCGATTGCGGGTGACGTGGTGGGCTATCTCGTCGGCACGATCGAAGACCCGGCGTCGCGCCCGTCCACGGAGAACACCATCGCCGCATTTCGCGAGGTGACGAAACGATATCCGGCTCATCTGCACGTCAATGTTGCGCGCGCCTATCGCAGTTCTGGAGTTGGCGGCCGCTTGATCGATACGTTTGTCGCCGATGCGCAACGTGCAGGCGCGGCCGGTGTTCACGTGATCACGAGCGCAGCGTCCGCCAATGTCCGCTTTTATAATCGCAACGATTTTCAGGAAATCGCGCGTGCCGGACCAGCCGACGCACTCGTTTTTCTGGCGCGAGCATTGACCTGAAAACATCCGGCCGTCGACGTTTACATGAGACGGCCGGAGAGTTGCACGACGCCTAGGGAAGAGAATTTACGCGCTCAGTTGGTGAGTTCCGGAAGCCGGGGCGGCAAAGCAAACCCGATCGGTTCTGACTTTTTCATAAGCGTTCGCGGGTCTTCATTGGTCCGCCGCGACTTGCCCTCGAACATTGCGCCTTGTTCGATCGATAGCGATTGATGGTAGATGTCGCCTTCGACTTCGCTCGTTGTCTGCAGCATGACGCGCTTGCTGTGGACGGAGCCGACGACGTGTCCGCGAACGACGACTTCCTCCGCGGAGATGCTGCCGGTCACTGTCGCGCCTTCGCCGACGACGACGTGGCTGCCTTCGATATCACCTTCGACGATCCCGTCGACCTGCACTTCGCCTTTGCAAATCAGATTACCGGCAATCGTCAGGTCGCGGCCGATAACGGAAACGGATTTAGCGGGCTCGGCCTGCGGCACCGTCAGAAACGGGCGCGGCTGGAATGACGGGGCAGGGGGCAACTCGGACGTGGCTGCCACGGTTTGCAGCTTCGGCGAGTCGGTCTCTGAGCGGCGAAAGTTCGGCAACATCGGAAATCTTCCCCTCACACAACTTAAGCAACAAGAGCACCCGTCACCCGAGCGCATGTGATTCGGTTAGCACCTTCACCGTCCCGGTTCAGCCGGGAGTCACAACTAATGCACCGACAATCCCCAGGATTATAAGCGGCCGCTACAATACTGGCCGCACACTGTGGCAGAAGATCAACGAACACGCGCGCCTGCGGAATTTTTAGTCATTTGACTAACGCCTTGACCGCAGCCAGGACGTCCTCGGCATGGCCGGGAACTTTCACCTTGCGCCAGCTTCCGGCGAGCTTGCCCTTGGAATCGATCAAAAATGTCGAGCGCTCCACGCCCATATACTTGCGGCCATACATGCTTTTTTCCACCCAGACGCCATAGGCATTGGCGGCATCCTTATTTTCATCCGCCAGCAGCCGCAGCGGCAGGTCGTGTTTGGTTTTGAATTTTTTGTGGCTCGCCGCGCTGTCGGGAGAAATACCGATCACCTCGGCGCCCGCTTTGGTGAAGTCGTCCGCAAGGCATGAGAAATCCTTGGCTTCCTGCGTGCACCCCGACGTGTCGTCCTTTGGATAGAAATAGACCACCACCGGACGGCCCTTGAGCTTCGATAGGCGCACGACGGAACCGGCGTCGTCATGCAGAGAAAAGTCGGGTGCGATTTCACCGTCTTGGAGCATCTTGAAAGTGCCTTTCTTTTGTCGCTTTTACATCTGTACGTGCCATCGCGTAAGAACAGAAACCAGCACTTTGTAGCTTATCCGGCAACGAGTTCTGCCCGTTCGCCGGAAGGCACGGATCAGTCGGTCGTTGTTGTTGCCGTCCGCGGGGGTTTGAGGAGCGGCGTTGGCGAAATCCGTAACTGGCGGGCGTCCTGTCGAGGGACGCGGCGCCAATAATACTGCGCATCACGTGAACCGGCCCGGTGCGACGACCTTGCCGGAGCGCGGCGTCGCGATATCTTCTGATGAGATTGAATCCGACGAGGCCGTGGTGACGCGCGGCCTGCGGCGGTTTTTCCGCGGCTGCCGGCTGATGTTCTACGTCGTGATGCCGTTGCTTCTGCTGACTGCAATCGGCGTCGGCGTTCTTTATGTCCGGCTGCGGCATGGTCCGATCGGCTTCGATTTCGTCGTCGCCCCCATCGAACGCGGCATCAACGCGGAATTGGCGGCAAGCTCGGTCAAGATCGACGGCGCGGAGTTGCGCCTGGGCGCATCTGGCGAGCTGGAATTTCGCCTGCGGGATGTGAGTGTTCTTGAAAAGGGCGGCGATGTCGTCCTTTCGTCCCCTCTTGCTGCCGTCAACATCTCGCTCGCGGCTCTGATGCAGGGGCGGGTCGTTCCGCGGCGCATCGAATTGATCGATCCCATCATTGCGCTCGCTTATTCCGAGGAGTCTGGCTTCGTTTTTGAACGCGCCGTCCCGCGTCCGGTGCCCGCGCGCGCATCGAGCGAGAATGCGGCTGCAACGGCGACTTCACAAGAGAGTCCGATGGCGCCGAACACCACCGTCGCTGTACGGACGGTCCGCACCGGCCACCAGCTCAATCTCGCGAAGATGCTGAGCGACTCCTCTTATCGCGCCCGCCAGCGGCTCGACGCGACCTCGTATCTGACCGAATTCGGCCTCTCGAACGCGACCGTCGTCGTCGATTACGAAGGCCAGCGCAGCTCATGGCGCATCGACGAAGCCAGCGTCGATTTCAACCATCGGAAAAAGCGCAGTCTCATTTCCGGCCGCGCACTCGTCGCGTCGAAACAGGGTCCCTGGGCCGTCTCGTTCCTGACGGACGAAAGGGAGGCGACCGATAAGCTGCAGGTCAAGGCGACCATTCGTGATCTCGTACCGTCGACACTGGCCGCTGCCGCTCCGCCGCTTGCCCTCCTTGGAATGTTCGAATTCCCCGTCGCGGCTGATGCAACCGTCGTGCTGACGCGCTCGGGCGATATCGAGAACGGCGACCTTGCGCTCGAATTCGGAAAGGGCCGCGCACGGCTGCCATATCTCGTGCAGCCCATGGACGTGACGGCCGGGGTCTTCAAGCTCGACTACGACGGCAAGAAACGGCGCTGGGATCTGAAGCCGAGCCCGGTCAAATGGGCTGACGGAACGATCATGTTCTCCGGTGCGATGATGGACGTCGCGAAGGCGAACGAGGCGCCGCAATGGCGCTTTGCGCTCGATGGCAAGAAGGGCGTGTTCGAATCCCCGGAATTCAACGTCCCGCCGGTGACGATCGACAGCTGGACGGCTCAGGGCTCCATCATTCCGCGCCGCGGCCAGGTCGACATCGACGAGTTTCGCCTCGCGGGCGGCGGCGGCGTTGCGACCGTCAAGGCGACGACGCAGGCAGGCCCCGACGGGCAAAGCATGGCGGCCGAATTCTCGGTGTCGCCGATGCCGCTGCAAACGCTCAAGGCCTTGTGGCCCCGGGCGCTCGCGACCGGCACCCGCGAATGGGTCGGCAAAAATCTTTCCGCCGTCGACTTTCAGGGCGGAACGCTGCGTTTCACCAACGGCAACGTCGGCGGCGTCGATGCCGGAACCGTCACCGTGTCCACCGATCTCGAGCGCGTGACGGCAAATTTCGATGCGAAGAACCTCGTGTTCCGTCCACTGCCGGGCATGCCCGAAGTCAAAGTGCCGGAGGTGTCGGTCAGGCTCGCGGACAACGCTCTCGATATCGCAATGCCTGCCGCCGAAACGACGCTTGCGGACGGCCAGCGGCTCGCGATCAAGGATGTCAGCGTCCGCACCGACAACGTCATGGCGGCGAGGCCGAACGGCGCGATCGGTCTGACGGCGTCCGGCGATCTCGCGCCATTCATTGAGACGGTCCAATCGCTGCCGATCCGCAACCTGCGTGACGCTCCGCGGCTTCCGAAGGCAGGCGAAGGCAAGGTCGACGCGCATTTCGACATCAAGGTGCCGTTCATTCCCAATGTCTCGGGCGACGACATTTCCGTCAGCGGCAAGGCGAGGATCACGGATGGCCGTTTCGGCAAAGTTGCGGGCCGGTTCGATGTCCAGGGTTTCACGCTCAATCTCGATCTCAGCGACACCACCCTCGATGCGAAAGGCGACCTGCTCGTCAACGGCGTTCCGGCGAAGATCACGGGCCAGCGGCTGCTCGGTCCAACCGCCGGGCAGCAACCGCCCATCAAGATCATGGCCAAGCTCGACGATGCCGATCGCACGCAACTCGGCCTCGACATCAACGATATCGTGCAAGGTGTCGTCCCGATCGAAGTCTCGTTGGAACCGGCCGCGAACGGCCCGCTCGCCGTCAAGCTTCATGCCGACCTGACCAACGCCGACATGACGCTCGATCATCTGCAGTGGCACAAAGCAGCCGGACGCAGCGCCGCGGTCGATGCCGATATCGTCAGCAACCCGAACCATGACACGGAGTTGCAGCGCTTCAAGATCACCAGCGACGACATCGCAGCCGAAGGCAAAATCGTCGTCGGGTCGGACAACAAGATCAAGCAATTCGAATTTCCGAACCTGATGCTCAACGTCGTGTCGCGTCTCGACATCAAGGGATCGCGCGGCAAGGACGACATGTGGTCTGTCGATGCATCAGGCAAGAACTTCGACGGCCGTAACTTTTTCCGTGCGCTGTTTAACGTCGGCAACGGGCCTGAGCGTAAAGGCAACCCCCCGGGCGCCGCCAAGGGCGCACGCGTCAACGCCCAGATCGACAATGTCATCGGCGGCTACGACGTCTCTCTGCGCAACGTGAAAATGCAGATCGAGACGCGCGGCGGCAATCTGACGGCGCTGGACGTCAAAGGCACGCTCGACGGCGGAGCGCCGCTCGCGGCTACAGTCGACAAAAGTTCCGGCCCGCGTCGCTTGCTCGTCGATTCTCCCGATGCCGGGCAGGTGATGAAGCTCGTCAATTTCTATCCCAACATGCAGGGTGGGCGTTTGCGCCTTGAGGTCAATCTCGACGGTTCGGGACCGGCGGAGAAAACCGGAATTCTTTGGGTCGAGGATTTCAAGATTCTGGGCGATCCGATCGTCAGCGAGGTTGTCAGCAGCGCCGACCAGGGGAGGCCTGCCATCGATGGACGCCGCAACGTCACGCGCGAGGTTTTCGAGTTCGACCGGATGCGCGCGCCGTTCTCCGTCGGCTACGGACAGTTCGTGCTCGAGGAGGCCTATCTGAAAGGCCCGCTGCTTGGCGCCAACCTGCGCGGCAAGGTCGATTTCAAAACAAAGCACGTCAATTTCGGCGGCACGTACATTCCATTGCAGGGTCTGAACGGGGCTCTTGGCGGCATTCCGCTGCTCGGCCAGATTATCTCGGGCACGCAAGGCGAAGGCATTTTCGGCATCACGTTCGCGGTCCAGGGGCCGACGGCTAATCCTCAGGTGATCGTCAACCCGTTATCGCTCGTCGCGCCGGGCATCTTCCGCGAGGTGTTCCAGATGACGGCGTCCGATCCGAAGGTGCAGATCCGCGGTGACGATCGCGCACCCCAGGCAGCAACGGCCGCGCGCGTGCGCCAGACGAAGCCCGATGAGCCCGCGGCCGGCCAGAAACCAAAAAAAGCCAGCGCCAACACCAAAATAAAATCGAAACCGAAAAAGCCGGTCGAAGCCCAGGCGGGCGGCATCGATGGCTGGTCGTCGACCACCCAGCCCTCGCAGTAGGTCTCCGCCCGAATTCGCGTTTGGGTCAGACGGGTCGCACGAGAACGTGCTTCTTCTTGCCGAGCGAGAGCTTGATCACGCCGTTTGAAACCGCATCCGTCGCCTTGAGAACGGCCTTGTCCGACGTCACGGCCTCATCGTTGACCTTCAGCCCGCCGCCTTGAATTTGCCGCCGCGCCTCGCTGTTCGACGCGACGAGCCCGGCCTTGACGAATGCGGTCAGCACGCCAAGTCCGGTTTCTAATTCTGCTGAAGAAATCTCGATCGTCGGCAGGTCGGTCGCAAGCGCTCCTTGTTCGAACGTCTTGCGCGCCGTCTCGGCCGCCGCTTCCGCCTTCTCGCGGCCATGCACCAGCGCAGTCGCCTCTGTCGCCAGCGTCTTCTTCGCCTCGTTGATCTCCGCTCCGCCGAGGCTCGAAAGTTTCGCGATCTCGTCGAGCGGCAGCATCGTGAAAAGTTTTAGGAAGCGGGCAACGTCGGCGTCTTCCGTGTTGCGCCAGAACTGCCAGTAGTCGTAGGGCGAAAGCTGCGCCTCGTTGAGCCACACCGCGCCGGATGCGGTCTTGCCCATCTTGGCGCCCGACGACGTCGTCAGCAGCGGGCACGTCAGCCCGAAGAGTTGCTCCTTGACCCCCATCCGGCGGCCGAGATCGATGCCGGTGACGATGTTGCCCCACTGATCCGAGCCGCCCATCTGCAGGTTGCAGCCATAGCGGCGGTTGAGTTCGACGAAATCGTAGGACTGCAGCAGCATGTAGTTGAATTCGATGAATGACAGCTCCTGCTCACGGTCGAGACGCAGCTTCGCGCTGTCCATCGTCAGCATGCGGTTGACCGAGAAATGCCGCCCCACGTCGCGCAGGAATTCGATATAGTTGAGCGGCGCCAGCCATTCGGCGTTGTCGACCATCAGCGCGTCGGATTTGCCGGTGCCGAACGCCAGGAAGTTCGAGAACACGCGCTTGATGCTGTCCTTGTTGGCGTCGATCTCCGCGATCGTGCGGATCTGGCGCGTTTCGTCCTTGCCCGACGGATCGCCAACGCGTGTCGTGCCGCCGCCCATCAGCGCGATCGGCTTGCCGCCCGTTCTTTGCAGCCACGACAGCATCATGATCGAGATCAAATGTCCGACGTGCAGCGATGGCGCCGTGCAGTCGTAGCCCGCATAGGCGATTGCGCGCCCCTCGGATGCGAGTTTGTCGAGGCCATCGAGGTCTGAGCACTGGTGGACGAAACCGCGCTCGGTCATAATCTGCAGGAATTCGGACTTCAGTGTCGGCATTGCAATTCAGAGCTTTCGTTTCGGTAGCGTCCGTCTCAGGGACAGGGCGGCGGCAACATGCACGGGAAGGTGGTTATGGGCAAGGTGATGCGCGCCATCGGCCTGATGAGCGGAACGTCGCTGGACGGCATCGACGTCGCCTATCTCGAAACGGATGGCGAAACCATCGTGAAACGCGGTCCGGCGCGGACGTTTCCCTACGACGACCGGATGCGGGACCTGCTCGCGAAAGCGATTGCCGCGGCCGCAAATCTTTCCACGCGCGACGAGCGTCCGGCGGCACTGACGGAGGCCGAGCAAGCGTTGACGACGCGCCATGCGGATGCCGTCGCTGAATTCTTTAACGCGGTCGGCATCGAGCCCGCCTCCATCGATCTGATCGGCTTTCACGGCCAGACGGTCCTGCACCGGCCCGAAAACGGTCTGACGGTTCAGCTCGGTCTGGGCGAGCTTCTGGCGAACGCCACCCGCTGCCCGGTGATTTACGATTTGCGCGCGGCCGATGTCGCGGCTGGCGGCCAGGGAGCGCCGCTCGTCCCGGCCTATCATCGCGCTTTGACAGCGAAGCTTCCGCAGCGGCCGCTGGCGATCGTCAATATCGGCGGCGTCGCGAACGTCACGTGGATCGGCCGCGACGGCGCGCTGATTGCATTCGATACCGGCCCCGGAAATGCGTTGCTCGACGACTGGATGATGCGGCGGGCGAAACTTCCCCGCGATGAGGATGGCGCTGCGGCAGCACGCGGACACGCCGACGAAGACATCGTTCGTGATCTTCTCGGGCACGCTTATTTCGCCAAGCCGCCGCCCAAATCCCTCGACCGCAATAGCTTCGCAGCCCACGCGATCGAAAATCTTTCGACGGACTGTGGCGCAGCGACGCTTGCCGTGTTCACGGCGCAGAGCATCGCCAGATCGCGGGAACATATGCCGGAAGAGCCGGAGCTTTGGATCGTCGCGGGCGGCGGCAGGCGAAACCGCACGATCATGCGATTGCTGGCTGAGCGCGTCGAGCACGCCGTCGTCCCGGCCGAGGCTGTTGGCATCGACGGTGATAGTCTGGAGGCGGAAGCCTGGGCTTATCTCGCTGTGCGCTCGGTCAAAGGCCTGCCGATTACGTTTCCGGGAACAACGGGCGCGCCCGCGCCGATGACGGGCGGCCTGCGCGCCGATCCATCGCCGGCACGCAAGCTGATTTGATCCGCGATCGCGTTTGAAAAGCGGCGATTATTCGTCGTCGCTGTCGTCGTCACCGCCGCCGCTCGGGCTGGGTGCAGGCACGCTCTGCGCTTCCATCCGCTCGAGCTCACGCTGCCGCTGACGTTCGCGCTCCCGCTCGCGTTCACGCTCTTTGTTGCGTTCGCGATCCTGCTCGAACTGGATCATGCGTTCGTCGAGATATTTGCCGACGACGTCGCCCAGTTCTTCGATCTTGTTCTCGAAGAAATGGTTGGCGCCGGGGATGATCTCGTGCGCGATCTTGATGCCGCGCTGGACCTTCGTCTTCACCGACATTTCCGCAACCGACGACGTCGGAACGACCCTGTCGAGTTCGCCATTGACCAGCAGGCCGGACGACGGGCACGGCGCGAGAAAGTTGAAATCATAGAGGTTCGCGAGCGGCGCGACGCAGATGAAGCCGTCGACTTCAGGGCGGCGCATGAGAAGCTGCATCGCGATCCATGTGCCGAACGAGACGCCGGCGATCCAGCAGGTCTTGGCGTCGGGCTTGACGAGCTGCAGCCAGTCGAGCGCGGATGCCGCATCCGCAAGCTCGCCGGGGCCGCTGTCCCAGACGCCCTGGCTCCGTCCGACACCACGGAAATTGAAGCGCAGCACCGAGAAGCCGCGCGCCGCGAACGTATGATATAATGAATAGACAACCTGGTTATTCATCGTCCCGCCGAGCTGCGGATGCGGATGAAGGATGAGCGCGATCGGGCTGTCGCTGTTGGCTTCATGATGATAACGGGCCTCCAGGCGACCGCCGGGACCATTGATAATCAGTTCGGGCATCAGAAAACTTCTCGGTTTGTGGTGATCGGGGTTAGGCCGGCTGGGCGCTCGGACACGAGGTCGCGTTCAAATCCTCGTGGCTCTGTTTCTTGAACCTTGACTTCCGCACTCAGGATTTCCATAAGTTTAGAACGGTTCGAAACATTTCCTAGCTTTGTTAAGGTTCACGCCGCAAGTCAAGGCGGCTGTCTTAGCACAGTCAGGGGTATCGGGCGCAAGGCAAGGATTTCGCCGCCACTTGAGGCGGCTCTAGTCCGGAGACGAATGTGGAACTGACGACCAAAGGCCGGTACGCGGTCATGGCGATGGCGGATCTCGCCGCGCACGCCGATCAAACTGCTGTTCCGCTTTCGTCGGTCGCGGATCGCCAGCATTTGCCGCTGTCCTATCTTGAACAGCTTTTCGTTCCGCTCCGCCGCTCCGGCCTCGTCGAGAGCGCCCGTGGTCGCTCAGGCGGCTACCGGCTCGCGAAGAAGTCTGCCGAGATTTCCATTGCCGCCGTGATGGCTGCCGTCGAGGAAGTCACGCACTTCACCCGATGCACCGATAACGACCCGCGCTGCTCGGTTGCGACACCGTGCCTGACGCACGTCTTATGGAGCGCACTGAGTAAGGCCACGTCGGAGTTCCTTGAGTCGGTAAGTCTTGCGGACGTATTGCCCGGTGGAGAATTTGCCGTGCGGGCCGCCGCGGCTGTTTCGGATTCGCCGGCACCCAAGAAGCGCGCTTATCTCGATTACAACGCGACCACGCCGCTGCGGCCCGAGGCCAAGGCCGCCATGATCGTGGCGCTCGACGTGGTCGGAAATCCGTCCTCGGTCCACATGGAGGGACGCCGCGCGCGAAGCATCGTCGAATCGGCACGCGAAAGCGTCGCGCGTCTGGTCGGCGCGAAACCGTCTGAAGTTGTCTTCACGAGCGGCGCATCAGAGGCGAATGCCTGGGTCATGGCGCAGCCGTGGGAAACGATCCTGACGAGCGGCATCGAGCATGATTCCGTTCTTGCTCCGGCGCACGCTGCAAAATGCAACGTCATCGAGCTTTCGACCGGCCGCGATGGTGTGGTGCGCGTCGAGCAAATCGCCGAATTGATTTTGAAGCATGGCGTAGCTCGCCCGGCAGTGATCGCTCTGCAAATGGCGAACAATGAAACCGGCGTTATCCAGCCGGTCGCCGAGGTCGCCGAATTCGCGCGAGCGCATGGCATCGTCGTGCACTCGGATGCGGTTCAGGCGGCGGGCCGCGTGCCCGTTGATTTTGCGGCGCTGTGCCTCGATACGATGGCGATCTCGGCGCATAAGCTCGGCGGCCCGAAAGGGATCGGCGCACTCATCATTCGCGATCATTTTGATCTCGTGCCGCTGCTGCGTGGCGGCGGCCAGGAACGGCGCCGCCGCGCTGGGACGGAGAATGTCGCGGCCATAGCGGGCTTTGGCGCCGCGGCCGAGGCCGCCTACGCTGAACTTCCCGGCATGTCGGCGGTTAAAGGCTTGCGCGACGATCTCGAAGCGCACATCCGCGCCATCAGCCCGCGCGCCGAGATCATCAGCGAAACCGCGCCACGAATTGGCAACACCATCGCGGTCGCGCTGCCGGGCAAGCTGGCGGAGACATTGGTGATCCGCCTCGATCTGGCCGGTATCGCGGTCAGCGCGGGCTCGGCCTGTTCGTCGGGCAAAGTTGGCGCCAGCCATGTGCTCGAAGCGATGGGACTTGGTCCCGAGATCGCATCCGGAACGATACGGATCAGCCTTGGGATTGAAACGACGAAAGACGACATCGCGGCGTTTATCGCGGCCTGGCGAGCGATTGCCGGTTCGCAGGCGATCGCCGCTTGAAGACAAAACTGAACTGAAGGGCCGCCTTTGCGGCATTGTTGAAAGAGAGACGAGGAAATGGCTGCTGTTCAGGAGACGATTGATCAAGTCAAGAAGATCGACGTCGACCAGTACAAGTACGGTTTCGAAACCAAGATCGAGAGCATCAAGGCTCCGAAGGGTCTCGATGAATCGACCGTGCGCTACATCTCGGCCAAGAAGGGCGAGCCCGAGTGGCTCCTGAACTGGCGTCTTGAGGCGTTCCAGCGCTGGAAGGCGATGACCGAGCCGACCTGGGCCAGGGTCCATTATCCCAAGATCGATTTTCAGGACCTCTATTATTATTCCGCGCCGAAATCGACCGAGGGTCCGAAGAGCCTCGACGAAGTCGATCCGGAGTTGCTCGAAACTTACAAAAAGCTCGGAATTCCACTGAAGGAGCAGGAAATCCTCGCGGGCGTTTCGTCATCGCGCGTCGCCGTCGACGCCGTGTTCGACAGCGTCTCGATCGTGACGACCTTCAAGGAAGAACTGGCGAAAGCGGGCGTGATTTTCTGCCCGATTTCGGAAGCGGTGCGCGAGCATCCCGAGCTTGTGAAAAAGTATCTGGGCTCCGTCGTGCCGCAGTCGGATAATTTCTATGCGGCGCTGAACTCGGCGGTCTTCTCGGACGGCTCGTTCGTCTATGTGCCGGAGGGCGTGCGCTGCCCGATGGAGCTTTCGACATACTTCCGCATTAACGAAAAGCAGACCGGCCAGTTCGAGCGCACGCTGATCATCGCCGACAAGGGCGCTTACGTGTCCTATCTCGAAGGCTGCACGGCGCCGACGCGCGATGAAAATCAGCTGCACGCGGCGGTCGTCGAACTCGTCGCGCTCGATGATGCTGAGATCAAATATTCGACCGTGCAGAATTGGTATCCGGGCGACTCCCAAGGCAAGGGCGGCATTTATAACTTCGTGACCAAGCGCGGCGACTGCCGCGGCCACCATTCGAAGATTTCCTGGACGCAGGTCGAGACCGGCTCCGCGATCACCTGGAAGTATCCGAGCTGCATTCTGCGCGGCGACCATTCTCGTGGCGAGTTCTACTCGATCGCCGTTTCGAACGGCTATCAGCAGATCGACAGCGGCACCAAGATGATCCACCTCGGCAAGAACTCGTCGAGCCGCATCATCTCGAAGGGCATCGCGGCGGGCTATTCGCAGAACACCTATCGCGGCCTCGTCTCGGCGCACCGCAAGGCAACCGGCGTCCGTAACTTCACGAACTGCGACTCGCTTCTGATCGGCGACAAATGCGGCGCACACACCGTGCCCTACATCGAAGCCAAGAACTCGAGCGCGCATTTCGAGCACGAAGCGACGACGTCGAGGATTTCCGACGACATGCTGTTCTATTGCCAGCAGCGCGGACTTTCGCAGGAAGAAGCGATCGCGCTCGTCGTCAACGGGTTCGTCCGCGACGTGCTGCAGCATTTGCCGATGGAATTCATGGCCGAGACACAAAAGCTGATCGGCATATCGCTCGAAGGAAGCGTGGGATAATGGGTGTTTTTTGCTCCCTTCTACCGTCATGGCCGCGCAGGCGGCCATCCACGCCAGACGTGAATAGGAATGAAGCGCAGACGAATTGCGCTATCGCGAAGTTGAAAGTGTAAAGGTCGAACAGATGCTTGAAATTAAAAACCTGCACGTAAAGCTCGAGGACGAGGATCGCGTGATCCTGAAAGGACTTTCGCTCACCGTTCCGAAAGGCGAAGTCCACGCCATCATGGGCCCGAACGGCTCCGGAAAATCGACGCTCGCTTATGTGCTCGCAGGCCGCGCCGGCTATGAAGTGACCGACGGCGACATTCTCTGGAACGGCGAATCCATTCTTGAAATGGCGCCCGATGAGCGCGCCGCCAAAGGCGTCTTCCTGGCGTTCCAGTATCCGATGGAAATTCCCGGCGTTGCCGGTTTGACGTTCCTTCGCACGGCGATGAACGCGGTGAGAAAGAAGCGCGGAGAACCCGAGCTGACGACTCCCGCCTTCATGAAGATCGCCAAAGAGAAGGGCGAGAAGCTCAACATCGACATCAACATGCTGAAGCGTCCCGTCAACGTCGGCTTCTCGGGCGGCGAGAAAAAGCGTTCCGAGATTCTCCAGATGGCGCTCCTCGAGCCGACGCTCTGCGTGCTCGATGAAACCGATTCAGGTCTCGATATCGACGCCCTGCGCATCGTCGCCGAAGGCGTCAATGCGCTTCGTGACAAGGATCGCGCATTCCTCGTCATCACGCACTATCAGCGGCTGTTGAACTACATCGTTCCCGACAAGGTTCACGTGCTGGCCGACGGCCGCATTCAGAAAACAGGCGGCAAGGAACTCGCGCTCGAGCTGGAAAAATCGGGATACGCGGACTTCACCGGCAAGGCGGCGTGACATGAACGTGGCATTGATGAAAACAAAGGCCGAGCAGGCGTTGACGGAGGCGTTCGAGGCCTCTGCCGCGAAATTGCCCGGAAGCGCCGCTGTCAAGGCCCGGCGCGCCGAAGCGATCGGCGCGTTCGGATCTCTCGGTCTGCCGCATCGGCGCATCGAGGAATGGAAGTACACGGACCTTCGCGGCGCTCTCAAGGAAGCGTTGCCGCCGGCCGTTCAGGACGAAACCGCGCTGACCATTGCGGAATTGATCGTCGCGCTCGGACCGCTCGCCCACGTCGACGCGCATCGCATCGCGTTCGTCAACGGCCGCCACCGCAGTGAACTCGATGATCTGAGCGATGCGTCGGGCTTCGATATTGCGACGCTCGGAAAAACGCTCGCTTCCGCGCCGACGAATGTCGCCGATGCGTTGACGAAATCCGACGCCAACGGCGCGATCGCGGCGCTGAACGCCGCCTTCATGACCGACGGCGCCATCGTTCGCGTTGCCGACAAGGCAGTGTTGACGAAGCCGCTGCTCATCGTCTTCGTGCGCGCCGGAAGCGCGAGACACGCCGTGACCGTGCGCAATTTCGTCTCGATCGGCGCCGGCGCAACGGCGACGATCATCGAGGCGCATGTTGTCCTTCCGGGTTCCACACCCGATGCGCAAAGCAATGCGCTGACCGAAGTCAGCGTCGGCAAGGCTGCAACCCTGCACCATGCCAAGGTCGCCGTCGATGACGGCAAATGCGTGCATCTCGCCGATTGGGACGTCGTACTCCAAGCAGACGCGACCTATCGCGGCTTCCAGTTTTCGTCAGGGCTCGGACTTGCCCGCAACGAGACCAACGTCCGCTACGCCGGAGAAGGCGGCAAGCTCGACTTGTCGGGCGCTTACATGGCCCGCGCGCACGAGCACATCGATACCACGCTGGTCGTCGATCACGCCGTGCCCGGCTGCGAAAGCCGCGAGCTGTTCAAAGGCGTGCTCGATGGACACGGGCGTGGCGTGTTCCAGGGCAAGATCATCGTTCAGCCCAATGCACAGAAAACCGATGGCAAGCAGATGTCGCAAGCGCTGATGCTGTCGGCGGATGCCGAATTCGACTCCAAGCCCGAGCTTGAGATTTTCGCCGACGACGTCGTCTGCGGTCACGGCACGACATCGGCGGAGCTTGATCCCGATCTGCTGTTTTATTGCCGGTCGCGCGGTATTCCGGAAAGCCAGGCCCGCGCTCTGATGATCGAGTCGTTTATCGGTGAAGCGATCGATAAAATCGAGAATCCGGAGCTTCACACGGCGTTGATGGCCTATGCGATAAACTGGCTTGCGCACACGGCTCGCGGATAGGAATGCAGATGGGAAGTGAAACGAAAGTTGCAGCTGTGCGCAGCGCCGGTTCGCAAACGGGCCTGACCGCCGCGCCTTACGACGTCGAGCTTCTTCGCGCCGACTTCCCAATTCTGTTTCGCGAAGTCCACGACCGGCCGCTCGTCTATCTCGACAACGGCGCGTCGGCACAGAAACCGCGTTCCGTCATCGAAGCGATGGATTACGCGTATCGCTTCGAATACGCCAACGTGCATCGCGGCCTGCACCATCTCTCGAACGTCGCGACCGATCATTACGAGGCGGCACGCGAGACCGCGCGCCGGTTTCTCAACGCCCAGCACGCCGAAGAGATCATCTTCACCCGCAACGCGACCGGCGCGATCAATCTCGTCGCGCGCTCTTTCGGCGAGCCACGCATCGGTGAGGGCGACGAGATCGTCATCACGATCATGGAGCATCACGCCAACATCGTGCCGTGGCATTTCCTGCGCGAGCGCAACGGCGCGGTGCTGAAGTGGGCGCCGATGACCGATCGCGGCGAGCTGATCGTCGAAAAGCTCGACCAGTTGATCACCAAGCGCACCAAACTCGTCGCCGTGACCCACATGTCGAACGTGCTCGGCACGGTGAATCCGGTGAAGGACATCATCCGCATCGCGCATGCCAAGGGCGTTCCCGTTCTCATCGACGGCAGCCAGTCAGCAGTGCACATGACCGTCGATGTGCGCGATCTCGATTGCGATTTCTACGTTTTCACGGGGCACAAGACATACGGCCCGTCGGGCATCGGCGTCCTCTACGCCAAGCGCGAGCATCTCGAGGCGATGCCGCCCTACGAAGGCGGCGGCGATATGATCGAGAATGTCTCCCTCGAACGCATCACCTATGCGAAGCCGCCGCATCGCTTCGAAGCCGGAACGCCCGCGATTGTCGAAGCCGTGGGACTGAACGCGGCGCTGAACTATATGATGCAGATCGGCCGCGACCGCATCGCGCACCACGAGGCGGAGCTTGGCGCTTATGCGGCCGAACGCCTGGCCGAGCTTCCGTGGCTGAAGCTTTATGGCACGGCGCCGGGCAAAGGCGCGATTTTCTCATTTACGGTCGACGGCCTGCATCCCCACGACGTCTCGACCATCATCGATCGGTCGGGCGTCGCGATACGCGCGGGGCACCATTGCGCGCAGCCGCTGATGGAACGCTTGGGAGTAACGGCAACATGCCGCGCCTCCTTCGCATTATACAACACGAAAGCCGAGGCTGACGCTCTGGTGACGGCACTGACCAAGGCTCATGATCTCTTTACGTAAGGAGCTTCCGCATGGACGGGAAGCAGAAGACCGAAGAGCGCGAAGCTCTGAAAACGGCCGTTGAAGGCCTCGACGCACCGCCTGTGACGCCGTCCGATGACGGCGCGAATGCGTTTGCGGAAACCAGCGGCGAAGCTCCGCCGCCCGCAGCATCGACGGGATTGTCGTCGGAAGAAATCGATCGCCTGACGAACGACATCGTCGCGGCGTTGAAGACGGTTTACGACCCCGAGATCCCGGCCGACATCTACGAGCTTGGGCTGATCTATAAGGTCGAGATCGACGACGACCGCAACGTCGTTATCGATATGACGCTCACCGCTCCGGGCTGTCCGGTTGCCGGTGAAATGCCGATCTGGGTCGAAAACGCCGTCAATGCCGTACCGGGTGTCGCCCATACGAAGGTCAACGTCGTGTTTACCCCACCCTGGGATCAGAGCCGGATGTCGGATGAGGCTCGGCTCGCGGTCGGCATGTTCTGAGATACCTCGCTTTTGCAACGCGGATACCCATATATGGGAACCGCTCATCGAACCACGGAGGCCCGAGTGCCCTCGCTTAGAATGATGCCAAAAGTCATGACGCTGACGGACGCCGCCGCGGGGCGCATCGTGGCGTTGATTGCCCAGAAGCCCGGCGTCAAGGCGCTGAAGATCGGCATCAAGAAGGGCGGATGCGCGGGCATGGAATATACGATGTCGTGGGCCGATCAGATCGGCAAATTCGACGAGGTGATCGAGGATAAGGGCGCCATCGTCCTCATCGATCCGGCCGCGATCATGTATTTGCTCGGCACCGAGATGGACTTCAAGACCGATAAGCTTTCGTCCCAGTTTGTGTTCAACAATCCAAATCAGAAAAGCGCCTGCGGCTGCGGTGAGAGCGTCAATCTCGAACCGGCGCCAGTGGTGCCGGAGGGCTTTGCCCCGGCCGATCGGTGACAGCAAATGGAGTTGATGTTTTGTGAGGCGTCGCTGTTCCAGCGGCGCCTCATGTTTTTGCGATTTTTCTAAGCGTCGTTGGTCCCGCTCAAATCATGGCATCCGCTCCAGGGTGTGACCGCGCCATTCTTCGCTCATGGGGCCATACTCTCGCCCATTGTGAACTATGCGGGCGTGGTGAGGGCCAACGGGAAACGCTGTGGCAGCGGGCGGCGAGGCGCCGTTGTGCTGCTCCTGGTAGAAGCCCCAATTCCCAGGGTCGCCGTTTGCGTAGCCCAGATAGAAAGCGCTGGCGGGCAAACTGAAAGCGCAAGCGGATAGTGCCGTCGCAGCGGCCGCGACGAGAGCCTTTGTCGAGAGGGTCATGGCGCCAAATTCCTTTGGCTGCAGGTCTAACCGTGCCACTCCGCCGTCCGTGGTGGGGATGTGGTGTGCACCGACGCGCCGACCATAGGCCGGGTGGCTTATCATCCGATCGGCGATGAGGAGGAGAACGCGCCGCCGAGGCGGGCGCATCCTGGATGCGCCCGATTTGAGCGAGGCGTCGTTCTGCGGTTCGGCCGCGCGTTTCTTAGCCTCGGCCGGGCACCTTCGCTGGGCGTGAGGGTTTGCGCATGAACGCCGGGATATTCTCCGCGAATCCGACGCGATCATCCGTCCTGGGTGCCTGTTGCGGCTTGCGAGTCGGCTCGGCGGCGGGCGGACGTTCCACAGACGGAGCGCGACGCGGCGCCGCCTTCGGCTCGTCCGTCCAGCTGTCGGCCGCGCGCGGACGCGGCGCGGGCCGTTGCGGTTTATCGCGCGTCGGCTGCTCGCTCGCACGAGGACGTTCACGCTTCGCCTGCTGCGTGGGTGGCGTGGATGGCTGCGGGCGTTCGACCTTGCCTTCGGGCTCGTCGTGGCGCGGCGCGCCGTTGACTTTCTTAGGTTCGGACTTTCGCGCTTCGCGACCACTGTGCGGCCGGCTGGACTTTGCTTGCGACGCCCCACGTCCGCCGCGACCCCGGCGCCTTTTGCCTGCGCCCGCGATATCTTCCTCGCTTGGAGGATCGCCGAGCCAGACCGCAACTTCGCCCGTCACCTTCTCGATATCGGCGACGAATTTCAGGTCGTCCGGACTGACGAGAGATGTCGAATTGCCTTCCCGCCCCGCGCGCCCCGTTCGTCCGATGCGGTGGACATAATCGTCGGCTGCCCACGGAAGATCGAAGTTGAAGACGTGCGAAACATCCGGAATATCGAGGCCGCGCGCGGCAACGTCGGACGCGGCAAGCAGCATGATCTCGCCGTTGCGGAACTTGTCCAGCGTCTCCGTGCGGCTCGTCTGGTCCATATCGCCGTGCAGCTCTCCAGCATTGAACCCGTGCTTGGATAGCGATTTGTAGAGCACCGCGACATCGCGCTTGCGGTTGCAGAAGATGATCGCGTTCTTGACGTTGCCGTCGCGAATGAGATCACGAAGCATCTCACGCTTCGCCCAGTCTTCTCCGTTCTGACAGTAAGCAAAGCGCTGCGTGATCGTCTTTGCCGTCGTTGCGGGTTTGGCGACTTCGATGCGCGTCGGATCTCTAAGGAACTGATCGACGAGCCGTGTGATCTCGGGCGGCATCGTCGCGGAAAAGAACAGCGTCTGCCGGCGCGGCGGCAGCAGCTTGCAAATTTTTTCGATGTCCGGAATGAAGCCCATGTCGAGCATGCGGTCGGCTTCGTCGATGACGAGGATTTCGACGCCCATCAGCATGACGCGTCCGCGCCCGAAATGGTCGAGCAAGCGCCCCGGGGTCGCAATCAGGACGTCGACGCCGCGGTCGAGCTTCTTCACCTGCTCGTCCATCGACACGCCGCCGATCAACAGCGCCACCGACAGCTTGTGATTGACACCGTATTTCTCGAAGCTCTGCTCAACCTGAGCGGCAAGCTCGCGCGTTGGCGCCAGGATCAGCGAGCGTGGCATTCGGGCACGAGCGCGGCCCGTCTCGAGCCGCGTGATCATCGGAAGAACGAAAGAGGCGGTCTTGCCCGTGCCCGTTTGCGCGATACCGAGAATGTCGCAGCCGGTTAGGGCAACCGGAATAGCGGCGGATTGAATAGGGGTGGGATTCACATATCCCGCGGCCGTTACAGCCGCTTGAACCTTGGGCGAAAGCCCGAGGTCAGCGAACGTCTTGCTGTCCAATAGTCAACGTCTCCATCTGCACAACCCAAAAACTCCGGCGCGAAAGCACCAGACGGTCGATTGAGAGCGCAGGGGGATAGGGTGCCGAAAAGGTCCAAAGCCGAAATGGGAGTGCGGATCAAAATGCGTAAAAAATGCGCAAACTCGATCCCCTGCGCTCCGGCACGTCCGCGTGCTCGCACACATCAGCCGCGAGTGCAAGGAAAACTCGGTGGTTTCGCACTGTTGGGCCGCGCGTTTCTGTCACGGGCAGGGGATAGCGTAATCCGGACATCCCGATTGTTGGGCCGAAGCGGGAAACCGTTTCCCCGCTCCGGTTTCTCAGACGTACAGCGATCAGTCTTCGAGCAGCCACTTGCCGAACAGGCCGCCGATGACGCCGCCGAGGATCGGCGCGGCCCAGAACACCCAGACCTGCGTCAGAGCTTCGCCGCCCGCAAAGATCGCCGGACCGAAGCTCCGGGCAGGGTTCACGGACGTGTTCGAGATCGGTATCGACATCAAGTGAATAGCGGTGAGCGTCAGGCCGATCGCGACCGGCGCCAGCAGAGCAGGTCCATTCGCGCGCGTTACGCCCATGATGACAACAAGGAAGAAGGCCGTCAGGACCGTCTCGAGAATGAAGACTTCAGTTAGGCTTGCTTTGAGCATGGACAATTCGCCGTAACCGTTCGCAGCGAACGTCGCGCCCGTGTGACCGACGAGCGAGAATACTCCGCAGGCGGCCAGCGCGCCGACGACTTGCGCGATGATGTAAGGCACGGCCTTGCTCGCCTCGAACCGGCCGCCCGCGACCAGCCCGAGCGTGACAGCCGGATTGAAGTGACCGCCTGAGATATGGCCAACCGCATACGCCATCACCATGACGGTGCAGCCGATAGACAACGCGACGCCGAGAATGCCGGCTGCGCCCGCGGGCGCTCCGAATGAGTAAAAGGCGGCGCCGAGAACGGACGCCATAAGCATAAAGGTGCCGGACGCTTCGGCTGCGATTGCTCTGCTATTCATGCAAAATTTCCCCCTGAGGCAATGTCCACCGCGCGCAGCGATTCTCTTGCTCCGAATCGCCGCCACGCCGAATAATCGTAACTGAGATCGGCTTATGGAGCGAGCCAAGCGGCGCCCACATCGGTTAAATCAGATTGCAAAAAAAGCGTTGGAATCCGGTCACAAATCGAGAATTGCTTATTTGTCATATTAGCTGAATTGATTTTCTGGTTGGTGCTCCGAGGCGTAACATGCGTTCAGCAACGGTGAGATCGGGTGCCTTGTAGCAATCGCGTATGCACGGCCATGCTGATAACTGGCGGCTAGACCGAGGGTTTTCGACAGATGACTGCAAACGCCTTAGCGAAGACCGAATTGGTGGCGGAAACTGTCAGCCCTCCCGCTGCGGCGCGATCGAAGGGTCAACGCCGCGGCGAAGCCATTCGCGAATTGAAGAAGCGTGATAACTCGACGAACTTCTCTCACATCGGTTTTGTCTACCTGGTGATCGCGGCCGCGATTGGCGGCGCGCTCTGGAGCTATTCCGCCGTTGCGGCCGCAGGCTTGGAATGGTGGTGGAATATCCCCGCGACGCTTGTTGCGATCGTCGTGATCGGCGCCTCGCAGCATCAGTTTGGCGGCATCATTCACGAGGGCACGCATTTCATTCTGTTCGAGAACAAGATTTTGAACGAGCTGGCGTCCGATTGGTTCGCGGCATTTCCGATCTATACGTCGACCTTCCACTTCCGTTTGCACCACCTCGCGCATCACCAGTTCATCAACGATCCGGTGCGCGATCCCGATTGGGCGCAGTTGCACGACAGCGGCCACGACCTCGATTTTCCGATTACGCACTTCGAGATGCTGGCCGCGCTCGGCAAGCAAATCTGGCTGCCGAATTTGTTCCGCTACACCATTGCGCGCGCTCGCTACAGCGCGCTCGGGACCGTGAACAACCCTTATGTCGATCGCGAAAAGCGCGGCGAAAGACTTCCGACGCTGGCCGGAATCCTTTTTGCCATTGCCGCCCCGGCTGCAGTCGTTCCTTTGGTTCGCTCAGGACATGGCGCGCTGGCGTTTGCCGCCCTCGGCGCACTGACGGCCGTTGTCGTGACGTACTTCGCGCGCCTCGACGAGAACAAGCTTCCGCATGCGCACGTCGAAACGGTCATCTCGCACCGCACGACGAACATCAGTCGCGTCGCCTTCATGGCGACCCTCTATGCGGCGTTGACCGCGATCGAAGTCGGCGGCTGGGGGCAGGCGTGGAGCTACTTCGCGCTACTTTGGATCGTTCCTCTGTTCACGACCTTCCCGCTGTTCATGATCATGCGCCAATGGGTGCAGCATGGAAATGCTGATCGTGGGCGCTATACGAATTCGCGCGTGTTTCTCGTCAATCCGTTCATCCGCTATGCGGTGTTCCCGTTCGGCATGGACTACCACCTGCCGCATCACATCTACGCGTCGGTTCCGCATTACAAGCTGCATGGCCTACACGAACTGCTGCTGCAGGACCCCGAATATCGCGAGAAGGGAGTCGTGGTCGAAGGCTACTTCAACTCGCCGTATGGTGAGATCGAGGACCGAAATCCGACCGTCATCGAGGTGTTGGGAGAGAAGTACGCGCCGAAGGACCAGCAAGAGGCCTACGTCGATACCTCGACGCTCGAATATGCCAAGGTCCGAAACCCCGACGCGATCGAGCGCGAAAACCGGGATTCGCTGAAAGAGGGTTAGAAGCGATCTCACACGCGATGCGCGTTGAACGCGCTCGCGGTCATGGCCGTGCTGGCCATGACGATGGACGTTAGATGTCCAGGTCCTTGGCGAAGGCTGCACGCTCCTGAATGAAACGGAAGCGTGCTTCGGGCTTTGATCCCATCAGCGAATTCACGACCTCGGATAAGCCGTCGCGTTCCCCTTCGCCGATTGAGACGCGCAGCAGCGTGCGCCGCCGCTTGTCCATCGTCGTTTCCTTAAGGTCCTTGAAGTCCATCTCGCCGAGACCTTTGAAGCGCGTGACCTTCGGCTTCTTGCCTTTGAAATGCGTCTCGAGGAGCTGATCGCGATGCGCTTCGGTGCGCGCATAGACGACATCCGACTTGTCGGAGACTTTGTAGAGAGGCGGCACGGCAAGAAAGAGATGCCCATTCTCGATCAGCTCGGGCATCTCCTGATAGAAGAATGTAATCAGCAGCGATGCGATGTGCGCGCCGTCGACATCGGCGTCCGTCATGATGATCACGCGCTCGTAACGCAGATCTTCGTCACGATATTTCGCTGCTGTGCCCGCGCCGAGCGCTTGTACGAGATCGGCCAGAAGCTGGTTCTGCGAAAGCTTCGCGGACGACGCGTTCGCGACGTTCAGGATTTTTCCGCGCAGCGGTAGAATGGCCTGCGTTTCGCGATCTCGCGCGCTCTTGGCGCTGCCGCCGGCCGAGTCGCCCTCAACGATGAAAATCTCGGTTCCCGCAGCCTGCTGGATCGAGCAGTCGGCGAGCTTTCCCGGCAGACGCAGCTTGCGCGTCGCCGATTGCCGGCCGACTTCTTTTTCCCGCCGCCGCTTCAGACGCTCTTCCGATTGATCGACGGTCCATTCGAGCAGCTTCGTCGCCTGCTGCGGAGAATCCACAAGCCAGTGATCGAAAGCGTCGCGCACCGCCGTCTCGACGATCTTCGTCGCTTCGACTGACGCCAGCTTGTCTTTCGTCTGCCCCTGGAATTCCGGTTCGCGGATGAACACGGAGAGCGTCGAGGCTGCCGTTCCCATCACATCTTCCGACGTGATCTGCTGCGCCTTCTTGTTTCCGGTCAGTTCGCCGTAGGCGCGAAGCCCCTTGTAGAGAGCCTGCCGCAAGCCGTTCTCATGCGTGCCGCCGTCGGCAGTCGGCACGGTGTTGCAATAGGAGAGCGAAAAACCGTCCTCGTCGGAAATCCAGGCGACGGCCCACTCGACCGAGCCGTGCCCGCCGTCCTTTTCGATCCGGCCCGAAAAAATATCCTTCGTGACGCGCGTGCGGCCATCGATCGATTCGGTCAGATAGTCGGCGAGGCCCCCGGGGAAATGGAACACGGCTTCCGGCGGCGTGTCGTCCTTGATGAGTTCCGGCGCGCATTTCCAGCGGATCTCGACGCCCGCGAAAAGATAGGCTTTGGCGCGCGACATCTTGAGAAGCCGAGCGGGCTTGAACGCAGCGCCCTTGCCAAAAATCTTCTCGTCCGGACGGAAACGCACCTTCGTTCCGCGCCGGTTCATGATCGAGCCGAGCTTTTCCAGCTTCGTCTGTGGAATGCCGCGCGAAAAGACCATGCGATAAAGCTGCTGGTCGCGCGCTACCTGCACTTCGAGCGTTTCCGAAAGCGCGTTGACGACCGACACGCCGACGCCGTGCAGGCCGCCCGACGTATTGTAAGCCTTGGAATCGAACTTGCCGCCCGCGTGCAGCACGGTCAGGACGACTTCGAGCGTGCTCAGGCTTTTGTTCTTCGGGTACGGGCCGACAGGAATGCCGCGGCCGTTGTCGGTGACGGCCAGGAAGCCGTCGGCGGAAAGCTCGACCTCGATCCATGTCGCGTGACCGGCGACCGCTTCGTCCATCGAGTTATCGATCACCTCGGCGAAAAGGTGATGCATCGCCTTTTCGTCGGTGCCGCCGATGTACATGCCGGGGCGGCGGCGAACGGGCTCCAGGCCTTCGAGAACTTCGATGTCATGCTCGCTGTAACCCGTGCTATCTGACGGTTTACGGGCGCGCGACGATTTTTCAGTCATTTCGCTGTCGAATTCCGAAAAGAGATCAATCTGCGATCGGCCCATGAGCAATCCTCAATCATGTCACGCCGACAGGCACGCGCCGGAACCCGAAAGAACCCGAAGCGGCCTGACGCACGACAGCAGAACCGCTGAGGCGAATCTTGGAGACGTCCTTATAGACTGAGCCGCGCCCCACGCCACCACGCGCAATGAGCTTTGTGGCCGAACCGCCACTTAAGACGGGCTTCCGGCTGCGACATTGTCGATAAGCCGCGTCTTCCCGAGCCATGCGGCGGCCAGGATACGCAGCGGTTTTCCGGGCGACACGGACGCGCTGAGCGTCGAAGCGTCGCGAATGTCAATATAGTCGACTTTCGTGAATCCCGCCTTCACGAGGCGTGCCGTGGCATCCGTTGTCACGACGCTGAATGGCGTTCCGATGGCGATTTTCTCCGCCGCATCGGTGATCGTCGCATAGAGCGCGGGCGCAATGGCGCGCTCCTTCTCCGACAAGTAGGCGTTGCGCGACGATAGCGCCAATCCGTCCGTCTCGCGCACAGTCGGCGCGGCGATGAGCTTCAGCGGCATGTTGAGGTCGTCGACCAGCTGCCGCAGAACGGCGAGCTGCTGGTAGTCTTTTTCGCCAAAGATCGCGACGTCGGGCGTGACCTGGTTGAAAAGCTTGGCGCAGACCGTCGCGACACCGTCAAAATGGTGCGGCCGGAACGCGCCTTCGAGATCGGCCGCCGCGCTGCCGGCTTTGATGCCGGTCGAGAAGCTCGCCGGATACATTTCCTCGACGCTTGGACTCCAGACGAGATCGGCTTCGGCCGCCGTGAGCTTGGCATGGTCACCGGCTTCATCGCGAGGATAGCGCGCCAGATCCTCGTGCGGGGCAAACTGCGTCGGATTGACGAAGATGGACACGACCACCTTGTCGGCGCGGTCTTTGGCTTGCCTGACCAGCGAAACATGTCCTGAATGCAGCGCGCCCATCGTCGGCACCAGCGCAATCGTTTTGCCGGCGCTGCGCCAGTCGGCCGTGACGTGTCTCAGGTCCCGGACGGTGGAAACGGCTTTGACGGAATGGCTCACGGCGCGCGCCTTATTCTGCTGAGAATCGAGGCCGTTCCTGCCGCTAGACGAGGTGGCCCGTCAAGACAATTGGATGCTGACTACGTTCGAGAGCAGAGCAGCGGACATTTTCGCGATCTGCTATGCTTGGTCCGGCAGGCGAATCGTCGGCGGCGCCTGGATATAGCGGGTTACAAATAATGGTCGCGGCATTGCGGCACGAGGATTTACAGCGCGCTCTTCCCCCCCGGGATGAACTTTCCGCGCAATATTTGACGGACGAGCCGCGGCTCGTCGGCGCCTTGATCGAGCGCGCTTTCTTCGCCGAAGATGAGCGTCGGCGTATCGCCGACGTCGCGCGCAGGCTTGTCCACACCGCACGCGCCAGCAAGGCCGACCATTCCGGCGTCGACGCCTTCATGCACGAATACGGCTTGGCGACGGACGAGGGCGTCATCCTGATGTGCCTCGCCGAGGCATTGCTCAGAATTCCTGATACCGAAACGGCGAACGCATTCATCGCCGACAAGATCGCGGGCGGGGCATGGGACAAGCATCTCGGCCAGTCCGATAGCCTGCTCGTTAACGCCTCGACCTGGGGCTTGATGCTCACCGGGCGCATCGTAAAGCTCAAGGAGGCCAAAGGCGCCAATCCTCTGCAAGCGCTGAAACGCCTCGTCGCGCGCTCGGGCGAACCGACGATCCGCCTTGCCGTGCGCCAAGCGGTCCGCCTGCTCGGTGAGCAATTCGTGCTGGGCTCGACGATCGAAGCCGCGTTGTCGCGCGCCCGAGCCTTCGAGGAAAAAGGCTACCGCTTCTCCTACGACATGCTGGGCGAAGCGGCCCGCTCCGAGCGCGACGCAGAGCGTTACTTCCAACGCTATATGGCCGCCATCGACACGGTCGGAAACGCCGCGCCGCCGTTCACCGCCACCAATGTCGACGCAATTTTCGAACGGCCGTCCATTTCGGTGAAGCTGTCGGCGCTGCATCCGCGCTTCGAGCCGGGCAAGGAACACCGCCTCCATGCCGAGCTTGCGCCGCGTCTGTTGACGCTCGCGCGCGCGGCGCGGGCAAAAGGTCTTGCGCTGACGATCGACGCCGAGGAACAGGATCGGCTCGACCTTACCGCCGGCATATTCGGCGAGATGCTGGTCAATCCGCAGCTCGACAACTGGAACGGTCTCGGCCTTGCCGTTCAAGCCTACGGCAAGCGCGCAATCCCGCTCATTCGTTGGCTTCGCAGGCTTGCCGAGCAGACCGGCAAGCGCATTCCGGTGCGGCTCGTCAAAGGCGCCTACTGGGACAGCGAGATCAAATGGGCGCAGGAGCGCGGCCTTGAAGATTATCCCGTGTTCTCGCGCAAGCTGCACACCGACGTCTCTTATCTCGCGGCGATGCGCCTTTTGATTTCGGAGCCTGTCGCGTTCTATCCGCAGTTCGCGACCCACAACGCGCACACGATTGCGTCGGCCTCCGTCGCCGGCGGCGCGATCGAATTCGAATATCAGCGTCTGCACGGCATGGGCGAAGCCCTCTACGAGCAGATCGTCGGCGTCGGACAGTTTGGGCGTCCGTGCCGGATTTACGCGCCCGTCGGCGGTCATGAGGATTTGCTCGGCTATCTCGTGCGCCGATTGCTTGAGAACGGCGCTAATACATCCTTCGTCAACCGCTTGGGCGACGATGAAACGTCGGTGTCCGACATCATCGCCGATCCGGTCGAGATCGCGGATCGGGAATATACCTCCGGCGACCGCCCGGCGCTGCTCATACGCCCGCGCGACATCTATCTTCCAGAGCGCAAGAACAGTGCCGGATTGCCGCTCATCGAGGCAAGCGTCCGGCAGTCCCTTTTTGCCGATATCGGCAAGGTCTTGAAAACGCCCTTCGCGGCGGGACCGATCGTCAACGGCACGGCCACGACCGCCGGCGACGCAGCGGCATTTGCGGTCTCGCCGCACGATCATCGCGAACGCATCGGATCGGTCCGGCTCGCAACGCCGCAAAATCTTGAGGATGCGATTGCGAGCGCGCGCAATGCGTCCGCGCGCTGGGAACGAACGGACGCGGCTGAACGCGCTCGTATTCTTGAAACGGCGGCCGATCTTTTCGAGCGCGACCGCGTAACGTTGCTGGCGGCGCTTATCCGCGAGGCGGGTAAGACGCTCGACGCAGCTCAGGCCGAGCTTCGCGAGTCGGTCGATTTTCTCCGCTACTATGCGGTTGAGGCGCGGCGGTTGTTTTCAAATTCGATCCGGCTACGCGGCCCGACCGGCGAAGACAACACGTTGACGCTCAGGGGGCGCGGACCGTTCGCCTGCATATCGCCGTGGAATTTCCCGATCGCGATCTTCACGGGACAGATCGCGGCGGCGCTTGCGGCTGGAAATCCGGTCATCGCGAAGCCGGCCGAGCAGACGCCGATTGCAGGCTTTCTCGTCGTCAAGCTGCTGCACGAAGCCGGAATTCCGCGCGATGTCCTGCATCTCGTCACCGGAGGCGGCAAACTCGGCGAGGCGCTTGTCAAGGATGCACGCGTTGAAGGCGTCGTCTTCACCGGCTCCGGCGAAACGGCGTGGGCGATTCAGAAATCGCTCGCCGACCGGCGCGGCGCGATCGTCCCCTTCATTGCCGAGACCGGCGGCATCAACGCGATGATCGCGGATTCCTCCGCCTTGCCGGAACAGGTGGTCCGTGATGCCGTGCGCTCAGCGTTCGACAGCGCCGGACAACGTTGCTCCGCCGCGCGCATCCTGTTCGTCCAGGACGAAAGCGCATCGCGAATTCGTTCCATGCTCGCCGGTGCGATCGAGGCGCTCGATGTCGGCGATCCGCTCGACTATGCGACCGACATCGGTCCGGTCATCGATGAGTCGGCGCAGGATCTCCTAGAAAGCCATAAGGTTCGCATGCAGCGCGAGGCCCGCGAGATCGTCGACCTTGCGATGCCGGAAGCCTGTCGCGCCGGCACATACGTCACGCCCGCGCTGTTCGAAATCGATCGTCTCGCCAAGCTCGACCACGAGGTCTTCGGGCCGATCCTCCACATGATCCGCTATCAGCGCGATCACCTCGACAAAGTCGTCGCGGCGTTGAACGCTACCGGCTACGGCCTGACGCTCGGTCTTCACAGCCGCATCGAAAGTGTCGCCCAATACGTTTCCGAGAATGCGCGTGTCGGAAACCTGTATATCAATCGCAACCAGATCGGCGCCGTTGTCGGCGTCCAGCCATTCGGCGGCGAGGGCCTTTCCGGAACCGGTCCGAAAGCGGGTGGCCCGAATTATCTTTTACGATTTGCAACGGAACGCACGCGCTCGACCGACATCACCGCGACGGGCGGCAACTACACGCTGCTCAGCGGGAAAAACCCGGCAGGTTGATGACGTCGCGCATCGGGAAGATTTCATCGCGGCGTTGAGGGTCGACCTTCGACGGCAAGATCGAGTTTGAAAGCGAACTCGTCTTTACGCCGCCGCCGCATGGCAGTCATCGCCGAATTTCGAATTTGCTTAGGAAAAATTCCGTCACATCGGGAAAAATTCCCAACATATTCAGCGTTGATATTCGGGTGTGCCTCGCTAGAACGAAATGACATTCCGGAAGTCAAAGCTGAGCGCGGGCAACTTGTGAAGCTACTCGTCGTCGAGGATCATCCGATCGTCATTTCAGGGTGCAGGGCGCTATTTTCCGAAGACGAAGGCGTGACGATGATCGAGGCGCGCACGGCTTCGGCGGCGCGCACGGCGCTGAAAAACGAAGCTCCCGATGTGTCGGTCATCGATATCAATCTTCCCGATGGCTCGGGCCTCGAGCTGACGCGTGAATTCATTGCGCACGATCCGGACGCCAAGGTCGTCGTCTTTTCGATGAGCGACACGCCGATGCTGGCCATTCAGGCCATCGAATGCGGCGCCAAGAGTTACGTCAGCAAGAATGGCAGCCCCAGCGATCTGAAGAATGCGGTTCTCGCCGTGGCGCGTGGCGATCTTTGGATTTCGGACGATCTCATCCAGGAAATGGCGCTGCTGCGCGCCAAAGCTCCGGGGGCAACGACGTTCCTGAGCGAGCGCGAGCACCAGGTTTTGAGGATGCTGGCGCGCGGTCGCAGCATGGCGGAAATCGCCAATGATATCTCGGTGTCGTATAAGACCGTAGCGGCTGACTGCGCGATGCTGAGAACGAAGCTCGGCGCTCGAACCTCTTCGGAAATGATCCGTATCGCCGTCGAGTTGAAACTCGTGTAGGATTTCGGTAGTCGGACGCCACGCCGCCAAGCCAACGCGGTTTTTAGTGCGGCGGTGACGAGTTCCGCGCGCCATGCGCAATGCGCTGGCCTGACTTCGGAAGACCGGCCAATTCCCACGCCGCATCGCGAAGTTAACGTACCTCCTCCGTGTCAATGGGAAAAATTCCCGATTCAATAGGGAAAATATCACCTTACATCGGGAATTTATCCTGATGTATCGTGCAACTCGTTCATGTCTTCAGGAATTAATCCTGTCGGGCGAGAACGAGAGGCACTGGGTTGCGCCCACGCAATCCTTAAATCGGAGTTCGACACGGATGAAGCTCAAACTGTTAGGCTTGGCCGCATTGCTGCTGGTTCCGGGATTGGCCGCATCGGCCCAATTCGACAAGGCGATGGCTGCATCGGCATCGCTGACGGCGCTCGATCCGGACAATGACGGTACTGTTGACGTGCCGGAAGCGAAGGCGGCAGCCGCAAAGCTGTTCACCAAGCTCGATCCGGATAATGACGGAACGCTCGATGCGAAAGAGCTATCGGGCCGCGTCGACGAAGCTGGGCTGAAGGCGGCCGATCCTGACAATGATGGAACGCTGGACCAGAAAGAATACGAAGCCATCGTCGAGGCCCGTTTCAAGGCAGCGGATCCGGATAACGACGGCACGCTCGACGATAAAGAGCTAACGACCGACGCCGGGAAAGCATTCCTGCTTCTCGTGGAATAAATTCTCATTACTGCACTGCCGGGTGACCGGGCGGATACAATAGCCACGCGTTCGTCTGTGCATCCGGCAGTGCGGTGATTGATGTTTGCCGAATCTCCCTGCAACTTTTCAAGAAAAGCAAACATCCACGGGAAGGACTCTCTCAGGAAGCGCTCGACTGACCTAAATTCAACCTCGGAGGTTATCCGTGCAACGGTCAACATCTCCACTTTTCTCAGGCATTGCTTTGGCTGCAATTGCCGGATGGTCAATGTCCGCTTTCTCTGAAGCTCCGGCCCGCGTGAAGGGGTATTTCTGCGGCGCTAAAAGCGAACAGGTCGCCTATATGCAGCGGCTCGCGGCCGGCGACAGCGAAGAAATCGCAGCCAACACCGTCAATAAATCGGCAGGCAAACAGACCTGCGCCTATTTTCTCCCCGCCGATGCGATACCGGTCAAGGATCAGGTCGTTCTGAGTGGCGGCCTGGTTTTCAAGGTGCAAAGCTTCGTTTTCCTGCCGGAAAAGGTTGAGCGCTGGACGGGGACGTATTTCGGTTCGATGCAGACGAAATCGAAGTACGGGGACATCTAGCTCGCAATTCTTTGTAGCGTCACAAGTCCTGTTTCGGACCGTGGTCGGGGAGAACGCCGTCCGGCAAGCATGGCTTGCCGACTGCGATGCACTTGAACGTGTTTCGCGGGCCTGAATGGCAATTGACGGCCTTGTCCTTCGAGTTATCCCAGAACTCGTAGCCTCGTCCGAGTGCGCCCGCGCGTGACGACCACCATACCGTCGCGGCTTTTTTTGCGTCGTCCTCAGTCGCGGCGGACGCCTCGCCGCTCTCGACCTGTGAGCCGCAAAACCGACCCTCCGCTGATGCGGGCCCGCTTGCTATAAAGGTCGCACACATGAGCACTGCGCAGCTCGCGTTGATGAACTTCAGCATTAGGAAACTCCTTTGATCGGGTTGTCATTCAATTGGCGTCACCGTGAAACCCCGTTCACGGAGCAACGCGACGAGGCCTTGAAGGCCGAGGTGATGCATGGCGCCGACGGCAATGAACAGGCCGCCCTTATCGAGGAAGGGTAACGCACGCTCCAGCATGCGTGCATTGCGTTTGCTGACCAGTTCATCGCGCAATGAAGCAAGCGTCGCGTCGTCGAGGCCGGCATTCGGCGCCATTTCCCGAGTGAGAGTCCACGCGGCATCCATGCGCCGGAAGCGATATAATTCGGACATCGTCTGGGTAACGTCATCGACGCGAGGATGAAGCTCGATGCTCGCCTTCAACCAGGTCGCCTGCAGTTCGGGCGGAATGGAGGCGAGAGAGCTATATTGCTCGTATGTCGTCTCGAGTCCGACGATCCGCGCTCCGATCGCCTGCGCTCTTTCGACGACGATGGTATCCATCGGCTTCAGCCCGCGTTCCTGAAGCTGGCGCTGACAGGGCGAGTCCGCCAGGAACATCGTCGCGGCCCACGGCTTCAATCCGAGAGCCAGCTGCGAGGGATAACCGGCATCGGCCAGGACTTTCTCGACGACGGCCATTTCATCGTCGCCAAGAATGCGCTGCAATTCTCGATCATGCGAAACCATCAACGGCTGAGCTCGTGTCATCGCATTGGTCAATGATGCACGCGATGTCTCGGCAGCTTCGACGGCAACAACCTTCGACGCGTCGATGGCGGCGAGCGTCGCTTGTGACAAGCTTTGCAGGTTCGTATCGATGACGTGAACCGTGCCGAACAGGAACGATGCCGGCACGCCGGCTTTATCAATACGCCAGAGAACAGCTTCGCTATTGGCGACGAGACTCGCGTCGTTGAGAATCTTTTCGAGCTTGCCTCTGTCGCGATGATCGATCTCATAGAGCACACTGGTCGGCACGCATGCCGTGTCATCGGCACCTTTGGAGATTGCTGGAAATGCCGCCTCTGTCGTGACCGCGAATATCAGGGCAGCGCTCCATAGGAGAAATCGTTCAACGCGGCGCGGCAGCCGCGAGCACTCCACGCGGTCCATCGGGAGTCGCAATGCGCTTGATCTCTGTATTGGTTGTGAGGTCGATGACCGAAACGCTCGCAGAAAACCAGTTTGCGACATAGGCCTTGTTCCCATCCTGGATGACTGCCAGCCCTTCAGGGTATCGTCCGACTTTTACTTCGGCGCGGGGTTGCCGTGTGTTTGCGTCGAATATGGAGACGCTTCCGCTCGCCTGGTTCGAGACAAGAAATTGTGAGCCGTTCTTAGTGACGGCGAGGCCGTAGGGCATTTTGCGCGTCTCAGATGAGAAGACGACAGTAAGCGACGACGTATCGATGATCGACAGCGTTGCCGATTGCGCGTTGGCCACGATCAGTTTTGTCTGGTCCGGCGTCAGCGTCAACGCGAACGGAGCATGGCCAACGCCGATCTCCTTGATCAAGATCTGCTTATGAGTGTCGATAACGGAAATGGTATCGGCTTCCCGGTTGGCGACGAAGAGACGAGAGGCATCATCGGAAATCACCAGATGTGCTGGCGAACGGCCCGTCGGAATGGACTTCAGAATTGCGCCGGATTTCGCGTCGACCACAGAGACTCGATCCTTGCTCCAATCTCCGACATAGAGTGTTCCGACGCCATCGACGCCGATGCCGAACGGCTGGCCGCCGATATCCAACGTGCGCACGACGCTGTGCGTCTTCAAATCGGCGACGACGATCTTTCCCGTTTCCGGCTGTGTGATGAACGCGTCGCCGGACACGGGATCGATCGTGAACGATGCAGGCTTGCCGCCAAGCTCGATGCGGGCGGAAATCTCATCGGCTTGCGTATCGATGATCGCGAGCACGCCCGCATCTTGGCAGAGGACGTAAATCGCCTGATGCGTTTCGGCGGCCTTTGCCGAAATCGCGGCAAGTGTCAGCGCCGCCAATACGCCGACGACGCGCCTCATCACTTGCCTTTACCTTCCGCCTTCGCCTTGATTCCGGCAAGTCCAGCCTGGAAGAAGTCGGTCGTCGCCTTGGTTGCGGCTTCGTCGTTCTTGTCCTCGGGCGGCTCATTCGTCGTGTCGGCGCGATAGAAGCGCGACGTCCATTCGACTTCGCTGCCGCCATCCGCAGGGCGGACCGAGATCTGATCGGAATAGAAGCTCACCGGAAAGGCGTCGACGTTTTCTTTGAGCAGCCGGTATTCGATCGACATCTCTTTCTCGTTGTAGGCGTCGAGGCTTTCGACGATGTCTCCGCCGCTTTTGAGCGTCAGCGTGCGCGTCGCACCTTCCTTGTTGCCGCCTTCCGCAGCCACTTTCGCGAGGCCCGAATGCCAATCGCCGATCGAGCCAAACTCCTTGATCACCTCCCAGACGGCCGCCGGCGGAGCCGCGATGGTGATCTTCTCGTCGGCCTTTTGCGGCGTCGGTCCGTGCGCGCTGGCGGAACCGAAGCTTGCGGCGAGGACAAAAAACGAAACAGCGAGAGGACGGACAAAATCCATGCGTTTAAGCTCCAGATTGCGAGGGAAGAAAGCGCGCCAGACGAGCGCGATTGAATATCCGGGGATCGCCGATGATCGACAATCCGTAGAGAAGAACCATTGAGAGAAGTGCCAGCGCGGCCGGGATGTAGGCCATGTTCGTGGATGTCGCCACAACGCGAGCTTTTGTCGAAGCCATTAGCGCGTCTGAGATGCCGCCGGATTTCTGGAGCTCGACGTATGTCAGGCCAGTCTTCTCGGCCAGCTCCTGAAGGTGCGCCGTCTTCACCGACGAGAGATGCTCCTCTCCCGACTCCGGCGCCGCGCCGAACGGCGCGTTGCGCGGATTGTAGCCTTCGCGCGATTCCGCTCCGGGAGGCGCAGCGCCGATGCGGTTATCTTGCGGAACGTCACTCGGTCCATAAACGCCGGCTTGGCGGCCCTCATCGTCGTATTTCGGGATGGGAACTTTGTCTGTTCCGCCGACGCCGACGATCAGACCTTTGACATCGCCAATCTTGCCTTCGAATGGCGGCGTGCCGGTGAAGGGAAGAGGCGGCGCCTCCTGTCCGTCCGTCAGAAAAATGAGATCGGATTTGAGGCTCGCCGCGATATCGATCGCGGAATAAAGCCCCTTGGCGATATAGCTGTCGCCTTGCCATGCCATGCGCCAGTCGAGTTCTGATAGGGCGTCTTCGAGACCATCATAACTGTTGCAGATCTCGACGGGGTTGAAGAGCAGGAACGAAATGCGTTCGGTGAAAACACCCAAACCGAGACGCGATTGGCAGGGCACGTTTTGAACGAGATCTATAAGCGCGTTGCGTGCCGCTTGCAGTCGGCTCGCTGACCCCGGCGGGCGCCCCATATCGCGCGTGTTCATACTGCCCGTGATGTCGACGATTGCGACGGCATCGACCACGTTCTGATTGCGAATGAAATGAAAGCCGACGAGTGCCGCAAGCGTCAGCGCCAGTCCCGCCATAAGCAGAAACATGCGGCGATCCCACGCTATGGCGAATGACGTCATGGCAAGCCCTTCGGCACGCCCGGCAGGTCGGTCCACACTTTCTTGGGCGTCGCCTGTTCGTCGTCCGGCAGGTTTTCCGCTTGCGGAAGATCGCGAACGATGCGCATCGCAATATCGAGATTGAACTTCGTATTCCAGTCGTTCGGATCGAGTTTGAGCGCCAGCCGATATTCGGATTTCGCGACGTTGATCAGCGCCGCGGCATGATCGAGATCGCCCTTTCGGACAAACTCCGAGCCTCTGCGCGTTCGCTCGTTGGCGATGTTGTAAAGTGCGCGAGCGCGGACGCGAGGATCAATTCTCGCTTCGCTGCTGCTGAGCAACGTTTGGGCATCGTCAATGCGATCGTGGAAGATCAATTGATTGACGCGAGCAAGAATGACCTCCGACGGCGAGCTTTTGGGATCGATGGAAACGTCCTTGTTCGCGACCAGCGAGGCAATCGCATCATTCGCGCTTCTTGCCCGCAAAACCTGCACGACTGTTGAAGCCGTAAAGAGCAATGCCAGCAGGGCGATCATCCATAGGATCGGACCGCGCCACGGCAATATGGGCTTGAACATGCTAAGCAGCATGTGCGCTACCCCGCTTCGGCATCACCGATCGCTCGAAAAATTTTGCGGCGAGAAGCGTAGCCATGCCGAGCGCCGCAAGGCTGTAGGCCCACCGCGATAGATCGTATTGAGGAATGCGCTCGCTGTAGACGATCGGCGTCTGCTCCAGCTTGCCGATTTCGGTAATTGCGGCCTTCACCGCTTCAGGGCTTTCAGCCTCGAAAGCGCGGTAGGGAACATGCAGCCCCTGCAGGAACATGTTCAGATGCCGTTCGGGGAGAACTTGTGGGATGTCGTCGACGCCCGGAGGCGGCGGCTCGAAAATGCCGTTCGTGCCCTTCGTTCGAAGATAGAGCCAGTAAAGGTGCACGGGCTGGCGCGCGAATTCGGCTCTCAGCGTCTCCTGAACGCGGCGTGCGATCACGGCCGCGCCATCTGAGACGAGCACGATGGCGCGCGACGCCTGCGATACGTCCTCCTGCGTCATGTCGAGAGCCATCGCCAGTCCGCGTCCGACATCCGTAAAGGCCAACCCCGGCCGGTCGATCGCGTCGATGGCTCCGAGAATGAGACTTTTGTGATCCGTTATCGGCAGGACATGGATCGGCGCCGTTGAGAACGCGGCGACGCCGAAGCGGTCATGGGCACGTTCCGTCACGAAGTCTTTGAGAAGACGCTTGGCCGCTGCAGCTTTCGACTCTTGCCCGCCACTTGGTGGCTGCCCCGCGAAGGTATCATCCATGCTGGATGAACGATCGATCAGCAGGACGATATGCGCGCCTTGGCCAAATCGATCGATCGCACGTTCCCTGAGCGAGAGCCCAGCGATGCCGAGGATGAGCCCGAGCATAGCCAGCGCGCCGGCAAGCCTGAGTCCGAGCGCAATGATTTGCGACGTTCGGTCCGCTTCGAAGCCGCCGAGCGACGGATACCCCTCCTGGCGTTGCGCGCTGAGCAGCAGCGGCAGGATCGCGAGCGGCAATAAATAGAGCGCCAATGGATTGGTGAAGATCATGCGGCCGCCTTCTCTTCACGTGCGAGATCGGCCGCCAGCTTTCGAACGTCCTCGATCGAAAATGTGCTTTCAGCGGTTTGTTTGTTTCCGGAAAAGAAGAAGAGGCGCGAGCTTTCAAAAAATTGCTGAAGTTTTTCCTTGAGCACGGCGAAACGCTGGCGTTGGCTAAGGAATGTCGAAAGATCTTCGGCGAATAAGCGCCGCCCATAGGATTCGTCGAACGCGCGATGAAGCGCAATCAGGGAATCTCCATAGAGTGTGTCGCCGGCCTTCGCAGATTGAAGTTCCCGAATGCGGCGATCCGCGATCGTGAACGGCCGTCCTTGCCGTTTCGCAAAGGGGCCCTTGGCGTAATGCCAGAGCAGCAAAACAGTCGACAGCGCCAATGCAGCAAGGGCAACGCCGAGCAGCGTCGTCTGTCGCGATGTACCGATAGCGTGAGCTTTGGCATCGGGCGCCATGATGTCGGCGATTTCAACCGACTTTCCCGACATGAAGTCGCTGATCGCATATTCGCGCAATGGCGACATGATGATCTGAAGAGCGGGGATCAACGCGACATCCTGAGGAGGCGGCGTGGCAATCTCTCCATTCGCCGCTGGGGCCTCCGGAGCTTGTGCGGCAGGAGACGGTCCCACGTTTCGGAACTTCAGCGGATACGCCGGTATCTTGACTTTCACCGGCTCGATCGCTGCATAGAACGTCTGATATTTGAGCGTAATATCGTGAATCTTGCGGCCCTGATCGTCGCGAACCTTATGATCGACGCCGGTAAGTTCGAGCCAATAAGTCAGCGGCCCGGGACGCGGAAGCCCTGCCGTCAGAAGCTCGGTATCGCCAGTCGTTACAACTTCTATCCGGCGTTCAAACGTATCACCGATGAAATATCCGAAAGCCCGGGGCTCATAAATATTCACGGCCTCGACCGCCGCTGCGCACGGCCCGGAGCTGATGAGCAGAATTGCAAGGATCAGCCAAGCCCGCATCACACGCTTCCATAAAGAAGAAATGACGTGAGACGCATCCAGTCGATGCGATCGCGTATCGTGAACATTTCTCGCGCTGTCGTGTCGAACACTTGTCGCGTGCGCTCGCGCTGCTCTTTCCGAACGGCCTGCCAGCGCGCCTTGAGAGAGGGTCGCATCGCAACCAGCCGGCGCGAGCCGGTTTCGAGGTCGCGCAGATTGAGCAGACCCCAGTCGGGCAGATCGTCCAGTTGCAGGCTGTCGTCGATTTCGATCGGCACGACATCGTGGAATGCGAGCGCTTCAGCTGCAAGGCGCGCGTCTTCGGTCGACCAAAGAAAATCCGACACGAGGAATACGAGCTTGCGCGTTCCCGATACGGCCGTCGCCGCTTCCATGACTCCTTGAACGCCAGGTTTTTCCGGCGTGTATTGGCGCAACTTATCGATGGCTTGCGAATGCGCCGCGCGCGAAAGCGTCCTTTGCAGACGCAGGTCCTCTCGGAGCGCGCTGTCGAAGGGGATGAGCGAGAAGGTATCGCCGGCACGTTCAGCGCAGACGGCGAGCGCCTGCGCCAGGTCCGCCGCGAGAGAAATCTCATTGCAGCGGCCCTCGAATGCCATCGATGTCGAGACGTCGACAAGAACGGCCACGTCGATCGCACTCGGCTGCTCGAAGCGGCGCACGAGAAGGCGCTCAAACGGATCGTTCAGCGAAGCCCGGATCGCAATTCGCCTGGGGTCGGGAAGCGAAAGCAGGGGCACGATATCGCGGAAGCGGCCGCCACCTCCATAGAGATGACTGCGATGCGAGCCGGCTCGGATGCCGCTCGTCCGCCAGGGAATGCTATAGGCGACGTCTCGGAGTTCGTCACTCACGGCGCGGGAACCTTCGCGAAGACGTCGCTGATCAACGCGCGAACGAGTTCCTCGCGGCGGAGCTCGTAGACGGGCGCGAGGAAGATGCGGTGCGCCATGCATTCGTAAAAGATGTCTCGGATATCTTCCGGCACGACCATGTCGCGGCCGGTGAGCCATGCCGAGACGCGTGCGGCGCGGATCAGGTAGCTCATGCCGCGAGGGCTCGCGCCACCCGCGACCAGCTTGCTGACATCGACGCCCGCGACGCTCAAACCGGCGCTCGATGGGTTGCGCACGGCATTCCAGAGATCGAGCGTATATCGTTCGAGCGACGGGCTAACGGTGATCGTGGACTGAATGACCTTCGCAAGCGCATTGAGCTGGCGATAATCGACAACGCCTTCCTTCAGCATGCCAATCAACGCATCGACGTCGTGAAAGCGCGTGTCAAACAGGAGTTGACGACGTGACTGTTCGTCGGGCGGCGTTCCGATTGCAACTTCCATCAGGAAGCGATCGCGCGCGGCAGCGGGAAGCTCGAACGTCTCTTCGCGTTCAATACGGTTCCGGTCGGCGAACACCAGAAGATAAGGGAACGTGTGTTCGGTATTGAAAGCTGTGATGCTGCGCTCCGCCATCAAGCGTAGCAGCAGAGAGTGAACCTGCGGGCGGGCGCGGTTGATCTCGTTGAAGAAGAACACCGAGAGATCGCCGCCATGACGGAGCACGGGGCCTGGCTCGACGCGCGGTTTGCCCTCTTCATTCAGGAACGTGTAATAAATCATGTCCGAGGGCATCAAATCGATCGTGCCTTCGACGCGTTCGTAAGCGCCGCCAAGCGTTCTCGCGACGGCTCGGAGCAACGTCGTTTTGCCGACGCCGACATCGCCTTCGAGCAGGACATGGCCTCGCGCGAATATCGCAATGATCATGAGACGTATCGCGCGTTCCTGCCCGACGACCGCCTTCGCAACCTCGCTTTCGAGTTCGAGCGCACGCTGGCGCCAATCCGCGAGGTTCATGCTTTCCATGTCTGCCTGTTCTTGTTGTGAGCCCGCGAGCGCGCGATTCATCGTGGCATTTTCCATGCGAAACGTCCGCCCGCGACCATGATCGGTCGACGGCCTACTTTGCCGAATGAAAAATGGGGTGCTGCAACTGCAGCACCCCAATGACCTCGGAGAGGAAGTCTTGTCTTAGCGTGGCAAGATCCCGAGGGTCTTTATGGGGCGCGCGTCTACTGGATCTTCTTGACGTCGTAGACCCACTTGCCCGTCTTCTTGAAGTGCGCGGAACGCAAAGCGTTACGCTCTTCTTCGCCCTTCCGCGATACGCCTTGCTTGGCCAGTTCCTTCGGATCGTGCTTCGGATCGTACTTCGAGCCCGCGATTTTGTCCGGGAAACCAGGCTTTGGTTCCCAGCAGTTGCCGGGCGCTTTGCAGTGCGTGCCATCATACGCCAGTGCGGCCGGCGCGGTCGCAGCGACGAGACCAGCGGCGACGATCACAGCGCCCGCCAAGATCGGGAGTGAACTCTTCTTCATCGGCTTTCCTCCATCTTCTACTTTGCTCGGGCGGCTTCGCCGCCCTTGTTGTTCCGTACCAGCATGGGACCGCCCGTTGGTTTCGGGACGGCGGCCAGACTAGTTTCCGGAAATCTTGCACTGCGCCTTTTCAGCCGCAGCTTTGCCCGTCGCTTCCCAGGCCTTGATGTCGAAGATCTTGAAGTTATTTTTCTGCTCGTCAGTCAGCCATTCGGCTTCTTTGACGTCGTCTTTCTGGATGTGGCGAATCCAGGCGATGAGCTTCAGCATATTGTCGAGTTCGAGATCCTGGCCATGCGGACCCATCATGCCGTTGGCGCCGCCGAAGATCGTTTCGAACATGCCTTTGTCGGTCGCGTTTTTCGGGTATGTCCAATAAGAGTCGTTGAGACCCGGTCCGACTTTACCCTCGCCGAGATGGCCGTGGCAGCCCGAGCAAGATTCGAGATAAATTTCTTCGCCCTTGGGCAGGCAGCCAGCAACTTCGACATAGGGGTCGACGCCCGTCTCCAGGAACTTTTTGACGGCTGGCGTGTCTCTGCCTTCTTTCGGCGATTGGCCTTCGATGTCGAGAGCTTCGCCGGTCACTGTATTCCGAAAGACTTCCTGTGCACTGGCACTTGGACCGAACGCCGCCAATGCACAGAAAGCCAGACCCGCTGCCGCCACCGTGAATTTCAATTGTGATCTAAGTCCCACTTGTCCACTTTCCTCGATATTACCGGCAGAAGCCGGGCGTTTATTGATTGGATGCCGGAGGGACGAGAGGGATTCCCTCATCCTTCAAAACATCTTCGATTTTTGATTGCACCTTGGGCAACGCTTCATCGATCGCGGCGAGTAACGCCTTATCGTCCTTGCGAACGGCAAACGATTGGTTGAAATGGAACGGCACCTTCATGCCGTCCGAGCGAACGTTATTGTCGGGCACGACAATCAGTTTCAGCGCGTCGTTCGCCTTCACATAGCGCGCGACTTCCGGAGCAAACGCCACCGCCAGCCCGGCAGTCTCGTTCGCGACTTCGTTGACCATGCGGTCAGGCGGGATGCGCGTGTAGGTGTTTCTGCGATCTTTGAAGTTCGTCAACGACGATGCATAGTTGATGCTGTCGTTATACAGGTCTTCCTTTTCCATCATGACCGATGCGGGCGTACTCGGCACGAAACCGATCTTCCCCGCCTTCGCCAAGTCCGGGCTGTCCCAGTTCTCGATCTTCAAGGGAGAGTCTTTGCGGATGATGAAAACGTAGGGTGCGCGATAGTAGGGCTTCGACGTCAGAACGCGTTCGTCGCCCGTATCGGTTCCGACGACGAGGTCGCAGAGCTTATTGTCGAGCTGGTCGCGAACCGCATAGATCGCAGGCTTTGGCGACCACACGAATTCTGCTGTGCGGCCGATGCCGCCAGCGATGATCTTCGCGATTTTGTTTTCGAAGCCGGTTTCGTCCTTGGCAGAATACGGCGCTTCATTTGCTGCTGCGCAGACACGAAGGACGGAATTATTGCTTGCGGCATTGGTTGCCGTCTCTTGCGCAAAGGATGGACTGATCGACATCCAAGCTAGGAAGGAAAGCCCGGCGACAAGCACGGGTCCGGAAACCGTTCCGGTGGTGCTGTGGCTTCTCTCCGTACGGATACTAAGAGGCATGCGCGAAAATACCTTTCGAATGCTGGTCAGAGTCGTCTGACGGCTTGTGATCTCGAAATCCGAAGTCGCCAGCCTTCGGGGCAATCGCGTTGCAAGGAACTCGCGGGGCGGCTCGCCATGTAGTGAAGCTAGAAATGACTGCCGCCGCGCGGCCCAGCATCCTCGCAGACGCTAAGCTTGTGAGGGGAGATCGCGGCACCGTTTGATGCCGTGCCGCGATCCCGAGCTTGCGTTAGCCCTTCGACCACTCGCCGACGTTCACGTCATCGTAGGGGTTCTTGCCATCAAGCGAGAACACTTCGAGACTGCCGCCCATCTGCGTGTAGTTCTGCAGGTTCTTGAACGCGCCAACCGCGCCGAGGCCTGCTGTCGGGTCCTGAAGGTCGAACACCAAGCCAACGCCCGGCCAACCGCCAACGCCCGACATCACAGCAATGTACTGGATGCCCTTGTGCTCGTAGGTCATCGGATAACCGATGATGCCCGACGGCAGCTTATGCTTCCACACCAGCTCGCCGGTGTCGGAGTTGCGGGCCTTCAGGAAGCCATCAAGCGTTCCGTAGAACACGAGATTGCCTGCGGTCGCGAGCGTTCCGCCCCAGACCGAGAAGCGCTCCATGTGCTCCCACTTGTAGGTGTTGTTGATGGCGTCATAGGCCTTGATCTGGCCGAGACCGAGATAGTTCTGACGATCACCCTTCGGACCGGGGTACATCCACAGCGTCGCGCCGACGAAGAACTGGCCGGCACGATAGGGAAGCATGAATGGTTCCCAGTCCATGCAGATGTGGTTGATACCTACGAAGAACAAACGCTTCGTCGGATCATAGGAGTCGTGACCCTGGTTATGGTAACCCATGGCCGACGGGCAGATGTCGGTACCCTTGTGATCCATACGGGTGCCGTATTCCGGATCGCGAACCGGCAGACCAGTCTTGAGGTCAACCGTCTTGAAGACGTTGACGGTATCGTCAAGCTTGTCAGCCGAGATCAGGTCACCGTTTTCACGGTCGAGCGTATAGATGATGCCGTTACGATCGGGATGCGTCAGAAGCTTGCGCTTCTTGCCGGTCTTGTCGGTCTGTTCCGACAGCATGATGACGTTGACGCCAGCAAAGTCCCACTCGTCGTGCGGGGTCTTCTGGTAGCCCCACTTCATCTTACCGGTGTCAGCATCGCGGGCCGTGATGGTCATGGTCCACTTGTTGTCGCCGGGACGCATCGTCTCGTTCCACGGAGCGGGGTTGCCCGACCCGTAATAGATCAGGTTCAGCGACGGGTCGTAGGCGTACCAGCCCCAGTTCGTGCCGCCGCCGATCTTCCAGGCGTCGCCTTCCCAGGTCGCGGTGCCGAGGCCCTTTTGACCGTAGTGCGGATTGGCGCTGTTGAAGTCGTCAGCAAGACCGACTTCAGCGTCGGGTCCCGTTGCATAGTAGCGCCAGGCCTGCTCACCAGTCCTGACATTGTAAGCAGTCACGTGTCCGCGAACACCGAGCTCGGCGCCCGACGAACCAACGATCGCCAGATCATGAACGACGGACGGAGCCTGCGTCAGTGTCTGACCGACCTTGATGTCGCCGTTCTCAACTTTCCAGAACTCTTCACCCGTCTTGGCATTCAGGGCAACGAGATGGCCGTCGAGCTGCGTCTTGATGATCAGTGAAGGCGTTTTGTCATCGCCCGGCCAATAGGCCAGACCGCGGTTTACGAGGTCGCAGCAAGCAACCGAGCGTGCCGCCGGATCCTGCTTCGGGCTGTGCTGCCAGAGGATGTGGCCGGGGTCGTTGAGATCGAGTGCGAACGTTTTGTTCGGGAACGAGCTGTGAACATACATCACGTCGCCGATGACGAGAGGAGCACCTTCATGGCCGTGCAGCTCACCGGTGGAGAACGACCAAGCATGCTTCAGCTGCTTGACGTTGTCCGCGTTGATCTGCGTCATCGGGCTGTAGTTATTCGAATCGTAGTTTTTGCCCGGCATAACCCAGTTTTCGTTGCTGTTTGACAGCTCGACGAGCTTGTCATTCGCAAGCGCGCTGGTGGCCGCGCCCATCTGCATGGCAGCAGCTAACGCCATGCAGGACGCCGACATCAGCATCGATGTGCTAACGAGTCTTTTCATGCCAATTTAACCTCGCGTTTCCAATCCCAGCTAT
>Ga0172380_10000229_pt1 | contig 119740 bp, 120 predicted proteins | sample Leawe162metaG_FD_119747 | JGI IMG/M metagenome (GOLD analysis project Ga0172380, IMG submission 119747) | Leachate microbial communities from a municipal landfill in Southern Ontario, Canada - Leachate well 162 metaG | ecosystem: Engineered > Solid waste > Landfill > Unclassified | place... | reverse complement strand
TATTGGGGAAGGAGCATTATCTTGGCGCGGGGCGCGAAGTGGGGCGCACGCCCGTGCAGGTGGTGCATCATCACGGGAGGTGGGTGGCGTTGCTGGCGTGGGGGCCGGCGGCCATGAAGCTCGTTGACCGGGAGGAAATGGTGTTACGCGGCGCAATAAAAGCGGGGAATCGGGGGAGTCCGATTTCGAGATCATCGCGGGGAGAGCGTGATCGGGACCCGCGCGGAAAGTGGAGAAGGATCGCGCGCAGTGCGGGCATACGTGGAGCGTGATCCCGGCGGACATGTTCCCCTGCCGCACCATGGCGGCGAGCCGCTTCGAGTCGCTTATGGACGGGCGTTTCGGTTTGGCGGGCGGAGGCGCGAGGCCTCAACCCGCCACCGAGATCGAGGAGGGCTGCATCCGGCGGGCGTGGAAAGTTCTGTCGAAACGCATCCCATTCCTCTGCGGTTTGCTTGGCCAGCAGATGCCTTTGGGGGCAAGAGCCGACGCGGGCTGCTTTTGGCGGGCCTTGCGTGAGCTCGGCTCGACGGGGGGGTATCCTCGTGCGGCTGGCCCTGCGGGTTCCACTGCCGTGGCATCTCCTCCTCGTCCACGCCTATATCCTTCTCATTACGGCGTTCTGGATACTCAACCGTTCCACTGGGAGGATATTGCCCCGCCAGCCTTCTGATCTGGCCGCGGGACTCGGCGGTGTCCGCTTCGATAAAGCGGTAAAGCGCCTGGTAGATCCGCATCCGGTCGGAGAGCTGAATCGCCTTGAGGTGATCGGCCAGAAGTTTGCCGGCGCCGGGATATCCTTTCGTCCACGAAGCGCAGAAATGCAGGTATTGCAGTGCCACCTCGTTGCCGGGGTCGCTTTCCAGGATCTTTTCCGCGGCCGTCTCGCCTTGCGCATACTCGCGGTTGATGTAGAGAAACATCATTTTTTCGAGCGAGGCTTCGTCCGGAGAGGGATCGAGAGACACCTTCCGGAACGCGGGGTCGCGCGAAGACCTGTCCGGTTGCCTGAGACTTCCTGTGCCAGGCCCCTCCGCATTGGAGGATCACCCATTTTCCGCGCAGGCTGGAAAATTTGATGGTTGTCGTATTTCCGGTGATCAACTCAATCTCAGGCGCAACATTTCCGATCGTGCGAGCAGCGCCTCTCTCCACCGCCGCCCCCGAAAGAGGAACCAGCCACAGCGCCATGCCCAGGATAACTGCCAGCCGCCGGGCCGTGCCCAATGAGGGAGAATGTTCATGATCGGGCATTCATGAAAAAGCGCTCTCTCCGGGTGGGCCTGATCGGTTACAATTTCATGGGCAAAGCCCACTCGAATGCCTGGCGACAGGCGGGCCGGTTTTTTGATCTTCCGGCGGAGATCGAGCTTCGGACCCTTTGCGGGCGGTCTCCGGCGGGGGTGAAAGCGGCGGCGGCGCGGCTCGGATGGGATCGAATTTCGACAGATTGGCGGGAAGTGGTCTCGGATCCGGAGATCGATGTCGTGGATATTTGCACCCCGAATGACAGCCATCACGAGATTGCCATCGGGGCGGCCAAACAGGGGAAGGCGATTCTCTGTGAGAAGCCGCTCGCGATGAATGTTTCCCAATGCGAGGAGATGCTCGCAGCGGTGAAAAACGCCCGGGTTGTGAACATGGTTTGCCACAATTACCGGCGCATCCCGGCGATTGCCCTGGCCAAACAAATGATCGAGCGCGGCGACCTCGGCGACCGGATTTACCATTTTCGCGCGCGCTATGCGCAGGACTGGATTGCGGATCCCGCCTTTCCGCTGGTTTGGCGTCTTCAGTCGGAAATCGCGGGGTCCGGCACACATGGAGACATCGGCGCGCACATCATCGATCTCGGGCGCTATCTTGTCGGCGAAGTCAGGGAAGTGTGCGGGCTGATGGAGACGTTCATCAAGCAACGGCCATTGCTTGCGGAGACGAAGGGGGGGCTCGGTGCCAAGGGATCGAATCGAACAGGAAAAGTGACCGTGGATGATGCGGTCTCATGGATCGGGTGTTTCAAAAATGGGGCGATTGCCAACCTCGAAGCCACGCGGTTCGCACACGGCCGCAAGAATCACGTCACGCTCGAGATCAATGGAAGCAAGGGCACGCTGGTTTTCGACTTCGAGGACATGAACCGGCTGAAGTTTTACAACGCGGACGTGGGTGGAGGTGTAGGGCGGGATATCGCCTTGGAACGGCATGGCATCCATTTCCCTTCTCGGGGTGCCAGCCCAGAGGGGCATGGACCTCTCTCCCGTGCGGCGCCGGATTTTCATCCCAAAGACCGTGATTTTCTCGCAGGGACCAGCCCTGTGCGGAGCTTCACTCCTCGGCGGAACGCAACTTGGTGAGGACGCTGAAATCCTCGAGCGTGGTGGTGTCTCCGGTGATCGCGGCGCCTGCTGCGACCTGTTTGAGGAGACGGCGCATGATTTTTCCGCTTCTGGTCTTCGGGAGCGCCTCGGTGAAGCGGATGTCGTCCGGTTTGGCGATGGCCCCGATGGAATGGGCGACATGCCGGCGCAGCGTTTCGGCGAGTTCCTTGCTGGCCATGTGACCGGAGCGAAGCGTGACAAAGGCCACGACAGCCTGTCCTTTGATTTCATCCGGCCGGCCGACGACAGCCGCCTCGGCCACATCGCGGTGCGAAACCAGGGCGCTTTCCACCTCGGCCGTGCCCAGGCGGTGACCGGCGACATTCAGGACATCGTCAATGCGTCCGACGATCCAGAAATATCCGTCCTTGTCCCTGCGGGCTCCATCGCCGGTGAAGTAGCATCCCTTGAGTTCGCTCCAGTATTGTTTCCGGTAGAGCGGCTTGTTTCCGTAAATGCTCCGGAGCATGGATGGCCACGGCTTGCGGATAACCAGCTTGCCGCCCTCGTAGGGGCCGACTTCCTTGCCGTTGTCATCCACGATCGCGGCATCGATCCCGAAAAACGGGAGCGTCGCCGTGCCCGGTTTGAGGGGGGTGACCCCGGGCAGGGGGGAAATCAAAATCGCGCCGGTCTCGGTCTGCCACCAGGTATCCACAATCGGGCAGCGTTCGTGGCCGATGTGCTTGTAGAACCACATCCATGCCTCGGGATTGATCGGTTCCCCGACCGTTCCCAAGAGGCGGAGCGAGGAGAGATCGTGCTTTTTGGGCCAGTCATCCCCCCACTTCATGAAGGCCCGGATCGCTGTCGGGGCGGTGTAGAGGATGGTAACTCCAAACTCCTCGATGATCTTCCAAAAGCGATCCGGTTCCGGCCAATTCGGGGCTCCCTCGTACATGACGCATGTGGCCCCGTTCGCGAGGGGCCCGTAAACGAGGTAACTGTGCCCGGTGATCCATCCGACATCGGCGGTACACCAGTAAACGTCGTTCTCGCGGAGGTCGAAAATATATTTGGTCGTCGAAGCGGTCCCCGTGAGGTAGCCGCCGGTCGTGTGGAGGATGCCCTTCGGTTTTCCGGTGGAACCGCTCGTGTAGAGGATGAAAAGCGGATGCTCGCTATCCACCGGATGCGGCGGGCACTTCGCGTCCACGTACTCGGCCTCGCGGTGCCACCACACGTCGCGGCCTTCCTGGATGTGGATGTCCAGGTGCGTCCGCCGGAAAACGATCACGCGCCGGATCCGCTTCGTTCCTTCGAGCGCGTGGTCCACATTTTGCTTGAGCGACACGATCTGTCCGCGGCGGTAGCCGCCGTCGGCGGTGACGACGATGGTCGCTCCGCTGTCGGCGATCCGATCCCTGATGCTCTCGCTGCTGAACCCGCCGAAAACCACGCAGTGAACCGCCCCGATGCGCGCGCAAGCCAGCATGGCGACCGCCGTCTCCGGGATCAGCGGCATGTAAATCAAAACGCGGTCGCCCGACTCGACGCCATTGCGTTTGAGGATGTTTGCAAAAATACAGACCTCGCGGTGCAACTGATGGTAGGTGAGCGTGCGGCGCTCGCCCGGCTCTCCCTCCCAGATGATCGCGGCCTTGTTGCGGCGCGGCCCGTCGAGATGCCGGTCCAGGCAGTTCTCGCTGGCGTTCAGGTGTCCGCCGACAAACCACTTGGCAACCGGCGCCTTCCAGTCCAGCACGCGGGTCCACTTCTTGTTCCAAACCAAATCGGACGCTTCTTTCGCCCAGAACTTTTCCGGAGACCGGATCGATTCCGCGTGCAGTTTTTTGTAAGTGGCGGGATTGGAAATCAGCGCCTTTCGAGAAAATTCCTTCGAGGGTTTGAAAACGCGCTTCTCGATCAGGTGGGACTCGATGCCGGTGGATTCGATGTTTTTGGCCATAGGGGAAGAAAGTCGGGAAGCCTAGGCACAAAACGACCGCCGATGCAATCAACGGTTTTTGATCTCCGTCAAATAACCCGGCTCCCGATCCGCGCCCGACGGGTCTTCTGTGAGAAACACGACCCCGCATCCGGCCGACCGGGCGATTTCGCGGATTTGCCGCTCGGCTTCCTCCGTGGCGGTTTTCAAAATGTCCGTCTGGAGGAATTCCGCCTTTGCGGTCTTCGCGAGCGTCCTCATCGCTTTTTCGCGGTCGCGGGCGGTCAGCCTGTTCCAAAGCCCGTCCTCATCGCGCAGAATCCGGATGTCCCCCATTTCGATCGAGAGGATCTTGGCGCCGGGGAGGCGGACTTCGGCTGCCCTTCCCCCTCGCGGGATATTGACCGTGATGGCATCGCGAAGATGGAACCCCGCCCGCGCGGTGAAGGGGGCCTCGATTTCAAAGGTCTTCGTGCTGCGAAGCCATGACTCCTCGAAACGGTGGCGGACCAGCGCCGGGCGCCGGACGGTCACCAATTCCAATGTCGGCGTATCCTGCGCGAAGAGGACCGCGTTGTCCGCCGTGATCCGCGGGGTCAGGTTCAGAAACTCCACGAACCGTGCCCGGATTTCATTCCCGGTCTGCACCGCCTGCCGGACCGGGTTGAGCAGGAAGATCCAGGCAGCGGATGTGGCCATGATGGTCCCCAGCGCCGCGCCCAGGATCGTCAGCCAGAAAGCCCTCATCCCGCGCCAATGGCCTCGCGGTAGAGGTTTTCAATATTGGCGATTTGTTTCACGGCGGAGAATTCGCCGCTCACAAACTCCGATCCCGCGGTCGAAAGGCGCGCATAGAGGGCGGGGTCCTCCGCGAGGCGCAGCAGGGCCTCCGAGAGCCCCCGGCTGTCGCCCTCCTTGCAGAGAAGCCCGGTGATTCCGTGTTGAATGACCTCCGGGATGCCGCCGTGGTCGGTGGACACGGAGGGAAGGCCGGACGCCATGGCCTCGAGAAGCGAGTTCGGGATGCCCTCGACGTCGCCGGCGACCGTCTCGCTGGGATGCAGGAAAATATGCGCGCCTTCGCGGAGTTCGGCGAGCGCATCCTGGGACAGGAACCCCCGGAATTCCACGTTGCCGGAAATGCCAAGCGCCCCGGCCATCCCGCGCAGTTCGCCTTCCAGCGGCCCCTCGCCGGCGACCGTGAATTTTGCCAGGGGATGGGTTTTCAAAAAGGCCGCGAATCCCCGCAACGCGGTGGCGAGACCCTTTTTGGGAATCAGCCTGGACGCCTGCACGATATGCCATCCGCCGTCCGCGGGGGGAGAATGGGGGACGAATTTCACCGCCGGCAAGACGGTCCTCATGATCCGGAGCTTCGAGGCATCGCATCCGAGCGCCCCGACTTTTTCCGCGAGTCGCCTCGAGCGGCACGGCACGAGCCGGGCGCGGCGGAACATTTCAAGGCGGGCCCTCTCGAAGGCCGGCGTGGCAATCTGCCCGGTCACGTCGGAACCGTGGAAGGAAATCACAACCGGAGGGGATTGCCGGATCAGCGGGAGCATGTGGACCGCCACGTTTCCAAAAAAGATATGGAGCAGCGAGGCCTCCGTGCGCCGCAGGATGCCGCGCATCTTTTCCGCTTCCGCGCCGGTGATCTGCCACGGCTTCCCCAGCCAGCGCCCGACCCCGCGGCCCACAAAGCGGAAGGCCGGTCGCGGGACAACTTCCACCCGCTCCGCCGGCCAATCGCCTTCCCGCTTTTGCGTGATGACAACCGGGGAGAAGTTTCTCAACCCGGAGATCTGCCGGTGGATGTGGAGCATCTCCGGACGCAGGAACGTCGCGCAGAAGAGCGCCACCGCTCGGCGGTTACCATTCAACGCCGACGACGGTGAGTGTTTCCGAATGATGCGGGGTGCCCGGACCGAAATCCCTCGACACGAATTTTTCTCCCGAACCGTACGTCCTGGGCGCCAGCGGATTCACCGCCTGCCACGGCTTCTTCGTGAAGATTTCCTTCACGATCCCCTCGATCGTGGGCTTGGTCGGTTCGATCTCCCGCACAATCGTGCGCTGTCTTCCGGCGGGGGCCACGAAATCCTGGGCCATTGCCAGGCCCGCGCAGGCCATGAAAAGCAAGAGCGTCGGTTTCATGGTTGCATGTTACCACCGGGCCGCACCGCGGGCAAGTTCGACAACACGGACGGCCAAAAATCATTTCCCGAGTTGCGGCGCCGGGGTTGGGAAAGAGGCATCTTGCCGAGAGAGCCAGGTTGACCTGCTTCCAAATGCCGCAACAGGAGGTCCCGGATTTCGTCGCGTAATTTTTGCGGCGTTCGCGTTGTCTCAGGTTTTGCAGGCCTGGAGCACGAGGGATTCTTCCCCGGATTCTGCTTTCAACGAGAAATCGAAAATGCCCGCCCGGGCGCAGAAAGCCACATCCTCGGGCGCGTGGAGCGGGCTCGCGGGATCAAGGAACATCGCGGCGGCGGTGGACTCGCAGACGCGCCGGAGAAACGGCTCGACCGGCGGCCGGCGGCCCCGCAGGAGTTCGGCCATCCATTCCGCGCAGGCGAGATCCTCGTCCGCGCTGCCGTAATGGACGGTGCCGGTGATAACGAAAGCGATGTGTTCGGCGCCGGAAGCCTCGAGGGCGGCGACGGTTGCCGGGGCGACGAAAAAGCTCGCGGCCCACAGCAAAGGAGAGGTCGAGCAAGTCACCAGTCCGCGGGTTCCGGCAGTCGTGCGCTGGACGGCGCGGCGTCCGGCAAATGAAAATGCTGCGGCATCGAGCGGAGAATTCCCCAGATCGAATCCCGGTATGGGCCGGCAGTCGGTTTCTCCCATGAGGATGAGGTCCGGCTCGCGGGCGCGGCGTTCGAACGCCTCCGCCACATCGAGCACGGGGTAAATTTCGATGGCGCCGCGGGCGAGCGCGACAGCCGCCGTGCTGAATGCCCGCAGCACATCGACCACGACAACCGCGTCGGCATCCGGCGCGTCGTCGAGGTCGCGGAGATCGTGGATCGATATCACTTCAGTCGATGAACCGCCTGGTGATGTCGCCGTAGGCATCGATGCGCCGGTCGCGCAGGAACGGCCAGTGCGTGCGCTGGGCGTCCACGGCATCGAGGTCGGCTTCGACGACGAGGACTTCCTCGCGGTCGGCCGATGCCTTGGCAAGGATCTGCCCGGCGGGATCGCACACGAAGCTTTGGCCCCAGAATTCGATGCCTTCGCCGCCATCCGGCGCTTCATGGCCGACCCGGTTCGGGACAACGACATAGCATCCGTTCGCGATCGCGTGCCCGCGCTGGACGGTTTCCCAGGACGAATGCTGGCGGGTGCCGTATTTGGCTTTTTCCTTCGGATGCCAGCCGATGGCGGTCGGGTAGAAAAGGAGCTGCGCGCCTTGAAGCGCGGTCAGCCGGGCGGCTTCCGGATACCACTGGTCCCAGCAGACGCACACGCCGAGCTTTCCGAATTTTGTCTGCCAGGCCCGGAACCCGAGGTCGCCGGGCGTGAAATAAAATTTTTCGTGAAAGAGCGGATCATCCGGGATGTGCATCTTGCGGTATTTCCCGAGAAGTTTTCCATCGGCATCGATGATGGCCGCCGTGTTGTGGTAAAGCCCGGGCGCGCGGCGCTCGAAGAGGGAGGCGATGATGACCACGCCCAGCTCCCGCGCGAGGGCTTCGAGCCGCGTGGTCCCCGCGCCCGGAATCTCCTCCGCAAGGTCAAAATATTTATGATCCTCGACCTGGCAGAAATAGAGCGACCGAAAAAGTTCCTGAAAGCAGACGATGTTCGCGCCGCGGGATGCCGCCTCGCGAAGGCCGCGCTCCGCGGCGGCGGTGTTGGCGGCGGTGTCCGCCGTGCAGGCATTTTGCACGACACCGATTTGAACCCGGTTCCGCCCAGGACCAGCCACGGAGCACACGGAGAGCACGGAGGAAGAAGAGAATCGGCCAGCAGGGATGCCTCTATCCGGCCGAAGTTCTCCCTCTGCGGTCGAAATGCTTCCTCCGGTTTGAACTGTGGATTGCGCCATGACCGGAATGGTGCCACATTTTCCGCCGATGAAAACCACCCTTTTACTTCTGAGTTTGACATTTGCCGTATTCTCCGCGACCAACGCACGCTCCATGGACGACATCCGCATCATTGTAAAAACAAACAAGGGCGACATCGAAGGCACGCTGTTCGCCCCGAAGGCTCCCGTCACCGTTGCCAACTACCTCAACCTCGCGAAACGCGGCTATTATGACGGCATCACGTTTCACCGTGTGATCCCGAATTTCATGATCCAGGGCGGCGATCCGACCGGCACAGGGATGGGCGGACCTGGCTACAAGTTCGAAGACGAGGTCAAAACCGGTCTCAAGCACGACAAGGCCGGCATTTTCTCCATGGCCAACGCCGGCCCCGGAACAAATGGCAGCCAATTTTTCATCACCCACCTGCCGACCCCGCACCTTGACGGAAAGCACACTGTCTTCGGGGAAGTCACCAAAGGGCAGGATGTTGTCAATGCAATCGTGCAGGGCGACAAAATCGTGAAGATCGAGATCCTCGATTCTCCTGACGCGCTCTTCGAGGCCCAGAAGGCCAGGATCGCCGAGTGGAACAAGTCGCTCAAGTAGGGCGCATCCCGTGACGCTGGTCCGAATGGGCTGGCACTCCCTGTCCGTGGGTCGCCGCGGGGATACTCCACCGCATAGCGTTTTCGGGAAACAGGAGGCTCGCACGAAGACACGAAGGCGCGAAGCAATCTCAGGACATTCTGGGAAGAGCCGATTTCCAGAATCCGAATTTATCATGCCGGGGAGTATAGTATTTGCGAAATGATCCCCTCCATCGCAGGGCTTGATCGGCATGGGTCTCCGGATTATCCCAAGCGAGTGCCTGCCCGCCTGTCCAAGCTCCCTTTGCCTGAAATCACGATTTTCTGCATTGCGATTTTCCTGCGCCTTTGGCTGATCGAGGTCAAGCCGCCCCATTTTGACGAGGGAGTGAATGGCTGGTTCGCCGATCAGATGACGGCGAACGGATACTACCACTACGACCCCACCAACTATCACGGGCCGCTGCATTTTTACGCGGTCTTCTTGTCGCAGGCTCTTTTTGGACGCCACCTTTGGGCCCTCCGATTGCCGGCGATCATCGCAAGCATCCTCTGCGTGTGGGCGACCCTGCGGTTCCGGGAATTCTTCGGGAGCCGGACAGCCAGGATCTCGGCCCTCGCGATGGCGGTCTCGCCGGCCTATGTCTTTTACGGTCGATATTCCATCCATGAATCCTGGCAGGCGCTTTTCTCGATTCTGTTGTTGTGGGGAATCCTGGGCCTTTGGAAATCCGGCGGGCGCAGGTATTTTTTCACGGCGGTCTTTTCTGTCACCGGACTGGTCCTGACAAAAGAAACCTATCTTCTCCATGTGGGATGTTTTCTGCTTGCCGGGCTTGTTCTCCGGGGCTGGCAGCGCCTCCTGCCATCCCGCCCCGCATGGCCGGTGGCGAAACAACTCTGGACGAGAGACGACGGGATCCTGGCCGCCGGACTTTCGATCCTCCTCATCGTCTTTTTCTACTCGGGAAATTTTCTCGATTTCTCCTCGTTGAAGGGTCTCTACCAAACATTCGCCGCGTGGTTTCAAACCGGAGTCCAGGCGGCCGGCCATGAAAAAACGACGTATCAGATCGGGCCGGTGAACTGCTATTGGGTCTTCCTCATGGCCCACTACGAATGGCCGGCCCTGGCCGGGTTGGCGGCCTGTCTGCGCTATATCGCGCCTTCGGACGCCCGCCTCCGCTATGCGGCGATCATGGCAGGAGGTGTGCTCCTCGCTTATTCGATCATCCCCTACAAAACCCCGTGGTGCATCATTTCCATCCTCTGGCCGTTTTATCTCGTCCTGGGCACCCTGCTCGGCGAGTGGGCGGAACTCTGGCAAAAAAGATTTCTGCCCTGGCTCGTGATGGCTCCGCTGTTTGCGGGTTCGCTGGTTCTTTGTTGGCGGCTGAACTTCGAGAAGTTTGCCGATGACAAGGAACCTTATGTCTACGTCCAGACTTATCCGGAAATCACCCATTTCACCGGCCCTCTGCTTTCGCTCGCGGCAAAAGATCCCGTGAATTACCACATGGGCGGGCTGATCCTTCTCGACAGCTATTATCCCCTCCCCTGGTTGCTCGGAGACTTCACCCGGGTGGGGTATTACAACAAGGACCAGCGCCCGTCGGATTGGAATGCCGGATTCATCGCCGTTGAGAAAACGCGCGAGGCCGAGGTCGAAAAGCATCTCAACCAGGCCTACTTCAAGCGCAACTTCCACCTCCGGAGCGCCCAGGAGGAATGCACCGCCTACTTCGCCGCACCGGTTTTCAAAACCTATTTCGATAGCGAACCTGATTTTCAGCCCAAAAACCAATGAAGAACTCCCCCTCCCCCGTCACCGAAGAATACTGGAGCCAGTGGATCGACTGCGGCGACCGGTGGAGAAGTCTGCCGGAAAAAGACAAGACCGCCATCTTGGCCATGCCCCTGATCGCCCACACGGATGACCGTATCCGCCCCTCCTTTCAAAAGGAAAAAGTCGAGCAGCGCCCGGAAGTATTGAAATTCAAGCCGGCGGGCGTCGCCGCATCCGGATGGCTCATCGTCTGCCGGCTCATGCAGGTTTATCATTCCGCCGGATCGGTTTTTTCCGCGCCGTTCGACGCAAAAAAGCATGCGGATTTTTTGGGGCTGCACATCTTTGGCGAGGCGGCCGGGCGCGAATTTCACAGGGGGTATTACAACAGATACAGTTGGGAGCCCCGCGAGCTGGACATTGATCCTTCCCGCTTCGGATCCCCCAGGCGCCTGCGCGAGTTTCTGAAAATCCCCCCCGGTGAGTCCGGCGCGGCCTGGGAGAAATTCTGGAGCCAGGCGGATCGCGCCGGCGACATCCTCAAGCTCTTCACCGGGCAACAGGTGACCGAATGCGCGAAGCGGCTGCTCTCCCGCGTCGCCGGATCGAAGCCCCCGGTCCCGCTCCGCGAACTGGCGGAAGAACTGGTGGATTTCCATCGGGGGGGAATCCTGGCCAAGGCGCTCCGCTCGCTCACAAACCATGTCCTGATCGTCCTCGCTTATGACGCGGCTTCCGGCGATCTCGTCGCCGGCCTCTGGCCGCCGGTCCGCCAGAAACTCGACACCCCAGGCAGAAGGAGCGCCCCGCCCGCCGGTTGCAAGGAGCCCCGGGAATCCTTCGGCCATCCGTTCTTTCTCGATGATTTGTCGGCGGTGGTTCTTGCCGCTGCCGCGGAGCCCCTGCCCGTGAAGCAGGGAAAAATGCTCGAGCTTTATGCCGCGAAAGCGAAGGACCTCACCCGCGCGCTGGCTCCGGTGCCCGCATGGGTCTGCGACGGGCTCTATCAGACAACCCCGCGGGTCCAGGTGGCCGTGGGCGCGGCTTTTTCGTTCGGGTTTTTCACTTTCGAAAACCGTGGAAGCCTGGCCGCAACAGCCGAGGGAACCCGCTGGCTCAAGCTCGACGCGCGGGAACGTTGCCGCGTCGTTCTCGACAAGCTGATGGCCAGGCGATGGAAAAAAGGCTGGCACAACTCGAATTGGAACTTCGCCCAGGCCTGCGGAAAATTCCGGACCTCCCGGCTCGAATCCGACATCATCCCCCTGGAGGCCGGCCTCTCGAAGGCCTTCCTGCAACTGCCGGGGGATGGCGGCCCCGTGCCGCTGCGGGAGTTTCTCGAGTTCGCCTCCGAGCACCACAATCCGCTCTTCAGCGCCGTGGGACGCGACGGCTTTCTCTTTCTTGCGGTTCCCGGCACCTACGGAGGATGGGATTGGAAAAAGCGGGAGACCGCGACACTCGGTCCGGAAGTGCTGGGCGAGCTTCGGACATTTCTGGAAACCCGCCTCGTCCCGCTCGGGGCGGTCCGGTTGGGGAAAACCGCGGAGACGACCACCATCGCCCTGACCGGCATCGGGCGCTACTATCTCGGCGCGACGCGATCGCTCGACCTCCCCAGGGAACCCGCCGCCGGCCGGGTCGTCGTCCAGCCGAATTTTGAAATCGTTTTCCTCGGCCCCAACCTTCGGGCAGAAGTCGATCTCGGGGCGTTCAGCGAGCGGACGGGCGCCGGAACGGGCGCGGTGTTCCGCCTGACAAAAGCCTCCGTGCAATCCGCCCTGCACCGCGGCCTCGAGGTGGAGCAGATCGGCGAAACCCTCCGCAAAACGGCCGGACACGAACTCCCGAAAAATGTCTCGGCCGAGTTGTCTGCGTGGGCGGCAGCGCGACAGACGTATTCCATCCATTCCATGGAGGTCCTGCGCTGCGATTCTCCCGAGGCCGCCCTCCATATCCACGCGCTCGCGCCGCATGCCACGAAAATCCTCGGCGGCTCCTGCCTCGAGGTCATCCGGCCTCTGAGAGGCCCGGATAAAAACCGGCTTGAAAAAGCCGGATTCTACAGAAAATCCCGCTGATCAGGGCACCGGGAACGGGATCACGAACAGGCCGGGGATATTTTCAAAGTGCTTGTCGGCTGTCAGCACGGGCACTCCAGCGCGAATGGCACACGCCGCGATGAGAATATCCGGTCCGGGGATCGTATGGCCGCAGCGGTCGAGTTCCCAGCCAAGCTCCGCCGCCTGCTCCCAGAGCTTGTTGTCGGTTTGCACGGGGCAGAGCACGTTGAAAAACGCGGCCATATCGTCTCGCCGGCGCGGATTCTTTATCCCGCGCAAAACCTCCAACCGCACCATGCCGCAGGTGTAGATGTCCTCAAACCGGCTGCCGAGCCACCGGGGGGCATCCTCGCCGCGCCGCGCCAGCGCGATGAAGACGTTGCTGTCAACGAGCGCGACGCTTGCCATATTTTTGGGGGCTCTCTGCGACGCGGAGCGCCATGACATCGTAATCGGGATCGAAGGCGTTTTTCATTTCTTCCTTCGTCCACCCGAGCCCGTTCTTGAAATACTCCTTGAGCCTGGTCTTCCTGTCCATCTCCCTCAACGCCATCTCAACCGCCTCGGTCTTGCTCGCAAAACCGTGCGCGGCAATCACCCGGGCGAGCAATTCCTCGTCAATGTGCATCGTCATCTTCATGCCATACCAAGTATGGCAATCGGTGCGCGGTGACAAGTCCGGCCCTGAAGTATTTTTACGCAGTTGCGATGAAAACGCGCTGTTTTCTTGCAGGTTTGCTTTTGCGATCAGGAGCCGGACGGCAGGATGTATCCCATTCGGCGGGCGGCCCGGGTGAAAGCCGCGGGCTTTGCGGCGGGGACGGCGATCCGGTTTTCGCCCGCGTGGTGGCAGAGGCGGGAAGTTTCCGAACTGCTCGCCAGAAGCGCTGCCCGGGCGGGATCCTCCCAATCGAAAATCACGGCTTTCTGGGCGCGCCGACAGGAGCCGGATTTCCGTAAAATCCCCTCCAGCGGATCGGCATTCAGTGAAAAAAGATGATCCTTCATGCAGGCCATGTGAACGCAGATTCGCAGGGGCGGGGAGATAATTTTTTGGATCATTTTCGCGGACAACCCCTCCCTCCGCGGTATAAGAAGGCGCATGTCCCCGTCACAAAACCCTCTGATCGTCCAAGGCGACCACACGGTCCTACTGGAGGTGGACAACCCGCTCTATGAAGACGCGCGGGACGCGCTCGCCCGCTTTGCGGAGTTGGTCAAATCGCCCGAGCACGTCCACACCTACCGGCTCACCCCGCTTTCGATCTGGAATGCCTGCGCGATCGGGGAAAGCGCGGGCGTCATCCTCGGCGCGCTGGAGAGGTTCACGAAGTATCCGCTGCCCGAACATGTGGGGGCGAGCATCCGGGACTTCGCCGGACGCTATGGCGCGCTGCGGCTCACGCGTGCGGAGGACAGTCTTGCGCTCACCGCCCGTGATCCCGCGCTGGCCGAGGAGATCGCGCACCAAAAATCCCTCGGGGGGCTCCTCGGCCAGCGGGCCGGGGACATATCGTTCGCCATTGCGCCCGCCGATCGGGGCCGGCTCAAGCAGGCGTTGATCAAGCTCGGCTACCCGGTCGAGGATCTTGCGGGTTACACGACCGGGGACGCGCTGCCGGTGGCGCTCCGGGAAACGACTTGCGGCGGGGTGCCGTTTTCTTTGAGGCATTATCAGAATGATGCGGCGGGCGCCTTTCTCGGTGGGGAGCGGGGAGGCTCCGGGGTCGTCGTGCTGCCATGCGGGGCCGGGAAAACGATCGTCGCCGCCGCGTGCATGGCATCGCTGAAAACCAACACGCTCATCCTCGCGACCGGCGTGAGCGCCTCGCGCCAGTGGAAACGCGAACTCCTCGACAAGACGGACCTGCCGGAAGACGCCATCGGCGAATATGGCGGCAGCAGCAAGGAGGTGCGCCCGGTCACGATCGCCACCTACCAGATCCTCACCCACCGCGCGGGAGCGGATGCCCCGTTCACCCACTTCGCCATTTTTGACCGGAGAAACTGGGGGCTCATCGTCTATGACGAGGTCCACCTCCTTCCGGCTCCGGTCTTCCAGATCACCGCCTCGCTCCAGGCGAGGCGCCGGCTCGGACTCACCGCCACCCTCGTTCGCGAGGACAACAAGGAAGACGATGTCTTCGCGCTCATCGGCCCGAAAAAATACGACGTTCCCTGGAAGGAAATGGAGAAGCAGGGGTGGATCGCCCAAGCCACCTGCACCGAGATCCGGCTCCCGATGACATCCGCCCGACGCATGGACTATGCCGTCGCCCCGGCACGGGACAAATTCCGGATCGCCTCGGAGAACCCGGAAAAGCTGCGCATCGTGCGGCGGCTCCTCGACCGCCACTCCGGCGAGCCGGCGCTGATCATCGGGATGTATATCGGACAGATCAGCGGGCTCGCCGAAGAACTCGGCATTCCGATCATCAAGGGCTCGACCCCGCAGGCGCGCCGGGATGCCCTGTTCGATGACTTCCGCGGTGGAAAGCTCCGCGCGCTCGTTGTCTCCAAAGTCGCCAATTTCTCGATCGACCTGCCCGACGCCTCGGTCGCCATCCAGGTTTCCGGAATGTTCGGCTCGCGACAGGAGGAGGCCCAGCGACTCGGAAGGATCCTGCGCCCGAAACCCGGCGAAAACCAGGCTCACTTCTACTCGATCGTCTCCCACGACTCGGTCGAGCAGGACTTCGCCATGAACCGCCAACTGTTTCTCTGCGAGCAGGGGTACGAATACCATATCGCGACCCTTGCGGGCCCGGAAGCGGAGTTTTGAAATGAGAACCGCCGGCGCTGTCCTGATCTTCGTGGCCACATGTGTGAGCTCCGCCGTGGCCCTCGCGTTCGGGTGCGGAGGGCTTTCAGGGCCGTTGGCGTGGGTGGCATTCGCCATCGGACTTGCGGCGGCGGTTTTGGCGTGGCGGGGCATCCGCGACCGGAATCCCAAAATGCCAAACGCATGGGATGTCCTGCTCCTCACAGTCTTCGCGCTGGCTTCGCTACGGGCGTTCCTGTGGCTGCTCTATCCTGTCGGGGACGAATGGCGCGTGCTGTCGCCCAACAACCTCGGGGATATTTCCCTGCACATTCACTTGATCCGTTACCTCGCCGGAGGGGTGGATTTCTGGCCCGCCAGTCCGATCCTTGCCGGGGTGCAACTGACTTATCCGCTGGGCGTCGATCTGTTCAATTCCCTTCTGCTTTGTGCCGGGGTTCCTGTGGAAAAGGGTCTCGTATGGATTGGTCTTCTGGGCACGGGACTCTCCGGCTGGGCGCTTTGGCGATGGGGCGGAGCATTTGCCGTTGCCGCTTTGTTGTTCAACGGCGGCTTGGCCGGATTCCTTGTCTTCAAAACGGGCCAGATCTCGGATTTTCAAGCGGAGCTGGCCTGGAAAAACTTTTTTCTCACGATGTTCGTCACCCAGCGGGGCCTTCTCTACGCCCTGCCCTGCGGGCTCTTCCTGCTGAATGCCTGGAGGGAGGATCTCTTCGGCGGAGGGTCGGGGGTCCCGCGCTGGGTTCCCTTGCCGCTCTATGCCGCGATGCCCCTTTTCAACGCCCATGCTTTCGTGTTCCTCAGCCTGATCCTTGCGTGCGCGTTTTTGGTGAATCCCGGCCAACGGAGATTTCTGGCGATTTTCGTTGCCTGGGCCTTTTTCCCGGCGACGGTGGCGCTGTTCTTTGTCACCGGTTCTTTTTCCGCTTCTTCCGGGCTGCGCTGGTTGCCGGGCTGGATGCAGGGGAAAGACGGTTGGTTTTTCTGGATCTGGAACTTCGGGATCTCCCTTCCCCTGCTCCTCCTGCTCGCAGGGAAGCTCATCAAGACCCGGCGCAGGGACGCCATCTGTTTCGCCGGAACCGGACTCTTTGTTTTTCTGATCTGCTGCTTTGTCGGCTTCGCCCCGTGGGAATGGGACAATACCAAACTCTTTCTCTGGGCCTGGTTGGCGTGCGCTCCCTTCCTTTGGGAAATGATCTCGAAATGGCGCGCTCCTCTGCGCGGGCTCACATGCTTCCTGCTCTTTTTCTCGGGAGCTGTCTCGTTGGTGGGGGGGATCGACGGACGTCACGGCTACAAACTGACCTCACGCGCGGAACTCGCCAAGGCAGCGAAAGTGATCGAGGCTGTTCCGTTCGAAGACCGCATTGCCGTGGAGCCGGATTACAATCATCCGGTCATGCTGCTCGGGCGTCCCGTGCTTTGCGGATATGAGGGGCACCTCTGGAGCCATGGTCTCGACTACCACAGGCAGTGGGCAACTCTTCAAATGGCGCTAAAACAGGAACCCGGCTGGGAACCCGCTTTCCCGCCACTGAATGTCCGTTGGCTATTTTTGAAAGGCCCTTCCCCATGGGTCATCCCGCTGGGCACCCCCGGCATCCCGCGCCAAAGTGATCTCGAAAGAAATCCTTGAACCTAAAAACCGCAGAAGGGTTAACCGCAGAGTCAAAGACCCCCGGCTTTGCCGGGGGTCTTTGACTCTGTGAAAATCAGCCCATCAGCAGGAATTATCACCGGGGATCGGTCCACTTCCTGGAGGTCCTCGACCGACTCGTAGCCGTAGTTTCCATTCGGTTTTTTGAGCGCCACCTTCCCGCGGGCATCCGTCCCGGCGGCTCCCATGCGATTTCCCCAAGGAGAGAACGGAGGAGATTGGACAAAAATGCCGAATGCTTTCCCATGGATGCTATAGGGAATTTTTCCAGGATCCCCACAATTCAAATCCGTGCGCAATCCCCGGATTTCGATGTTTTTTGTTCCGGGACAACCTGGGAGAGAACCCGGGGCGGGCTGGCGCAAATTCTCCTCTCGCGCACCGGGCTTCGTGCTGTCATGCTCTGTCAGACATATGGCAAAACCAAATTATCAGTTCGAGAAGCGCCGCAAAGAATTGGACAAAAAAGCGAAGAAGGCGGAGAAGCTCCGCCTGAAGGCCGAGGCGGCCCGCGCTCCTGCAAGCGAGCCCTCCGCGGTTGTTTCCTCCCCGTCCGGCCAGACCTGACTTCGTGGGGGAAGCCGGGAGGCGCGTCCGTCAAAATTTCCGTTTGCGAAAACCGAATGCCGGTGGAACCTTTGCGCCTGCAACTCAAATCACATCATGACCGACCACCTCAAGCTTCTGGCCAAGGACCTCACCCGGGAATTCCCGCGCAGCCCCCGCGAAACCCTCGCCGGCTATGTCATCGCCGCGCGAGCGGTGGACAAATGCCGGGCCGTGCTGGCCGGCACGGGCGGAGAATACCATTCCGGATGTCCGGTGGATGAGATCTTCCTCAATTTCGCGGAGATCCCCTATGACAGCTTCCGGGCTTTCGTCGCCACGGGAGCCACCGACGCCGAGATCGCCGGGTGGATTGAGAAAACCGCCAAGTCCCGCCCGCGCATCGAAATCATTCGCTGGAACAACGACCTTCGCGCCAAGCGGGTCAGCGAACTGCCGGACGGCCTCCAGGAATACATGGAGGATTACATCCCGAAATTCGTTCCCCGCAACCGTCCGGTCTATGTCTTCTTCGACGTTTACGATCTCGAAGAGCAGCGGATCTGAGCGTTCTTGAACGCCGTCTCCGCCCAGCGGGACATTCGCAGGGGTCAAACAATCGGCATTCACCTGACAAGCAACCCGGCGAACGCTTTCCGTGCTGACCAGAGGAGAAAGGCCGCGAGGGCGCAGATCAGGATAATCGGTGGAGAGAAAAGGCCCTCGCCTTTCATGATAAAAGCGTGGAAGGCCAGTATGTTGACAATAATCGGACCGAGGACGAGGAGCCCGAGATTCCTGGTGAGAGGAACCGCGACCAAGATTCCACCGATGAGTTCAAGGGATTTGACAAAAACCAGGTAGCCGGTCGGTGCGAAGGCCGCCATGAACATCCCTGCAGGGGAGCCTTCGGGTGGCATAGGCGGGGTCGGCCCCAGCTTCAGCAGCACCATGAGCGAGAACATAACAAAAAGGAGTCCGAGCAGGGCCCCTGCGATATTGGAAGCGATTTTCATAGGATTGGGTTGTTTTTTGATTGGTGGAAAAAACCACATGCGCGGGCAGGCGCTCAATGTCACCCAATTTGCTTGGATTTCAACCTCAAGTCTGCGCTGAAATGCGGCGCGAGCATCGAGGCCCCGACTTCATTCCCTTTGGGTCTGATACCCCGAAGCTTGCTTCGGCTTGATTGCTGGAGGGACGACCGCCGTGTCGTCCGTGGAGAAGCAACGGACTCCAGCCTCGGAGCTTGCTCCGGGGTTCTTTACGGCGAGATTGTTGGCGGATATTCCCTGCCTTTTCGGATTTTTGGCTGTCAGCGCACCGGGGAACAGCCCCCTTCAATGCCCCCCTTCGAGAAGAGAAACTGGAAAAGCTGGAGACTTCTGGCACGGAAGGCTCCCGCGCAGCCCAGCAGATAAAACCGCCACATCCGGCGGAATGTTTCCCCGTAGCGTCCGGAAAAACGGCCCCACGATTCGCTGAAATTCTTGTGCCAGGCGAGGAGGGTCCGGTCGTAATCCGCCCCAAAATTCTGGACATCCTCGAGGACAAGCTCTCCCTCCGCAGCTTTCGCCACCTGGGTGGCCGAAGGAAGCATGGAGTTCGGAAAAATATACCTGGTGATCCAGGGGTCGGTATCTGTCCTTGAACGATCCCCGCCAATGGTCTGGCAGAGGAACAACCCGCCATCCTTGAGGCAGCGACGGGCGGTTCCCAAATACGCGCGGTAATTCTTGTAGCCGACATGTTCCATCATGCCGACGCTGACGATGCGGTCGAAAGACTCCCGGACATCGCGGTAGTCCTGCAGGCGGATCTCGACGGGGAGCCCGCGACAGGCCGCCTCCGCACAAGCCTGCTGCTCCCGGGAAATGGTGATCCCCACAACCTGGCAGCCGTGTCGCCGGGCCGCATACGCCGCCAAGCCTCCCCATCCGCAACCGATGTCGAGCAAACGCATCCCGGCCTGCAGACCGAGTTTCCGGCAGATCAGGTCCAGCTTCAATTGCTGGGCTTCAGCCAGGTCGGATGTGTCCCGGAAATAGGCGCAGGAATACTGCATCGACGGATCCAGCATCGCCGCAAAAAAATCATTCCCAAGATCGTAATGCACCTCGCCGACCCGGCGCGCCCGGCGTCTGGTTTGAAAATTGAAGGCGCGGGTTGCGGCGATGGAAACCATCGTCTTGAAATGAAAAGGCAGCCGCTCTTCAAACCTTGCCCGAATGCCCCGGCAGCACATCTCATCGAGGGCCTCGCAATCCCACCAGCCCTCCATGTAGGATTCCCCAAGCCCGAGCGTGCCTTCCGCCATCACACGCGAATAAAACCGGTCGTTGTGAATGCGCAGATCCCACGGGCGGCTTCCGTCCACGACGATATCCGCGGCAGCCAAAATCTCCCGGAGGCTTTGCTTTGCCAGGGAACATTTCGTGGCTGGCGACCGATTCGTCATCTCAGACCCGGATTCGAGCGCATCCATGCCGACAGCGTGTTTTTGCGTCATAGGCTCAATAATCCCGAATTCAGCGATTCCTCACGCAGAGGCGCAATTATTGGCGCACAGACGCCTCATGGCAAGTCTCTCTTTGTCAAAAAATTTTCGTTGAACCCCAAAGTGGATTTCGTTCGAGCCGGAAATCATGGGTAGGTGGACGTTCCGACCCGGACGGGGTTTGCCCATCCGTATCCTCTCAGCCAAGACTTCGAGGAAGCCCCTCTTTGGAGCTTGAACAAGATCCCCGCCGTTCTGGTAGAAGGGACCGATGCTCACTCGCGTTTTTTCCGCCGCCATCCAAGGCGTTGATGCCCTCCAGGTGGAAATCGAGGTCAACGCGGGGTCGGGTGAGCCGAAGATCGTCGTGGTCGGATTGCCGGACACGGCCGTGAAGGAAAGCAAAGACCGGGTGACCACCGCGATTGCCAACAGCGCGTTTCGCTGGCCGCGGGAACGGACGACAATCAACCTCGCTCCCGCGGACATCAAGAAGGAAGGTCCGAGTTTCGATCTTCCGATTGCCATCGGGATGGTGGCCGCGGCATTGAAGGCGGAACTGCCGCGTCTCGAACGATGTCTTGTTGCCGGCGAACTGGCTTTGACGGGTGAAATCCGTCCGGTCAAAGGGGCGCTTCCCATCGCGATCGAGGCCCGCAATCGCGGCAAGAAGGCGGTCGTCCTCCCGTCCGCGAACGCCGCAGAGGCCGCAATCGTCGAGGGCATCGATGTCTATGGCGTGCGGAATCTTCGCGAAGCCTATGAATTTCTCAGCAAGCAGAAGGAATTGCTTCCGGTGCCCGGCAATGCGGAAGAACGCCTCGCAAGCGGACGCCAAGAAGAGGTCGATTTTTCCGAGGTCAAAGGCCAATACCAGGTGAAACGGGCCATCGAGGTCGCCGTCGCGGGCGGGCACAACATCCTGTTTATCGGTCCTCCCGGATCGGGAAAGAGCATGCTCGCCAAACGGATTCCGACGATCATTCCGCCGATGACGCTTGAGGAAGCGGTGGAGACAACGAAGATCCACAGCATCTGCGGGTTGCTGGGCGAGAAGAACGCATTCGTGGCGATCCGTCCGTTCCGTTCCCCTCACCACACGATCAGCGACATCGGGCTGCTCGGCGGTTCGGCAAATCCGACACCGGGCGAGGTAAGCATCTCCCACAACGGGGTCCTTTTTCTCGATGAACTCCCGGAATTCAAACGCTCGACACTCGAGGTGATGAGGCAGCCGCTGGAGGATGGATGGGTCGTCATCTCCCGCGCCGCAGGAACGATGACCTTCCCCGCGGATTTCATGCTCGTCACCGCAATGAACCCCTGCCCCTGTGGATATTTCGGGGATCCGGCCCGCGAGTGCAGGTGCTCGCCCGCGCAGGTCGAGCGCTACCGGTCCCGGATCTCCGGCCCGCTCCTCGACCGGATCGATATCCATGTCGAGGCCCCCGCCGTCCAATACCGCGAACTCTCAAGCAACGACCCCGCCGAGTCGTCGGCCGCGATCCGCGAACGCGTGGTCGAGGCCCGCGGGCGACAGCGAGATCGTTTCGCCTCCGGAAAAAAGACCAACTGCAACGCCCGCATGGGCCACAGCCAGATCAAAAAGTTCTGCGCGCTCGACACCTCCGGCCAAGAAATGCTCCGGCACGCGATGGAAGACCTCCAACTCAGCGCCCGCGCCTACGACCGCATCCTCAAAGTCGCCCGCACAATCGCCGACCTCGCAAGCGAAGAAAAAATCGATTCCTCCCACATCGGCGAAGCGATCCAATACCGCACGCTGGACCGCAAGCTCTGGGTTTGATCCAGAGACAATGAAGATTTGTATCGCTTGGCGGCCTCCAAGCGATGCGTTCTTGCCAAGAAAATGGGTTTGGCTCGTGCCCATTTGCCGTCACTTGCATGTCAGATCAATTCTGCACATATGCACGGGCCCTTCCGACAACCCACCTGCCAACCTGCGCCGACTCCAGTGGGAATGCTCGGCGATCCAACCGCAGAGCCAGCGCACTTGTTCCTCATCCACTTCACGTCCCTGAACCTTGATCGGCCATTGCATGGCCTCTCTTTGCCATCAAAAGAAATTGTAGTTCAGCTTTTTTGCAACTTTCGGTGATGCGCCTTGTGACACAAGGCATTTTCATTTAAATAGGTTTTTGCAAATCATGTTGTAGGGAAGTGAGATTTTCATGGAGGAAAGTTCCCGGATGAAAGGCCGGGATTTGTCGGGGACGAGGCGGGATTTGAGCGCGTGGAGTCCTCCTCGAAGATGGCGTCACGCACCCAATGGTCGCGGATCTCACAGCCGCCCCAATGGCCGCGGATGAGTCCGGCGAAGAACTCGGCGGAATCTAATGATGCGTCTGAACTTGTCCCTTTACGACAGACTTGGCCGACCTGACGGGTTTGGGAGCTTGCGCCCTGCGTCTTACACAGCGCACTGTCAAGCTCCTGCGCCGGTTTGGGCTTCCCTCCCTCGCGGGGCTCCCCGGGTCGATCTTATCGCAATCCTCAGGCATTCCTATGCTTCTTATTAGCATGCGCTTTCAACACCGTTGGATTCGCTCTAATACGATCCCTCGACCCGTGCCGCGACGTCGCGGTATCCGTAGTCGATTTCGTAGATCTGCTTCATGCAGGCGATGGATTTTTCCTTGTCGCCCATCTTGTCATAGACGAGGCCCAGATTGTAGACGACATCCTTTTTGACGGAATCCATCAAGGTGAGTTCCGCGACAGCGTCCGAGAGGGTCTTCGCCGCAAGGTCATACATGGCCCGCGCCGTGAAACACTGGCCCAGAAGGCACATGGAACGGATGCGGGCGTTCGGGTTCATCCGCGCCTTCTGAAGCTCGGGAATCGCCTCCTGGTATCGGTGCAGGCTGACGAGAATCTCGCCCAGCTCATAACGGAACTGCAGGTCGGTCGGGTTCCTTTCCACGCGCCGGTTCGCCTCGTCGAGAAGCAGCTCGGCGCGCTGGGCCTGCAGGGATTCCAGCTCCGTTTGGTATTGGGCGGACTCTTCGGAGCCGGGGTTCGCCTCGACAAATTCCTCCCGGGTTTTGATGGCGATATCGAATTGCTTGAGGCGGAGGTCCGCGGCCTTGCGGACGAGGGCCTGGTCGGAATTTCCCGTGAGGCTGGCGGCGTAATTGTACCAATCGGTCGCGCTTTGAAAATCCTCCTTCTGCTCGCAGAGTTCCGCAATCTTCCTTGCCGCATCCACGCTGTCCGGTTCCCGCTCGATCCTCGCGCGCAGCCCTTCGAGGAGTTGGTCGATCATGTCGTCGCTTCGGACAACGCGGGACTGTTGTTCGAGCGAGACCGCCTGGTCCTTGTCTTTGATCAGGTCGCGATAGGTCGTCTCCTCGCGTTCCCAGCCACCCTTTTGCATCGAGGCGGCAGCCGAGGCATCTTTTCCACCCTTGATGGCCGCCAGGTCGTTCGGGGTGATCTCCGTGATTTTATTGTAAATCTCCACCGCCTTTTGGGGATTCCCCTGCTTCATATGATGCCGGGCGAGTTCGTGCAGGATTTTTGTTTCGCGGGGATTCCCCTCGATGATCGTTTCCAGGGCGAACGCCGCCACCTCCGGGATGTTTGCGGCCATGGCCGCCTCGCGGAGAAGTTGGTTGACCTGCGGGTTATACGGCTCGTTCTCCAGGATTTTTTCCGCGGCATCCATGGCGGCGGCGGGGTCTTTCTTGATGAGCCCCTGCACTTTCATCGTGCTGAAGGACGCGCTGGAGAGGCCGCCGAGGCCGCCTTTTTTTCCGCCATGCTTGGCAATCGCCGCCTTGCGGGCAAGCTGCCGTCCGGCGAGGAACTCGGGATTCGCTTTCAGAAGCGGCTGGAGGAGCTGGACCGCATACCCGAAGTTGCGGAGCTGCATCGCGCTCATCGCTTTGAGCCACGTCGCGCGAAACTGTTCAGGGAGATCCTTCTCGGTCTTGACTGCCATAAGGAATGTTGACTCTAGCGACCGGATGCCGGTTCATCAAGCTCCGCTGTTGGAAGATTTTTCCGGGGCTGCAGGGCGGACGGGTTGACGACCTGCACCAATTTGGAAAATCCGGCTCTCCTGTGTTTATCGGCCTTTCGGGCCTTCCGCCGGGGAAGTTAGGCTAATTTTTCTGAACCTTGGCCGTCCGGCCCTCGCGGCCGCGCAGGCGGAGGAGGATGGGAAGTCCCGGGTATTCCCATTTGTCCCGGATCCGCTTGCAGAGGTAGTTCACATAGCTGTCCATGAGCAGGCGCGGATCGTTGACGAAGAGGATGAACTGCGGTGGCTTGATCGCCGACGGCCCAGGGTCGTTGACCTGGGTGATGTAGAGGATCTTGAACCGCTTGTTGCCTTTTGTGGCCGGAGCCTGGCGCTCGATCGCCGCGCGGACGACCCGGTTCAATTCTCCCGTGCCGGCCCGCCGCGTCGAGTGCTCGCGGACTTTCTCCGCCATGGTGAATAGCCGGCGCACGTTGTCGCCGGTCTTCGCCGAGAGGACGACCACCGGCGCATAATCGAGAAAAAACAAATCCCGTTTCACCCGCTCGACGTGCTCGCGCAGAAGGTCCGGATCGGGCTTCTCCCCGGACGCGATCAGATCCCATTTGTTCAGGACGATCACGGCGGGCTTTTTCGCTTCCTGGATGAGGCCCGCAATTTTTTTGTCCTGGCTGGTCACGCCGCTTGTGGCGTCGATGACCAGGACATTCAGATCCGCGCGCAGGATCGTTTTTTCCGAACGCATCACGCTGAAGACCTCGACCGACGTGTTGTGCTTCGAACGGTGGCGGATTCCCGCGGTATCGCAGAGGATATAGGGTCGGCCCTCCCGGACGGTCGCGATATCGACAGCATCCCGCGTGGTGCCCGGAATCTCGCTCACCGTGGTCCGCTTGTCCTCGAGGATCGCGTTCACCAGAGAGGATTTTCCGACATTCGGCCGGCCGACGATCGCGAGCTTCGGAGCGACGACCGGCGCCTCCGGATCCTGCTTCGGAGCGGGTGGCAGGAGCGATTCGATCGTCTCGACAAGATCGCCGATCCCGCGCCCATGCGCCGCGCTCACGGTCAGTGTGTTGGCAAATCCTAGGCGGGCGAACTCATCCGCCCGCGGCTCGTGGGCCCCGATGTCCACCTTGTTGACGACGAGCACGACCGGAGTCGCGGCCGCCCGGATCATGGAAGCCAGTTCGGCATCGAGCGGGGCGACGCCACCGTGGGCGTCGGTGACGAAGAGGATCAGGTCCGCGGATTCGATCGCGATCATCGCCCCTTCGCGGGTCGACTCCGCGAAATCGGGATCGGGTTCCTCGCCGATGCCACCCGTATCGACGATTTCAAACGGGGCCGAACCGAGCTTGCAGACCGAGGCGATGCGGTCGCGGGTCACACCCGGCTGGTCGTGGACGATCGAAATCATCCGTCCGGCCAGCCGGTTGAAAAGGGCCGACTTGCCCACATTCGGGCGTCCGACAATGGCGATATTGCGCATGAAAAATCAGTTGGGTTGTTCGTGGCGGCGGAGTTGACGGATCCCTCTTGAGACATAGATCGCCCCGCTGGCCAGGGTGAAGAATCCGGCGACGTAAACAGAAACCAGGTAATACGGCAACTGCAGCATGATCCACGCGAGGGCCACCATCTGCGCGGCGGTCGCCACTTTGCCGGTGAAAGTGACGCTCACCTCGAGTTTTTGATCGAGGTGAAAAAGCACGCCGTATCCGATCAGGATGATGGCGTCGCGCGCGATCACGAGGACCGGAAACCAGAGGGGGAAAGCATATGTCCACTTGCTGAGGCTCAGCGTGATGATGGCCGTCAGGAGAAGACCCTTGTCGGCAATCGGATCGAGAATGGCCCCGAGCTTGCTGCGCTGGCTCCACCGTCGGGCGACCCATCCGTCGAACCCGTCGCTTGCCGAGGCCACGAGGAATGTGAGGATGGCGGCCCACCGCTGCCACTCTTCCGGCTCTCCGGTTTCGATGCCGCGCCCGTAGTAGATGCAGAAGAGCACGAACACCGGAATCAGGAGGATTCTCGTGATGGTGATCTTGTTGGCGAGTGTCATGACCGTCCCCGAAATCTGGCACAGATCTTTTCAGCCGTCGAACATTCGCATCAGCCATCTCCAGTCTGCTTTGAGAAGGCGGTCAAGATGCCAGGTGGGGTGCCCCGCTCCTGTTTTGCGGCAAAGTGAACCGTGTGGAGGCTAATGCGCGACCCAAAGCCTGATGAATACCGGTATGATCAGGATGGCGACGATGTTCACCACTTTGATCATCGGGTTCACGGCCGGACCCGCGGTGTCCTTGTAGGGGTCGCCGACGGTGTCGCCCGTCACGCTGGCTTCGTGGGCCGGAGAACCTTTCCCGCCGTGGTTGCCGAGTTCGATGAATTTTTTGGCGTTATCCCAGGCTCCGCCGCTGGATGTCATGGCGATGCCGATGAAGAGACCGGTGACGATCGTGCCCACCAGGACCCCGCCCAGGACTTTCGGGCCGAAGAACGGGAACCAGGCGACGGCCATGACGACGACCACGGGCAGGATCGCCGGAATGATCATCTCCCGCAGGGCGGCCTTGGTCACGATATCCACGCAGGTGCCATAGTCCGGAATGTCCTTTCCTTCGAGAATTCCCGGCTTCGCGGCGAGTTGGCGGCGGACTTCCTTGACGACCGCGCCGGCTGCTTTGCCCACGGCGTCCATGCTGAAGGCGGAGAAAATGAAGGGCAGCCCACCGCCGATAAAGAGACCGATGATGACATTCGGATCCTGGAGATCGAAAGCGAGGTTGAAGTGCTTTCCAAGACGCTCGTACGCGAGTTTGAGTTCCTCGACATAACTCCCGAAGAGCACGAGCGCGGCCAGGCCGGCCGAGGCAATCGCGTATCCCTTGGTGACGGCTTTCATCGTGTTCCCGATGGCGTCTAGGTCGTCGGTCGTTCCGCGAACTTTTTTGCCGAGCCCGGACATCACCGCGATCCCGCCGGCGTTGTCGGTGATCGGGCCGAACGCATCGAGCGCAATGATGATTCCCGCCATCGACAACATCGACATCACCGCAACCGCGATGCCGTAGAGCCCGGCAAAATGGTAGGAAAGAAGGATGGCGATTCCGATGAAGGCCACCGGGAGAGCCGTCGCGTGAAGGCCGGTGGCCAGGCCGGCGATGATATTCGTTGCGTGGCCGGTTTCCGACGCGCGCGCAATCAGCCGCACCGGACGATGGTCGGTGGACGTGTAGTAATTGGTGATCAGCAGGACGACATACGTCATCACCAGCCCGATCAGGGAAGCGAAGAAGATATTGTCCGCCGAGCAGTGTCCTTTTCCCCCGATGAGAACGCCGCCCGGAAAGAGCGTGTGAGTCAGCGGCCAGAAGACCGAGGCAGACAGCAGCGCGCTGACCAGAACCCCGGCCTGCAGAGCCTTCGTGGGCGAGGTTTTCACCATGTTGACAAACAAAATTCCGATCACCGCGCTGATCACCGAGACTCCTCCCAGAAGAAAGGGATAAACCAGGGCGCTCTCCGCGGAAGCGCCGGTCGCTGTCAGCGAACCGACCAGGACCGCGCCAATCAGGGAGACGGCATAGGTTTCAAAAACGTCTGCGGCCATGCCGGCGCAATCCCCGACATTGTCTCCCACGTTGTCGGCAATGGTGGCGGGATTCCGGGGATCATCCTCATCGAGCTTGCTTTCGATTTTCCCGACCAAATCCGCGCCCACATCCGCGGCCTTCGTGTAGATGCCTCCCCCAAGCCGCGCAAAAACCGAGACGAGCGAGCTTCCGAGGGCGGTCCCGATCAGGGCGTCCAACGCGGAACGGACCGCCTCCGCGGGATTCGGGGCGAAGAACCTCACAACAAGGAACATCAGCCCGACCGAAAGAAGGGCCAGTCCCACGACCAGCAGGCCGGTGATCGCCCCCCCATTGAATGCCACCCTCAAGGCCGCATGCGGGGAGGTGGTTGCGGCCTGGGTCGTGCGCACATTGGCCCGCACGGCGATGGTCATCCCGATATAGCCGGCAGCCAGGGAGCAGACCGCACCCACAAGAAACCCGATGCCGGATTCGAGACCGCGTCCCAGCCAGACAAGAACAAAAATCAAGGCCGCAATCCCGCCCACGCTGACAATCTGGCGGTTCAGGTAAGCCCTGGCCCCCTGCTGGATCGCGGCGGCAATCTCCCGCATCCGGTCGTTGCCGGACGGGGAAACCAGAACCCATCGGATCAGGTAAGCGGCGTAGAGAAGCCCGAGCAGGGCAAAGACGAGGGAAATGGAGAGCCCGTCGGAAACCAAGGAAAGTGCAAACATACGAGATCGGAGCAGCTTGGGGGAAAGGTGGAAAACAACTACATCTTCCAGCCTCGCTGGCAAGCCAAATCTGGCCCTCTGTGGAGATGTGGAGATGCATTCAAACCCGGACAAAAGTGCGCGATCAAAGCTGGGCAGGCCTGGAAGTTGGAAAATGGAGGATTACGAGAGGGAGAGAACCGTGTTCGGGAGGGCGATGGAGAAATCCGCGATCAGGGATCGTGTCGCTATCCAGGACGATCCATTTTTCGTGGGCGGCCATCGGTTCCATTTGGGCCAACTTGTTGATCTTGGGATTCCGGTGGATCCCCTCGACAGCGCGCAAACAAAGGATGTCGGGCCCGGGGTGTTCCGCGGCAAGCTCTTCGCAGAGGCGCAATTCCCCGGGAGCGGTCGCGGAGAATATCACCTGATCGCCGGGTTCGAGCGCGCAGAGAAAAATCGCCAGATTTTTCCGGAGCCCGGCTTCGCCTGTTTTGATCGGGCGGAAAAAAGTGACGGCGGCGGAGGGGTCTGGAGGGCGCTGCGCCGGCGGCGCCTCTTCCGAAATATGGGGCGCCACAGCGGGCCCCTCTCCAAGGCCCCACGGCGCGGGGAGGGGGCGCGCCTCCGGCCGTCCCGCCAGCCACCGGCGCAAAAGAAATGATGTGGCGACAAAAAAGATCGCGCTGCAAATCCCGATGCCCGCGATCCCCCAAGGCCTTTTCACAGCGGCCCTTATCCGACGACCGGGAGAAGATTCCTGCTGATCGCGCGGTCCACGGAGAGCGCTCCCCCGCCGAGGCAGAAGAGAGCGAGGCCGGCCGCCCAGACCATCAAAGGAAATTCCAGATCGGGGAAGGCCGGGGAACTCTTCCCGACAACGAAGAGCGCTCCGGACATGATCAGGACGGCGCCGATTCCCGCAAGACGGGTGAAGAAACCGAGGAAAAGACCCGCGCAAATCGCCAATTCCGAAACCATGACCAACGGAGCGATCACGGCCGGGAGCCCGAGACCGGTCGTGGATGTCCATGTTTCGATTGTTCCGGTCCAGCCGGCTCCCCCGAACCAACCGAGTGCCTTCTGGGTTCCGTGGAAGAAAAAAATCCCCGCCGTCGCCAGTCGCAGGACGAGGGGCCCAGTGTTTCCCGGGGTGTGGAAGAAGTGGAAGACGGGATTGTTCGTCACGGGGCGGCACGCTAACAGAGGCGGAGACTCTGCGGAAAGCAAAAGTGTTCCCCCGTTCCTGAAATTGGGCTATGAGGAAGCCGGTATGGAGGAATCGAAGAAGTCCCCGTTGGCGGCTTATGTCGTGCCGTTTGCTCTGTTTATGGGCGGGCTGGCGCTTGTCGGGGGCGTTCGATTTCTGGGAGGAACAGGATTTCTCCTCTCAAAGCCCGAGTATTGGGTTTACCCGCTGCAGACATTGGTCTGCGGGGCGGCGCTGGTGTTTTTCTGGAGGCGGTATGATTTCGGAACGGGAGGAGCGTGGCTCGCGGTGCTGGCCGCCGGGCTTTTGGCTCTCGGGCTTTGGATTTTGCCCCAGGCGTTGCCGGGCGTGGCGCCGCGCACGGAGGGATTCGATCCCACGGTTTTTTCGGGCAGCCCGTTGCTTTATTGGCTGACGGCGACGGCGAGATTCGCCCGGCTGGTGGTGATCGTCCCCCTGGTGGAGGAAATTTTCTGGAGGGGATTTCTGCTGCGGTACCTGATCCGCGAGGATTTTTTAAAAATCCCCCTGGGGACCTATGATTCCCGGTCGTTTTTCGGAGTGGCCGGGTTGTTCATGCTCGTGCATTCCCTGCCCGACTGGCCGGCGGCATTTGTGACCGGATTGATCTACAATGGCCTGTTGGTGCGCACGAAGAGCCTGGGGGCCTGTGCCGCGGCTCATGCCATCACGAATCTCGGGCTCGGAATTTTTATCATGACAACACGCCAATGGGGGTTCTGGTGAAAATCGGGGTTGCGCAGATCAACACCGTTGTCGGCGACTTCACGGGGAATGCGCGCAAGATCGCGCGCGCCGCGGAGGACCTGGAAAGCCGCGGCGCGCAGATCGTTCTCACCCCGGAGCTTTCCCTCACCGGCTATCCTCCGCAGGACCTGCTCTTCAAGTCGGATTTTGTCCCCCGGAATCTGGCGGCGCTCGATGAACTTCACGGGCGGGTCGGCAAGGCCGCCCTGCTCGTCGGTTGTGTGGATGTGAATCCGTCGGGACACGGACGCCCGTTTTTCAACACCGCGGCGTTGCTCGAAAAAAACCGGCCCGCGCGAAAAATTTTCAAGTCCCTCCTGCCGACCTACGATGTTTTTGACGAGGCGAGGTATTTTGAGCCGGGGCCTGCGCCGGCGCCTGTGGAGATCGGCGGCCGCCGGATCGGGGTGACGATCTGCGAGGATATTTGGACGCAGGAATACCTGCCTGGAGGACTCTACACCCGCGACCCGGTTCACGATCTCGTGGCGGCGGGAGCCGCGGCCATCCTGAACCTGAGCGCCTCTCCCTTCCACATCGGAAAGCCGGCCCAGCGAAGGGAGATGATCCGGAGACAGGCCGGTCGCCACCGTGTCCCCTTCTTCTATTGCAATGCCATCGGGGGGAATGATCAGCTCGTTTTCGACGGGTATTCCCTCGCGGCAACCGCCGACGGGGCGATCTGGATGCAGGCCCCCGGTTTTCAAGAAGGCACGTTCGTTCTCGATGTCGGCGATATGAACCACGAGGTGGAGTTCCGGACTGAGGGAAGCGGCGCGGAAGCCGCAAAGGCCACGATCCTCAATCCCTGGCCTTCCGAAGCCGTGGCCCGCAAGGACATGGCGGACCTCCGCGACGCGCTGGTGCTCGGGCTGCGCGACTACATGGTCAAGTGCGGGTTTCGCACGGCGGTGCTTGGGCTCAGTGGCGGGATCGACAGCGCGGTGACGGCATGCCTTGCCGTCCAGGCCCTCGGCGCGGCAAACGTCAAGGGAGTTGCGATGCCCTCCGCATGTTCGTCCGATCACAGCGTCGGGGATGCCCTCCAGCTCGCCGCCAATCTGGGGATGGAATGCCTGACGATTCCGATTTCCGGAAGCTTTGAGGCGTTCAAAGAGCAGATGAGCGGGGCATTTTCCGGGAAGCCCGAGGACATCACCGAGGAAAATATGCAGGCCCGGCTCCGCGGGCTCACTCTCATGTCGCTGTCGAACAAATTCGGCCATCTCCTCCTGACCACCGGGAACAAAAGCGAGCTGGCCGTGGGCTACTGCACGCTCTACGGCGACATGTGCGGGGGGCTGGCCGTGATCTCCGATCTCCCGAAGACAACGGTTTACAAGCTGGCGGAATTTCTCAATGAGGATGCGCGCCGGGCGCTCATTCCCAGACGGACGATCACGAAGCCGCCCAGCGCGGAACTCCGCCGGGGCCAGACCGACCAGGACACCCTGCCGCCCTACGAGATCCTGGACGAAATCCTGCGGCTCTACGTGGAGGAAAATTTCGGCGCCGAAGAAATGATCCGAAGGGGGTTTGACGAGGAGACCGTCCATTGGGTAGTCAGGCGGGTGGACCTCAACGAATACAAACGCGAGCAGGCCGCCCCCGGCCTCAAAGTCACCGGGCGGGCATTTGGCATCGGGCGCCGGATGCCGCTCGCCCAGAAGTTCGATCCAAAAATAAAATCATGAAATCTGTCATCGGCATTACTTCCGGCGATCCCGCCGGCATCGGCCCGGAGGTGATCCGGGCGGCATTGGCGTCCCGCGATCTCCCCGGCGATTTTGAGTTCGAGGTCGTCGGCGAAGTCTCCGGCCACACACCTGGATCACCCACCATGGAATCCGCGCGGGCAGCCGTCGCGGCTCTGGAAACCGCCACGCAAAACCTTCTTTCGGGCCGCTGGCAGGGAGTGGTCACCGGGCCGGTCTCGAAAAAAGCGCTGCACGATGTGGGCTGTCATTTCCCTGGGCAGACGGAATTCTTTGCGGCCCGGGCGGGGGTGAAAAACTTTGCGATGTGCCTGACCGGCGGAGGGTTGACCGTCGCCTTGGTCACCGTCCATGTGCCCCTGGCAGATGTGGCCGGTCTCCTGGACAAAAAGGAAATCGTCCGGATCGGAAACCTGCTGGTGGCTTTTCTCCAGCAGTGCGGATGCAAGCACCCGAGGATCGCGGTGGCGGGGCTGAATCCCCATGCCGGTGAAGGAGGAGACATCGGCACCGAGGAAATCAAGATCATCTCTCCCGCCGTGAGGGAACTGGAAAAATCGGCGGGCGCGATTTTCTCCGGCCCCCTCCCACCCGATGCGATTTTTCAGCAGGCCGTCGCGGGCGAATACGACGGTGTCCTGTGCATGTATCACGATCAGGGGCTGATTCCCCTGAAGCTTCACGCGTTCGACCAGGGCGTCAATGTGACCCTGGGCCTTCCCTTTGTGCGAACCAGTCCCGACCACGGCACGGCCTTCGGGATCGCGGGCAAAGGCGTCGCGCGATCCGACAGCATGCAGGCCGCGATCCATCTGGCTGCGGCGATGTTGCGAAACCGGCGCTTAACCTGACTTCCCCGGCCAGACCTGCGAGCTTGCAACTTTCGAAGATGCGCCCCCCCCTTGGACTGCACTTGCTTTCTTTCGTGGCATCCAAGCCGGATTCACGCTAAACAAGCCCGATGCACGAGCTGGCTCCAACCGATGGCCATCCGATTCGCGCGGAGATTTTCCGCGCGGCAAGGATGTGCGCGCCCTGCATGGACCGGCTGGGAGTGATGACGTACCAGGCCTCGCCGCTGAACGAATCGTTGCGGGCCCGGTGGTGCGGGTCCGTGCTCGCCAACCACCTCGTGCCCGCCATCTCCTCCGCGCACCTGGCGGCAGGCAGTTTCGGATTCCGGGAACTCCTCGAAGTCGATGCCCGACTCGACTCCGGACTGGCAGGCCCCACCGCCGGAAACAGCCGCGCCGCAGGCCGCATCGTGGCCATGGATTTTCGTCCGCCCGCCGCCGAGCGCGCGCTCAAGCGCTACTTCGCCGCCGTGGAATCCGGAAAATCCTCCGGTCACATCGCAACGGTTCTCTCCGCGAGAGCGGCGGTTTTTCACATTCCGCCCCGGATGGCGGTCTCCGCGCTGGTCTTTCTGGAAATGCGGGCGGCGCCTGTCGCCAAGCTCTGGACATGCGTGGAGGACTGCCTGCGGCAGATTCCACCAGGCGCGCGCCTGCTCAGAGCCGCCTGAACGCCATGCCTCCCGTTGACATCCCGGAAACAGAGACACACGAGCAAACCGGCGTTGCTGCCCCGTGGAATGTGGTGGTCCACAACGATCCGGTCAATCTCATGAGCTACGTCGCGCTCGTCTTCAGAAAAGTCCTGGGGTTTTCCAAGGACAAAGCGCAAAAGCACATGCTCGAAGTCCATCACAAGGGCCGCTCGATCGTCTGGACCGGCGGCCGCGAGAAAGCGGAATTCTACGTTCAGCAATTTCACGCCCACCTCCTGCTCGCCACCCTCGAACCCGCCCCGCAGGATTAATGAAACTGACCGCGACAGAAGAAGGGGCTCTGGACATCGAGGGAATCCCCCCGTTTCTTTTCGATCTGTTGAACGCCATCCCTCTCCGGGCCGCATCCGAGGATCCGCGCGCGGAAAGCCGGTTCTTTCCGGACCCGGCGCGGGACGAGCTTCTTGTCGAGGATTGGAAAGCCCTCGTGCATCCCGAGCTCCATGCCGCATTTCTCTCGGCCCGCGAGGTCGTGCTGGCCGACCTTCGCGGAGCCTCGGAACTCGGGGAAGGATTCTCGATGCAAATTCCGGCGAACCACACGGACGCCTGGCTGAGCGCCCTCAACCAGGCCCGGCTCGCCATCGCCGAGGAAAACCGATTCGGGGAAAAAGACATGGCCGAAGAGATCGTCCCGGACACCTCGAATCCCCGCCCGCTCGCCCTGTTCCAGATCAGCTTCTACGGCTTCCTCCAGGAATGCCTCGTGAAGCTGCAGGACTGACTTCAAAATGATCCTTGCTCTGCGGTGGGCAACGGCGTCACAAGATCGGCATGGCCAGATCGGTCAAAGCCCTTTCACCGAGCGAAGCCCTCGCCCTCGCCATTTCGCTCGAAGAAGATGATTCGCGGATCACGAGGATTTTGCGAGCCGGCTGAAGGACGCGTATCCCTCCACGGCGGAGATGCTGGGAAAAATGCGCGACGAGGAGCGCACGCATGGCGCGGGCGGTTTTCCCGTCGATGTCTTCCGCCAGCAACCGACAGTGTGGTCGTCCACCAGCCCAACGGCCTGCATGAAAGCGTAGCAGATCGTGCTGCCGCGGAACTTGAATCCGCGCTTCCCCATGTCCTTGCTCATCGCGTCGGAAAACGCGGACGTCGCCGGGATGTCTCCAAGGATGCGCGGTTTGTTCACCACGGTTTTCCCACCAGTGAAACCCCAGACATATTTGTCGAACGAGCCGAACTCTTTTTGGATTTCCTTGAACCGTTTGGCGTTGTTTATTGCCGCCTCGATCTTCAGGCGGTTCCGGATGATGCCCGCGTCCTGCATCAGGCTCTCCACTTTGCTCCGGTCGAACCGCGCCACTTTGTTCGCGTCGAAGCCGGCGAACGCCTTCCGGAAATTCTCCCGTTTTTTCAGCACCGTGAGCCAGCTCAATCCCGCCTGAAAACTCTCCAGGACGAGGAACTCGAAAAGCACCGTGTCGTCATGGACCGCACAGCCCCATTCCTCGTCGTGGTATCGGATATAAAGGGGATCGTTCAAGCACCACGCGCAACGGATTTTTTCCGCAGGTTGGTTCGATTTTTTGACAGGCATGGCCAATGTTTACCATGCCCGGGGAAAACAATGGAAGCCATGGCTGAGGTCGGGCCATCGCCTCCTGGCCCGCGATCCGGCTTTACTCCCGCTCGACAAGAATCGCCAGCGCCCGCCGGTGGGGAGTAGGCATGGGGGGCAGATGGGCGGGATCGAAGGTTTGCCAGCCTGCGCGGGGGCGGGCGCGGAAAATTTCCATGCGGATGCGGTGCCTCGTGACGATGTAAGGAAACCCGATCAGCATCTTCCCTTCGCGTGTGGCCGAAGGCAGGAGCCACAAGCCTTTCCAGCGCGGGCCGACAGAGCGCACCAGAGAGACCCGGCCATTCGCGAATGCGAAGACGCGGAGATCCCGCTCGTGGACCGCCATTTTGCGCGGGGCCTTGAAGGGGATTTTTTCGGGCGACACCGCCATGCAGAACCCGCGCACCGGACACGACACGCACTCCGGCTTTCCGGATTTACACACCAGCGCGCCGAGTTCCATGAGCGCGGAAGAATGGAGGTTGCCTCCTTTCCCCGGGAGGAGCGATCTCGCGGATTGCTCGATGAACCGTTTCCCGTTCGCGTCCGTCACGGACTTTCGGAAATCGAACAACCGGGCGACGACGCGGATGATGTTGGCATCGAGCACGGCGGCGGGCTGATCGAATGCAAATGCCGCAATGGCCGACGCCGTATAGGGCCCGATGCCGGGCAGCAAAAGAAGCTCCGGCACCTGATCGGGGATCACCCCCCCGTTGTCGGCCACAATGCTTTTGGCAACCCGCAAGAGATTCCTCGCACGCGAGTAATACCCGAGCCCTTCCCACTGCTTCAGGACCTGCTCTTCGTCTGCCACGGCAAGCGACCACACATCAGGAAACGCTTTCATCCACCGCTCGAAGAACGGGATCACCGCGGCGACGGTCGTCTGCTGGAGCATGACCTCCGAGACCAGAACCGCGTAGGGGTCGCGATTGCGCCGCCACGGGAGATCGCGCCCGTTCTTGCGAAACCACCCATGCAAAGAACGGCGGAATTTTCCGAGGTTTTGCTTCGATATCATCTCGACACTACAGGGGATTACGAACTGAATTACAGCATGTCGTCAGCAAAAACTTTGCATTCCCACACGGCTCCCCTCACCCCGGAGCAGGCGGAACACCTCCGCAAAGCGCTCAAAGAACAAGGCTACGAGTTCGAGGAGAAGCCCTACATGCTCTATTCGGCGAGAAAGCTCAAACTCAATATCGCCGTTTACGAGAAAGGCCCGAAGGCGGTGATTCAGGGAAAGGGAATCGAAGATTTCATCACGTTCGTGCTGGAACCGGAAATCCTCGGCGAGGCGAAACTCGGTTACGAGGAGGTCCACTCGCCGGAACTTTTCCAACCGCACTTCGGCATCGACGAAAGCGGCAAGGGCGACTTTTTCGGACCGCTGGTGATCGCCGGTGTCTATGTCGATGCCGCGCTGGCAAAGACTTTCCGCGACGCCGGCGTGCAGGACAGCAAGGCGATCGGATCGGACAAACGGATCCGTGACCTCGCCTCCGCCATCAGGAAATCCGGGGCTCCCCTCAGCGTGGTGACGGTCGCCCCACCCCGCTACAATGCACTCTACCGGAAAATCGGAAACCTCAACCGCCTCCTCGCCTGGGGCCATGCGCGGGTGATCGAAAATCTTTGCGAGGCGCGTCCGGACTGTCCGCGCGCCCTCTCGGACAAATTCGCCGACGTCCGCGTCCTCGAACGCGCGCTCATGGAGAAAGGCCGGAAAATCCAGCTCGACCAAAGGACAAAAGCCGAGTCCGACTTCGCCGTAGCCGCCGCCTCGATCCTTGCCCGCGAAAAATTCATCGCCTGGCTCGCCGATGCGGAAAAATCCACGCGCATCAAACTGCCAAAGGGAGCCTCCGCAGCCGTCAAATCCGCCGCCCGTTTGCTTGTCGAAACCACCGGCCCCGGCGCCTTGGAGCGACATGCAAAAACCCACTTTAAAACCGCCGCAGAAGTCCTCGCGGACGCATCCTGACAAAATCTCGCCCAGGAGGAAACGGACGCTCCCGCCTGCCCTCCTCCCCCCCCCGAAAAACTGGCGACCGGGATGGTTCCCCACGTTCTCCCGTTCCCCTTCAGCAAATCATTGATGCGATCGCATCAATGATTTGCTGAAAAAAAACCCGGTGGTCCGCCTCGGTTCCCGCTTGCTTCGGGTGGGTTTTGCTCCACATTCCCCACGCCATGCCAAAACTCGCCATTATTTTCGGAATTGTCCTCGATGCCCTCGGAGTCGCCGCGTTCATCGCGACCGGGGCCACGCACTTCACCGCGCTGATTCCCTCCATTTTCGGGACGGTTATCTTTTTGTGCGGGATCCTGGCGCACGTCCGTCCCGGAGTGAGGAAGCATGCCATGCATGTGGCCGCTCTCTTCGGTTTATTCGGAACGCTTGGAGGCCTTGGCATGGGGCTTCCGAAAATCGGCTTGGTGCTGGCAGGAGCCGCCACGAGGCCGGTGGCGGTGGTCATGCAGATCTCGATGGGCGTGATTTCGCTCGTTTTTCTGGCGCTCTGTGTGAAGTCGTTCATTGACGCGCGCCGCGCGAAGCCGGAAAACTACGGCAAATAAGCGATTCGGGTCGCGGAACACGGACCGTGTTTTGTCTTCGTTTTTGTCGGGAAAATGGACGGGGGTGCCCCGCCGCCGGAGCACCCCCGCTTTCAGATGGCTGTAAGCCGGATTCTGTCCGGTCCGCGGCTTGCGCCGGAACCTGGACGGCCATTTGTCTTGCCCCGCGCCTTTCGGGCGGGACAGTCCTCGCGGACTGCGACTATTACCCGGAGGTCACCTTGGGCTTTCGCTTCGGGATCGGGCAGGCAACCCGGGTCCTCCTGTTCTGTCTTGCACCGCATGGGGTTTTTCGTGCCCCCGGACTCGCGTCCGGGGCGGTGGGCTCTTACCCCGCCTTTTCACCCTTGCCCTCCGGCTTGCGCAGGAAGGCGGTCTGTTTTCTGTGACACTTTCCGTCGGCCGGAACTTTCGTTCCGGCCTCCCGCGCGTTCTACGCGGCATGCCGCCTTGTGGTGTCCGGACTTTCCTCTCCCCGCCCGCCTTGCGGCAACCGGAGAACGGCCGCCCGCCATCGAAGAAAAGATTACAATACGCATCCCCTTCATGCAAGCGATCACCGCAGGCCCTGATCCACGCGTTTCTACTGTTCTTCGGCGGCACCGCCCAGGCTGTTACGCCTGATCCAGTTGAGATCGCACAAACTCCGACTACACCTGCCTCGCAAGGTGAAAAGCCACCCATCGGGATGCTCGCGTCACGTTCCTCGGCTGATTTTTTCAAGATCATGAAAATCGAATGCGTCCAGAAAGCTCCGCACGACGAGCTTCGGGCGGCATGGCTTCAACTTCCCGCAACCCGATTCGCGTGGAAGACGAAACAATTCGTCCCATACATCGAGGTCCAACTTCAAACAGCCGAGCAGTATCTGGTCAAAGACACGTTCGTTCGTGTTCACTTTACAGGCATTGATGGCATCACGCCGATCAATCCCTTTGCTTAACCCGGACAATTCTGGGTGTCAATGTGCTCCTGGCGTGGGGTTGGGCCGACCATGCCGACCACCGGCGAACCGCCATATGGGTTGGCGCGATGAAACGCAGGCGCGGCGTCCGGCTGCTGACCTCGGCGATCTCGGATCTGGGGTTCGTGCGCATCTCGGTGCAGCGCGGAGCGGGAAGTGTCGGGGTGAAGGATGCGGTGGCCACGCTCGCAGGCATGCTTCGCTCGCTGGGAGGAAGTCATTCGTTCCTGCCGGATAATCTCCCGTCGTCCGGGTTTCCAGCCTGGTGCGCATCCGCCTCGCGGGCCACCGACATCCGTCTTTTTGCCCTGGCGCAGAAGAACGGTGCCGAACTCGCCACCCTGGACACCGGAATCCCTGGGGCCTTCCTATTGCCGTAAAAAAAGGCTGGTCGTTCCGCTCCGACTTGCCTTGATTCTCCAACGCATATGAAAGTTTCGCTCAACTGGCTCCGCGATTTCGTGGATTGTGATCTCTCCCCTTCCGAACTGGAGGCGCTGTTCCGCCGGGCGGGGCTGGAGGTGGCCGGGATCGAGACGCGCGGCGCGGCCTTCGACAAGGTGGTCGTGGCTCAGATCCTCGAGTCCGGCCAGCACCCGAATGCCGACCGCCTCAGCGTCTGCAAAGTGGATGACGGATCGGGAACGCCCCGGCAGATTGTTTGCGGGGCAAAAAACTACAAGGTCGGCGACAAGGTGCCGCTGGCGCTGCCCGGCGCGGTGCTGCCCGGGGATTTCAAAATCAAGGCCGGCAAGCTGCGCGGGGTCGAAAGCGAAGGGATGATGTGCAGCGCGAAGGAATTGAAGCTGGCAGACGATGCCGACGGGCTGCTGATTCTGCCCGCGGAGGCGGTCGTCGGTTCCCCGATCGCGGATTGTTTTCCAGCGGATGTGATTTTCGAGCTCGAGATCACGCCGAACCGCCCGGACTGGCTCAGCCATCTGGGAGTTGCCCGCGAGATCTCGGTCTTTGCCGGCCTCCCGCTTTCATCGCCGGGGATCCCCGCGCCGGCGACCGCTCCCGCCGGTCAGGCGGTGAAGCTCGAAGCCGCGGAGTGTTCCTATTACACCTTGCGGCGGATTCACGGGGTAAAGGTTGGGCCGAGTCCCCGGTGGTTGGCCGATCGTCTCGCCGCGGTTGGGCTGCGTCCGGTGAACAATGTCGTCGATGTCACCAACTACGTCCTCTTCGAGCTGGGCCAGCCTCTGCATGCCTTCGATGCCGCGAAGATCGAAGGCCCGCTCCGCATTCGGCGCGCGGACGAAGGCGAAAATTTCCGGGCCCTCGATGGCCGGAGTTACGAGCTTGGCGGCGAGGATCTCGTGATCGCCGACGACACGCGTCCGGTTGCGCTCGCGGGCGTGATGGGCGGCGAAGACTCGGGGGTCTCCGCCACGACGACCGACATCCTTCTCGAGAGCGCGGTGTTCGACCCCGCTTTTGTGCGCCGCGCGTCCCGTTCGTTCGGGCTGATCAGCGACTCCAGCTACCGGTTCGAGCGCGGCGTCGATCCCGAGATGGTGGCTTCCGCGTCCGCGCGAGCGGCGGAGTTGATCGTCCAAGTGGCCGGTGGGGTGGCCGGGGATGTCGTGCTCGAAGCCGGCAGCCATTGGGCCCGCACGGAGATCGCGCTCCGCCACGGCCGTGTTCGCTCACTGCTCGGGACAGAATTTTCGGACGAGGAAATCGAAGGCTCGCTCTCCAGGATTGGGCTGGAAAAATCGTCTGGCGGCGGGGATTCCACCTGGTCCGTTCCCGGTTTCCGGCGCGAGTTGACCCGAGAAGTCGATCTGATCGAGGAAATCGCCCGGGTGGTCGGGATCGAGAGGATTCCTTCCAATACCTCGGGCCTCTTTGCCGCCTCATCCGCGCCCGATGCCGCCTACGATTTTGCGATGGCCCGACGGCATTCGCTGGTGGGCCTGGGGTTCTCGGAAGCCCGCACGAGCACGCTCGTTCCGGTTGCGGACGCGGCGTGGTTCGGTCCGGCCGTCGAACTCAAAAACCCGTTTGGAGACGACCAGTCGCGCCTGCGCACGAGTTTGCTGCCGGGCCTGCTTGCCGCGTTGAAACGCAACCTGGATCTTGGCGCGCCATCGGTCCGCCTGTTCGAATGCGGCAGGATTTTTTCCGCTTCCGGCGAGGCCGCCCGGATCGCGCTTGTGGCAACCGGAGTCCTTTCCGCGCCCGACTGGCGCGGGACCGTTGGTAGAAATTGGGATATTTTCGATCTCAAGGGGGCCGTCGCGGAACTCGCGGGATTGGTCGATGAAGACTTTGCCCCGCTCCCGAATCCCCCGCTTCCCTTCGGTGCCGCCATCGAGGTGTTCAAGAATGGAATCCGTTTCGGGGTTTTGGGAACGCTGCATCCCGCCGAAGCCCGGAAGCTCGACGCCGCCACATCCGTCGTCGCGGCGGAATTTGACGCCGAAGCGTGGAAGGGCGCGCTGAATCCCGCGAGCGCGATGAAGCCGCTTCCGAAATTCCCCGGCTCCTCCCGCGACATCTCCCTCATCGCTCCGCTGCCCTTGGCCTACGGAGACGTTCGCGCCGCGGTGCTCGCGCAAAACGAACCGCTTTTGGAAACGGTTTCACTCTTCGATTTGTTTGCCGATCCCACCGGAAAAAAACTTCCGTCCGACCGGAAATCGCTCGCAATTTCCTTGACATTCCGGTCCGCCGGGAAGACCCTGACAACAGAGGAAGTCAGCGCCGCCACGGACCGCTTGAAAGCCGGATTGAAGCAGTGCCTGGGGGTCGATTTCCGGGAATAGTTCTTTCCAAATTTTGTTGGGTTTCGCGGTGGAGGGACATGAAAATCGTCCGCCCGCCGCAACAGATTTGCCCTTCTGTGTTCGCGATTAAACGAAGCAAACTCCCGAACCGATAATTAAATCAAACCCGGAGGCTTGGCCCCCGGCGCCATGACAGGCCTTCACTGGAAGTCAGAGCGCAGGGCAGGCGGTCATCCACCCTATACAGAGGGAACGGGAAATGTTTCGGAACGGCACAAGCGGGGCAAAATTTTTCAAGGGACGGCCTCTCGTGCGAGAGGCCGTCCCTTTTTTTGGTCCCGGATTCGGCGGTCAAAGAATTTTTGACAGGATTACAGGATTAACAGGAAAGGGTTATGGAGTCCTGCCGCCTGCATCAAGGCGTCCAGTTTGGAGTAGGCATAAATCCATTTCCCGTGAATCCTGCAAATCTTGTGAATCCTGTCTAAAAATCTGTTTTCAGGTTTATTGATCCCTGCAGGCACCGCTCTCCAAAGGAAGTTGCCTGGGAAAATGCCGGCCTTGATGCCGATGCTCTCCTGGGCTTTTCCGGATCGTGGTTTTCCAAGTTTCTGCCTCTTCCCGGTTGAAGCCGGGTGGGGGAGGGCGTATTGCAGCGCATGGCATTTGAAAATGCGTTGGCGGGGGAGAAGTCGCCCTATTTGCTCCAGCACAAGGAGAATCCGGTGGAATGGCATCCCTGGGGGGAAGAGGCGTTCGCGCGGGCGCGGGCGGAAAACAAGCCGGTGTTTCTCTCGGTCGGATATTCGACATGCCACTGGTGCCATGTCATGGCGCGTGAGTCGTTTGAAAATCCGGCGATTGCGGCGCTGCTGAACCGGGCGTTTGTCAATATCAAGGTGGACCGCGAGGAACGCCCGGATGTGGACCGGGTGTATATGGCCTTCGTCCAGGCAACGACCGGAGGCGGCGGGTGGCCGATGAGCGTCTGGCTCACGCCCGGCGGGCATCCCTTTTTCGGCGGCACCTATTTTCCGCCGGAAGACCGTTACGGGCGCGCGGGATTTCCGCGGGTCGTCCGGCAAATCGAAAAGCTCTGGAATGAAGACCGCGAACGGATCGAATCCGAGGCCGGACGTGTGATGCCGGGGCTCAGGACTTTCTCCCCCGCCCCGAATGCGGGCCTTTCGCCGGAATGGCTGGCGGACGGAGAGCGGGCGTTTGCGGGGACCTTCGACACCCGCCACGGAGGATTCGGGGGAGCCCCGAAATTCCCGCGCCCTCCGGTGCTGAATTTTCTTTTCCGCGGCGGCGAAGAATCCCGCCGGATGGCGTTGGAGACGCTTCGCGCCATGTCGCGGGGAGGGATGCGGGACCAGCTGGGCGGCGGGTTCCACCGGTATTCCGTCGATGAATTCTGGCATGTCCCCCACTTCGAGAAAATGCTCTACGACCAGGCGCAGATCGCCGTCTCGCTCGTCGAGGCCTGGCAGATCACGAAGGATCCTTTTTTTGAAACGACCGCGCGGAGCACGCTCGATTATGTGCTGCGCGACATGACGCATCCGCTCGGCGGGTTCTATTCCGCCGAAGATGCGGACAGCCCCGTCGCGCACGGCAGCCACGACCATGCGGAAGGGGCGTTCTATGTTTGGTCCAAACGCGAGATCGAAGAACTCCTTCCCGCGGAAGACGCGCGGATTTTCTGCGCGCATTACGGGGTGGAGGAAGGAGGCAACGCTCCCGACGGCAGCGATCCGCATGGGGAGTTTGCCGGGAAAAATATCCTCATCGCGTCCTCGCCGGAAACCGAATCAACCGCCGCCCCGCTTGCGGCCAGCCGGAAAATCCTTCTTGCCCGTCGCAACCTGCGCCCGCGCCCGCATCTCGACGACAAGATTCTGACCGCTTGGAACGGCCTCATGATTTCGGCATTTGCCCTCGCGGGAAGGGCCTTCGCGGAACCGCGCTACCTCGAGGCCGCCGCGCGCGCCGCGGATTTTCTTTCCGCGCACCTTAACCGGAAAGGCGACCTTCTTCGGTCGTGGCGGGGAGAACCCTCCGACATTCCCGGCTTCGCGGAGGACCATGCGTTTTTCATCCAGGGACTTCTCGGTCTCTACGAGGCGGACTTCCAACTGCGCTGGCTGGAAAAGGCGCTCGCGCTCCAGAAGCGCCAGGACGAGTTGTTTTGGGGGGAAGAGGGATATTTCAGCAGCAGGGCCGGGGATCCCCTGATGCCTTTGCGCCTGAAAGAAGATTATGACGGAGCCGAACCGTCCGCCAACTCAGTCAGCGCGCTCAACCTCCTGCGGATCGGCAGGATTCTCCACCGGGACAGCCACGAGGACCGGGCACGCAGGATCCTCGCCGCCCACGCCGCGCAAATGGGACGGGTTCCAACAGGCGTGCCGCAAATGCTCGTCGCGCTCGATCTCGCGATGTCCCCGCCCGAGCACCTCATCATTGTCGGAGGCCCGGCGGAATCGCGGCCCCTGCTCGACCGCCTGGCCGGAACATTCCGCCCCCGCGCGGTTCGGATCCTCCTCGATTCGCAGGATGCCGTGGACTTCTTCTCCAAGGATTTCCCTCCGGCGCGGGGGATGACAAAAGTGGACGGAAAACCCGCCCTTTACGAATGCAGGAATTTTACCTGCCAGGCTCCCGTGACCGCGTTATAAGGAGATGTCAAAGAGAAACGTTTCTCCCAAACCACAGAATTTGCCATGAACCCAAATTCAGCGATTCCCCACGCAGAGCCGCAGAGAGCAGGCAGAGCGGTTTTCGGGATGAAAGCAAGTCTGGGTGGCGATCAGGCGGCCCGGGTCATGAACCCGGCCAGGAGGCGAGTGAGGACGACTTCGTCGCTTGCCTGGCTGGTCACCATCTGAAGGTTGGCCTCGGCACAGCCTTGGAACGCCCGGTGCAACTCCGCGGCAGTATAATGAACCGAGTTTCGCGCGGCGATCCCCAGCGGATACATGTTCAGCGTCCCGTCCTTTTTTCTGGGAAGGTGGTCGATGTCGGCAGGGGGGAGTTTGTTCAGGGCGGAGCCAAAAAACTGGGGTTGGGCCGGTGGCTGCAGCTTGTGGCGAACGAGCAGATCTTTCACCAAAAGAAGGTTCCGGACCGTTGGCACAATCGAGGCGAGAAGAAGGCCGACCCCCTTTTCCCCCTGGCGGAGAAGTTGGGAAAGCGTCTCCAATGCCAGCGGGAGATTTCTTGCGGAAATGGCATTCCCAATATCGAAGATCCCGCTTTCGCGGGTCGCGGGAACAAGCGCCCGCACGTCGGGCGCCCCGATCGGGTGGCCGGGCCCGAATGCCGTCTCCAATTTATCCAGCTCATTGTCGAGCTGGCCCGAGTCGAGGCCGACCCTTGCCGCAAGTGCCTCCACGGCTTCATGCGAGATTTTCAGCCCGCGGTCGCGGGCTTTTCCGGCCGTCCAGGAAACGACCTCTTCCTCACCGGCCCGGAATCCGAGGTCCGGTTTGTCGTGGAGGCTCGTCTTGCAGAGTTTGGTGAGTTGCTTGTAGGCGGAGCGGCGCTTGTCCGGTTCGGGGGCGCTCATCAAAAAGACAACCCCGTCCGGCAGCGGATTCTTAAGGATGGCACAGAGGCCCTCCAGGGCATTCGCGACCGACTCCGAGCGTCCGGTGACGGTGTCGGCAAGGAATGTCGCGCTCTTCAGCCAGACCAGCTTCGAGCCGCCCAGGAATGGCAGGGTCAACAGGGCCTGAGACGTCGCGTGGATTTTCCCCGCCGCGGCGTCCACGGTCTCCACCGCCCCGTCGATGGTCTCGAGGCCGAAGGCATCGGCTCCAGGTGCCAGCTCGGCGGCCAGCGCGACGGCCGCTTTTTTGACGGCCGCCTCGTCGGATCCGGTGATGAAATAGGAGGAGGTTGCTTTGGGCGCCATTCGCCGGGACTTTAGACAGGTCTCCGGAATATCTCCAGAAAGTTCCTGCCTGTTACTGCAATGCCTGCACGATCACGCCCAACACCAAGCCATAGAGAATGTGCGCCATAAGCTGGGCCAAACCGGTCATCGGGCCGCGCTCATGATAGCGCGCGACGGGGTGATGCTCCATCACAACAATGCAGACGAGCAGCATCACAATGATGCCATGAATTACGCCCGCCATGGCAAACGCCCACCAAACCACCGGCAGTTTCATCAGGAGAAGCATGCCCCAATAGAGTCAAGATGGCTGGCACAGGAACGATCTACCCCGACAGCCGCCAGGGAGCAAGTCGAAGGACAACCGGGGCAAATGGAATTGCACGCGGGGGTGGAAGCGGGTAAATTGGGAACTTATGGGAAGACAGTGGTTGCATGCGAAGCGCGAGGTCGCGAACCTCAAGAAAGGCCAGGTTGTCGGCAAGCTGGTGAAAGAGATGATGGTGGCTGCCAAGCTGGGCGGGCCGGATGTCGAGAGCAATGCCCGGCTTTTCGCCGTGGTGGAGAAGGCCAGGAAGGCTTCGGTGACGCGGGATGCCATCGAGCGGGCGATCAAGAAGGGCGCGGGAATCGGAGGGGAAAAGCTCGTGCTCGACCATCTGGTCTTCGAGGGATACGCCCCGCACAAGGTTCCGGTCATCGTCGAAGTCCTCACCGACAACAACAACCGCACCGCCCCCGAGATCCGGGTGTTGTTCAAAAGGGGCCAGCTCGGCACCCCGGGGAGCAACAAATTTTTGTTCGACCACGTCGGGATCGTCGAGGCGCACCATCCGGATGCGGCAGCGGACATCGAGGCGGCGGCGATCGAGGCCGGCGCGAACGATGTCGTCCCCCTCACCCACGCGGAAAATGACGACATCCCGGAGGGAGCGACGGGAGCCCGTTTTCTCACCGAGCGCACGGCGACGGCCTCCGCCTCGAAATGGCTTTCGCAAAATGGCTGGTCGGTGGTGACCAGCGAACTCGGCTATGTGGCGAAGCAATTTCCGTCGCTGACGGACGAACAACGCGCCGAGGCCGGCGAGTTCCTCCAGGAACTGGAGGACCACGACGATGTCCACCGCGTCTGGGCCGCGGTGAAGTAATGGAAGCCACCGCCACGCGGATCGTCCGTCGCCTGCGCGAGGCGGGGCACGAAGCCTTTTTCGCGGGCGGTTGCGTGCGGGACCGGCTGCTCGGGCGCGCGGCCCACGATATCGACGTGGCCACCAGCGCGCATCCGGAGGAAGTTCAAAAGCTTTTTTCGAGAACCGTCGCGGTGGGGGCGCAGTTCGGCGTGATTGTCGTCCTGGAAGACGGCATGGAGTTTCAGGTGGCGACATTCCGGGCGGACGGGGTCTATCTCGATGGCCGGCGTCCGGAGTCGGTCACGTTCACCACGGCGGAAGGCGACGCGCAACGGCGGGACTTCACCGTGAACGGTCTCTTCTTCGATCCGTTGGAGGGAAAAACCCTGGATTTTGTCGGGGGAGAGGCGGACCTGCGGGCGGGGATCATCCGATGTATCGGCAAACCGGCGGACAGGTTCCGGGAGGACAAGTTGCGGCTGCTCCGGGGCGTCCGCTTTGCGGCCGCGCTGGGATTTCAAATCGATCCCTCCACCTGGCAGGCACTCCGGGAACTGGCCCCGTCGATCGTGAGCGTAAGCGCGGAACGGATCCGGGACGAGCTGGGGAAAATTTTCCTCCACCCGTCCCGTTTGCGCGGTTTCGACCTGCTCGATGAATCCGGGTTATTGGAGATCCTTCTGCCCGAGGTGACCAGGATGAAGGGATGCGAGCAACCCCCGGAGTTCCATCCCGAGGGAGATGTCTTCGTGCATACGCGCCTGATGCTTTCGCTGCTGCCCGGGACGGTTTCGATTCCCCTGGTTTTCTCCGTGCTGCTTCACGACATCGGCAAGCCGGCGGCTTTCCAGCGCGATGAGACCGGCAGGATCCGGTTCAACGGACACGAGTCGCTCAGCGCGGCGATGACGGGGCAAATTTTCGAGCGCCTGCGGTTTTCGAACGCGCAGACGGAAGCGGCGGTGACGGCGGTCCAAAACCACATGGCCTTCAAAGACGTGCAACACATGCGCGTCGCCACCCTGAAACGCTTTCTGGCGCGCCCGACGATCGACGACGAACTGGAACTCCACCGCGTCGATTGCCTCGGGTCCCACGGACTGCTCGACAACTACGACTTCCTCCAGGCGAAGCGGGAGGAATTTTCCCGTGAGCCGCTGATTCCGCCGCCGCTCGTCACCGGCCGGGACCTGATTTCGATGGGCTGGAACCCCGGCCCGCTCTTCAAACGCATCCTGGATGCCGTGCAAGTCCGGCAGTTGGAAGGCTCGCTGACTTCCCGCGCGGAAGCGATGGCCTGGGTTGCATCGCGCCGGGAATTGGTGGAAAGAGGAGAAAGCCCATGAGCAACCGCCTGGTCCATGTCGCCCGCAATGGCAAAGTCCTCGGCCAATACCCGCCGGAGCAACTGGCTGCGCTGATCGATACCGGCCACTTTCTCGACAGCGACCTCTGCTACAGCGAGACCTGCCCGGAATGGATTCCGATGCCCGAGTTTCTCAAGAAAATCGACGCGCCGAAATATTCGACGGTTCACGCCGGCGAGAGCAAGCCCTCTGCCGGCGGTTACCCGAGGCGCGGTCGCCGCTCCAGGCGGAATGTCACCGCGCTTCTCTCGGGATGGATCGCCTTTTTGCTGGCCCTGTCGGCCGTGATCGGCTCGGGATTCTGGATCGCGAGCCTCTCCAGCGAGATCGGCGCGCGGTCCGCCCGGATCGCCGAATTGGACAAAAAACTTGAAGAGAAGGAAAAAGAGAACCTGAAGCTTCTCTTTGTCTCCCGCGAAATGGCGGAATCCGGCATCGTCCGGGGCTGCATCGTTCTCCGCAATGAGGCCGGAAAGCGGGTGGCCATGCCCGGTGTCCCTGTCTTTCTTTTCCCGCGGAAAGTCATCGAGAATTACATCGAGACCAGGGCGGGGGAATCCGCGCGGATTCCTGCGGGGACAAACGTCGGTGAGAACGAGTTTTTCACCACGAACCTCCCCTCGCCAACGGCAGCCACGTCCACCGATGCCAGCGGACGTTTCGAATTCCCGGTGTCCGAACCGGGCGAGTATGTGCTCTTCACCCGAATAGGCGGCTTCGCGCAGGGGAAACAGACGACGCGAATCTGGTTTGTCGCCTTCAACTCGCAGGACCCCCTGAATACGCTTGTGCAAATCAGCGAGACAAACTGTGTCCAACAATTTGTGCCCAGTCTCATGATCGTCGAAGGGCGGTAAAAATGCGTTCGCGGGATTCGCCGCGGCAACTTTTCCGGATTTTTCCTGTGCAGGGCGAACAGATTGATGCATATGTTCCCGAGGATTTTTGACCTGAATCAATGACATCCACGACCGCAGTTCCCCCCGCCGACGAAGCCGTGCATCACCCCCGGGAAGGCTTCTTCCGGAAATATCTCTGGACCTTCGATCACAAGATGATCGGCCTGCAATATTTTTGGACGGCGCTTTTCTTTCTCTTCGTGGGAGGGGCGTTGGCGCTGGCCGTGCGCTACCAGCTGGCCATGCCGGGAGCTGTGATTCCGGTTATCGGCCAATTCCTTCCCCAGACGATCGCGGTCGACGGGGCGATCATCCCCGGCGGATACAACATGCTGGTGACGATGCACGCCACGATCATGGTCTTTTTCGTGGTGATGCCGGTTTTGATCGGGGCGTTCGGAAATTACCTGATCCCCCTGCAGATCGGAGCCGGGGACATGGCCTTTCCGCTGTTGAATGAGTTGAGCTACTGGCTCTACGTGGTTTCCGGTTTCGTGATTTTGGGGGCATTTTTTGCGCCGGGAGGCGCGCCGGGAGCCGGATGGACCTCCTATGCGCCGCTGAGCACGGTTGCGGCCTACAGTGGAACACGGGCCGGGCAGAGCCTGTGGGGGATCGCCATTTTCATCAACGGGCTTTCCTCGATTGCGGGTGCGACGAACTACATCACCACGATCGTCAACCTGCGGGCTCCGGGCATGACGATGTTCCGGATGCCATTGACCGTCTGGTCCCTCTTCATCACGGCCATCCTGCTTCTTTTCGCGGTGCCGGTGCTCTCGGCGGCGGCGGCCATGCTTTTTGCGGATCTGAATCTGGGAACCAGTTTCTTCCAGCCCGCGGGCGGCGGTCAGCCGCTTCTCTGGCAGCACCTCTTCTGGTTCTTCGGGCATCCCGAGGTCTACATCATGATCCTCCCCGGCATGGGGCTCGCGTCCGAAATCATCTCGGTTTTTTCGCGTAAGCCGATCTTCGGCTACAAGGCGATGGTGTATGCGATGATGGCGATCGGGGTGCTCGGCTTCATGGTCTGGGGGCACCACATGTTCGTGAGCGGAATGAACCTGACGCTCAGCGCCGCCTTTTCGATCTCCACCATGGTCATCGCCGTCCCTTCCGCGATCAAGACGTTCAACTGGCTGGGGACGGTGTGGAGAGGTTCGATCGAGTTCACGGCGCCCATGTGCTTCGCGCTGGGGTTCGTCTCGATGTTCGTCATCGGGGGGCTGAGCGGGATCTTCATGGCCTCGACCCCGGTGGACCTCTTTGTGCATCACACGTATTTCATCGTGGCGCATATCCATTATGTCCTGTTCGGGGGCAGCATGTTCGCGATCCTTGGGGGGATTTATTTTTGGTTCCCGAAAATGTTCGGGAAAATGCTCAACGACGGGATCGGGAAGCTGCATTTCCTCCTGACGTTCATTTTCTTCAACCTGACCTTCTTCCCGATGCACAACCTCGGGCTGGGCGGGATGATGCGGCGGATAGCCGACCCGACGGTTTACCAGCACCTGCGCCAGCTCCAGCCGCTGAACCAGATTTCGACGATTGGCGCGATGGGCCTGGGACTCGCGACCTTTCTCCTGCTCTGGAACATCATCCATTCCCTCCGCAACGGGCCCGCCGCTCCCGCCAATCCCTGGCACGCCAACACGCTGGAATGGACGGTCCCCTCCCCTCCGGGGCACGGGAACTTTGCCAGGACGCCCGTGGTTTATCACGGCGCCTACGAATACAGCGTTCCGGGACTGGAAAAAGATCACCTGCCCCAGAACGAACCCGCTCCGGAAAATGCGCGCCTGGAATCGCATTAGCCGCTTGCCTGGCCACAAAAATCCGGCTCGAATCCCCCGACATGGGTGAAGACCATCACAGCAGAAAACCCGCAAAGGGGCTCCATCTTTGGGCCCTCCTGACGCTCGCCGCCACATTCCTTCTTCTTTGCAGCGGGGGAATCGTGACCTCGAAGGGGGTGGGCATGGCGGTGCCCGATTGGCCGACGACCTATGGATACAATATGTTCTTGTTCCCCGTGTCAAAATGGGTCGGCGGCATTTTTTACGAGCACAGCCACCGGCTGATTGCCTCCGGGGTGGGATTGATGACCATGATCCTGGCGGGGTGGATTCTGGCTGTGGACGCCCGCCGCTGGGTGAAAGTCCTCGGCATGGCCGCGTTCGTCGCCGTGTGTTTGCAGGGCGTGCTCGGTGGGCTGCGGGTCACGCTTTACAAGGACGAAATCGGGATTTTCCACGCGCTTCTAGCCCAATCGTTCCTGTGCGCGGTCGCCATTCTGGCCGTGGCGACCAGCGGCCGGTTCCTGCGCGGAGAGTGGGATTTTTTCCATCCGGATCCTGTCCTGAGGAATCTGGTCATGGCCACGACGGCGCTAGTTTTTTTCCAACTCGGCCTCGGCGCGACGATGCGGCACGAACATGCCGGGCTCTCGATCCCGGATTTTCCGCTCGCTTACGGGCAATGGATTCCCGATACCTCGCCCGCGGCAGTGGCCGCCATCAATGCGACAAGGACGGCAGACGGCCAGATGCCAACCAACGCGCTCTTCATCTGGGTTCAAATGGCTCACCGGGCGCTGGCCGTGTTGATTCTCGCCGGCGTTGTCGCCGTCTTTCAAAGGGCCGCGACCACATCGCGACTGCGTGTCACGAAATTCTGGAGTTCGGTCTGGCTCGGCCTGATGATCGTGCAGGTCGCGCTCGGCGCCTGGACGATCTGGTCGGACAAGGCGGCCGACGTGGCGACAACCCACATGGCGGCGGGGGCCCTGACCCTTTTGGTGGGCGCGGTGTTCTCGTTCAGGCTCTGCCGCGCCGGCGGGGCGCGACGGTTCCGGGTTCCCGACCCGCAAATTTCTCCCCCCCCCGCATCGAGCGCCGCATGAAGTCCGCCACCGCCATCCCGCAAGAAAAAACGGACTCCGTCCTCGGAGACGTGATGACGCTGGTCAAGGCGCGCCTGTCCCTGCTGGTCCTGATCACGACCTTGGTCGGTTTCCTCCTCGGCTGGCAGGGCCCGCCGGGCTGGGTGTTGCTGGCCGCCACATTGACCGGGACCGCGCTTTGCGCGGGCGGAGCCGCGGCGCTCAACCAGTGGTGGGAACGCGATCTGGATGCGCTCATGAAACGCACGCGGGCGCGTCCCCTGCCCGCGCAGCGGATGCAGCCGCTGGACGCGCTGCTTTTCGGGATGTTTTTCTCCGTGACCGGCATTGCGGTCCTGGGGTTCTTCACGAACCCGCGCGCGGCCTTCCTGGCCTTCGCCACCATCGCCATTTACCTCCTCGTTTATACGCCGATGAAGCGCCGGAGTTCCCTCAACACGCTTGTGGGCGCGGTGCCGGGCGCCTTGCCGCCGCTGATCGGCTGGGTCGCGGCGAGAGGGTATTACGATCTGGAGGGCTGCCTTCTTTTTGCGGTCCTCTGGTTCTGGCAAATGCCGCACTTCCTCGCCATCGCGTGGATGTATCGCGAGGATTACGCGGATGCCGGATGTGTCATGATCACCGGCCATGATCCGGAGGGTGACATCACCTCCCGCCAAGCCCTGTTGTATTCGCTCTGCCTGCTGATCGTCACCCTGCTGCCCGGCCTGATCGGCTTCAATTCCCCGTTGTATTTCTTCGCGGCGCTGGTCTTGGGAACTGTCTTCTGCGGCTTTGCGATGGATTTCGTTTTCCGCCGCGACCGCTCCTCCGCCCACCGGCTGTTTTTCTGTTCGATCCTCTACCTGCCGCTCCTGCTCGGAGTGCTGGTTGCGACCACCCGATGAAATTCTCGAACCTGCGCCTGATCCTGATGTTGTGGGGATTCGCCCTGGCCCTGGCGGCCACGGTCCTTTTTCTCATGATGCTCCGCGGCCCCGCCGTCGCCATGTAAAACCTATGTCCACCGCCGTTCTCGCCCACGATCCCCACGCCCACCGGGGAGCCTCGCCCGCCACCTGCAAATTCGGGATGATCGTTTTCCTGTTTTCCGAGGCCATGCTGTTTGCGGGCCTGATTGCCGGGTATTTCGTCCTTCGTTGGACGGCGACCGGCTTTCCGTGGCAACCCGGCAGCGCCTGGCCTCCAGACGCCTCGCTCCCGCATCTCCCGGTCTTCCTGACATCCATCAACACGGTCTTCCTCGTCTCGAGCAGCTTCACCTTCCACTTTGGCGAGGCGGCCGTGCAGAAGGGCAAATCCGGCCTGGGGTGGATCGCGTTGACGATTCTCCTGGGCGCGACGTTCGTCGTGATCCAGGGATTCGAGTGGTTTCACCTGCACGAGGGGCTCTGGTTTGACAAAGGGGGAATTTACGGGTCTTCCTTTTTTGTCATCACCGGATTCCACGGCCTGCATGTGGCCATCGGCGTCCTGTTGATCGTATGGTGCTTCCTGCGGCAGTTGATGACGCGCTGTTTCACTCCCCGGCACCACCCTGCGCTGGCGAATGTGGCCCTCTACTGGCACTTCGTCGATGTCGTCTGGATTTTCCTCTTCACCTTGCTCTACTGGGTCTGAGCGATGGGGCGGACCGGGAGAATCCCCCGCCTCGGCCGGGTGATCGCCTTTCTGGGCTTCGCGGTTCTTTGCGCGCTCGCCTATTCGGGCCTCAAGGGCACACGCCCCGCACCCATTCCCGCACACCTGAAACCGATCTCCCAAGCCCCGGATTTCCAGCTTCTCGACCAGGCGGGAAAGCCATTCGGCCTGGCCGATCTCAAGGGGAAAATCTGGGTGGCCAGTTTCCTGTCCACCCGCTGCAAGGGGCCGTGTCCGGTCATCAGCTCCCGCATGGCGGAACTCAACAAGATGGTGACGCGCACGGGCGGAGGCGTGGAACTCGTCAGTTTCTCGGTCGATCCCGACTTCGACCAGCCGGATGTCCTGGCCGCTTATTCGAACAAGCTGGGCGCCGACCCCGCGCGGTGGAAATTCCTCACCGGCCGTCAGGAAGGCATCGACGCTGTCGTGGGGCGCCTTCAGCCCCTGGCGACGGAACCCGACGGAACCCCGGCCCACTTGACGCGCATCGTCCTTGTGGACCGGGACGGACGTCTGAGGGGGGTCCAAGAGGGAACCGATCCGGAAGCGGTTCAAAAGCTTCTCATGGACATTGGCGATCTCCTGCGCGAGGATTCTTCGGGAAAACCATGAAACCCGCATCGCTCATCACCGCCGCTTTTCTGTTTCATCACAGCGCGATGGCCTGCGTGGGGTGCCGCGAGCCGGGAGCTTTCGGCCCCGATGAGCCGCAAACCGTCCTGGCCGGCATGGCCTTCTCATGGAGCGTCATCACCATGCTCGTCCTCGTTGTCGGCCTCGTCGGCGGGCTGGGATTTTACATCGCGGAAACCTGTCGGCGGGTGGACCGCGAAAACGGCACACGATGACGGTCTCGGATCTCCCGGCCCTGAATGCCGGACTCAATGCCACGGCCACGGTCCTTCTGCTCGCGGGATTCGCGCTGATCAAGACCGGGCGGAAGGTGGCGCACAGGAACTGCATGGTCGCGGCTTTCCTCGTCTCCTGCGTGTTCCTCACGACCTACGTGCTCCACAAAATTTTGGTTCATGGAGTTCACACGCCTTTCGGCGGCGGCGGATTCTGGAAAACATTTTACTACGGCATGCTGACCTCGCATGTGATCCTGGCCATCGTCATCGTGCCCTTGATCCTCGTCACCATGACCCACGCCGCGAAGGCGCGTTTTGAAAAGCACCGCGCGTGGGCCCGTTGGACATTTCCGCTCTGGTTCTACGTCTCGGTGACCGGTGTGCTGGTTTACTTCATGCTTTATCAATGGTTCCCCAGGGCATGACACCGAAAGGGGTTGCCCATCCGGGCATCCTCGACGCCTTCGCTTACGACGCGCGCCGCGATACCCTCGTGCTGGCGATGTATGAGACACGGCCGTGGACCGGCGGGGAGCCGCAGCTCTTCCAGCTCCAGGAAAAACTCAACGCCTACGCGTCTTTCATCCTCGATGGCGAAATGAGGGAATCCTTTCCCCAATACGCGGACAAGCCGGTTGAGATCCAACTTCGCACGAGGAATGAGCCGGATCAGGCGGTCCTCCGCCTGCTGGACAATGCCCGCGGGCAACTGGCCCTTCAACAGATCCGCCTGGAAGTCATCCTCGTGGATGACACGGAGGAACAGGGGGAAGGCTGCGGTTGCGGGCACGGCACCTGTCATGAGTGACCGGAGCGGGGCTGGGCGGAAGTTCGAGGGATCGCTTCGTCGATTCGAAGTGCGGTGTCGAACCTCTTGGCCGTGTTCGCGTAATCGGGAAACCGCTCCACGTCACCCTCCGAAGGTTTGAAACGCCAGTGTTTGTAGGACCAGAGCCAGCAGCCCGGATTTTCGCGGATGCCGGGCTCGAGGACATCCCAACATTGCTGCGCGATCTCGGCCGGCGTGGCTTCCGGCGGATATTCCAGCGGCTTGTGATAGATCATCCGGTGCGTGCCGTCCGGTTGTGGGCGGCATTCCGCCGGCACGATCCTGGCGCCGGTGTGCAAGGCGAGCGCCGCGTGCATCTGGGTCACACAGGTCTTGAGACCGGAAAACTCGTCGATAATGACACTCGCCTCATTCGGGTCGAGGTTCAGGTCGATCACAGCGCAGAAATAGCCGCCGCCTTTCAAATGCTTCAGCATCCGGGCAATCGCCCGTTCCTGGGGAATGATCGTGTGGCCGGTGCTTCCGCGGAGCCGGTCGAAATACCTGCCTAGCAACGGATTTTTCAGCCGTTGCGCCACGATGATTCCCGGCCCGCGAAAAAACCGGATATTTTGTCCCAGCCACTCGAAATTGGAGAAGTGCGTGGTGACATAGATCGTCGGCACACCGGCGGCCTCCGGTGCCAGGCCTTCGGTGCGAAAGATTTTCGAGGCGGTTTCCCGGGTAAGATTCGGTGACCAGAAAAGTTCTAACATCGTCCGCGCGAAACTCCGGTACCCGGATTCCGCGAAGCCTCGTTTTGCGCGCTGATCGATGTCTTCTCCGAAAACAGAATCAAGGTTCTGCATCGCGACCTTTCGCCCCCTCGGGTCCAAACGATAGGCCAGCGACCCGAGCGGGATTGCGAGCCACACCAGGCAACGGCGGGGAAGGCGCTGCACCAAAAATCCGGCCACCAGGAGTCCCAGGTATTCGAATCGATGCCGGATCGTCACACCGGCTGCCGCCTCATGTTGTCCGGCCTTTTTTTTGGGAAAGACCATTGCCTACCATCGGCGCAATTCCCCGTTCCGCAAAGCCGAATTTTTTTCGTGCCGGCGGCGGTCGGCCACCATTGGTGGATGGAACTGCCGTGCCGGTAAAGCATTCCCGATGCGTGCGCGGCGGTAGCGGCGGTAGCCCGGATAAATCACAGAGGGGCAGCCCCTCTGTGATTTATCCGGGGTAGGCGCGATGTTTTCGCGCGGCGCAGAAGGTAAATTCCGAGAACAGAATCGGACGACGGAGCCAGCCGCGCGCGGGTCGGAGCGGTTTCGTTGGGCCGCGTCACGAAAACGGCGATGACCGCCGGACGGCCGGCGAGCGCGGCGGTGAACAGCGGGAAGATTTCGTTGTGTTCCCACGGCGTGAGCGTGATCATGGTGCCTCTGGGGAAATTTTCCTGAAGCAACTGGAGCGGCTGGGGTCCGCGTGGGTGGGACCGTCTTCGCCGGTTTTCAGTCCGGCAGGGGCGCATACCATGACGGACGGGCGGTGGGGGGCTCCCGTGACGGAATAGTTCATCTGCTCGCCGATGGCGTGCAGGCGCGCGGCGATGTGTCCCAGCGGCGCCAAGGAACGCCCCATACGACGACCCGACGCCCAGGTGATGCCCAAAAGTGAAAATGCCCGCGAGAATGGCGGTCTGGGCATCTTCGCGGCCCCCCCCAAAGACAGGGCCCTCGAGCCGGGGTTGGTGCGCGCATTTAAAAAGCCCTCGGGAAAACCCCTGGAAGAAACTTCGATGCTGGTGGATCCCATCAGGTCGGCCGACACGGCGAAGATCGCTCCGCCGCCGAGTTTGTTGTAATAGTTGAGGACGTTCCCCAACTGTCCGCGCAAGGTCGCAACCGTTCCGGATTTCACCGCCAGCTCTTGCGGGGCCTCCGATTTCAGGTTTTTTTTGGCCGCATCGAATACCGCTTCGATGTGTGGCGCGCCGGCGCGGGGCTTCAGCGCGCGGAGGTCGAGCCGGTGGCGGGATTCCTCGATCCGCCGGGCCACCACCGCCACGAGGGGCTTGTTGTTCTCCAGGGCTTTGCGCACCACTCCCAGGGCCTCCCAGCAGATCCTCCAGACGCAGTTGGTTGGCGTCGTTTTCCGGCAGCAGCACGGGCGCGCACAAGCGGACCACTTCGTTCCGCAATGCCCAGCCGGCGTAGAGCCCGAGCGCCTTGTGACCGGCTGCGTAAGAAATGATGCCGGCGTCTTCGCGCCGGGGATCGGACATACCATAATCCATGGCGCCATAGAGGAGTGCCGCCACGAACCGGCCGGAAGAGATGGAGCCGCCGGGATGGCCGGACATCGGGACATAGTTGTAGAGCACCGCGCACAGCGAGCGGTAGACCAGATCCAAAAATTCAAAACTCTCAAGGGCTGCCGCCGGGAGATCCCGCGAACGGCGGGCCATTTCCCCGGCGATGTCGATGTGTCGGCCGCGGCGGTTGGTCAGTGATAAAGACATGGCGCGGTGGTATCGAAGTGCACCCAGCCCGTCCAGTTTTCAGGTCAGGTGCTAAAAAAGTGCCACTGCGGCAGCCCCGGCAACAGCTTTGCAGGAATCCGGGCGGTCGCTCTCCCGCGCGATCTCCAGGATCACCGGCCTGAACTCTTCCCGGCCGTTTCCCGCACGGGTCAAATGGGAAGGTGTCCCTCCGCGAGGCGAAGGATGGCATCCGCCGCGCAGGCCGCGCCGAATCCATTGTCGATGTTCACCACGGTGACCTTGCTGCTGCAACTCGTCAGCATGCCGAGAAGCGCGGCGAGGCCTCCCAGGCTTGCCCCGTAGCCCACGCTTGTCGGCACGGCAATCACCGGACGATCCACGAGTCCGGCCACAACGCTCGGCAGCGCCCCTTCCATGCCGGCAACGACGATCAGGACGGAATAGGAGCGGAGTCGGTCTTTTTCGTCGAGCAGCCTGTGCAATCCGGCAACTCCCACATCGGTGATCCGCCCGACACGATGTCCGAAGGACTCCAAAACCACCGCCGCTTCGTCAGCCACCGGAAAATCCGCGGTTCCCGCACAGACCACACCCGTGGTGTGTTCCGAGTCGATGGCGGAAGGGGAGCCGACCGTGATGCAGCGCGCCCGCTCATGCCAGACGGCCTCGGGAAACCTTCGCGCGACGGTGTCGAAATGCGCTTTTCGCGCGCGGGTTGCGAGCACCGTCTGGCCCGCCCCGCGGAGAATGGCTGCAATGTCCGCCACTTCGGAAGGCAGCTTGCCTTCGCAAAAGATCGTTTCCGCCCGCCCGCAGCGCTCCGCCCGGTCGAGATCCACGCGCGCAAAATCAGGGCTCATTCGCGAGATGAAGCCGCATCGGAACCATCCCGCTCTCCTGGAATCCATGCTTCAGATAAAACCTGCGCGATTCGCTCGGCCGGTCGGTCAGCAGCGTGATGCGCAGAAAATTCTTTTGGCGCGCAAAGTCGATCGCGTGTTTCATCAGGCGTGAACCATAGCCCTGTCCGCGGTGTTCCTGTCGGATGAACAGGTCCTCCAGCAGCAGCACGAATCCTCCCTCGGCTGTGCTGATGGTGATCAGCAGGTTGATCATCCCGATAATTTTCTGGTGATTCCGGAGGACAAAAATTCTCCCGCGCGAGGGCTGTTCCAGAATGAGGCGCAGCCCGCGCAGTTGTTTCTCATGGTCCGGAGTGAAGTCCTCCTCCTGGGAAAACAGATCCATCAACAACTCCGTCAATTCGGACAAGTCCTCCAAGGTTGCCGGTTCGATGCACAGTTCACTCATGGCCAATCCATTATTTCATTCTTTTCCGGTGAAGCAATCCGTGATGCGCCATGCCTGGATTTTCTTTTTTGCGCGCGGGGTGCCGGGGGGGGTGCCTTGTTGCCGGTTTCCGGAACCGAATTGGGATGCCGCGGGCGGCTTGCCGTGACGGGCTCCCCGAGGCGCCCCGCAAACAACCGGCACAAGAAATGCCGGGCGCACGGGTCATGTCCCGGCGACCACGCCATCCGGCGGCGCAAGGAGCGAGGCCATTTGCTGGATCCAAAAGCCGACGGATTTGGCGGACACATAGGCGAAACCCACGAGGAACAGGAGCAGGAAAGGCACGCTGGTCCATGCGCCGGACTCCACGGCATTCCAAGTGCAGAGGCTGAAATACAGGGCGAAGAGGATTTCCACCGCGGGCAAAATCGAGCGGAGCGGCGGGTAGCGCACGGCGCGGCACCTCCCGACCATGATCCCCTGCCCGTATTTCGGCGTCCGCGTGAATTCCGATTGCCGCCGGAAGACCGCCTCGATCACCCCGCGCGCATTGTTGGCGGACATCCCGATGGCAAGGGCCAGAAGCATGGGCATGAGCAGCAGGTCGCGCATCCAGGACTTCGGGTTCAAATGCCGCTGGGCGACGATATAAAAGGTAGCGATCGAGACCGTGGTGGAAAGGAAGATCGGAATGTCCACCACCAGTGTCTGCCACCACCCGCCATGCGCGACGTGGCTCTGGGGGAGAATCAAGACGCAGAGCAGGAGAAGAAGCAAATAGCCGAAATTCGACGTCAGGTGGGCGGTGGCCTCGAGTTTGACGATCAGCGGAAGGTTTTCGCGCCACACCGCCGGGAGAAGCTTGAGGCATGTCTGGATCGAGCCCTTCGTCCAGCGGTGTTGCTGGGACTTGAATCCGTTCATGTCTGCCGGAAGTTCGGCCGGAACGACGACATCCGGGAGGAAGCGAAATTTCCAGCCGCGGAGCTGGGCGCGGTAACTGAGATCGAGGTCCTCGGTGAGGGTGTCGTGATGCCAGCCGCCGGCATCCTCGATGCACGAACGCCGCCACATGCCGGCCGTGCCGTTGAAGTTGAAGAACCGTCCGCTCCGGCTCCGCGCCGTCTGCTCCAGCAGAAGATGCCCGTCGAGGAACATCGCCTGCACACGCGTCAGCAGGGAATGCGTGTGATTGAGGTGTCCCCATCTTGTCTGGACCATGCCGATTTTTGGATCTGTGAAGTGGTGGATGCAGCTCTTGAGAACATCTGGAGGCGGCACAAAATCCGCGTCCAGGATGAAGATGAAATCCCCGGTGCCACAGCGGAGCCCCCCGGCAAGGGCTCCGGCCTTGAATCCCTCGCGGTTGACGCGGTGAACGAGGGAAATATCGAAGCCTTTCGCCCGAAATTTCTCCACTTCAGCGGCGGCGATGTCGGTTGTCTCGTCGGTGGAATCGTCGAGAATCTGGATCTGCAAACGATCCTGGGGGTAATCGAGCTTCCCGACAGCCTCCAGCAAGCGGCGGATCACAAAGTATTCATTGAAAACCGGCAATTGGACGGTGACTTTCGGCAACTCGGCGAATTCCCCGGCGGGTTTTGGCGCGGCGCCCCTGTGCTTCAGGAACAGGTAAATGATCGAATAACGGTGGAGGCCGTAGGCCGACAATCCGAGAAGCACCGCCAGATAGCAGACACTCCACAATGCGTTGTTGAAAACAGCGTCTAGAGAATCATTTATGGCCATTATTTTCCTTCCGGGAAAGCGGTGACATCAAATCACCAGTCCCGCCACCGTCAAGTCTAAAACCCGGGCCGGATTCTCCCGCTTTTTTGATGCCCCGATGTCATTTGACTTGAGGCAACGCGGCTGAAAACCGCGCGTTTCAGCGGGACATTCATGCCGCAACCGGCTGGGTGCGCGGGGATCGAACGAGTTCCACAGGTATGGTTTCAGGATCGTTGGCGTCTGGTTCCACCACCCGTGGCGCTCATTTCCCGGCTTGCGCTTCAAGGATCCGAAGCGTTTCGCGTGCGTTCCGTTCGATGGAGAATTCCTCGGCGCGGGCAAGACAGGCCGGGCGCACGGCTTCGCGAACCCCCGCATCGCGCCACTTTTCCATCTCCCGGGCGAGCCCGGGCGCATCACCTTCGGCGACAATTCCTCCGTGAATTCCGGGTTCGAGGATTTCCGAGAAACCGTTGGCCGGGGTCGTGATCACCGGGAGGCCGACTGCCAGCGCCTCGAGGCAGGCGTTTGAAAAGGGATCGTAACAGGTGGGCAGCACAAAAAGGTCTCCGGCTCCGAAGAGTGTCGAAAGGTCGCTCGTAGGACCCACAAACCGCGCGTTGCCCGACCGGAAGGCCTCCGCCGGCCCGCGGCCGGCGACGACGAGCGTGGTATTTTTCATTTTCTCGACAGCGCGGATTGCGGTGCGCAGGCCCTTGCGTTCCCATCCGGAACCGACGAACAGGACACACATCTCGCCGGTTTCGAGGCCGAGTGAGGCGCGCGAGGCGTCGCGGTCCGCGGGTTTTGTGGGGGAAGACAGCCCGTTGTAAACCACATGGATTCTCTCCGCGGGAAATTCCGAATGCGCGAGGATCTCATTGCGGACCAGATGGGAATTCGCGATGACGGCCCGCGTGTTGGCGGGATCGAAGACCTGCTTTTCCAACCGCAAAAGCTGGGTGTGTTTGGAATTGAGCCAGCGGGTGGCGCGTTTCCAGAACGGCTCGAATGCCGCGCGGCGCGCGAGCCAGGCGGCATGGACCCCGTCGCCCGCGCGATACACCTCGCAGCCCGGGACCCGTTCCAGGCTGAGGTGGATGTCGCACCCGGTCTTTGTAGCGCGAAAAGCGGCGGCAAATTCCTCGGGGGTTCTTCCACCCAGACGAAGGATCCGATCGTTGATCCAACGGGATTCCGGCCATCTCGCCGTGGACACCAGCACCGGGATGTGCCCGAGGGCCTGCAAGGCGGAAGCCAGGCGGGTCATATAGGCCTCGGCCCCTCCGGTCGGGGAGTGGCCGCGCCGAACGAGCCCGATCTTCATTCCGGTTGAGCCGCTAATTTCCACTCAGGATCACTGAAGTGTCGCAGATCGACAGACCGCCGGTGAAGTGAATGGGGAGACGGGTCCTGACAGGTCGCATTTTTAGTGGGTTCCAAGTTCATGCGAATCCGATTCCGCTTTCGGGGGGCGTCCGAGCAGTTCCCACATCGCTTCATGGGGCGGCTTGTTTTCGTAGAGCACGGAATGAATTTGCCTGGTGATTGGCGCCTCGATCCCCTGGCGTTCGGCATACTGCCAGGCTCCCAAGGTCGTGGGGACCCCTTCGGCGACCATTTTCATCGAAGCTTGGATATCCGAAGGGGACTCGCCCCGTCCGAGGCGTTCCCCCACCTTGCGGTTCCGGCTGTGCCGGCTGAAGCAGGTGACCATCAAATCCCCCACCCCGCTGAGCCCGAAGAAGGTTTCACGGCGTCCCCCCCGCGCGACTCCCAGCCGCATCATCTCGGCAAGCGAGCGGGTGACGAGGGCCGCCTTGGCATTGTCGCCCATGTTGAACCCGTCGGAAACCCCGGCCGCGATGGCGAAGACATTCTTCAGGGCGCCGCCCAATTGGATCCCTGTGACGTCATCGCTGGTGTAGGCGCGGAAGCTCGAGAGCGAGAACATCCGCTGGAGCGGGTCGAGAAGATCGGTCGACTTCGACCCGATCACCCCTGCCGCGGGGATGCGTTGAGCCACCTCCTCGGCGTGGTTCGGACCTGAAAGGACAGCGGTCCGACACCCGGGCAGAGACTCGGAGAGGACGGTGTCCATCAGCTTCCCGGAGTCGTGCTCGATTCCTTTGGTGCAGGACACCGCGACGATTCCCTCCTTGAGAGTGTGCGATGCCAGACGCAGGGCGACTTCCCGCGTGGCCTTGGAGGGAGTGACGAAAAGGAATATCCCGGCATCGATCGTTTCCGCCAGGTCCCCGGTGGCATAGACATTCGGAGGCAAACGGACGCCGGGCAGATAGGCGCTGTTCGTTCTCCGGGAAACGAGTTCCTCCACAACCTTGGGGTTGTGTCCCCACAGGAGAACCTGGCCGCGGTGTTCCGAGAGGAGAACCGCAAGGGCTGTCCCCCAACCACCGGCTCCGATAATGCTGATTTTTTTGAACATTTTATTTCCCAATCATGACGGGACACGAAGGACACGGAGATACAAGGAAAAACCCGGGCGGGAAGAAGGCTTTTTTTCTGGTCATTGGTTTGTCTCTGTTCTCCGTGATCCCGGTGGCTGAAATGCTTATCGGTGCCCGTTCCCGCTTTTCCGATCGAAGCGTTTTTCCGTTCCCGAGACCAAGCGCTTGATATTGTCCTTGTGGCGCCAGATCGCAAGCCCGCTCATGATTCCCGAGACCACCGCCAACATCGGGTCACACCGCCCGAAAAACCAGGAGTCCGGGCTTCCAAAAACACACAGGAGGACGCAGGCTGTCGGAAGAGTTACTGCCGAGCCAAGCGAAGCGACCGAGACAAAACGAGTCGTGAAAAAAAGCGCGAGCCAAACGAGGAGGCCGGAGACAAAAACCGCGCCGGGAAAAAGCACGAGCATGATCCCGGCCGAAGTGGCGATCCCCTTGCCGCCGTTGAAGCCAAGCCAAACCGGAAAACTGTGACCGACGATGGCAAAGAGCGCGGCGATCACGGCCACATGAACAGGAGAAGCCCCTTGGAACAGGGGAAGACCTGCAACGAGGAACCCGGACAGCACGGCCAGCCCTCCCTTGAAGGCATCGACGGCAAAGACGGCATATCCCCACTTCTTCCCGAGCACGCGCAGGGCGTTGGTGGCCCCGATGTTTCCGCTTCCCACAGCGCGCAAATCGACGCCGCGGAACCGCCCCGCGATATATCCGCTCGGAAATGAGCCGATCAGATAGGCCAGACAGGCGGCGGCGACGAAGGCAAGCATGGGTCAGAAATGTCCCGCGGACCATTTCTCCTCAAGAAAAATCCTCGAACAAAATCGTCGCGCTTTCCTTCCCGCGAGTTTCCCCGGGATCACGGCCAGCCCGGCGAAGGCCGCGATTTTCCTTTGCCGCCCATCGAAGGATGATCCCTTGATTCCCAAAGAGTGATGCGTTAGCATCAGATGCATGAGAACCACATTGGATATTGAAGACGACGTTCTTCAAGCGGCCAAGGAGATGGCCGCCAGAGAAAGGAGCACGGCCGGAGGCGTGCTGTCCCGTTTGGCGCGGGCGGGCTTGAACAAAACGGCGTCGAAAGCCGGGAAACAGCGGATGGCGCGCAACGGGGTGCCGGTTTTTTCCGCGAGGCCGGGGGAGGTTGTCACGCTGGAGCATGTTCAAAAACTGATGGACGAAGAAGGCGTCTGAGATGCGTGCCCTGCTCGACGTGAATGTCTTGATCGCGCTGCTGGATGCCGCGCACGCGTTCCATCAGCGCGCCCACGAGTGGTGGGCAAAGAATTCCAGCCGGGGATGGGCGGGTTGCCCGCTTGTTGAAAACGGAGTGGTTCGCATCATGGTCAACCCGGGATATTCCGCCACGCGACGATTTCATGCGGAGGAGATTGTCAACGCGCTCTCCGGGTTCGTGGGCGCGACGGACCATGAGTTCTGGCCGGACAGCCTGACCTTGCGCGACTCCAAATCCTTCGCCCCGGATCGCATCCACGGCGGCAGGCAATTGACGGACCTCTACCTTCTCGCGCTGGCCTCGCGTCACGGGGGGCGGCTGGCGACTTTCGATCAAGGCATCCCGCTGTCTTCGGTCAGGACGGCAAAGCCATCGAATCTGGTCGTTCTGTAGAACCTCCTCACGCGGTCCGGACAAACGGCGGGACCGGGCAATCGAGGGTGTCGGAAATGGCCCGCAAAAATTCGACTTCCTCATCGTTGACCTCCCCGTCCTGCATGACGACCGCTCCGCAGGCGGTCAGGATGGTTCGCTTCACGTCCGGTGCCGCGAGCGCGATTTTGTCCAATGCCGAGTCGAAGGTCTGAAGGTCAATCGCCGCGATGCGCTCCAGCGGAAAAGCCGATGGTTTCACCAGAAGTTCGGAGACACCGGAACGGAACGCCACATCCCGATGGTCCGGTGTCCCCGGATCCACCGAGGCCAGTGCGGACAGCAATATCCCGGCTTCCGGGAGCAGGGGCATGAGGGACTTGTAGGCGACACCGGGGCCGGTCGAGTTCGAAAAGTAAAGATCCAGGTGCCGGATCAGGATTTTTTGCAACGTGTATTCGAAGAGGTGAATCTGGCCGTCCGCCTCCACAAGCTTCCTGACATTGCCGCGGAACAGGGCGTATTGCTCATGCGAGAGGTGCCGGAGCGTGGGGATCGCGATGTCCACCAGGCCCAGGCGCTGGGCGGAATTCAATCCGGGGCGCCGCCCGTAATGGGCGAGGATCTCCGAACGCAGCAGGTCGTCCGCGTCGACGAGCGCGATCTGGCGCCCGCGCATTTTTTCTTCGCCCGAGAGCAGGAGCGAGTAAAGCAGCGCGCAAGCGCCATGAATCTCGCGGCAGGCGGACCTCGCCCCTGTGGGCAGCCCCGCCAGCAAGGCCGCCGCCTCGGCGACTCTCGGCTGTCCCGGCAGAAGGGATTCCGCCAGCCGGGCGCCGATCACGCTTTCCTTTTTTGGGGGAGGAGGCGGGGTCACGGGCGCTCTGGCCTTCGCCGCCGCGATATCGAATCCGGGAGCGATTTCTTCGATCCGCCCCTCAATCGGGGGATGCGTCGCAAACAGCGCCATCCAGGGGTCGCCGATCCCGTTGCCAAAGAACATGTGGCTGGCCTCTTCGGCGCGAGGATTTTCGATCCGCGAGGAAAATTTTGCGATTTTCGCCAGGGCACCGGCAAGCCCTTCGGGATTTCTCGTGTATTGAACGGATGAGGCATCGGCCAGAAATTCCCGCTGCCGGGACACGGCGGCTTTGATCAGCTTGCCAAAGAAAACCCCGATCCATCCCACGAGATAAAGGGCAAGCCCGCCGCCCATGAACACAAAAAAGCTGATGGCCTTGCTCCTTCCGTCCGAGGAATCCGATCTCGGCGCATAGACGCCCATGCGAAGGAGGAATCCGCCGATCAGGGCCAGGAAGAGAATCCCGTTGAGGATGCCGATGAGGCGGATGTTCAGGCGCATGTCCCCGTGCAGGATGTGGCTGAACTCGTGCCCGATCACCCCCTGCAACTCATCGCGTGTGAGACGGTCGATGCAGCCCCTGGTGACCCCGATGGCCGTGTCCCCGGGGCCGTGCCCGGCCGCGAAGGCATTGATGGCCTGGTCTTCCAGCACATAGATTTCCGGCACCGGGACACCGGAGGCAACGGACATTTCCTCGACGACATTGATCAACCGTTGTTCAGCGGGTTCCCGGCTGTTCATGTCCACCGGAGTGCCACCCAACATGGCGGCGACAGCGCGCCCCCCTTTTGAAAGCTCGATGCTCTTCGCGACGCTGCCCAGCACCACCAGGCCGATAACTCCCGCGGAAACCATCAGAAACAACTCGGGGTCCGTTGGCGGAATATCGAGAATCAAAGCGAAAACAATCTGCAGGATCAGGATGATTCCCACCACCGCCAGCAGAAAATAGCAGACCAGCCACTTCGTCTTTTTGCTGGCCCGCGCCTGTTTGTCGAAAAAGTCCATCTCTGTCCGTTACTCGGCTGGCGGAGCCGTCAGGACACGGAAGTCGCCATTCGAATCGCGGTAAAAACCGCGGAGCAAAACCCGGGCGTTTGCGCCGAGTTTGTCGAGGCGCTCGGATTTTGCGAGGTCTTTCCCGGTCCACCCGCCTGCAACCACGCGGCCCCGGCTGTCGATGACTTCGTGCGCGGGTTTCGTGAGCCTGGCATACTCCGCATCCGTGAGGCGGATCGCGTCAAGGTCTTTGACATTGTAAAGCGAGATCCACCAGGCCCCGTAGGCATCCGGCGCGGTCTTGGGGGTGATTTCCAGGGTCATGGAACCGGCTGTTCTGATCCCCCCCCTGAGGGCGAGCGCATAGAGCGCGGCAAGTTCCTCGCGGGTGGTCAAAAATCCCGCGAGATAGGACCGGAGGGTGTGCCGGATTTTTTGGTTGCCGGAGTGGCTCCCATAAATTCCCATCTCCAAACCCGCCGGATCGTTGGGGTCGCCGTAGATGTTCAACTCGATATCCCGGTTCACCCGGAATGATTTGTAGGGAACATTGCGGAATTCCCCCACACCGATCGCCGTGGCCGGGATCTCCACCACGGACTTGATGTTGTCATGCATCCGCAGATCGTTGGCGATCACCCTCCACGAGGGGAGGTCGCCTTTCCGATGGATATCGGTGAAGAGGACGCCGATGTCCGCCTCATCCCGGATCCGGACGATCTCGCTCTTCGGATAGGACTTTTCCCCGAACTCTTCCTGGATCAAAACCGAGTCCGCCGAATTCTTGATGATCAAACCCTTCACCGTGCGTCCGTCCTTGAGCACAATGCTGTCCGGCGCACGAAAACTGTCATCGGCGGCGAAAGCGGCAAGCGGCAGCAGAACGGCTGAAGCAAGAAACGCGCGGGAGTTCATGGTTGAAGTGTGCCCGCAGGACATGTAAAAGGCAAGTGCCAGCAGATGGAGAACCCATGACCCGCAACCTTCCTATCATCCTGACAGCCTGCTCGTGCCTTTGCGGGTGCGTGATGGCCCCCAAGGCCTACAAACACCCCGCCGCCGCGACCGCCAAACCGGCCACCGGAAAATTCTGGTGGGGAACCTCGACGGCCAGCTTTCAAAATGAAGACCGCGGAGTCGCCGCCGGGTCGCCCGAATACTTCAAAACCGACTGGGACATTTTTGCCGAGGAAGGCCACATCCCGCCGCGCGGCGATGAGGCGACATTCTCCTGGACCCGCTTTGACAAGGATGTGGCGGCATTGAAGGAGCTGGGCGTGAACCACTACCGTTTCGGCATCGAATGGGGGCGCGTCGAGCCGAAACCCGGAGTCTTCAACGAAGCCGCGATCCGCCAATACGTGCGGATGGCAAAAACTCTCCGCTCGGCGGGCATCGAGCCGGTGGTCACGCTTTGGCACTTCACTTTTCCGGACTGGCTCTACGACTCGAAAAACAAGGCGAAGTCGGATTTCCTGCACCCGGATGTGGAGGCGGCCTGGAATGTCTATGTGCGCAAAATCGTGGGCGCTCTCGCGCCTTATGTGAAGGGTTACGTCCCGCAGAACGAGCCGAATGGCGACCTGTATATCGGCTACTTCGGAGGCCACTGGCCGCCCGGGTTGCTGCTCACTCCCGGTGCTTTGAAGAAGGCCACAAAGGTGGCCGTCCGCATGTTCCGCGACGCGGCTGCCATCATCCGCAAAGACCGCCCGGATGCCGTGATCATGGGCATCTATTCCATCCCGAACTGGCGCCGGAACTTCATCCAGGATCCGACCCGGTTCGTTTACAACATGATGATGCACCAGAACTGGGACCACCTCGACCAGGTTGTGGACACGATGGATGTCATCGGCGTGAATTATTATTACTCCCAGGATGCCTCCGCTCTCCGCTTCATCAAGCGCCCGCACGGCGAACTCACCTCGAACTACACCCAGAACGGCTGGGAAATCGATCCCGAGGGCTTCTACGAGACGCTCATAAACGTCCACAAACGCTACGGCAAGCCGGTCGTCGTCTCCGAAAATGGGATCGGCACCCAGAGCGAGCAGAAAAAAATCCGGTACTTCCGCGAGCACGTGAACCAGATGCGCCGCGCCATGAACGACGGCGTCGATGTCCGCGGGTATTTCCCCTGGACCCTGATCGACAACTACGAATGGGCGGAAGGCTACGCCGCGAACTTCGGCCTCACCCATGTGGACAAGGCAAAAATGCGGCTCGTGATCGAACCCTCGGGCGGGTGGTTCCAAAAATTCCTCCGGGCCAACCCGGAGCCTTAGCCCGGCTAAATCGGAATCGTGTTCACCAAGCGCTTTTCGAGCTGCTCCCGAAGAAACATATAGAATTGCGGGTTGCGCAGCGCCAGGATTTCGATGGCCGCCATGGCCGCGTTCGCGGGTTCGATGACTGTGGTAACGGGGACGTTCGACGGTGCCCGCAGCGACGACCACACGTCTTCCGGGAAGTCCTTGAAGCTTGCCGGGACGGTGATCACAGGAACAGTCGTCGAGGCCGCCAGGGTCGGGCCGGCGCCATTCGATCGCCCAATGAAGGCAATCACCACGGTATCGGGCACCTGCTGCACAAGCCGGTGGAGCTCGCCCAGTCCGCGGACCGGCTCCTTGTGGATCGAGCAGGTCGAGGCCGTGAGTTTCAGGAGGCAGCCGGCTGTCGAACCTCCGCACAACTGATCGAGCGCTTGGACCACCGGCGCGACATCGTCCTGGTCGGACCCGCGCCAGATGATGACCTGCTGGACCGGCAGGCGGAAACGGTCGGTGATCCCGGCGACGCGGTGGTATTTCTCCGCGACGTCATCGAGCTTGCCGCCGTCACGGTAGGCTTGTTTGTCGATGTAGGCGCCGTTCTCGATCACCCGCCAGGAGTCGTTGTCGATCACGTCGGCAAGAAGCAGCGTTCCATCCTTTGTCAGACCGAACTCGACCTTGAAGTCCACAAGTGTCCGCCCTTCAAGTTGCCAGGACTTCTCGAGGATGAGGAAGGCGCGCCGGGCGATCTTCTGGATTTCCGCAAAATGTTTCGCTTCCCCGGCATGGCTGAAAACCTCATTTTCCTGAAGAATCAGGAAGGGCTTCTGCCCGTGGATCGGCTTCGACGGCTCGTAAAGGGCAATCGCTCCCTCCGGGCATTCCATGAGCGGGTCGTCGCAGAGGAGCCCGTGTTCCTTCCACTTTCGGCCACTCGTCTTGAGGAAGAACTCCACGAGAAGCCTGGGGAAGAGGTGGCCTTTGGCGAGGCCAGGCATCCGCTTGAGATAGGACCCATGAGCTTCCCGTCGGACCACCACTTCATAGGGCAGCATTTGGCATCGCGGAGCGAGGAACGTTTTTGCATCGACCTGCTCCTCGAAGGCCACGGGAATCCCGCAGGCTTTGAGGAGCCGGAACACGTTGCATGTCGTCCGGGTCGCGTGCGCGGCCTTTCCCTCGATGAGATCATGCTTGGCCCCGTCACCGGCCGTGATGTCGTCCTTCGAGAGGATCAACACCTTCTCCGGGGCCTGCTTTGCCGCGAGAATGATTTTGGTTTTGCCTTCGGCGATCAGGTCGCCGCCGACGGGGATTTCTTTTTTTTGTGTCATTGGGACCTTCTTTTTGTTCGGCGATATCGCGCCGCTGAGCATGCGCGGCACAATGCCGTTGGGGTACGCCCCGAAACAAGCACAAATAGAACAGGCTTTCCCCTTACCATCCGAGACACTTGGATTTCCTTGCTATGCCGAGTGACAGTTTGCGCTGGCCGCGAATCCTTAACTCGGGAAAGTCATCCGCGGTTCGGGCGGGCTGCGCAAGGTGCGATGGGCGCTCGCAGGACGCGAGCAAGAGCGGCGGTGTCCGGGCAATCTACGACTGGCGGGTTGCCGACAAATCTCAGGAGCGCGCGCTCCCTCCGTGGAAGCTGGAGATCTTGCTGATGAAGCGGTGAGAGCGAGGCAGCGGCTCGGGTTGTCGCAAGATACTTTTGCCGCTCTCCTCGGCGTGAGCTCCGGCACGCTCCGGGGTTGGGAGCAGGGCCGTCGGCAGCCCACCCGTGCCGCGCGCGTGCTCCTGCGTGTGGCGGCCCAACATCCGGAAGCCGTGCTGGCGGCCGCGAAAATTGTGGCTTGAGGCAGGGCGACATCCCCCATCATGCGAAACTCCCATTCCCGCTTTCGCTTTTCCACAAGCATGCTCTATTCCCCGCATGAACTCGATCACCACTCTTTTCCTCGACATCGGCGGCGTGCTCCTGACCAACGGATGGGATACGGCGCTCCGCAAACAGACCGCCGAACATTTTCATGTGGACTACACGGAATTGGACCACCGGCACCGCGTGACGTATGACACCTACGAGGAAGGGAAAATGTCGCTGGAGACCTATCTCCGCCAGATCATCTTCTTCGAGCCCCGGAGCTTCACCGCGGCGGATGTCAAAAACTACATCCTCGAACAGGCCAAACCCTACCAGGACATGATCGATCTCATGCACCGGCTGAAGGCGGTCTACGGACTGAAAATCGCGGTGGTCAGCAACGAGGGACGCGAAATCGCCGAGGACCGGATCGCCCGGTTCCATCTCAAGGACTTCGTCGATTTCTTCATTGTCTCCGCCTTTGTGCATTTCAGAAAACCGGATCTCGATATTTACCGCATGGCCCTTGATGTCGCCCATGTCCCCCCGCAGCAGGTCGCCTATATCGAGGACCGTCCGCTCCTCTGCGAGGTGGCGTCCGAGCTCGGGATCCACAGCGTCCTGAACCGCGATGCCGCCGAAACCCGGCAGATTCTCGCCGGCCTCGGTCTCGCGCTCTGAGTTCAGTTTTTTTTGTTCATCGCGGCGGTGAACCAATCGCCCTGCGGGGGCTGGCCTTTTCCCCCGCCATGCCGTTGCACATCCCTGGCATTTCCTTCGCTGCGGCGTTCGCCGGGTTTGGCCCGGACCAGGTCGGCTTTGGTTTTCATCGAGAGGGCGATCCGCTTGCGGGCGAGATCCACCTCCTGGACCGTGACCTGCACGCGCTGCCCGACTTTCACGATGTCCGACGGGGTTTTCACAAACTGGTCGGAGAGCTGGCTGATGTGAACCAGTCCGTCCTGGTGGACGCCGATGTCCACGAACGCGCCGAAGGCCGTCACATTGGTGACGATGCCGGGGAGCTTCATCCCCGGCTCCAACTGCTCCATTTTTTCCACGCCTTCGGCGAACTGGAAGACCTCGAATTTCTGGCGCGGATCGCGGCCGGGTTTCGCGAGTTCCTGGAGAATATCGGTGAGGGTGGGGAGCCCGACTTCTTCGGTCACATACTTCTTGGGGACGATCTTTCCGCGCAGCGCGCCGTCCTTGAGCAAGTCCGCCACGCCGCAGCCGAGATCCCGCGCGATGGTGTCGAGGAGCGGGTAGCGCTCCGGGTGGACCGAGCTCGCATCGAGCGGATTTGAGCCGTCGCGGATCCGGAGGAATCCGGCCGCCTGCTCGTAGGCTTTGGGCCCGAGGCCCGCGACCTTGAGGAGTTCCTGGCGGGAAGCGAACGGCCCGTTCTTGTCGCGGTGTTCGACGATGCTGGCCGCCGTGCGGGAATTCAGCCCCGAGACATAGCCGAGCAGGTGCTTGCTGGCGGTGTTCAACTCGACGCCCACGCTGTTCACGCACGAGATCACCGTGTCATCGAGCGAGCGCCGCAGCGCGCCCTGGTCGACATCGTGCTGGTATTGGCCGACGCCGATGGATTTCGGGTCGAGCTTGACCAGCTCCGCCAGCGGGTCCATGAGCCGGCGGCCGATGGACACCGCGCCGCGGACCGTCAGGTCCAGATCCGGGAATTCCTCCCTCGCCACCTCGGAGGCCGAATAGATCGAGGCCCCGGATTCGTTGACGACGACGACAGGGATCGAGCCCGGCAGCTTGCATTTGTTGACGAAGGCCTCGGTCTCGCGGGAAGCGGTTCCGTTCCCGATCGCAATCGCCTCGATCTGGTATTTTTTGGCGACCGAATGCAGGAACTCCGCGGCCTCGAGTTGTTCGCGGGCGCTCTTTTCCGGATAGATGACATCGTGGTAGAGGAGCTTGCCCTGCCGGTCCAGAACCGCGATTTTGCAGCCTGTGCGGAATCCCGGATCGATGGCCATCATGTTTTTCCGGCCCAGCGGGGAGGCCAGGAGCAGTTCCCTGAGATTCTCGGCAAAGACCCGGATCGCTTCCTCGTCGGCTTTCTTTTTGAAAAACATCCGAGCCTCGGCTTCCATCGCGAATCCGAGCAGGCGTTTGTAAGAGTCCTCGGCAGCAAGCCGCACCTGCTGCGACGCGGGCGAGTTGCCGGCGACGAATTGCGAGACCAGGATCGCGACCGCCTCGTCCTCCGGGGGAGTCAGACGGGAATACAGGAACCCCTCCGACTCGCCGCGGCGGATCGCCAGAATCCGGTGGGAGGGCGAGTTGGCGGCAGGCTCGCTCCAATCGAAGTAATCCTTGAATTTTGCGCCTTCCTCCTCTTTTCCAAAGGCCACTTTCGATTTGATGGCGCCTTTCGTGAGATAGAGCGCGCGAAGTTTGGCGCGGGCTGCCGCATCGTCGTTGATCCTTTCCGCAAGGATATCGCGGGCTCCCGCGAGGGCGGATGCGGTGTCCGGGACTTCCTTTTCCCCGTCCACAAAAGCCGCCGCCTCCGCTTCCGGATCCGTGGCGGCGTCCTGCGCCCAAAGAACCTCCGCGAGCGGTTCGAGGCCGCGTTCCTTGGCGATGGTTGCCTTCGTGCGTTTCTTCGGGCGGAAAGGCAGGTAGATGTCCTCGAGTGCCGTCAGTGTCCCGGCAGCGGCGATTTTGGTTTTGAGTTCCTCGCTGAGAAGTTTGCGTTCCTCGAGGGAGGAGAGGATCGCCTCGCGGCGTTTGTCGAGTTCGGCGAGCTGTTCCAGCCGGTCCCGGATCGCGGTGATCTGGACTTCATCCAGCTCGCCGGTCCTTTCTTTGCGGTATCGCGCGATAAACGGAACGGTTCCCCCCTCTTCCAGCAGGACCGCGGTGGCCGCGACCTGACGGGGCTGGAGATTCAGTTCTTTGGTGATTTTGACAATGTGGTGCTCGATCATTTTTTGGAGAAAAGGTGCGACATGATGCGCGACGCCGTGGCGGAGTCAATCGCCCGGTGGCAGATATTTTCAATAACGCTGAACCGTCAAGGGGGGCGCGATTGACGTGGTGGGCTGGGAAGATATATTTCAAAGGAATGTCCGAGAGTGCGCAACGTCCGCCATGGGTTCCCGATGAGGGGGGCGCGGAGTTCGCGACATCGGTGATGCCGGGCGTTTCCCACCCGCAGCGGAAACCGGCGACTGTCTCCCGTTTCCGCCGCCCGCCCGGGGTTGACGAATTGGTTGGAGGCATTTTTGCCGGCGAGCGCGCGCTTGTGTCCCGGGCGATCACGCTCGTGGAGAGCAATGCTTCCGCCCACCGGCCGCTGGCCCGCGAGATTCTCCGCCGCATCGGCGAACATCCGGGCTTCGCGCACCGCGTCGGGATTTCCGGAGTTCCCGGAGCGGGGAAAAGCACGTTCATCGAGGCGTTGGGCAATCATCTTTGTGATGCCGGACGCAAGGTCGCGGTTCTGGCCGTGGACCCGAGCAGTTCGCTGACACGGGGCAGCATCCTCGGGGACAAGACCCGCATGGAGACGTTGTCACGCCGGGACGAGTGCTTCATCCGGCCGTCCCCTTCGGGCGGCGCGCTCGGAGGCGTCACACGGAAGACCCGGGAAACCATCGCGGTCTGCGAGGCGGCGGGATTCGATGTGGTGCTCATCGAAACCGTGGGCGTCGGGCAGAGCGAAATCGCCGTGCGCGCGATGGTCGATTGCTTTCTCCTCATCCTCATCGCCGGGGCGGGGGACGAACTCCAGGGGATGAAAAAGGGGATTTTTGAAATCGCGGACATCCTGCTGGTGAACAAGGCGGACGGCGAAAACAAGATCCGGGCCGAGGCGACGCGGCAGGAGTTCGATCGCGTCATGAATTTCCTGAGCCCGGCCACCGAAGGCTGGAAACCGCCGGTGCTTGCCGCCTCCTCGGTCGCGCGCACCGGGATCCTGGAAGTCTGGCGCGCCGTGGACAAATATTTTGCCCATGTGGAAGCGGACGGGGATTTCGACCTTCGCCGTCGCGAGCAGGCGATCGCGTGGTGGCAATCGCTCGTCGAGCAGGAATTGCGTGTCCGGTTCCTGAGCGATCCGCATGTTGCGGAGTTGTCCGCGTCTTTGGAGGCTGATATCCTTTCCGGACGTTTGGCTCCCTCGCTGGCGGCCGAGGAACTGCTCGATCATTCCGGACTCCGGAAAACCCCATGAACACAAAACTTCTCTCCATCCTTGCAGCCCTTGCCGCGGGAGCCCTGGGCGGTTTCGCGATTGGCCGCGGCACGGCGCCAACCGCTGCCGCCCCCTCGAACGCACCCCTTGGAAATTCCGCTATTGCTCTGGCGAGCGGCTCTCTCTCGCCCGAGAACGCGACCGGGTCCACTCAGGCATTGACCCCCTCCCAGGGCGTCGCGCCCAAGCCGATCACCGCCGCCGAACTGCAGGACGTGTTCGCGGTCATGGAAGCGCCCGGATATCGCGGAGCGTCTGACTTGCGCAAAATGGCCGACTTGCAGGACCGCCTGAAAGTTTCGGACCTCGCATCGATCGCCGCGACCCTGTGCGCCTCCGCGACCGCCCCGAATCGTATGTCGGGATTTTTTCTCGTGATGTCCACCTATGCGGAACAAGACCCCCAGGCCGCATGGAATCTGGCTTTGGGGATCAAGGGCGCCCTCCGTCAGAACGCCCTCTCGGTCATCATTTCCGCCATGGCGGCCAGGGATCCGTCCCGCGCCATCGCAATGGCCGATGGCATTGGAGAGCCCCAACTCAAGCGCCAGCTCCGTTCGGCGGCGATCATGAACATTGCACAAAAAGATCCGCAGAAAGCTCTCAGTCTGGCTTTGGATGGCAAGGGGGGCGACGAGGGGGACTTTCCCGTTTCCATGATTTTTCATAATTGGGCGCGGAAAGATCTGGAGGGAGCCAAGGCGGCAATCGGCCGCCTCTCGGGCCGCCAGGCCGACCAGGCACGGCAAGCGCTCTTTTCGGCGCTCGCCCAGCAGGATCCCAAAGCCGCGTGGGATTATGCCCTCACGATGCCTCCCGCCGGAGAGATCTATCAGGATGCGCGGATTCAGGTGGTTCAGCAGTGGGCGCAAACTGACCCCCAGGCCGCGCTCAAGGCCGCTCTCTCGATATCCGACACACGGTTGCGCGGGCCGGCGATGAGTTCGGCGATCAACTCTTGGGCGCGGAGCGATTTCAGCGGGGCCTTGAAATATGCCGTTTCCGTGGACGATTCGACCCTGCGCGCGGACCTCCTCCAGAACCTCAGCGGCAGCTCCCAGGGCAATCGCAAAGAACTCTTGGGCGCGGTGCTCGATCACATGCCTCCGGGCGACAGCTTCCGAAACGCCGTCTCCAATCTTTTTTCCAGCTGGGCGCGGGAAAATCCCACGGAAGCAGCGGCTGCGGTTTCGCAACTCCCGGCGGGAAGCGTTTTCTCGAATGCCGCCAGCCAAATCGCTTCCCAGTGGGTTCGCAATGCCGCCAACAAGCGGGAGGTTTTCGACTGGGCGCGGACACTTCCCGAGGGGGAGGCGAGAAACAACAGCCTGTCTTCGGTCTTCGGCGAATGGAGCAGTTCCGACCCGCAGGGAGCTCTGAAAGCGCTGGACTCCCTTTCCCCGGAAGACAGAAAAACCGCGTCCAGAGCCCTGGCATCCGGCTGGAGCCGCAACTCGCCGGAAGCCGCGCTTCGATGGGCCTCAACGATGGCCGATGCCGGGGAGCGGAGTTCGACCGTGCAGATGGCGGTCTCCCAATGGGCGAACACCGCGCCGGATGCCGCCGCCCGGTATGTCGAACGTCTCCCGGAGGCGGAACGTTCGGGACCCATGCAGGCGGTCCTGAACAGTTGGGCTTCCAAGGACACCGAAGCCGCCGCCGCGTGGCTCGACAAACAGGCCCCGGGCCCATCCAAGGACGGCGCGCTCCGCGCGCTCTCCAGAAAAATCGCGCAGGAAGATCCCGAGGCCGCTCTCACGTGGGTAGCCGGGATCACCGACGAAAAGGAACGCCTCCGCCAGACGGAAAATATCGCGCGGGAATGGGTCCGCCAGGATCCGGCCGTGGCCCGATCCTGGATCTCCACCTCGAAACTCCCCGAAGAGACCCGCAACAAACTGCTCAAATGACCATCGACGAACGCCTCGAAAAATTCCTCTCCCGCGAACCCCGGCTTTCCGAGGCGGCCTTCATCGCCAAAGATGCGCGGATCATGGGCGATGTCCGCCTCGCGAAGGATTCGAGTGTCTTCTACGGATCGGTGCTGCGCGGGGACATCGAGTCGATCATCATCGGCGAGGGCTCGAACGTGCAGGACGGATCCATCATCCATCTCGCCGATGACCTCCCCGCGATTGTCGGCGCGTATTGCACCATCGGTCACGGGGCGATTGTCCACGCCTGCACGGTGGGTGACGAATGCCTCATCGGCATGCGCGCCGTCGTGCTGGATGGCGCGGAAATCGGGGACCAGTGCCTGGTCGCCGCCGGATCCGTCGTCACGCCCCGCACGAAAATTCCCGCCGGTTCGATGGTCATGGGAACCCCCGCAAAAGTCGTCCGCCCGCTCCGCCCCGAAGAACGGGACGGCCTCCGCGCCTGGGCGGAGAAATACATCCATGTCGCCCGCGCCCACGCCGCGTTGCAGGAGAACACGCGCGACCCGCGGGTGCCGCCGACCGGGTCGGGCTGATTTTTTGGTTTGAGGGGAGAAGGGAGGCGCCCCGGTGTATTCCAGTGAGCGAGCGGGAGGAGAGTTTTTGAAAAATCGGCAAGGACCGACAAAAAGTTCTTGCTATTGTTGCAGATATTAGATTTACTAATAATACATTTTTATGAGCGCTGCTATTCAAAAAATTGATCATTTGGGGATCGCGGTAAAATCCATTGAAGCGGTCCTGCCTTACTACGAAAAAACCCTGGGATTAAAATGCGAACACATCGAGGAAGTGCCGTCCCAGAAAGTGCGCACGGCCTTTTTCTCCTGCGGGGAGGTGCATCTCGAGCTTCTGGAGCCCACCGATCCGGAGAGCCCCATCGCGAAGTTCATCGCCGACCGGGGGGAGGGGATCCACCACATCGCGTTTGCGACAACCGACATCACGGGACAGCTCGCGCAGGCCAAGGAATCCGGCGCACGCCTGATCCACGAGGTCCCTTTTGACGGGGCCGGCGGGAAGCTGGTCGCCTTCCTCCACCCGAAGAGTTCGTTCGGCGTCCTGACCGAATTCTGTCAACCCAAACCCGGCGCCTGTTCCTGCGCGCACTGATATTATGGCCATCAAAAAAGAATTTCTCGAAGAACTGGAAACCCGTCGCGGGAAGGTGCTCGCCGGGGGCGGGCAGGACAAGCTGGAGGCCCGCCGCAAGAAGGGTCTCATGACGGCGCGCGACCGCCTGGACAACCTCTTCCAGCAGGGGACGTTCATGGAGTTTGGAATGCACGCCCAGCATGCCTGTCACAATTTCGGCATGGAGAAGAAGGAGCTTCCCGCCGACGGCGTGGTGACCGGCACGGGGTACGTGGGCGACCGCCCGGTGGCCGCCTACAGCGAGGATTTCACGGTGGCGGGAGGATCGCTCGGAAGCATGCATGCGCAGAAGATTTGCGACATCATGGATTTTGCCCAGCAGTCCGGCATGCCGGTGGTCTGCTTCAACGATTCCGGCGGAGCCCGCATCCAGGAAGGCGTCGAGTCGCTCTCCGGCTACGGCAGGGTCTTTTTCAAGAATGTGTATCTCTCCGGCGTGGTTCCGCAGATCGCGGTGATCGCGGGTCCCTGTGCGGGGGGCGCGGCCTATTCGCCGGCTCTCACGGATTTCCAGATCATGGTCAAGGATCAGGCGAACATGTTCATCTGCGGGCCGGAAGTCATCCTGGCGGCGACCGGCCAGAAATGCACGATGGCCGAGGTCGGCAGCGCGGCCGCCCATGCGACGATCAGCGGGAACATCCACTTTGTCGCCGAGAACGACGCGCATGCGGTCGCGATCGTGCAAAAGCTCCTCTCGTTCATCCCGTCGAACAACATCATGGACCCCCCGCACGACCTGGCGGTCCCGCTCGTGCTTGACGAGGATCCGGAGATGGATGAACTCGTGCCCGACGACGCGAAGAATCCCATCGACGTCAAGGCGGTGATCGCCCGCCTCGTGGACAACGCCGACTTTTTCGAGGTCCAGATGGATTTCGCGAAGAACATCGTCGTCGGGTTCGCCCGGATCCAGGGAGTGGTCGTCGGCATCATCGCCAACCAGCCGAAATTCAAGGCCGGCGCGCTCGACATCGACGCCTCGGACAAGGCGGCCCGTTTCATCCGTTTCTGCAACATTTTCAACATCCCGATCGTGACGCTCGTGGACACCGGCGGATTCCTTCCCGGCGTCGCCCAGGAACGCGGCGGCATCATCCGCCACGGGGCGAAGATGCTCTTTGCCTATGGGGCGGCGACGGTGCCGAAGATCACGGTCATCCTGCGGAAAGCCTACGGCGGGGCCTATCTCGCCATGTGCAGCCAGGATCTTGGCGCGGATCTCGTCTTCGCGTGGCCGACGGCCGAAATCGCCGTCATGGGTGCCGAGGGCGCGGTCAAGATTCTCTACAAGCGGGAAATCGAAAAGGATCCCGCCTGCGAGGGCAAGCTCATCGCCGATTACCGCGCGAAATTCGCCTCGCCCTACCAGGCGGCCGGCAAGGGAATGATCACCGACGTGATCCGTCCCGCCCAGACGCGGGCGATGGTGGCCATGGCGCTCCGCAACACGCTTTCCAAACGCGAGACCCGGCCGCCGAAGAAACACGGCAACATTCCTCTCTGATGACACCGGAGGCATGGCTGGTCGGGGAGGCTGCGGCAACGCCGACCGATTGGGGGCTGCTGCTCGTCATTCTTGGAGGCATCTTCCTGTTCATGTTGCTCGTGCGGGTTGTCGGTTTGATTCTCGCGGCGACGCATCCCGTCCCCCCATTGGTGGCGAAGGGAACCGGTAGCGCGACGGATCCGGAAAGATCCCGGGAGCCCGATCCGAAAATCCTCGCGATCATCGCGGTGGCGGTGAGCGAGGTCCTGGGACAGCCGCACCGGATCGTGGCGGTGAAAAAAGCCCCGTCCGTGGAGTCTCTCATGCAGCACTGGTCGATGGAAGGCCGCCGCGCCATCTACTCCTCGCACAAATTCCGATGAACTCCGCTCTCTTTGTCACATTCTTCATCGCGGGACTCGCGTTCGCGCTCTCGATGCTCGTCGCCGCGATGATCAAGCTCGTTTACTATACGGTCCGCTTTTTCACCGCGATCAAGGAGCCGAAATCATGAGCGGCCACGACGTGCTCAGCCTGTTCCAGGGAATCCAGACGCTTGTCGAGGCTCCTCCGGTGATCACGGTCGCGCGCATCGGCTTCATGGTCCTCGGGATGTTCCTCGTCTATCTCGGGAAAAAAGGGGTGCTCGAGCCGCTGCTCATGGTTCCGATGGGGCTGGGCATGTCCGCCGTGAATGCGGGCGTCCTGGTGCTCGACAACGGCAAGGCGGGCACGCTTTTTCTCGACCCGTTGGTGACCGATCAGGAGCATCTTTTCAGCCTGCTCCAGATCGATTTCCTGCAGCCCATTTACACGCTCATGTTCAGCAACGGGCTGATTGCCTGCTTTGTTTTCATGGGCATCGGGGTGCTGCTCGATGTCGGCTACGTGCTGGCGCGTCCGTTTTTGAGCATGTTTCTCGCGATTTGCGCGGAGCTCGGCACGGTGGCGGTCTTCCCGATCGCGGTCGCGCTCGGCTTCAGCTACAACGACGCGGCCTCGGTGGCGATGATCGGCTGCGCCGACGGCCCGATGGTCCTCTACACCTCGCTCATGCTGTCGAAGGATCTGTTCGTTCCGATCGGCGTGGTGGCCTATCTGTATCTCGGTCTCACCTACGGGGGCTATCCCTACCTCATCAAATTCCTCGTTCCCGCCAAGCTGCGGGCGCTTCCGATGGTCGAAAAAAAGGTGCTCGTCGTCACCTCGGCCGAGAAGCTCGCATTTGCGGTCGTGGGCTGCACGGTTCTCTGCCTGCTGTTTCCCGTGGCTGCCCCGCTGTTTTTCTCCCTCTTCCTCGGTGTTGCGGTGCGCGAGGCCGGGTTGCACTATTTTGTGGATTTCATCGGCGGTCCCCTGCTCTACGGGGCGACGCTTTTCCTCGGCCTCATCCTCGGCGTGCTTTGCGAGGCGGCGACGATCCTGAGCCCGAAGGTTCTCCTCCTGCTCATTTTGGGCATGGTCGCCCTCCTGCTCTCCGGGATCGGAGGCATCGTCGGCGGCTACCTCGTCTATTTTTTCGGTGGCCGGAAGTTCAACCCCGTCATCGGGATCGCCGGGGTGAGCTGCGTGCCGACCACGGCGAAGGTCGCCCAGAAATCCGTCTCCGAAGTCGCCCCGAATGTCGTCATCCTGCCGGTGGCGCTCGGGGCCAACATCAGTGGCGTCATCACATCCGCGATCCTCACCGGCATCTACGTCACCATCATCCCCCATTTGATCAAATGAACAACCTGGAACGATTCGGCCCCTGGATCACCGGCCTGGTCCTCTGCTTCGGGGGAGTCCTGCTGGTGCGGGTTCCCGCCCTCCGGGAAACTTCCTGGCTGGCTCCGGCAGCCGGTTACCTGCTCGCCGGGCTCGGGCTGCTGCGCATCGCGCTGGGCGTCCGCTCCCGGATCGACCGCTGCGGCAAGGACTGAACCCAGATTCCAATCCCATGACCAAACGACTCCGCATCACCATCAATGGCGAACGCTTCGAAGTGACGGCCGAGGTCCTCGATGAGGGCGGCCTTTCCGCACCGGCGCCCGCCGCTCCCGTGGCCTCATCCGCCCCCGTTTTGGCCGCGCCCCCGCAGCCCGCTTCTCCCGCAAATGGCGGCGGGGCCACCGTGGTCAGCCCGATGTCCGGAAAGCTCGTCAGCTACTCCGTCAAGGTCGGTGACGAGGTGGCGATCGGCGATCAACTCGCCATCGTCGAGGCCATGAAAATGAACACGTATGTGATGGCCGAGACCGGTGGCACGGTGCAGGAGCTGCTCGCGAATCCCGGCGAGGGGGTCGAGGAAGGGCAGGCGATTCTTGTTGTGAAGCAAACGGCGTAAAGAGTGGAACCAAAAGCTGTGCCCACCGCATCCGCCATGTTATTTTTCCTGGCCACTGAATCGCGCTCCATGCCGTTGCCACTCTTGCCAGGTGAGACGCTGATCCCCCTATTGCCTTGGCCGGCCAATCCTGCAAAGATCATTTTATGAAAAAGCTACGTGTGACAGTTGACGGAAAAACGTTCGAAGTCGTTGTGGAATCCCTCGATGAGCCGAGGACATCCGCGCCTTTGGCGGCCCCCGTTCCGGCCTTCCACCAGACAAGTGTTGCGCCTCCGCCCGCGTCGGCTCCCAAGCCATCCGCTTCGCCTGCAGCCGGCGCCGGCGCCGTGACCAGCCCCCTTGCCGGGCGCATTGTTTCGATCGATTGCCAGGTGGGACAGAAGGTGGTTTCCGGCTCCCAGCTTGCAACTGTCGAGGCCATGAAGATGAACACGTTTGTCTATGCGGAGAGCGGGGGAACAGTAGCCGCAATCCATGCCAATTCCGGTGATGCTGTCGAGGAGGGGCAGGTTTTGGTCACGCTTTCCTAAGGTTTCTTTAAAATGAACTCCCTTTTCGCGGCTATTGCAGAATCCTTGAAATTCGAAACTGCGATGCTTCTCCTCGTGATTGCGGGACTCTTGGTTCTCGCAAAAATCGTGTCCGATCTGCGGGCCGAAGTTCGCGGCCTGCGCAATGCGCCTGACCAAGAAAACAAGCCGCTCCCAAGCCCGCCGCCCGTCCGTGCGGTAGCGCCTTCGGATATTCCAGCGGATGTTTTTACCGCCATCGCGAGCGCGGTTTATTGCACGCTGGGAGACAACCACCGGATTGTCTCGGTCAGCCCTGCGGAATCCCTGATGTGGTCCCGCGAGGGCCGACGCAGCATCTTCCGCTCCCACACGTTCCGCTAAGCCCATGCGCCGATTCGAGAAGCCCACACAACCGCGGTTGATCGTCCTGCCCGGACACTGACGCACATGGATCCGGTGACATTGCTCTGGGTGATTTTCGCCGCGACGGTTCTCGTGGTCTGCGCGCTCGATCTCTTCGTCATCACACACCGCCATTCGGCGGTCGGGGTGGCTTCCGCGCTGCGCTGGACGGGGCTCTGGATCGCCGTGGCACTCGGATTCGGGGCACTCGTTTACTATTTGCACCCCCGGGGGCCGGAGATCTCGCTGCTTTTTGTCACCGGATATCTCACCGAGTATTCGCTCTCGGTGGACAACCTTTTTGTGTTCATCCTGATCTTTTCGCTGATGGATGTCCGGGATTTCGCCCAGCCCAAGCTCATCAAGCTGGGTATCCTGCTCTCGATCGTGCTGCGGGTCGTGTTCATTCTTTTCGGGGTCGCCCTGGTGCAGCATTTCCACTGGCTGATTTCGCTTTTCGGGGCGCTCCTCATCTGGACCGCATGGAAAATGCTCACGTCCGGCGAGGACGAACACATTGACCCGAAGAGCAATCTCTTCTACCGCATCGCCGCGCGGGTTTTTCCGCTTTACAGTGGCGACCCGTCCACCAGACGGCTCGTTGTCAGGCACGAAGGCCGGCTTTGCATCACGCCGCTCTTCCTGGTGTTCCTTGTCATCGGCAGCACGAACGTCGTCTTCGCGCTGGACTCGATTCCCGCGATCATGGGCATCAGCCAGGATCCCTTTGTCGTCGTCACCTCCAGCGTCTTTGCCGTTCTGGGCCTGGGATCGCTCTTCTTTGCGATCCGGGGAGTGATGGCCATGTTCAAGTTCCTGCAGCACGGCGTGAGCATCATTCTTTTTTTCATCGGCGCAAAGATGATCGCTGATCTTTACGAGCCTGCCGGCCACTGGTTCAAGGAAAACCTCTTCGTCCCGCTGCTCGTGATCGCTGTCGTCCTCGTCGTGTCGATCGTGCTCTCCGTGTGGCATAACCGTGTGTATCCCGAGGAGAAAATCCAATCCCCGAACTCATGAACAACCTGGCATTCGGACTCACCATGCTGATCGTGGGGATGGGCGGAACGCTGGCGACCTTGTTCCTCCTCACGCTCGCCATCCGCGCCCTGGCCGCTTTTTTCCCGGTCCGCCCTGGTGAAAAGGAGGACAAGTGATGGGCGACGCGATCCTGAACGCGCTGGGCGCGCTGTTCGAGGGCGTGCGGTTTCTGTTCTCGCACGGCGGACCGAATGCGATCATGATCGCGGTCGCGTGCGTGATGTTCTGGCTGGCGATCGCGAAGGGAGTCGAGCCGCTCCTGCTCCTCCCGATCGCGTTCGGATGCCTTCTGGTGAATCTGCCGTTGAGCGAGGTGATGGCGGCGGGCGGGGTCCTCAAGACGCTCTATGACTTCGGCATCGGCAACGAACTTTTTCCTCTTCTGATTTTCGTGGGAATCGGATCGATGACGGATTTTACGCCGCTTCTCGCCAATCCCAAACTGCTCTTGTTCGGAGCTGCCGGCCAGCTCGGCATCTTCCTCACGCTCCTGCTCGCGCTGGCACTCGGATTCTCCAAGGAAGAAGCCGTCTCGGTGGCGGCCATCGGGGCCTGCGACGGGCCTACGGTTATTTTCGTTTCGAACATGTTCGCGGGACTGGGAAAAATTCCGACCGCGATGGTCGGGGCGCTGGCCGTCGCGGCGTATTCCTACATGGCCCTGGTCCCGGTGATCCAGCCGCCGATCATGCGCCTCCTCACGACCCGCAGGGAACGCGCGGTGAAAATGCCCAGCCCGAAAGGCAAGGTCTCAAAAGCCGCTCTCATCGCATTTCCCGTGGTGGTCACCGCCATCACCGGAATCATCGCGCCGCAGGGCCTTCCCCTGATGGGCATGATCATGCTCGGAAATTTCATGAAGGTCAGCGGCGTGGTGCCGCGCCTGGCGAATGCCGCGGAAAACGAGATCGCGAACATCGCCACGCTCTTTCTCGGGCTGGCGATCGGCGGGACGATGGCCGGCGCGCAATTTCTCACGCGGGAGACCCTCATGGTCTTCGGACTCGGACTGGTGGCGATCACCATCGACACCGTCGGCGGCATCCTTCTCGGCAAGGCCTGGTATCTTCTCTCCGGGGGGAAAGTGAACCCGCTTGTCGGGGCGGCCGGCATCTCCGCCTACCCGATGGCGGCCCGCCTGGTCCAAAACGAGGGCCAGCGCTGGAACAAGCACAACTACCTTCTCATGCACGCCATGGCCGCCAATACCGGCGGCCAGATCGGCTCGGTCATGGCCGCCGCGATCATGCTCTCGCTCCTCAAAGGGCTCGGGGTGATTTGAGAACGGTTTTCCCCTTGCTGGAATGAGCGCACCCACGGCGAACATGACGGTGTCCAGCGGGGTCGGGAGCGCGGGCTGGAAGCTCTTCGAGTGCGACTCCGCCGTTTCGACCAACGACCTCGCGCGCGGCCTGCCGGCCTGGAACGCCGTGCGCGCCGACAGGCAAACATCCGGTCGGGGGAGGTTCGGGAGGGCCTTTGTTTCCGACCGTGGCGGCCTCTGGATTTCCGCGGTCCTTCCGGCGGAAGGCGGCACGGCGAAGTGGCTGGGGTTTTCTCTCATGGTCGGACTCCACCTTGTCCGGATGCTCGAGGCCTTGCGCATCCCTTCGGCGCGCCTCCGCTGGCCGAACGATCTCATGTCCGGTCCAAAAAAACTTGGTGGGCTGCTGATCGAGCAATCCGCCAAAGAGGTCTTCATCGTCGGCTTCGGCCTGAATATTTCCAACGCGCCCTGGACAGCCGATCCTTCTCTTGAAGCCATCTCGACAAGCATCGCCCGCGTGTCGCGATCCGTCCCTTCCGTGGAGGAAATGGCGGTCCGCACACTGGATGCGCTCGCCGATGCCCATCACGCGATGGAAGAGGGCGGAATGAAGGCCGCGATTGACGAACTGAACCCCCGGTGGAGCCGGCCGGTTCCGGCGGAAATATCCCTTTCCAGTGGAAAAAAGGTTTCCGGGCGGTTCGTTGGCCTCGATCCCCGGGGAAATCTCAGGCTTCTCGACGAAAGGGACTTCGAATTTCTTGTCGAACATCAAAGTATCGAGAAACTGGCCGAGATATCCTGACCGGCTTTACCACCAACGAAAAAAATCAGGAACACCAGCGAAAAACACATGGCACTCAGGGACAAATTCATGACCGCGGACGAAGCGGCGGCACTCATCAACCACAACGACACCATTGGCTTCAGCGGCTTCACGCCGGCCGGGGCGGCGAAGGCGATCCCGACGGCTCTCGCCAAGCGCGCCAAAGCCGAACACGAGGCCGGGTGCCCGCTCCAGGTAGGTGTCGTTACCGGGGCTTCGACCGGCCAGTCGCTCGACGGCGAACTCGCTCTTGCCGAGGCCATCGCCTGGCGCACTCCTTACCAGTCGAACAAACACCTTCGCGCAGCCATCAATGCCGGGCGGACGCGTTTTTTTGACATGCATCTCTCCACGCTTCCGCAGCAGGTTCGCTACGGGTTCCTGGGCAAATTCCACTGGGCGGTCATCGAGGCCTGCGACGTGACCGAGGATGGCGAGATCGTTCCGACCACGTCGGTGGGTGCCGCTCCGACATTCTGCGAGGTCGCCGAGAAGATCCTTGTCGAACTCAACCGCCACCACCCCGCCTCGCTACGCGGGCTGCACGACATCTACCAGCCCGAGGATCCCCCGCACCGCAAACCGATCCCGCTTTCCGACTGTTCCTCGCGGATCGGGACCCCTTTCATCAAGGTCGATCCCGCGAAGATAGCCGGGATTGTCGAAACAAACCTCCCGGACGAGGTGCGCCCCTTCGACCCCTCCGACGAAACCACCCAGCAAATCGGGCGGAACGTTGCCGAGTTTCTGGCCGAGGAGATCCGCCTGGGGCGGATTCCCAAAGAATTTCTTCCCCTGCAATCCGGTGTGGGCAACATCGCGAATGCCGTTCTGGCCGCGCTCGGGGAAAATTCCGACATCCCGCCGTTCGAGATGTTTTCCGAGGTGATCCAGGATTCGGTGATTTCCCTCATCCAAAAAGGGAAATGCGAATTCGTCACGGGCACCTCGCTCACCGTCAGCCCCAGCCTGCTGAAAGAGGTGTATGCGGATCTGGATTTCTATAAAAAGCACATCTGCCTGCGGCCCCAGGAAATCACCAACAACCCGGAAATGGTCCGCCGCCTCGGCATCATCACGATCAACACCGCGATCGAGGTCGATCTCTCGGGCAACGTGAACTCCACCCACGTCATGGGGTCCAGCATGATGAACGGCATCGGGGGATCCGGGGATTTCACGCGGAACGGATACATCTCGATCTTCACCTGCCCCTCGCTTGCGAAAGGCGGCAAGATCAGCCCGATCGTCCCTCTCGTCAGCCACACGGACCACAGCGAGCATTCCGTGCAGGTGGTGGTCACCGAAAACGGCGTCGCCGATCTCCGCTGCAAGACCCCGCATGAACGCGCCCGCTTGATCGTGGACAAATGCGCCCATCCCGACTTCCGGGCGGAGCTTCACGGTTACTTCGACAGCGTGACCAAGGGCCAGACTCCCGCCACTCTCAGCGCCGCCTTCGCCATGCACCGGAAATTCCTCGAGACCGGCGACATGCGGGGTGTCGATTGGAAGGCTGCCGGGCTGCCCTGAGCCAAATGAGGCTCGCCTTCCGAACGATTCTGCCATTCCTTGGCGACTATGCAATCCCATGCTGATCCCCGGTCCCCCGGTGAACCCGGGACATCCCGAAGTCTCATTCGGGCCTCGCTTGCACATCAGCAGCCCGGGCGGGTGCCGGTGGATTTTGGCGGTCACCGGTCCTCCGGCATCGCCGCCATCGCGTACGCGAAGCTCCGCGATTATCTCTCGCTGCCGAAACGGCCGATCCGTGTCTATGACATTCCCCAGCAGCTTGCTGTGATCGACGAGGATGTCCTCGACAGGTTGGGCGCGGATACGATCGAATTGGGGCGCGGATTCGCTCTCGATGACCGGAACTGGACCGACTGGGTTCTGCCCGACGGTACCCCCTGCAAAGTGCCGGTCTGGATTCGGCCGGAGCGGGATGGCAGTCGCTGGGTCATTCGCTCACCAAGGACGGGGATCGAAATTGCGCATATGCCGGATAGGGCGCTCTATTTTGAGCAAACCCATTTTCCTTTCAAAGACGGCTCTCCCGACCACGATCATCTGGCGGAGTATTATTCCGAATCCATGTGGGCAGGGATTGCCTCCCCTCCGGGACCACTGGCGGCCGAGCCCGGGGCATTGAGGGCCGGAGCCGAATGCCTCCGCGCCCGCTCCGAACGGGCGATCATCGGACTCTTTGGCGGCAACCTGCTCGAAATGGGGACATTCATGTACCGGAATGACGAGTTCTTCATGTTGCTGGCCGGGGAACCGGAGGCGGCCCATGATTTTCTCGAAAAGACCACCCAAACCCATCTCCGCAACCTTGAACGCTTTCTGGGCGAAGCGGACGGCCTCATCGACATCATTCTTTTCGGAGATGATTTGGGCGCTCAGGGCGGACCTTTGATCTCCCCGGCAATGTACCGGGAATTTTTCAAGGAGCGCCACGCGCGGCTTTTCAAGCGGTCCAAGGAACTCTCGCCAGGCATCAAGGTCCTGCTGCATTGTTGCGGCGGCGTGCGGGAATTGCTGCCCGATCTGATTGACGCCGGCCTCGACGCCATCAATCCCGTGCAAATCACCTGCACGGGCATGGAGGCCGCAGGGCTGAAACGCGATTTTGGACGGGACTTGACGTTCTGGGGAGGCGGGTGCGACACGCGTGACATCCTGCCGAACGGAACGCCGGAAAAAATTCGCGCGCACGTGTTGAGGCAACTGGAAATCCTCGCTCCGGGAGGCGGCTTTGTGTTCCAGCAGGTCCACAATATCCTGGCCGACGTTCCTCCTGAGAACATCGTCGCCATGTTTGATGCCGTGCGCGATTTTTCCAGGTAGCCGGCTCTTACTCCTCCGGTTCGTCCTCTTCGATTTCGTGCCGGATCGCCTTGGAAATGAAGGGGCGGACGAACCCGTAGATCAGGAAGGCCACGAAAAGCACCGCCGGCATCCACCGGTAGTTCATGGCGGTGAACGCGAGAACGAAGATCAGCACGAGAAACGCCGGAATCGATCGCTGGGTCCTCCAGTTCAGGCCCTTGAAGCTCGGGTATTTCACCTTGCTGAACATCATGAAGGAAAGGAACAGGAGCAGGACGGGCAAGGCGAATTTCCAGGGGCCGTCGGCCTTATCGTCCGCCTGGATCCAAAGCATGAGAAGCGTGAGCGAAGCGATGAGCCCGGCGGCCGCCGGGATCGGAAACCCCTGAAAATCCCGGTCCGGTTTCTCCCCGGCGGTTTGCGAGGTGCAGTTGAACCGGGCGAGGCGGAGTCCGCCGCACAGCAGGAAGAAAAACGCGATCAGCCATCCGGTGCGTTGAAAATCGCGGAGAACGATATGATAGACCAGAAGGGCCGGAGCGACACCGAAGGAGACGATGTCGGCCAGCGAGTCGAACTCCCTGCCAAAAGCGCTTTCGTGCCCGCCCAGTCTGGCCAGCCGGCCATCCAGCAGATCGAACACACAGGCGCCCAGGATAAACGCGATCGCCTCGTGGTACAGCGATCCGGCCGGCTGTCCGGCCGCCACGAGAAGCGATCCGTCAATGATCCGCAGGACGGCGGCAAACCCGCAGAAGAGATTGCCGGCCGTCATCAGGTTCGGCAGCAGGTAGATTTTGGGCTCGTTGGGTTCGTTCATGGAAACGCGGCTTCAGGCAGGCTTCACAGAATATGCTCCACAGGGATCATTTGCCGCATAAAAGGTCCCCCTTCTCGTCATCCCGCAAATTCTGTCAAAATTCTTCATGCGCTTTTTCGAGGCTCATCCGGGCGACCGGGGTTTCTCCCCCCCGCACGCGATCACCAGGCTGGACAAGGATTTCCGCATCCAGCGGGAGGAGCAATTCTGTTCGCGAACCGAATCGGATCATGCCGAAGCGTTCGCCGCGCGAGAGTTTGTCGCCGACGACGGCCCAGGGACAAATCCGGCGCGCGATGGCGCCGGTGATCTGGCGCACCATCACGGTGCCGGTCCGGCCGGAAAAAACCCACGATCGGCTGGCGTTCAGGCTGGAGGAGAGCGGGTTCCTGGCATCCAGATAACGTCCTGGTTTCGGCTCGGAGTGGAGGACTTCGCCCGCAAGCGGAGCCCGGTTCACATGAACGTCGAGAACGGAGAGGAAGATCCCGATCCTGCGCAACTTGGTTTTCAGGAACTCGTCTTCTTCCACCTCGTCGACCGTGGTCACAAGCCCGTCAGCCGGCGACACGGCAATATTCTCGCCGGGCGGCGGCACGCGTTGCGGATCACGGAAAAAATAAATCACGGACAGGAGCGCGAGAGCCAAAAAGATCGAGAGCAGGGGAAAGAAAAAAACCGTGAGCGCCCAGGCCGCGGCAATCGCGGCCAGAATCCATTTCGCTTCACCCAGCGCCCGGTGTTCCATCCGCGAATCCTACCAGCGCGACCCTCGGGAGGGAATCCCGATTGTTCCGAATCTTCCCCAGAAGGCGCCTCGCCGAAAGGCGCAGAGTCCAGATCGGATGGGGTCACGGGGATTTGCACCCCGTGGCCCTTCCACGCCACCGGACGTGCGGTTTTCCGCATCCGGCGGTTGAGCAAGGGGCCTGCCACCTCCTTGACTTGGATCCGCGAAACCATCCGTTCGGCAGGCGATTTTGTAGTGCCTTTGGGCTCCCCCTTGATTCTATGCGCCCGGACGGGCTCGACGGAATGGCAGGAGGCTCCTTGAAGTTGACAAAGCTGCTAACATGCTGTTTTTCCATGTCTGCTTCCTACCTGATCCTGCCTGAAAAGAAGTTGATTATCGGGAGATTCGCGGGACCGACCGGGGCCGATGACATCAAGCGGCTCTTGCACAAAATCTGGGCCGATCCATTGTTCGACCGCGCTTTTCACCTGCTGATGGATTTCACGCGCGCCGTGCTCAGGATTGGAGTGGCCGAGGTGGCGGGGCTTTGCAATGGCATCATGTCCATCGCCGGCGGCGTCATGGGAAGCGCGGCCATCCTTGCCTCGGGGCCGGTGGGAACGGCGCTGGCGATGCTCTTCAGCAAGGGCCTTTCGCTGTTCACGCCCAGCTCGGTGTTCAGCACCTGGGGTGCCGCCTTGGATTTTCTGGGCGTGGATTTGCCGGAGGATCCGCAAGGCTGAGAGGACAGGGTGGTGGTTCCCCGGCGGTCCGGGGCCTCCGCTCAGTTCGTCGGACGGATTTTTGCGCGGATTTTTGGTTTCAGCCTTGGCTCTATTTCGCCAACAGGTTTTCGAGGATCGTTCCCGCCAGCGCGGCGCTGATTCCAGGCACGGCGGAGATGTTCTCAACCGAGGCCTTTTTCAACCGGTCCACCGATCCGAACCGTTCGAGCAGCGCCTGCTTGCGGGCGGCGCTGATGCCGGGAATCTGGTCGAGCGAACTCTCGCGGATGCGGCGTTTGAGGAGAAGGCTGTGGTAGCCGTTTGCCGTGCGATGGGCTTCGTCACGGATCCGCTGCAACAACCGGAGAGCCCCGCTGTCTTCGGGAAGTTTCATGGGGATCGGACGCCCCGGCCGGTAAATTTCCTCGAATTCCTTCGCGAGCCCGATAACCGATGCCTCGTGCAGTCCCAGGCGCTGCAATTCCTTGCAGGCGCTCGAGAGTTGTCCGCGCCCGCCGTCAACGATGATCAGATCCGGGATGATCGTCGTCCCGGTTTCTCCCGCAACACGCGCCACGGCTTCGCCGGCCGGTTCCTGGTTGAATTCCGGATTTTCATCTCCCGCCGACGCTTCGCGCAGGAGCCGTCCGTAGCGGCGCCTCACCACCTCGGCCATGCTCGCAAAATCATCCTGACCTTTCGTGCCGTGTATCCGGTATTTCCTGTAACCGGCCCGATCGGGGACGCCGTCGCGGAAGCGGACCATGGACGCCACGATGTGGGTCGAGGAGATGTTCGAGATGTCAAAGCATTCCATCACCCGCGGAGGATGGGGGAGTCCGAGGGCGTCCTGAAGAGCGCGGATGTCGGCCACGGGGTTGATCGTTGTCGGAAGCGATCTCCGCGTGAAGCGGGTCATCGTCTTCGTCGTGGTCTTGAGATCATCGAGCAGGTTCCGCAATTGCGCCGCCTTCTCGAAATCCAATTTTTCCGCCGCGGCCTTCATGTCGGCCTCGACCTGGACGATCCACTCGCGGCTCTTGCCATCGAGGAATTCGCAGGCCGCCTCGACGCGGGCCATGTATTCCCCGCGCGTGACCCTGCCGACACAAGGGGCGCAGCAGTTTTTGATCACATGATCGAGGCAACGCTTGAAATCCCTCTCTCCCGGAACCGCCACCCGGCAGGCTCTCAGGCCGAATTTTTTCCGCATGGTGTCGAGCGTCGAACGCAGCGCGCCGGAATGGGCGAACGGCCCGAAATACCTGGCTCCGTCCTCCTTGCGCAGCCGCGTGAGCGCAAATTTCGGATAGGTGTCGTCGAGGGCGACGCGGACGAGAAGGAACCGCTTGTCGTCCTTGAAACTCACATTGTATTTCGGGCGGAATTCCTTGATGAGACGTCCCTCGAAAAGCACCGCCTCCGCGTCGCTGCGGACGACGTGGTACTCCATGTCCCAGACGCTCTCGATCAGGGCGCGGGTCTTGGGATCCGCCGTCATCCTGCGCGACGGCATGAAATAACTGCCCGCCCGCTTGCGAAGGTCGCGGGCCTTTCCCACATAGATCACATGCTTGAGCCGGTCGCGCATGACGTAAATGCCCGGCTTGTGCGGCATGTCGCGAAGAATGGCATTCAGATCCGGGCGCTGGCTCATGGAACCAACATGGACCACCCGCGGAGATTTCTCCAGCGGTTCCCTGTTCCCCCGCCGATTTTGGCGGCAAGCGTCCCTGCGTTCAGGTTGTCGATGCGGGGAAGATCGGTCGGGTGGCATCGATCTTGAACCAGCAGAGGAAAGCGACGACGTAGAGCGCGGCGAGAAGGCTGGTATTCGGCAGATGGTACTGCTTCTCCAGAAACTGCGGGAGGCAGGTGATATTGAAATGCCAGCCGTAAGCCTGCGCGCCATGCATCAGGCAGAGCGCGAGGAAATTCCCGTTCGCGACGATCCTCCGCCGCGGCACGGCGCTGCGCTCGTCGAGGATCTCCGGGCGGGCTTCATCCGCCGGGCGGCCTTCTGCACCGCGAAGCACTCGAGGGCGATGCGCAGATCATACACTTATACAGAGACAAAAACCTGTATACCGGTTTTTCCCAAAAATCGACGGGTCGGGAAACAGGGTGTCGGGAAACAGGGTTGCGTTTCCGCAAAATTCCGCTATTTTTCTCTCGGTTGGGGGCGTACTGGTTTCGACTTGAGGTGTGAAGCCCGGCCCGCATGCCGAGGATGATTCGTTGGCCTCGTAAAAAATCGGATCAAACAAAATAAACGCAGATTACGAAGATCTCGCTCTCGCGGCCTAAGGTGCCGTGACGTTTCCCGGCGAACGCCTGCTACTCCGGGAAACGACGACAGCAGGCTAATTTCCAGCCGGGGTGGCCGCGGCGGGAAGTGAATCGATTTCGTGGCCGCTCTGGGGTGGGTGGCGTGACGGTTCGCAGCTTCACCCCGAGATCAAAGGCCGTCTAAGCATGTAGACGGTTGTGTAGATCGCTTGAAGGACAGGGGTTCGACTCCCCTCGCCTCCAGTTTTTCGTGTTCGCGAAAAATACTCTGGAACTCCTGTTCAGGTTTTGCGGGCGGTTGGCTTTTCCCTCCGAGCTCTTTTAAGTTCAGTCTTTTTGGGGAAAGTTTGTCACGAAACGTCACGGAAAACCGCTTGACTCCTGCTCGCCATCGCGCCACGCCGGGCGTCGACAGGGAGCCTTGTGAGGGGGCGGGCTTGGCGCTCGGTTGCAGGAAGTGTGCCCGTGGGCACGGTTTTGACGTTCTGCATTGCTTCCGAGCTTCGGATCAGGCGCCGAGCAACCCCGTCGGTCATCCCCCACTTCTTCCGGCAATAATCCCCGAAAGTCTTATTTCCGTGAGGGGGCCGCCATCGCGATGATCGTGGCGGCGGGGTCAACGCCTCGCCCGACACGCAAGCGGCCCGCGGCGGTCATCCTGCGCGCGAATTTCGCGCAAGAATGGCGGCGTGATGCTGTGGCCGGAATGGGATTTGACGGGAAGGAAAAATTCCCCGCAAAGCATTATTCCCAAAGCGCGATGGGATCCAGGCGGTAAAAGTCGGCGGCTTCCCGGACTGCCACGTTCCCGAAAAGGTGCTGAACAGCAGCCAACCTCGCGAACCGCTTGCCTGTCGGATAGAGCGTTCTGGAGCATCCAGTTTTCACCGGCGGAGACCGCGCGGGATAGATTGGTCAAGTTCTGGTAATTTGGGGCAACATGCGGTGGCGGGGATGCTTGCTCTCATTGCCATAGCCAGCTTTGCCGGAGTGGCGCACGGGCAACGGGATCTGGCCGCATTCTCGCTCACGGGCGCGAAACCCCAGCGCTGCCCTGGTTCTGGGAATGTTCCGCCGGGTTGTCGTCAGCTTCGCCATTCCCTGGAGCCAGGAAAAAAAGAAGACCAACAAACGCACCTCGACCTGCAACTTCCTGGAGCACCTCAACGCGGACAACCACCGCCCGCGCCTTCGACCTCGTCACCTCCAAGGCCCCAAGCGGATGGGAAGATTAGATATACTTTTATTTCTATCGGGGATTTTCCCTTGACGGAAATCAATTCCTTGCGATGATCTCCGCAATCTTATCGAGAGTGGCAGAGGGACTGGCCCTGTGAAGCCACGGCAACCGCTGGGAATGACCGCCTGTTTGATGCAGGCGGAAACTTCCAGGTCCAGGTGCCAAATCCAGCTCCGGATTTTCGCAAAAGCGAATATCCGGGGAAAAGATGAGGTGTGTCGGTTCCTTGGCGCGAACCGGCCCGTTTCTTCGTCCGCTCTCGACAGGACAGACCGACCATGAGCGAGCAACAAACCTATTTTTCCAACCTGAAGTGCCGGGAATGCGGACGCCTCTACCCGAAGGAAGCGATCCACATTTGCGAATTTGATTTCGGCCCCCTCGAGGCGGCCTACGATTACGACCTGATCTCCAGAAACATCAGCCGCGACATCATTTCCTCGCGGCCGCAAACGATGTGGCGCTACCGCGAATTGCTTCCGATCGACGCCCGGCCGACCGTGGGCGCACAGGTCGGATTCACCCCGCTGGTCCAAGCCGACCGCCTGGCCGCGAAACTCGGCGTCGAGGAACTCTACATAAAAAACGATACGGTCAATTACCCGACGTTGTCGTTCAAAGACCGCGTGGTTTCCGTGGCGTTGAGCCGTGCCCGCGAACTCGGCTTCAAGATCGTGGCGTGCGCCTCGACGGGAAACCTCGCGAATTCGGTCGCGGCGAACGCTGCCGCCGCAGGCCTGACCAGTTATGTCCTCATTCCCGCCGACCTGGAAAAAAGCAAGGTCGTGGGATCGCTCGTCTATGGCACCCAGGTCATCGGCATTCATGGTGCCTACGACCAGGTGAACCGGCTTTGTTCCGAAATCGCCGGCAAATACGGCTGGGGATTTGTCAACGTGAACCTGCGTCCCTACTACGCCGAGGGGTCGAAAAGCATGGGCTTCGAAATCGCCGAGCAACTCGGCTGGAAACTTCCCCGCCACACGGTCGTTCCCATGGCCAGCGGATCCCTGTTGACCAAAATCCACAAGGCCTACAAGGAATTCGTCCGGGTGGGCATCCTGGACGAAACCGCCAGCGCGGTTCACGGAGCCCAAGCCACCGGCTGCTCGCCGATCTCTGCCGCGCAAAAAAAAGCGACCGACATCGTCAAGCCGGTCCCGAATCCGCAGACCATCGTGAAATCGCTGGCGATCGGAACCCCCGCCGACGGCTACTACGCGCTCCGCACGATGCAGGAAACAGGCGGCAGCGCCGAGGATTGCACCGATGTCGAAGTCGTCGAAGGCATCCGCCTGCTCGCCGAGCATGCCGGGATTTTCGCGGAGACCGCCGGCGGGGTCACCGTCGCATGCGCAAAAAAACTGATCGAATCCGGAAAAATCCCGCGCGACGAGAGCACCGTGCTCTGCATCACCGGCCACGGTCTCAAGACCCAGGAGGCGATCCACGGACAATGCGGGGAACCGCGCCTCATCAACCCCAGCCTCCGCGAGTTCGAGGCCCTCATCGCCCAAGACCCTGCTGTCGCGGAGAGCCTTAAGGTTTAAGTATTAAGGCTTAAGGCTCGCCGAAATCGCAAGCTGCATCCATTCCGACCACTTAACACTTAATACTTCATGAACATCCAAGTCCGCATCCCCGCGCCACTCCGCAAACTCACCAACGATCAGGAGGTCGTCCCCGCCGAGGGAGCCAATATCGGCGAGATTCTCTCCAACCTCGACAAAGCCTTCCCCGGTCTCTTCGAGCGGATCTGCGACGACCGGGGCAATGTCCGCCGCTTCGTGAACATCTTCGTCAATGACGAGGACATCCGCTTCCTCGAAGAAAAGGCCACGCCCGTCAAAGACGGCGACGAAATCAGCATCGTCCCCGCCATTGCCGGGGGTTAGCCCCAACGGAATTGTTTTCGCGTGGTCATTGGGACGGGCCTGTCAGACCGAACGCCGGGGTCGCCCGGAAATGTTCTCCGGCGAAAGTGGCTCGCTATAGGCCGCCTTACGGGGCCTCCGAAAAATTGTGGAATCCCCACGGACGATGAATCCAATCGCAGGCCGCCAATCAAAAACCGGCACACCCTCGTTGAGCCCGAAAACCGCTTTTCCCTGCGCTCCCTGCGCCTCTGCGTGAGGAATCGCTGAATTCGGGTTGAGGGAACCCGGGCGCAGTTGCGCTGGTCGGTGGATTTCCGATTTCCGCGCTTTCCCTGATTGGCAATTCCGGCTATCAGCGGATCAACTTTCTTGCAGCATGGCCAAAGAACGCATTTTACTTGACGGGCTGGACCAGTCCCGATCCCTCGAACAGGAGGACTATAAAAAGCAGCTCAAGCAGCACCAGCTTCAGCTCTTGAACATGCAGCTCCAACTGCGCGAAAGGAAGAACTCGGTGATTCTGGTGATGGAGGGTCCGGATGCGGCCGGAAAAGGGGGGGCGATCAAGCGGGTGGGCGAGCGGCTGGATCCGCGGCTGGTGAGGGTTTATTCGATCGTGAAACCGACCCCGGAAGAATACGCGCACCATTACATGTGGAGGTTCTGGAACAAGTTGCCTGCCCGTGGGGAGATGGCGATCTTCGACCGTTCCTGGTATGGGAGGGTCCTTGTCGAGAGGGTCGAGGGATTTTGTTCCGAGGAGGAATGGAAGCGCGCCTACCGCGAGATCAATGAATTCGAGCGCTCGCTCACGGACGGCGGGACGGTTCTCATCAAGGTCTTCCTGCACATCACCAAGGACCAGCAACTCGAACGATTCAAGCGCCGGGAGGCGGATCCCTACAAGCACTGGAAGATCAGCGATGAGGACTGGCGGAACCGCAGGCATTGGAACGAGCACACCGAAGCCGCGGAGGACATGTTCGAGAAGACGAACACGGGCCATGCTCCCTGGGCGGTCGTCCCCGCCAATTTCAAATGGTATGCGCGGGTCAAAACCCTGAAAACCGTCTGCGAGCGGATCGCCTCCGTCCTGGGAGACTGATCAGGGTTTCTTCACATTCAGCCGCAGAAATGTCGGCACGTCGAGATCCTCGCCCTCCACGATCGTCGGCTCGATCTTCTCGAATCTTCCGCGGGCGACCGGTTCGAACTGGAGTGTTTCCTGCTTGATTTTCGGCGCGGCGGGTTTCGGGGCGGGATCCGGGTTTCGCGGCTGCGGGGCGGCGGGGCGCTGGGGCGGCGGAACCGGACGGGCGGGAGCGGGCTCCGGAGCCTGTTCCTCCGCGGGGACAAGCTCGGATGGCTGCATTTGTTCGACGGGAACCGGCCGCGGTGCGGGCGGACGTTCCGGCGGGGGGACCTGCCGGAAACGGGCGACCGGTGCCGCAACGGGGACGGCCGCCGCTCCGGCCTTGGCAAGAATGGTCACGACGACGGGCGCATTCTTTTCCTGCAACGCGCTGACCCCCAGATGAAGCATGGACCCCTCCGATGCCTGGCGCGCGATCTCCTGCATGACGGCTCCCACTTCTGCAAACGAAAGCGATGGCGGACCGGACAGGTGGACCAGAACACTTGCCGCGTCATCGAGGAGGCGGCCCCGATCCAAAAGGGGGCTCTTCAAAGCCGCTTCCAAAGCCTCATGGGCGCGGTTGTCACCGGAAGAGGCCCCTGTCCCGAAAAGACAACCTCCGCTCCCGCCATCCAAAACGGAAAGAAGGTCCGGGAGCCCGACGCCCAGCGGACCGGGGGCGGCAATCAGCCGCGCGACCGCGGCGACGCACCCGCAAAGCAATTCGTCGCAGGCCGCAAAGGTCTCCGCAACCCCGGATTTCGGGGCGGACAACTCGGCCATCCGGTCGTTTTCAAAATGAATCACCGCGTCGGCATGGGCGCAGATCTCCTGCGCGGCCGTCGCGGCCTGCGAGGCCCGGCGGCGCCCCTCGAATCCGAACGGCGTCGTGACAATCGCAACCAGGAGGGCGCCGGTTTGTTTCGCCACTTCGGCAACCGGGCCCGCCGCGCCCGAGGCGGTTCCCCCGCCGAGGCCGGCACACAGGAAAACGATGTCCGATCCCGCGAGCGCCTCCTCGATTTCCTGGAGCGATTCTTTCGCCGCATCCAGCCCGATTTCCGGATCGCCCCCGGCTCCCAGCCCCCTCGTGGTCAGCGGGCCGAGGGACACCTTCACCGGGGAGACGGAGGAAGAGAGCGATTGTTGGTCCGAGTTGATCGCCACGGTTTCCAGGCCCGGCACGCCGGCCATGGTGATCCGGTCCGCGAGATTGACCCCCGCGTTTCCGAGCCCCACAAGCCGCACCACCGGGGTTTGCGAACGGTCGAGGTATTTTGGAAACGGGATCATGGGGCTCTAAAACGGGCGCAATTTTTGCACCACTTTCTTGAAGAAACCACCCAGAAATGATTCCTCCGGCATCTCCGAGCGGACCGCCTGCGCATACTTGGCGAGGCCGATGCATGTCGAGAACTGGGGGTTCTCGAACGCGGAGGTGGGACCCGACACCGCCTGGGCCCGCGTGAGGTGGACGGGCATGTCGAAGACCGACTCCGCAATCCCGCGGATCCCGCGGATCAGGCTGCATCCGCCTGTGAGCATGACTCCCGCACCGAGGAGACGCTCGGGGATCTCGCCCGCAAAGCGCTTGCGCAGGAGCATGAAAAGTTCCTCGAGGCGGGCGTGGATGATCATGTTCAACATTTCGCGCTCGACTTCCTTGCCCGAGAAGCCCGTGTCGTTTTTCAGCACGATTTTTTCGCCGGAGAGGGATTTTCCAAGAACCGCGGACCCTTCCTCGATCTTGAGTTTCTCGGCGCGGGTGATCGGGATGCGGAGGCCGATCGAGATGTCGTTGGTGATGTGGTCGCCGCCGACGGCAAGGACGCCGCTCTGCCGGACCGCTCCGTCAAGATACACGATGTAGTCGGTGACTCCGCCGCCGATATCGATGACCAGGGCGCCCGATTCCTTCTGGTGCTGCCCGAGCACGACCTGCGCGGAGGCGAGCGAATTCACGACGACATCTTCGACCTCGATGTGGCACTCCTTCACGCACCGGATCGAATTCTGGATCCGGTTCGTGACCCCATGGATGATGTGGAAGTCGGCCTCCAGCCGGCTTCCGAGCATCCCGACCGGATTGAGCACTCCCTCCTGGCCGTCCACATAGTAGTGCTGGATGATCGAGTGGAGGATGGCATTTTCCTTCGGCAGGCTGATTTCCTTCGCCTTGTATTCGACCTCCTGGATTTCCTCCTCCGTGATTTCGCCGCTCTCCTCGGGGATGGCCGCCGAGCCCCGGTTGTTGAAACTGTGGATGTGGCTTCCGGTGACGGCCAGCCAAACGCTCTTGATCTCCACGTCGCTTTTTTCCTCGGCGTCCGAGAGGGTCTCGCGGACACAGTTCGAGGCATTTTCAAAATCGACGATCTCCCCCTTGCGGACTCCGCGCGAGGGGGTTTCCCCCACGCCCAGGAGCCGGATCTCCCCGTCCTCGCGGCACTCCGCCACCACGGCGCAAACCTTCGTCGTCCCGATTTCCAGGCCGACATGAATATCCTCGCGGGCCATCAGTTCTTCCTCCCCCCGCTCGACGCGGTGCGTTGATTGGAACCCGCGACCCTTTCCGCGGCGGATGGCGCCATGACGAACGTGACCGGCGTGTTCCGGCGCACCATGAGATTGACCGAGTCCAGCTCGCGTCCGGTATCCCGGCAGTGTTCGAGCAGCTGGCGCAGGCGGCCGAGCTGCTCGGAATAATCTTCGGTGGAAAATGTGACCCGGGCGTTTTTGTCGCTCACCACGTCCATGCAATACCCTTTGGAGATATTCATCGTGCGGATATTCAGCAGGCATTCGGGGTGGCGGGCCACCTCATCGAGCAGGGTGAGCGCGCGGTGGAGGTCCTCGTTGTGGAGCGGTTCCCCGTCCCGGATGTTGTCGCTCTGGACGCCGTAAATCACCGGCAGATGATAAAACTCCGGCTGGATGATCCGCGGCTTCATCAAAAATCCGGTTTCGTCCACGAGGAGGGATTTTTCGGGGTCGAAAGGATCGGCGTCCTTCTCGAGGGGAGCCACCCAGGCAACAGGAGCCCGCGCGGTCACGGTGATCGAGATATGGTCCGGGAGGTGGCGCTCGATGCAGACGTCGCCAACCATCGGGATCGCCCGGAGCGATTTTTCCGCATGGGCGAGGTCCGTCCGGAAAATGTTTTCCCCTTCGCGGATCCCGGTCTCCGCGAGCGCCTCTTCGCGGGTCAGCACGCTGTCCATCTCCAGGGTGACGCGCTTGAGCGTGTAGTCCGGATTGGAAAAAAAGAACTTGTCGAGCGCGGTGGCAATGCCCAGCCATGCGGCGAGGCAGACGACCCCGATCAGGACACTCGCCCAGAAAAAGGAACTCAATTTCTGCCGCCGCTGCCGGCGGGCGGTCACGGCGCGGACTTTCACGTTGAGCAAATGCTGGCCGCGCCCCGACGGGCGGAGCCTGCGGTTGCCATGAGCGGTGGGTGACGTGTGCCGGATCATTTTTTTCTGGCGAGCGACAGGCCTGCAATTTCCTCGCAAAGGGCCGGAAAGTCGAGCCCCGCAACCGAGGCGGCCTTCGGGAGAAGGCTGGTTTCCGTCATCCCGGGGATCGTGTTGATTTCGAGGACATTCAAGCGTCCGTCGGAAGCCAGAAGGATGTCCACCCGCGAGTAGATTTCGAGGGCGAGCGACCGGCACGCGGCCAGCGCGGCGGCTTGCACGTTTTCGGTCACGCCGGGGGCGAGTTGCGCGGGCACATGGTATTCCGAGGCCCCTTTCGTATATTTGTGCTCGTAATCATAGAATCCCTCGTTCGGGACAATTTCCACGACCGGCAGGGCTTGATGGCCCAGGATTCCGATGGTCAGCTCGCGGCCGGTGAAGAATTCCTCGACGAGAACCCGTTCCCCATACTGGAAGCAATCGCCCAGGGCGGCGGGGATTTCGTCCGGCGAACGGAGGATGTGAACGCCGACGCTCGATCCCTGGCGCGGGGCCTTGAGGACGCACGGGAATTTCCAATCCGGACTCTCTCCGCGATGGACGATTTTCCATGCCGAGGTCGGCACGCCCGCCCGGTCGAAACAAACTTTCGTCTCGATTTTGTCGAATGCCATCCGGCTGCCCTCGGCTCCCTCGCCGGTATAGGCCATGCCGATTCCATCCAGGAGGGCTTGCAGTTCCCCGTCTTCCCCGAACGTGCCGTGAATCATATTGAAGACGAGCCGCGTGTCCTCCGGAAGCCGGAACCCAGGCCCGGTGACATCCATCTCGTTGACACGGGCCCCGCATTTGCGGAGCGCCCCCGCCACGGCGGCTCCCGAGCGCAGAGACACCTCCCGCTCCTTTCCCGGCCCGCCCATGACCAGGGTCACGGACATGTTCTCAAGGATTCCTTCGTAGTGTCGTTTCATGCATCAACTCCCACAATCTGAACTTCTGTTTCCAACGTGATCCCCCGTTCCCGCTCGGCGGCCGCCTGGATTTCTTCGATCAGGGTCAGGACCTCCCCGGCCGTCGCCCCGCCGTCGTTCACGATGAAATTGCCATGAACCTCGGAGACCCGCGCGTGCCCGACCGCGAAATTTTTGAATCCCAGTTCTTCCACCAACCGCCCTGCCGGAACCGGGCCGGGGTTCTTGAAGATGCACCCGGCGCTTGCCGCGACCGGCTGGGATTCCCGCCTCTTCGCCGCCGATGCCCCGATCAGGCGGTCGATGTCCTCCCGGCTTGCCGGACGGCCTTTCAGCACGGCCGACAGCGCGTAATTTTGCCGCAGCATGGGAACGCTCCGGTAGTGGATTTCCATTTCGGCGGGAGTGCGGGTGAAAATATTCCCGTCCTGGTCGCAGAACCTGAGCCGCACGACCTGGTCGAATGTCTGGAAGCCCATCGCGCCGGCGTTCATCCGGAGGCCGCCGCCGAGATTGCCGGGGATTCCTTCCATCCATTCGAAGCCGCCGAGACAGGAGGCGCGCGCCAATGCGCTGAGCTGCTTGAGTTTCACGCCGACACCCGCCATGATCTCATCGCCGTCCACCTCGCAACGGAGGAACTCCCCGCGCGCCAGATGGGCGACGACTCCCGGAATCCCCCCATCCCGCACGAGCAGATTGGATCCGCGGCCCATCACCATGAACGGGATCGCCTCGTCGAAACAATACTGCACAAGGTCCGCGAAGCCATCCTCGGTCTCCGGCTCCGCCCAGAACCGGGCCGGTCCTCCGATCCTCATGCTGGTGTGCCTGGAAAGCGGCTCGTGCAGCTTGATGGTGCCGCTCCCCATCACGGCGAGGAGCTTTTCGCGGGTGGCCAGATCCTGCGCGAGCCGTGCTCCGGCTTCGTGGATGTTGCCCGCGCCGAGGCTGATGACCAGGTCGCCGTCTTCAATGACGAATGCCGCCGACCGGTGAATGCTCTCCACTTCCGGCACATGCTGCGCGGAGGGATGCCCGCAAGCTTTGAGGGCCTCGACGATCGTGGCTCCGGAGACTCCCGGAAGAGGTTTTTCGCTGGCCGCATACACGTCCGAAACGAAGACGTGGTCGGCATCGTGGAAAGCCCGACCGAACTGGTCTTTCAAGGCGAGGGTGCGGGTATACCGGTGCGGCTGGAACATGGCGATGACCCGCTTCCAGCCCCCGGTGCGCGCCGTCGCGAGCGTGGCCGCGATCTCGGTCGGGTGGTGCCCGTAGTCGTCGACCAGAAGATGCGTCGAAGATTCATAACGGATTTCAAACCGCCGCCGGGCACCCCGGAAACTTTCCAGCGCCCCGGCGGTCCGGTCGAAGGAAATCCCGAGTTCGGTGGCCAGGGCGATGACCGCGAGGGCGTTCACCGCGTTATGCGCGCCGGGGATGTTGAGCGCGATTTCTCCGAGAGTGGCCCCGTCCTTCGCCACGGAAAACCGCGAACGGAAATTTTCCGTCTTCAGGCCGAGAATCCGGTAGCGGCATTCCGGCGCCTGTCCGTAGGAAATCGCCCGCGGATGGGAAGAGCAAACGCGGCGCGCCCCGGCATCGTCCCCGCAAAAAAAGACCTGCCCGGATGTTTGCGCGATCAGCTTCGCATACACGGCATCGATGGCGGCGAGGTCCTTGTAAAAATCGAGATGCTCGGGCTCGATGTTCAGGACGATGGCATGGACCGGATGGTAATTGATCAGGGTGCCATCGCTCTCGTCGCCCTCCGCCACAAAATATTCCCCCTCCGAATCCCAGCGGGCATTGGTTCCCAGAATGGGGATCTCCGCCCCGACATAGTGGGAGGGCTTGAGCCCGCCCGAGCGGAGCATGTGGGCCAACATGGCGGAGGTCGTCGTCTTGCCGTGCATGCCGCAGATCACGATGCCTTTCTTGGCCGCCATGATCGCCGCCAGGGCATCGGCGCGCCGCGCCATGGGAATGTCCCGCCGTTTCGCTTCGTCGAAGGCCGGATTCCCCGTTTTGATGGCGGACGAGTAAATGACGATCTCCGCATCCCGGACGCTCCCGGCGGTCTGGGGAGAGGCGAAATCCAGCCCCTTTTTTTGCAGGCGTTCGACCTCGATGGTCACCACCTTGTCCGACCCGCTGACCTGGTGCCCGAGGGCGAGCAGAAGGGCGGCGATGCCGCTCATCCCGGATCCGGCCACCCCGATCAAATGCACGCGTTTCGAAGACGGCCCGGTCAGCGCCTCCTGGAGATCCGAAAGCGTCATGTCGAAGCCTCCTTCACGGCCCGCTCCATTTCCTCCGCCACATTCTCCGCGGCCGAGGAAGGAGGGATTCGCCTGGCGGCAACGGACATGCGCTCGCGGCGCTGGTCGTCGTCGAGGAGGTTGGAAATCATGGCCGCGAGCATTTCGGCCCCGGTTTCCTTTTCCGTCGGCGCCTCGGCCGCACCGGCCCGCACATAGATCCGGGCGTTCGCCGACTGGTGGTCATCGGTGGCGAACGGGTATGGGATCAGGATCGAAGGCAGCGCGAATTGGGAGATTTCGCTGAGGCTGGAGGCCCCGGCCCGGGAGACCACGACATCCGCCGCGGAGTAGGCTTCCTCCATGCTGTGATGGAACGGGGACACGTAGTGGGGGATTTCGTCCCGCTGGTAGTTCGCGGCGGCCAGCCGGTCATCGCGGTCGCCGGTGAGGTGGATGATCTGGATTCCGGATCCCCGGAGCAGCGGCGCGGCCTTGAACAAAAGCTGGTTGATTCCCGTGGCTCCCTGGCTGCCGCCCATGACGAGAAGTGTCTTTTTGTCCGGGTCCAGCCGGAATGCCTTTCTGGCGGTCGCGCGATCCATCGGACGCCCCAGATTTTTCCTGACCGGAGTGCCGGTCAGGACACACTGCGCGCCCGGCAGAAGCGCCCCGGTTTCTTCGAATCCGAGAAAGACCTTCGTCGCAAACTTCGCGGCCAGCCGGTTGGCCCGTCCGGGAATCGCGTTCGATTCATGGATGAAGGCGGGCAGTCCCCGCATCCTCGCCGCCAGCACGGGGGCCGTGGAGGTGAACCCTCCCATCCCGAGAACGACGGACGGGCGGAACTTGCGGTAGATTTTCCCGCACTGGGAAAAGCTTTCCCAGAACCGCCGGACAAACCGGACGAACGCCGGCGAGGCAATCATGCTCGGCATCCCGATGGAGGGAAGTTTCTCCGAGCGGAACTCGGGTCTCGCCTTCAGGGCGGTCGTGTCGATGTCTTTCTCGGAAACGAAAAGAAGGACCTCGTGCCCGCGGCCGCGCAGGGCCTCGGCCACGGCGAGGCCGGGAAACAAATGCCCGCCGGTTCCGCCGCAGGCGATCACCGCCCGGAATGGAGGCAATTTCATCATAGACGGGGTTGGATCCGCGCGCGGAGAAGCGCGGGAGCCAGGCGGGGAACCAGGGGTTTCCCCTGGCGGTGGATGTTGACGAGCAGGCCGATCATGAAGAGGCACACCAGGAGATTTGAGCCGCCGTAGCTGATGAACGGGAGGGGCATCCCCTTGTTGGGAAGAAGGGATGTCGTGACTCCGATGTTCACCGCAGCTTGCAGGGAAATCATCATCACCGCTCCGAATCCCAGGAGCAAGCCAAAGCGGTCCCGGGCGTTTGTCGCCACGAGCGAACCGCACAGGCAGATCAGGAGATAGCCGGTCACGGTGAGCAGGGTGACCCGCAGGCCGAGCTCCTCGCCGATCATCGGAAAAATGAAATCGGTGTGGGCATACGGGGTATAGAGCATTTTTTGGCGGCCTTCCCCGAGGCCGAGCCCATCGAACCCGCCGGAGCCGAAGGCGATGAGTCCCTGGAGCTGCTGGTAAAATTCGTCCGGATATTTGTCGGGATGCAGAAAAGCCAGCAGCCTCCCCTGGCGCTCGGAGATGTTCATGGCGAGGAAGACAATCCCCGCCAACCCGGCCGCCCCCATCAGCAGGAGCCAGCGCAGCGCGGCCCCCGCGACAAACATCACCGCCAACCCGGTCGCTCCGATGAGTGCCGTGTTCCCGATGTCCACCTCCCGGAGAATCGGAAGCAGGAGGAGGCCGAGAATGCCCATCGGCGCGGCAAACCCCATCCAAAACCCCTTCGATTCGGCCTCGTATTTTGAAAACCACCAGGCAAGGAAAAAGAGCGCTCCGATTTTGGCGAATTCGCTGGGCTGGAGAGCACCCACGCCGACGTTGATCCAGCGCGACGAGCCGTTGAGCCGGAGCCCGACATACGGGACGAAGCAGAGCAGCAGGAGCAGGAAGGCCCCGCCGAACCACACCCACCAGCTCCGCTCCCAAAAATGATAATCCATGCGGGCCGCGAAGACAGCCGCCGCAAGTCCGACACAAAACCACATCACCTGTCGCTTGACGAAAAAATAGATGTCCCCGTGGCTGTCCTGCGCGAACGCGCTCGTGCTGAAAAGCATCACCATGCCGAGGACCACGAGGGCCGCGACTGCCAGCAAAAGAAAATGGATGCCGTGTTTTTGCATGCTTCCCGGATGCCGTCCTACGGGATGATCAATTTCTGGCCGATTTGGAGTTTTGTCGGGTCCTGGATGTTGTTGGTTTTGATCAGCGCACTGTAACTGACCTTCATTTTTTTGGCGATCGAGTAGGGATTATCCCCCTTGACAACCGTGTAGGTTTTTCCGGATGCGGCGGGTTTTGCGGCCGCCTTCGGAAGCTCATTGGCGGCGGGTTTCGAGGGAGGCTCGGCCGCCTTCACAACCGGGGCCGGCTTGACTTCGGGTGCCTGGTGGGCGGCGGGCGGCTTGACTTCCGGACTCTTGGCAACAGGGGCCGGTTTGATCCCGGAAGCCTTCGCGGCAGGCGTTTCCTGCCTGACAGGAACAACCCCGGGGATCTCGAGCACCTGGCCGACACGGATTGCGGAATTGCTGCCGATGCCATTCGCCTGTTCGAGGGCCTCAACCGTGGTCTTTTGCGCGGTTGCGATGCGGGTAAGCGTATCCCCTGCCACGACGCTGTAGGTTGTTCCGCCGGTTTCTGTCCGCCCCGCCGTCGCTGCCTTGTTCGTAGCGCCTGGAAGAGCGGCCGGGAGAGCGGATTTGTTCGCGGGAGTGGTGACCACGTCCGGCGTGGAGGCTGACGCCCCGGAAGCGGCAGGTTTGGCGCGGTTCGGGGCGAGTTGCCGGCCTTTCAGGGAATTGAATGCGAAGACGCCCCCGACGGCGAGGATGTGCAAAACGAGGACGACGACCAAAGCATGGGAAAACTTCATGTTCGGTTCGGGCTCCTCTCCGTATTCCTCGAAATCCTTCTCGCTGGCCGAGGCCCGCGCGCGCAGGGTTTTCACCATTCTTCGCGGAACCCGGCGGGGCGTTGGCGGACGTGGGATGGGTTTCATTTTCATGTGGGTTTACAGTTTGGACTTGAGTTGGCGTGCTTGTGTTTTGAAAAGGTTGCCGCGTTCCCCGTAGTTGCGGAACATGTCGAACGAGGACGTGCCGGGGGAGAAAAGCACCACATCGCCGGCAACGGCCAATTCCCCGGCCAGGGCAACCGCTTCCTCCAGCCCCGGGGCCTTGCGGCAGTCCACGCCCGCCCACGATTTCGCAATCCGGTCCTTCATCTCCCCGATGAGGACGGCCGCGCGAACCCGTTCGCGGATCAGGGACGAGATCGCATCGAACTCGAACCCCTTGTCCTTGCCGCCCGCAATGAGGATGATCGGGGAGTCCTGCGAGCGGATCGCCATCTCCATGGCATCGAGGTTCGTGGCCTTGGAATCGTTGATCCAGCGGACTCCATCCAGCTCCCGCACAAACTCGCAGCGGTGCGCGGGCGCGGTGTAGCCGGTGACGGCATCGGCCATGAGGTCGAACTCCACATCGAGCGCATGGCCGACCGCCAGGGCCGCCATCAGGTTCTCCGCGTTGTGGACGCCCTGCAATTTGGTGTCCTTCTGGTCGAGGATCTTCCGTCCCCCGAAGCAGATGCCGCTTCCCTCCAAAGTAAAATCCGCATCGTTCCGGCGCGCGCTGAACGTGATCCTGCGGGCCGCGATCGGGGGGAGTTCGGAGGCGGCATTGACAACCGCGATATCCGGGGCGGTTTGGTTTTCAAAAATGCGGAGCTTCGCCTCGCGATACTCCTTCATGCCGGAATACCGGTCGAGGTGGTTGGGGCTGCAGTTCAACCAGACCGCCACCTGCGGGTGGAATGTCCTGATCGTCTCGAGCTGGAAAGAACTCACCTCGAGAACCATCACATCCAGCTCATGGCTCGACCGGACGGCGGTGGCGAAAGGAAGGCCGATGTTCCCGCTCGCCATCGTGCGCACGCCGCAGGCTTTCAGCATCGCCGTCGTAAGTTCGGTGGTCGTCGTCTTTCCGTTCGTGCCGGTGATCGCAACCGTCGGGCACGAGCATTCCTCGAATGCCAGTTCCAGTTCCCCGATGACCGGGATTCGTTTGGCCACCACATTTTGCACCAGGGCGACCGCCGGATCAATGCCGGGGCTGAGGATCGCCACATCGTAAAGCGAGGGATCGCTGTCGGCGTCGCCGCCGAGAAGCACGCGAATCCCGCGGGACTCCAGGGCGTCCGCCTTCCCGCGGAGGGCCGGGTTGTCACCGCTTTCGCAGACCGTCACGGCGGCCCCCTCCTCGGACAAAAGCAGGGCGGCGGCCTCGCCGCTGTGGCCGAGTCCGAGCACGACTGCATTTTTTCCGCTGTAGATCATTTTAGCGAAGCTTGAGTGTGGCGAGCCCCAGGAGGGCGAAGAGAACGGACATGATCCAGAAACGCACGATCACGGTGTTTTCCTTCCAGCCGCTGAGTTCGAAATGGTGGTGCAGGGGCGACATCTTGATGATCCGTTTTCCCGTCAGCTTGAAACTCGCGACCTGCAGGATGACCGACATGGCCTCGATCACGAAAACTCCGCCCACGATCACGAGAAGAAGCTCCTGCTTGCAGCAAATGGCGACGGCACCCAGCATCCCGCCGATCGCCAGCGAGCCGGTGTCGCCCATGAACACCCGCGCCGGATGGGCGTTCCACCAGAGGAAGCCGAGGCAGGCACCCAGCAGCGCCACGCACAGGACCGTCAACTCGCCGGAGTAAACCACGAACGGAACCTGTAGGTAGGTGGCGGCCTTGATGTTGCCGGCGAGATAAACCAGCACCGCGTAGGCGGCGGCCACCGTGGCCGTGCAGCCGGTGGCCAGCCCATCCAGCCCATCGGTGAGGTTCACCGCGTTCGATGTGCCGACGATCACCAGCAGATAGAAAATAAACGTGCCCCAGCCCAGGCTGAAGATCAGCGGTTCCTTCGAAAACGGGATGTTGAGCTGCTGGGCGATGCCGGAAAGTTTGGGGTTGGTCAGAAAATAAACCGTGAAAACCGCGGCGAGCAGGCACTGGAGCGCGAATTTCAACCGGCTGCTGATCCCGTCCGAGTTCTTTTTTTTCACCTTCAGCCAGTCGTCGTAAAACCCGATGGCTCCGAGGAACAACGTGCTGAAGAGCACGAGCCAGACGAAGGGGTTTTCCGGCTTCGCCCAGAGGAGGGTCGAGATGACGATCGAGCCGACGAGCAGGATCCCCCCCATCGTGGGGGTTCCCTTTTTTGCCCCGTGCAGCTCGAAGAGCTTGTGGACTTCCTCCTTGCTGCGGATCGGCTGGCCGAATTTCAGCGAGACGAGCTTCCGGATGACCCAGTTTCCGAAAACCAAACTGATCAGAAAGGCCGTGATCCCCGCGCAGATCGCCCGGAATGTGATGTAGGAAAAGACGTTGAACGCCTTGAAAAAGTCGTTGTCGATCCCCTGCGCCTGGGCCCACTGGCTGAGATCTGAAAGGTAATAAAGCATTATTGTTCGAAATGTTTCAGCACGGATTCCATGCGGGCGGACCGGCTTCCCTTGACGAGCACGATATCTCCCGGACGCGCCAGGTTGACGAGCATGAGCGCGGCCGAGGCGGTGTCCTCGACCTCGTGGATCCTGCCGAGGCCGGTTTCGCGGGCGGCATCCGCCATGGGAGCAGATTCCGCGCCGACCGTGATCAGGATGTCCACATTTTTCCCGGCGGCGATCCCCGTGCGGCGATAGCCTTCCAACTCGTGGGACCCGAGTTCGCCCATGCGTCCCAGGACGGCGATCCGGCGTCCGCTGCCGGGAAGCGCCCGCAGCGTGGTCAGGGCGGCCTCCATGGAATCGGGGTTGGCGTTGTAGGTGTCGTCGAGAAAAGAAATCCCCCGAATGATGCGGTGTTGGAGCCGTCCCCCGGCAAGGCGTGTTTGAGGGAGGGCCGCCACCGCATCTTCGGGGGAAATTCCGAACTCGATTCCCGCGGCGACCGCAAGAAGAGCGTTGCGGACCATGTGTGCGCCGTTGCAGGGGATGGACGTCCCGAAGGAACGCCCGCCGGCATGGACGACAAACGAGCAGCCTTCCAGGGATTCGATCAGGGAGCTTGCCGTAAGGCTCCCCGAGGTGAGCCCGACGCGGACGACGCGCGCCTTCGCGCGCGAGGCAATGAAATCCGACCGGTCATCCTCCGCGGGAAGGATCACGAAACCCTCCTGCGGGACGGCCTCCGCAAGCGCGCTTTTTTCAAGGGCGATGGCTTCGCGGGTCTTCAGGTATTCGATATGGGTGATTCCGATGTTCGTGATGATGGCGGCATCCGGTTTCGCCAAGGCGGCCAGCGGGGCGATTTCGCCGGGATGGTTCATGCCGATCTCCCACACGGCCGCCGTGTCCGCGGTGCCCGCGGAGAGGATCGAAAGCGGCACGCCGATGTGGTTGTTGAAATTCCCTTCCGTCTTGGCGACCTGGAAACGTGTGGAGAGGACGGCGGCGGCAAATTCCTTCGTGCTGGTTTTTCCGTTGCTGCCGGTGATGCAAAGCGCCTTCAATTTCAAACGGGCCCGCCAGGCGGACGCAAGCCGGGTGAGCGCGTCCAGGCCCGATCCCGCAAGCAACACGGGGAACTCCTTCGGAAGCGCCGAAGCCGCCGGCTCATTGTCCACCAGCACGGCGGCCGCCCCGCGGGCCACCGCTTCCGCGGAAAACAAGTTGCCGTCGAAGGCGTCGCCGCGAAGCGCAACATACAGGTCGCCGGGCCGGAGCGTTCGCGTGTCCTTGGAAATGCGCGAAACCCGCGCCTGCCCGTCGCCTCGGAGGATTTTTGCCCCGGACATTTCCGCGATTTCTTCGAGGGAAAGCAGGTCCATTTTTCAGCCCTCGGTCTTCTTGTTGGCCATCGCCTTCCCGGCGACGTCGACATCGTCGAATGCGATCCGGCGACCCGCGAACTCCTGGTAATTCTCGTGCCCTTTCCCCGCGATGAGCACGATGTCCCCCGGGGCCGCAAGGTCGATGGCGTGGCGGATCGCGACCTCGCGGTCTGTGATTTTTTCAAAATGCGCTCCGCTCATTCCGGCTTCCACATCCCTGATGATGGCCTCCGGATCCTCGCGGCGGGGGTTGTCCGAGGTGATGACCGTCCAATCGGAAAACTCCTCGGCGGCGGCGGCCATGAGCGGGCGCTTGGCGCGGTCCCGGTCTCCGCCACACCCGAAGACCGTGACGAGCCGGGCCGGCTTCAATTCCTTCAGCGTGCGGAGCACATTTCTCAGGGCATCGTCCGTGTGGGCGTAATCCACGAACACATGGAAATTCCGCTTGGCGGCGACACGCTGCAGGCGGCCGGGCACCTGGGGCGCCGAGGCGAGGGAGGAAATGGCCCCGCGCAATTCCACCCCGCACGCCGCCGCCGCCGCGAGCGCCGCAAGGGCGTTGTAGATATTGAAAAGCCCGATCAGGGGCATGCGCACCAGAAAGCTTTTCCTCTTCGCATCGAGTCGAAAGACGGAGCCCGTCCCGTCGAATTGGATGGCGCTCGCGCGGAAATCCGCCCCCACGCCGCGCCCGAATGTGGCTGTCCTGACCTTCTTGCCAATCCTCTCCCTGAGCAGATGACCATGCCGCTCGTCGGCATTGATGATCGCGCGGCCCTTCTTTGTCGTCTGGGCGGCCAGGCCCTCGAAGAGAAGCGTCTTCGCCTCGAAATACGCCTCCATCGAGCGATGATAATCGAGGTGGTCCTGTGTCAGGTTGGTAAACACCGCCGCGTCGAACTCGATTCCCCTCACCCGCTGCTGGACGAGGGCGTGGCTGGAGACTTCCATGACGACCGCCTTCGATCCGCCATCGCGCATGCGGGCCATCATTTCCTGGAGGTCCGCCGATTCCGGCGTGGTCCGGGGCGCGGAGATTTCCTCCGACCCCACGACGTATTTCACCGTGCCGATGAGGCCGCTGCGAAGCGAAGCGGAATCGAACAGGTGCTTCATGAGGAACGCGGAGGTCGTCTTGCCATTCGTTCCCGTCACGCCCGCGCATTTCAGCGACCGGTCCGGGTGCCCGTAAAACGATGCCGCGATGTCGGCCATGACGGTCCGCGCATCCGGGACCTGGACGACCGGGCAGCCGCAATCCCCGACCGGGGATTGCGCCACGATCGCCGCCGCCCCGTTGCCGGCCGCCTGCGGCGCAAACTCCGCGCCATTCGTCTTCGCGCCGGGCAACGCAAAAAAGAGGCTTCCGGCACCGGCCCGGCGGGAGTCATACGCGAGGGAAGAAATCTCGGGGTCGGAGAGAATGGCCGGGACTCCGGCCGATTGGAGAAGGGGATTCAGCCTCACGGGATCAGTTTGTCCTTTCCTCTTTTTGGCCGCGCAGGGCGAGCGGGGCGGCCGGTTCCGCGCGAAGGCAGGGCACCAGGTCGAGGTAGCGCGCCGCGCGCTCACCGATCCGCGAAAAGACCGGCGCGGCCACCAGCCCGCCGTAGTTCAAATTGGAAGCCACCTTGGCATCGTCCAGCATGACCAGGCAGACGAAGCGCGGATTTTCCTGGGGCAGGTAGCCGACGAATGAGACCACGTATTTCCCCTGCGCATACCCGCCTGCGGGGCTGACTTTTTGCGCGGTGCCTGTTTTGCCCGCGACGGTGAATCCGGCGACCTTGGCCAGTTGGGCGGTCCCCCCGTCGCCCACAACCCCGGAGAGCGCCTCGCTGACGAAGTTGGCCGCTTTCGGAGCGACAACCTCCCGGACAACCTTCGGCGGCTCGTTGAGAACGACACTCCCGTCGGAGTCCTCGACGGAGCGGATGATCTGCGGGGCCAGGAGCCTTCCGCCATTGGCGATGACCGACATGCCCATGGCCATCTGCAGCGGGGTGACGGCCACCGACTGACCCATCGGCATGCGGGTGATCGTCAGCTTGTCCCAGCGGTGCGGGGGATGCACGAGGCCGGGAATTTCGCCGGGAAGCTTGATGCCGGTGCGTTCGCCGAAACCGAACCGCCGCACATACTCGTGGAACTTCGTGTCCCCCATCATCAGCGCCATTTTCGCGGAGCCGATATTCGAGGATTTCACGAGGATGTCATGAACGCCCATCGCGCCGTAGCCGTGGTGATCCCGGAGGATCCTGCCGCCATAGGCAAAGGCTCCGTTCTCGCAGTAGATCGATGTCTTCTCGTTGACCGTGCCTTCGTTGAGGGCGCCGGACGACACCACGATCTTGAAGACGGATCCGGGCTCGACCATGTCCACAATGGCACGGTTTTTCATCTGCTCCGGCCTGGCATCGCCCGGGCGGTTCGGATCGAAGCACGGGCGGTTTGCCATGGCGAGAATTTCGCCCGTGTTGGGGTCCACGAGGATGCCGACCGCCATTTCCGGCCTGAGGTCTCTGAAGGCGGAATCGAGTTCCTCCTCGAGGATCGCCTGCAACCCCATGTCGATGGTCAGCCGCACGTTGAGCCCATGACCCGCCGGTTCCTCCTGCCCCCGGTAGAGCATGATCTCGCGCCCGGTTCTGTCGTGCTCGATGTAGCGGTATCCATCCCGCCCGCGCAGCGATTTCTCCATCGTCAATTCCACACCCTGGATTCCATTTCCCTCATGGTCCAGAAAGCCGAGCACATGTCCGAGCATCTGGCCGTTCGGGTAGGTGCGGACGGCGTCCGGCTCGAAATAGAGGCCGCGCTGCTTGGCGTCCTGGAGGGCTTTCCAGAGCGCGAGGGCTTTGTCCTCGGCCAGCTCGTGGCGGATGACGATATACTTTCTCCCGCTGGTGAGCTTGGCGCGGAGTTCTTCCTCCTTCATGTCGAGGTAAGGAGCCGCCACCTTGGCCAGGGCGGCGGGATCTTTGACATGCGAGCCGTCCGCCACGACAGTGCGGACCGGCACGTTCGCGGCCAGCAACTCCCCGTTCCGGTCAAAGATCAGTCCCCGCCGGGCATGGATCACCTGCCGCATCGTGTGTTTTTCCGCGGCCAGTTGGGCATATTCCTGGTGCTTCGCAACTTGAAGCTCCACCAGCCGGACCGAGTAGGCGGTAAAAACCAACGCGACGGCAGCACAGGCAAGGCCGGTGCGTGTGCGTGCCGTCCACCTCATTGGCGGATGCCTTCGTTGAAGGCCGTGCGAAGGACCCCGTCCTCCGAAGCCTGGACCGGAGGCGTCAGGCGGGCGATCACGTTGTCCTGGATCGGCTTCATGGAAATGAATCCCTCCGCAATCCGCTGCTGCAGCATCCGGCGCGAGGAAAATTCCGTGACGCGGGCCAGCAGGGTCTCGTTCTGCGAGCGCACAGTGGCGATCCGTCGCTCCACCTGGCGGATTTCCTCCGCAAGCGCGAACTGTTGGTTCTTGATGTAAACGAAGAACAGTCCGCCGGCACCGATGAAGAGGGCGACGAGCAGCCATCGGACGAGCGACGACAAATGGACCGGGTTGATTTGTTTTCGGCGGTTGGCATTCATGGTATGGTCTCCTGCAGTTTTTCCACGACGCGGAGTTTGGCGCTCCGGGAACGGGGATTGTTGGCGATTTCTTCGATGCCCGCATCCATGGGATGGGGTGTCAAAAGTCGGAAAATGCGGCCGGGGTTGCGGCGTGGCTCCGGCCATTCCGGACGGTCGATCCACTCCTGGCTGTGGTCGCGGAAGAAGTGCTTGACGATCCGGTCCTCGAGCGAATGGAAGGTGATCACCGCAAATCGCGCCCCCGGAACAAGGCTCGCGGGGATGGTTTCCAGACCTTCCCTCAAAGCCCCCAACTCGTCGTTGACCGCGATCCGAAGCGCCTGGAAAACTCTGGTTGCCGGGTGTCTCCCGCTTGTCCGGGGAGCCACCGAGGAAACCGCGGCGGCGAGGTCGAAGGTCGTCGCAAACGGATGCTGCGCGCGCAACGCGCCGATCCGGGCCGCGATCTGCATGGCGCGGGGTTCCTCGCCGTATTCCCGAAAAATCTTCGCCAGTTCCGCTACCGGGGCCGTGTTGACCAGATCCGCGGCGTTCGGGGCCGAGGAACGGTCCATCCGCATATCCAGCGGACCGTCCTTCATCAGGGCAAACCCGCGCTCCGCCGAGTCAAGCTGGTGGGACGAGACCCCGATATCCAACAGCGCCCCCGCAAGGCCGCGCCTTTCCCCCAGATCCTCCAGCACCCCCGCGATTTCCCGGAAATTCGCCTCGACGAGCCGGACCCGGGAACCGAATCGCGCCAGCTTCCGCCTCGCCTCCGCCACGGCCTCCGCATCCTGATCCAGCCCGATGACCTCCGCCCCGTATTCCAGAAGGCGCTCGCTGTGGCCGCCGCCTCCGACGGTCCCGTCCAAAAACAACATGCCGGGCGCGGGACGCAGCAGAGCCGCAACCTCATCCGGCATCACGGGCACATGGTAAACGGGCCCGTTCTCGTCAGTTCTTTCCAAGGGTGTTTCCAGCAGGTCTTCGCAGTCCAAGAAGTTCATAGGCATTCCGGGGTCGAATTTTTATGGTGGCGTGTCCGGTTGGCTTTCCATCGCCGGTCTTTCCGGCATGGAAACCGAAGAAAAATGACCGGCTGCCTTTCGCCATCAGGTTCGTTTCCTCATCGTGGTGGCACTTTCATGTCAAAGGCCGCTCTCCTCGGCGGCGGCTTGCAGGGCCGACCGGTTGGCGGATTCGTTCGCCTGGAAGTTCTCCGTGGACCAAATTTCAATCCGTCCGGGGGACCCGATGAAAACGACTTCCCCGCCGAGCTGCGCCCATTCGCAATGGGATTCGGGAAGAAGAATCCGGCCCTGCTTGTCGGTGGTCACGGCGCGGGCCGACGCATAGAATGCCCGGATGGCCCCGCGCTTCTGCTGGGGCGTCAATTTGGCGGAGGCCTGGAACCTTTGCTCCCACTTTCCCAATTCTTCCTCCCGCATGATCATCAGCATCCGCTCGCTGGGATGGGGGGCCACATGAAACTCATCGCCCTCGCCGGAAACCCAGGCAGACGGGATCGCAACACGTTTCTTCGCATCCAATGATCGCGGAAACGTGCCGGAATATATCGTTGCCTTTGTGGATTCCTGCCCCATGATTTCGTAGGTTTGAAGTGGCCTGATCCGCCACATTGGCCCACCTTTCACCACTTTTCCCCACTTTGGTCAATAGAAATTTCGCGGCGGTCGGAAGTTATTCAGGGATCTTTGTGAGTCTTTCCCGAAAAGATGTCTACGATTCTTCAAAAAAAACCGGACTTGGTTCGGAGGTTTCTTCGTTTTCAGGAAAAAGTGACATCGATTCCTCAAATTCCGGACAACTTTCCGGGAAAGACTCACCGCGCGGGTTTCTTGATTTGACAAAGCTGGCGGGCTGTTGGTAACTTCCGCGCGTCCGCGGAGCTCGCCCCCTGTGGTTCCTGTGGCTCAAGATCCATGCAATCAGTCCTCGATACTCCGGTGTTGGTGCTGAACCGCCTGTGGCAAGCTGTCAATACTTGCAGCGCGCGGCGCGCATTCACCTTGCTTTACCAAGGCCACGCCCAGGCCGTCTCCGCGGATTCCGGACGGGGATTTCTCACGCATGACTTTGACAGTTGGCGGGATTTTTCACGCCGAAATCCCCATCCGGAAATGGTCAAGACCATCACCATGAACGTGAGGGTTCCGCGGATCATCGTGCTTTTGCTGTTCGAGCGCCTTCCCAAAAAAGAGGTGAAGTTTACCCGCCACAATGTCTTCGAGCGTGACAAGAACACGTGCCAATATTGCGGGGAAATTTTTTCGCGGGAGAACCTGAATCTGGACCACATTCTTCCGCGCGACCGCGGCGGACAGACGAGCTGGGAGAATATCGTGTGTTCCTGCATCCCCTGCAACACGCGCAAGGGAAACCGTCTGCCGCACGAGGCCAGGATGCAATTGATCCGGAAGCCGAAGCGGCCGAAATGGCGGCCGTTCATCCACATTTCCCTTTCGAACACCCCGCATGACAGTTGGAAGCACTTTCTGGATATCGCGTATTGGAATGTCGAGCTGGGGGATTGAACCGACTCCGCCGGCAACAGCACGCCACACTCGCAATCCCTTGCGATCCCCGTTATTCCCAATCTGAGTGGAGCAGACGAAACACCGCCGCAATCCCGCCATCTGGCATTACCTCAACCGGTTCCTGACGGTTCTGATCGTGGTGGCGGGACTCCTGTTCGTCGGGCTGACGTTTTATCCCGAGTGGAAGCACCGGAACCAGCTTGCCGCGAAGCTGGAAGACGAGCGGGCCAAGCTCCGGGCCGAACAACTTCTGCAAAAGAAGCGTGAGCGAGAGGTGGATTTGCTGCAAACCGATCCCGGTTATGTGGAGACCATCGCGCGGGACAAACTCGGTGTCATGAAGGAGGGGGAGACGATCTTCCGGCTCGATGGCTCGCGCGCTCCCGTGGCCGAGACCTCTCCTCCGCCCCGGCCGAAAACAAAATAAAACCGCTTTGTTATTTGCGGGAACACGCCGTCATGGTATCCGCCTTGCATGACCGACGACCTTCAATCCCTGGATACCTCCGCAATCTCGGCCCGTCTGGCCGCGCTGCGGAGGTTTCTTTGACTTGCCCGAACTGACCCGCAAACTCGCGGAAATCGAGGCCCGGATGAACGAGCCCGATTTTTGGAACAACCGGGAGAAGGCCCAGCGGGATGTCGCCGAGGTTTCCGCGTTGAAGGGGAAAGTCCTTCCCCTGCAGGGCCTCGAATCCCGCGCCGCGGATCTCGATGCCCTCCGCCAGCTGGCCTGCGAGGAATCTCCGGAAAACCAACCGGCGGCCGCCGCCGAGGTCCTCGAGGAATTCGAATCCCTTCAGCGCGATCTGGACAAATTTGAAATCACGGTGCTCCTGTCCGGAGAATTCGACAGCAACCCGGCCTTTCTCATCATCCATGCCGGGGCCGGGGGCACGGAGTCGTGCGATTGGGCGGACATGCTGCTGCGGATGTATCAACGTTGGATGGAGCGACGCGGGCTGGCTTTCGAAATCGTGGACATCCAGCTCGGGGACGAAGCCGGGATCAAATCGGCCACCCTGCGCGTGAGCGGCGAGAATGCTTTCGGATACCTGCAGACCGAGATCGGGGTCCACCGGCTCGTGCGGATCTCGCCATTTGATTCCAACAAGCGACGCCACACGTCCTTCGCCAGCGTGGATGCTGTGCCGGAAATCGAGGATGTCCCGATGGAAATCAACCCGGCCGACATCGAGCGGGACACATTCCGCTCCGGCGGCAAAGGCGGACAGAATGTCAACAAGGTCGAAACCGCCGTTCGCCTGCGCCACGTTCCGACCGGAATCGTCGTCGCCTGCCAGGCCGAGCGCAGCCAGGGCCGGAATTCCGAACTGGCCATGCAAATGCTCAAGGCCAAGCTCTACCGGCTCGAACTCGATAAGAAGCGCGCCGAGGTAGACCGCCAGTATGGAGAGAAGGGCGATATTGCCTGGGGCAACCAGATCCGATCCTACGTCTTCCAGCCCTACCAAATGGTGAAAGACCTTCGCACGGGCGTCCAGTCCAGTGATATCCAGGGTGTGATGGATGGCGGGATCGATGCCTTCATCGAGGGAAAACTCCGCGGATTGACTTACAAAAAAGGCGCCGAAGACGACGAGAACCTCTCAACCGATGCAAAAAATTGAGGGATGCATTCCCGGATGAGGAAATCCTTCCCATGCCCTTGATCACCTCAGAATTTTCGGCGGGCATCGGCGCGATCGCGCTCCGGAATCCGGCCAAGCGAAATTGTCTCAACGGGGAGATGATTTCCGGGATCCTTTCCACGCTCGAAGAGTTTGCACCTTGGAAGGGCTTCAATCCTTCCACGAGAAGCGACCACCTGTCTTCCGCGGAGAATGGTCGAAAAGGCCCGTGGCGCGGAGGCTTTTCTCCAACGCCACAGGCCGGGGAGGGAAATCAACGCCAGCGGAAACTGTGCCCGCGGTCAACTGCCACCGGCTGGACCGGGTAAATGGGCGGGGGCACCCGGATGATTCCTTGGCTGCCGTTCACAAACCCCCGCACGTTGCTGTAGCGGGCGGGTCCCCCGTAATAATACGCCGGATAAACCGCGGGTGCGTAATAGGCGGGGGTAGACCGGCATTCGGCAAACCGGCTGTCGCGGATAATAGACCGGACGCTGCGGATGGTTTTCCTCCCGAGTCGAAAGACACCCCCATCCCGATCCTCGGCAAAGATCATCATCGGAATCGATGCGGAAATGATCGTCTTCAAGTGACGCGCGCAACCCCCCCACCGCGGCTCCGAAAAAATTTCGGCAAACGCCCCTTTTCTTGACCCGCTGGCATCGGTTCTGTTATGGTGACCTGCCTGTAACGCATCGCCCTCACACTGCCACCGGGTTATTTGCCAACCATGAAATTAACC